>MDTD01180665.1_pt1 | contig 45541 bp, 51 predicted proteins | sample 811221 | NCBI WGS metagenome assembly MDTD01 (sample SAMN05326646, study PRJNA326480) | marine metagenome | isolation source: seawater | place: Pacific Ocean: South West | collected 2011 | reverse complement strand
TGGATAATCTTCACACGCATTAACCATCGTATTTTCTTGGCGTTTTGGGACATAACCGCTACAAAATCTTAATACCATTTTCTTTAAGTCGTCGGTTTCCCATCTGCGTTGTCTGTCTTCCCTATTGTGAAAAAACCAAGAGTTAATCCATGTATACGGATTTCGAATTAGTCCCACAGTAGTATACTCTTTAGCGATGGCAGGATCGATAGTGCACTTGTCTGAATCGAAACCAGAAAATGAAAAGTGCTTTGGGTTCAAGAGACCAAGGACTTCTCTTTCTTGACGAGTCTTTTCGATCCACCCAGCATCTTCAGTGAGAGACGGCAAAAAACAAAAACCTACACCAGCTTCAGTTAAAATTCTCTCGATATGGGTACCCCCAGTTTTTTGAGGTAACACCAAAGCTATTTTTTTCATCATAAGCCCCACGCATTTTTGACTGCTTCTTTTAGATCACCCTCGTAATTCTCTGTTGGGTCTCTTCTTGCAACATTGCAGTGAAAGAATGAAACTTTTGTCCAGGCATTTTCCCAAGGGTTCCGGCCCCAGATATCTTCTTCATGAAGAATCAGAGGCATGTGCTCTTCGCCCATGCAACAGTGGTTCACGGCGCCTGACAAAGTCCTGATAAGACTTGAGGATCTCATAAGGGCGCCGGCCAAGAAGAGCTCATCTGTTATCGACTTGACGTAATCTCTGTCTTTGGTGTAGAAAGAATCGTAGTAATCTAAGACTTGCTGAAATACCTCGAGCGTCTCCTCATTCTTTTCGAACATGAAAACTCCGCCAGCAAAAAATGGATTGTTATCTTTCAACCCACAAAGCGCTTTAGCTTCTTTGAAGTACTCTATTGTTTCAGTTGTCGTTGCACGATCTTGATAGTGACCGATTGTCGGTACCCAAAAGTGCTGGGTAACCGCAATTCCACCTGAAAGAGAAGGAAGAATCTTTTTAAGCGGTTCGGCATTTACCATGACAGTATCTGTATCGACATAAACACCGTACTTGGTCTTTACTTTTAGCGCAGCAAAGTACTTATGCTTCCATATAATATACCCGACCTTCTTTCCCGCCTTAAAATCAATAGTATCAGGAAGAGAAATAACTTTTTGAGCCCTGGTCGACTTCAGCTTATTCCCAAACTCAACTATCAAAAAGCGAGCTTTACCGAATTTCTCATTGATGCTCTTGATGCATCTTTGCATATTTTCATAATGTTCATCTCCACCTCCAACAGTGAAAAAGAAAGTTACGTCTTTCGGATTTAAATCAGACATCTTTACCTCAACAGTCTATGATACATTTGACCACCTTGTCTTTTTTTCCGCTGACTAGCTCAAATGCCTCTTGCACTTTTTCTAGCTCAAATCGGTGGGTGACCATGTGGTCTACAACAGCGGACATTCCAGCGAAGTGATTAACACAATGGTGTAATGTTTGGTTCGCTCTTCGGACATTTTGAATTTTAAGCTCTTTTATTCTCATTGTATGGGGATTGATGCTTATGTAATCGTCTGTTGGTATTCCAATCATGCCAACAACGCCAGACTTAACACAGAGCTTGGTGCAGAGATTAAAAGAGTCAGATGTTCCTGCTGCGTCAAAGGTAGCTGCGAATCTATTGGTGGTATTGTGGGCTTCAGCGACGCTGTATGCTGAGAAACCCATGGATCTGGCAAAATCGACCCTGTATGGCACTGTGTCTATCAAAACGCAATTCAACCCCATCATTCTCCCATAAATCGCTAAGCATATCCCAATAGGTCCTGCTCCGATGATCGCAATGTCTTTCCCAAGACCGACAGGTACCAAGCTAAACGCATGGGCAGCAATCCCCATGGGCTCCATCAAGGCCGCTGAATCGTCTGTCATCACAGGGGAAACCTTCACAAGCTGGTCAATGTCCAAAACAGCAAATTCAGCAAGAGCCCCGGGTGCGTTAGCGCCCATGAAAGTAACTTGATCGCAAAGATTATGGGTACCACCGTGACAAGGGGAACACTGATAGCAAGACAAGCCAGGCTCTATAGCGACTCTATCGCCTACCTTGAAATGACCGCAATTGCTTCCAACATCGTATACCACACCAGCCGGTTCGTGCCCCATAGGCATAGGCATCGGTTGTTTAAAGCTTCCTAAACCACCGTGCTCAAAATAATGAATGTCTGAGCCGCATATCCCGACAGACGTCATTTTTACAAGCGCTTTTCTGTCGCTTTTTGCGCTATAAACAAGCTCTTGTTCTTCTATTTCTAGTTTTCCAATTGCAGTCAAAAGAGCAACTTTGTTCTTCATATTAAATCGCTCCTGGATATTTCAGCAAAACTTCACAAGCGTAATCCACTTCGTCATTGCTCAGTTCAGGGTATAGCGGTGGGCAAATGTGAAAGTTGCTGATCAGATCCGTCTTTGGAAGGTACAAATTCTTGAACTGCTCTTGGAATCTTGGCTGTTTATGGACAGGGGTTTCGTACACCTGCCCGGTTAACGTCACATTTTCTTTTGCGCAAAACTCTTTCAGGTTAGAAGCCGGTGCGAATGTGTCAGTCATTAAGATAATCTTGTAGTGTGAGCACCGGCCAGAAGACTGAAGGATCGGTATGTAGTTGGATCCTGAAAGGTTTCTAACGTATCTTTTTGCCAGATTTCCGCGGCGGTTTATTCTTGATTCTGCCCTCTTGTTTTCCAGTATCCCTAGAAGTGCTGTAAACTCATGAATTCTATAGTTGCCGCCCTGCTCGACAACGCACTGCTTTTCTTTATCTGGGTCTGCACCGAAGTTTTTAATAAGTCTGGCTTTTTCTAAGAATTCTTTTTTTCCTGTGACCATTCCACCCTCGCCAGTCGTCATGACCTTCGTAGGAAAAAAACTAAAGCTACCCGCGATCCCGATATTCCCAGCCACAATGTCTTTTGAAAGATAAGAACCGTGAGCATGGGCTGCATCTTCTACGAGAGGTACACCAGCAGCATCACAAATCTGTTTGATCTCTAATATATTTTCAGCAATAATCCCGCCAACGTGTACAACGATGACAGCCCCGACAGAATCGTCTATTTTTTTTGCTAAGTCCTTACTACAGATGGAAAATGATGTTATATCGCAGTCGAGCAGAACAGGGGTGGCTCCAGAAGCTTCTATCGCGGTGGCGGTAGCAAAGTAAGTGTTGGAAGGCATAAGCACCTTTTTCCCTCTTACATCAATAGCTCTCAAAATGGCTTCAAGACCTGTTGTACACGATGTCACTGATAGCGCGTGAGGAACTTTTTGGAATGTCGCAAAATCGACTTCCCATTGACGTGACAAACGCCCTTCGCTCAGAAATCCACTTTTTAAAATGCTTCGGGCTTCTTGACAGAACTCATCTATAAACTTGTCTGAATACTCTAACCTAAAAAGAGGCAAGCTAAATTTTTTCTTTCCTGTCATTTAATTCCCTCATGTATTCGAAATACGCTGTCCTTGAATCATCAGGCAAGCAAGAAAGCCAGTCTTCGAATATTTTCATTTTATTCAAATATCCGATTTGTTCACCAGCAAAGTCCGCGTGGAATGTATGCGGGTTTCTTTTTTGAAATACAGAAGCTGGACAAAACGCTACGTTCACTTGCTTTACTTGTTGAAGTACGTAAGCGCCCCAAATGTCGTCCATTCTACCAATGTGAGGAATGCACATGTACTCTGGAAAAACACTTTTATGCAAAAACGTGTTCTGTGAATTGAAGGGTACGTATGAATTACAGACAAATGGTTCAAAAGAAGGAAATTTCTCAATAGGCTTAAAGACTTGACGGGCGATTGCGTCGATGTCTGGGTCTCCGTCCCATAAATCTGCTTGAACGTGGATGGACTTCTTTTGCTTTCCAGCATAATGGTAATCAAACCTTTGTTCTACCAACTCAAGAGGATAACCCCTATGCCAGTATTTCTTACCAAAGACTGCGAGAGGGTCGAAAACCGGCAGCTCAGTTTCGTAAACATCAACTTCCACTTCCTTACCAACCAGTAGATCTTCGCCCCATGACTCGTAAGGAATATTATCATCATCGACTGTCGCAATAACATCCGCGGAATACTCTTTTAAAGCTTCACAAAACCCTAAGTTTCTTCTATCGATGGAATTCCATCCGATGTACTCTCCAAGAACAGGCCACTTGGCTTCTTGTTCTTCACAAGATATAAACCTGAAGTTGTTGTGTTGTTTTTCTAATTCAGCATAGCCGGCGACAGGCGTCTTACGATCGGCAATCATGATAAAGTCCCACCCTTTCTTTTGGCAGAATTTTCTGGTTGCCTCCGTAGGCTCGTAAATTGATGTTGCAACAATTACTTTTTTCATTTTTTTCCGTGCACCCTGTATGATATATCAGCGTGAAGTGGCTTTCTGTTAACATAATCATTACAACCTACATCGTACAATTCACTCAGTAGCTGTCTTGTGAAAGGAATATCTTCTGCCGAAGGGTTGGTCTCTAGAGCAAGATTGTTCAAGACTTTTATCTGCTGGTGGTCCCACTCCAGAAAAGACTTATCACTCATGTGGCGAGAATAATTGATATTCATGTCAGGGCCCATCACAAAATAGGGCCTTAATCCTTCTCTTGCTTCTACGGTGTCCTGAGCTGCACCAAGATTTCTGGAGTTCGAAATCGGCAAACAATCAATCGAAAGGTGTTTTTCTTGGCAAAGTTTATGAACCATAAACTGCGCGTGCCAGAAAGACCTCCCCGAACCGTGATAAACAGCAGGCAGCAAAAGCTGAGCTGCGTCTTGTCTAAAAATGTGATTATTAAGATCAAAGCCGGCAACACAAGAGACTTCATTCCCGGTATCTTGACGGTGTTCCATGTGCCATGCATCGAACTCAGGAAAACAGCCGGCTATAGGTTTCCACTTATCGAGAACCGATGATATCTTGTTTGCCAAATCAGTAGTGTCTTCCCAGGTGATATCATCATCAATAAAAATGTAGTACTCATAATCTTTTGGAACATGATGGTACAGCAAGCTCCGGCCTTCACTCCAGCAAGCACCGGGGGCCGTGATAAATGCATCCGGGTCGTCATGAGTCTTCCAATTAAGTCTATACAAATCGCTGATAGATGTGTTAAACAAGTCAGCGTGATAGTCAAACATGCCGTCGCCAACGAGCTTCCCTTGCTCCAAAACACAGAACTTTTTCATATCTAGCCCCAATCGCCGTAAACATTAACACCTAAATCAGATATCTCCTTAAGAAGAACTGCAACTGACTCAGATGATTCGCCGTCTACAAACCTTTCATGCGTCTCGACCCACAGGTTATTAACACTTGCGAAAGCGTTTCGGCTAATCATATTTCTTAACAGCGCAAACTCAGCGCCTTCTATATCCATCTTTATACTGATTTTTGATTCTGGAGATTCGTCCCTAAGAGATTGTAAAAAATCACAAAAATCAATCGCCTGGACGTCAACAATGTCTGTAACTTCCGGCACTGCCATTTGCTCTATAATATCTTCAAGATCTAAATGACACCCTACGCTGGTTAATTCGCCGGGATGGGAATCCGACCCAAACGTTTCCAGCTTTTTCTTGTAGTCGTAAACTCTTTTTGACCGCCTGAATTTGAGCGTGGTGTTCTCAGTCCAAACAGCCTGTTGTAAGAATGTAACGTTAGAAGGAAGACTACCGTCATCTAGATTGATGTCAGGATTAGGTTCAAAGCAGTATATCTTTATCTTGTCATTTTCTAAAATGTCAAACTGTTTATGAAACTTTGTAAGACCCTGCCCTAGATTAGCTCCGCAATCTATAAAATAGTCCATGTATGTCACCCTTCCTCAAATCCAAAAAGCTCAAAGTCTTTTTTAAACTTTGAATAAATAGAAGATTTTGTTTTATCACTTAGCTTAATTGTATTTGTATCTCCGCTGGTGTTCAGCTTTTTTAGCCCTCTATTCAACGGGATGGTTTTCGATATGCTTTTCAATCCATCTTCCAGAGACTCTTGATTTATGACTTCATTAACTAACATATTACCAGCGTCGTCATAAATCCAGCGCCATTGGTAAAGAGGGTTAGATCCATCCCACAAAGGGTTCAAAGACTTTTGCTTTTCCAACTCCCAATGAGTCATAAAATCGTAATCATTAGCCCATTCTTCAAAAGAAAAATCGTAAAAATCTTTGACTTCTTGTGATATATCAGGATGCGTGGTATGATATTGATACCAAGATCTTGTCAAGTCGTAAGGGTGACGAACGCAAGTGAACCTATAACACGATTCCCAGCATCCGGGAGCAAAGTGATCCATGAAATACTTGATGACCTTTCCCTGCACGTGCTGAAACGGCTTGTATTCTGGGTTGGGAAGTATCACATCCCATATACTATTGGTCGCGGTCTTAGGTATCGAAATGAAGACGAACCCTAGTTCGCTAAACATCCTCGAAGCTCTATCTGGCATGCCTACTCCTCAGTAACTAAATCTTTCATAGTCTTCAGAAAAATGCTCTTCTATTATTTTCCTCAAACCCTTGCTTAACGGCGATGTTATTTCTGGAGCGTTGTTTCTAACAGGCAGCCCAGACATATCAACCCCTAATTTCTCTAATTCTGTCCAGTCCATATCTTCTAATCTTATCACCATAGTAACAAGCTGCTGGTCTCTGTGGTCTACCCACTGGCGCTGAGGAAGCGGACTTGAGAGAGCTCCGGCGCAAGTCCAGCTACTATCCCAATGAGTCTTAAAGCCGCCTTCGATCCACTCGTCTATCGTTTCAGGGTATTGAGATTTAACTTCTGCAGAAGGTCTTTTTCCAAACTTATGGTGCATGTACCATGACTTCACAAGCTCCTCAGGATGCCTTACCATAGCGAATGATGGGACGCTAACCCAGTACGGAACGCCGATGGCAGATATCATGTCGATTGCAGCGCTATGGTATAGAGGCTTTCCACCGTTTTCGGAATCGTTCCAATCGTAAACATGCTCGAATATTGAAGTACTTGCGCATCGAGGCTTCGAAACAAATATGACTCCGTGGTATGGCTTTCTACCAGTCACTGGACTGTCACCTTGTTTCCTGTCAGCCCTTGATAGAAAGCTAAATACCACTGCAGCAGCTGCATATTGTTGCCTTCATGAAAGAATATGTGGTTAAAGACTGTCGGCTTTTCTGTCTTTTCGACAGTGGATGCATCCAGCCCATTACGAGTGTGGCCGTAAAACGGGATAGGTATGTTTGGTGGAAGGTTAAAGCTTACTATCGGATACTGGACGTAATGTAGCGCTTCATAGTCTTTCTTTGCCATTGCAATCGCGAATATAACTTCATCAGTCATACCACCCCTAAACATCCTTTGGCACTCGTAGTCATCGTAATTCTCACAAATCTCAACGCAGTCATCCGCAAAGCTCGGCATTTCGGGGTGAGTCATGTCAAAGAAAAGAACACCGCCGTGGATGGACGGTACTTTTCTTCCGAGCTTAGCTATGACTGCATCAATCTTCGCCCAGTGCCAGTCTTTTTCGTACTCGTACCCGCAACAAACAAAAGCTTGGTCTTTTGAATTCATAAAATTCCATACATGAGTTGGGTCATGCATAGTAACGATGTCTGAATCTAGAGCCAGTGTTTTGTCGTAAGGCAGGTATTTCGGCATTAGAATGCGCGGGATGACGCAATACAAGTTATGAGGGTTTTCTTCTTTTGCCAAAAGCGGTTCTTTCTCAAAATCAATGACAACAACGTCATCAAATACCCCTAAAGACTTTGCATATTCCTCATCCTTCGTATTTGTCAATATCGCTTTTGGACGATCCTTGTCAAAAACATTCATCATGTCGACTGCAAAACGACACTCATCGACGTATCGCTTTCCAAAGCCCATAAAAATATATCCTTCTGTCACTTCAAACTCCTTGAGTATTAAACGCTAAAGTTTTGTATTTGGAAGCTGCTCTTACCGTAGGAAAGTAGACTTCCGAAACTATTGTTTCCCACCCAAAAGTTTTAGCATATTCTCTAATTTCATTTCTCATATTGACAGAAACATTCCGGTTTCTCTCCAGAAGATTTGTAACATACTCAATGTCTGTTATCTTGTCTTCAGGAACCACATCTATAAATGGAAGATCCGTGTCAAGATTCGCGGCCGAATATTCAGATATCACCAAGCCCAGCCCTGCTGACATCGCTTCGAGACAAACTAAAGGGTGAGCCTCTCCGTCGCTCAATAAAACAAGATTGGCATATTTCGTCAGGTTTTCGTAAAGATGAACTTTACTCCACTCGCCCAAATACCTGTCTCCCTCTAGCATAAATCTTTCATCGGCCAGATTGCCAGCAAAGTAAAGGTTCTCTATATCTTGAAACAAGTGTTGCCGTTTTCGAAAATCGACCTTCGCTAAATACATCGACCTATCTGGAAACTCGCATTTTTCAGAAAATGAAAACAAATCATTTCTCACGCCGTTCGGAACGACGTAGAGCCTGTCATCTGGAACATTGGCCTTTCTATAAACTTCTTCAATCCCGGGAGATAGGCAGAAAATGTTCGCAGTAGAATTTACAAAATTCCAGAATATGTCATGGTAACCTGCATCCCACCGTCCTGGCTGCTCAAGATAGCCATAGTGACTGGTAATCGCCACATTTTTACATTCGAGATGTGGGACAATGTTAATAAACTCGTCATACTGAATATGGACAAAATCAGGGCTCAAAGCATTGACAACTGGTATAATGATGTTGGGATTCTTGCAATTTACAATCTCCACTTCATGGCCCATTTTTTCAAGATTGACCCTGTAGTCGTGGATAAGAATTTCTACAGCTCCCCACCCCTTAGGGGGTATCGGAAGTATACCCGGACCAACTATACATATTTTCATTTTTCAGCTCCTGCAAATCTTGGAAACTCATTAATGTCCTTAAAGAGGTGTACCATCTTGGTTGGGAAATTTGCTCTAACAAAATCGTAACCTTCTTGCGGCTGAGCAAAACCAGGGTGTAATGTTAGTACATCTTCATTATTTTCAACAAAATACTTGTTCATGTGTGATTCATCATGCCACACAGCGACTACGTCGTTAGAAGTATCTTCATCAACCCTTTTATCTAGTTCTGTTATCATTGATACAATAGCCTCTGCCTCACCACCCCAGAAACAGCCTTGCCTGTATTTAGATAGATCGTATTGGCCGTCAAAAATACAAGCTCGCGATGCTGGGTTTGTCTCGAATGTACCTATTTTTCCAACAAACCCCGGATGCTGAACTCCGATATATCTAGATTTTTCAGTGAACAATTCATCGCTATTGATCTTCGAAACGGGCCAAAGGTCAGCGTCCATAAAAAACACTTTGTCCATGGTCATTAATTGCTTTTTCACCATTGTCATAAACTTAAATCGATGCAAAGTAATGAATGGCCATCCTTCATGATCAATCTCAGTAACGATAACATCTGACCTGTCAAATATCTCAAGATCAGGCTGGTCTGTAAAAACAAAGAATGTTCTGTCACTTTCTGGTAGAAAGTTTTCTTTAACAGCCTTATAGTACCCCTCAAAAAATGACGCGTATTTTGCTGTGCCTATGAATGTGATACCAACTTTCAAACTAAAGTCCATCCTGTTGCATAAATGGATTGCCAGTCCTTGGGTCCTTCCGGGCCAAACCACTGTTTTGGCGCGATTACTGCTCTGCTTCCGCTTAGCCAGGCGCCCCACCAGCTAAATGATGAGTTGGCGATAATATGGATATCGCACTTAGACATTATACAAAGATCAATGATATGTGACAATCCTTCATTTTCGCTAGTGTCAGATATAATAAATTCTGGCGGCAACGACTTTCTAGCCCACTCCAAATCATCTGTAAAGGCTATAAATTTCGTGTTAGGAATCTGTTGCTGAACCATTTCTAGGGCAGGGTTGTAGTACTTTCCGTCTAAATTCGTGTGGTATTCCGACTTTTGTTTGTAGTCACCTCTTCGAAAGTGAACCGAGCAAAGAGGATTATCACCTTCTCTTGCTTGCTCTATAAAAGAATTAGCCAACTTTTCAACCCCTAAGGAAAACTTGAATTCTTCTTTAATACGATCAGCACAATGGTGAAAGTATTGTTCCGATTGAAAGTACCCGTCTAAATCGCATTTATCAGGACACAGCCATAGATCCCCAGCAAAAGAAAAAGTTGGCTCCCTATAGACAGCTTCCTGGTTTCCTATTATCGCAGAAAGTGGCACCGCAGTTATATCCGGAAAAGCCTCGAACAAATCGTGACCATCGACAGGAATTCCCACTTCTTTTCCTCTTAAAAAACCGAGCCCGTATAAAGCTGCGTATTGGAACATTTGGTTTCCTAATCGGCCGTTTTTGCCAAGCTTGGAATAGCTATACATCGTTTGGTCTCCCATTGACTTGCCAGTCAAAAAGCACTTCGGGTTTGTCACCTTCGATCCACCCAAAATCTTTGTACATATTAAAGTAAAGATTGCTCATGTACATAACGACATTCGGGTCGTAGTCTTCTCTGTGCGTCTGCGTGTAGTCTATCAATACCTCATCAATATTTGAAAATTTGGTGTACGGCAACATTTTAAACCACAGCTCCATATCTTCCGCCAGATGAAAGCGGTCTGTGTAGCCACCGACTTTGTAAAAGAGATATCGACGTATCAAAACTGACGGATGACAAAACGGATTTTGTCCTGAACAGAGCAGCCACTTAATTTTAAAGTCTTCTGTCGGATATTTGACTGGCGCGCCGAATGTACCAATATCTTGCTTACCCCCGCTTTCATCAACAAGCTGTAAAAGAGTTCCGACAACCCCTATCTCTTCATTTTCTTCCATAAACTTGATTTGTTTTTCTAGCTTTGATGGATGCCAATAGTCATCCGCGTCTTGTCTGGCCACAAACTCGCTTTGCGAATTTTGTATGCCGCAGTTTAGCGCGCATACGATACCTTTTGGAGCGCAATCAACAATCCTTATATTTGCGGATGACTCAAATTCTTTTGCAATATCCAAACTAGAGTCTGTGCAGTTATTATTGACAAATACGGTCTCAAAATCCCTGTAAGTTTGATCTGCTAATGACTGTAAAGACCTCCGAAGAGTTTTCTCTCCGTTATGTACGGGCATGATAATACTTACTCTTGGCATTCTATCCTCTAGTGTTTGTGGTTGCCGGGACCAAGCTCATTACAAATTTTGCAGCCCAGTGGAGATATGTCTGACATCGGGTTCTTAACAAACTCTTTTGGTTGCGTTTTTGTTATGGAGATATGAGGTACATCGGCGTCCAAATCAACCTTGGTGTGAAATATCCAGCCGCCCAGCTGTGAGGCTAGTTTTGAGGCTAGTTCATCGATTTCTTCTTCCGTTACTTCAGCCCACGGCTTATCAAACATGACGTTGTTTTCGGCAGTATCCTCAACATCGTGACGATATAAACTTTTCCAGAACTTGCCCCAGTGCTTTTTGTATTGTCTAATTTTATTAGCCATGTTGTACCAAGAATAATGATGAACTCCCGGTAATTGCTCTACAACGTTTTGAAACCATCCCTCGTAAGCTTTTCTAGCTTCTTCGTTTCCTTGAAGGGCAGCCATCCTCACGTTATGAACTTCCTCAGAATAGAACCCGATGTGAGGAAGTCTTTCGCGGGTATCGGCATGAATGTAGTCACAACTATCTGTTCCCATAGTTGCATATTCATAGCCGTCTTCATCAACTTGCAGGCAGTCGGCAGGAATTCCTTGCGTAATATGAGGAAGATTCCTACTTAAGCGCCATTTCCAAGGGTTGATATCCATCCGAACTTTGCCTGGGGATCCCCAATATTCCACGACTGGCAAAGAAACAATATCGATATGCTTAGGAAAGGCTCTTATCATCTGAAAAACTTTCTCGTAATCATCCTCATGTACAACTTCGTCCGCGTCCATTTGCCAGCAATAATCACCGGTGCATTTTGAACGTGCAAATGCCTTAAGCTTTCCGTCGGATTCATAAGCGTAGCTCGGGCTTTTTGGATCGACTATGGACTGATGGGTCTTAATACGATCATCCATGGATGCCATAGACTGAACCTCTTCCCATGTACCGTCTGTCGATCCACCGTCTGCTACAATAACTTCTGAACAAAAACCTAACATCGAGTTGACACACGCCTTCCAGGGATATCCCATGCTGGATGCGTCAAGAAGAGTAACATATCCACTGACGTCTGGGGAATATTCCATGTTGGACTTTATACCTCTCCAGAACCTTTCTCTCGCTCCGTACAAATACATCAGCATGTCTTCCATAGAGCCAGTGTACCACATCTCTTTGCTGTGCTGAACATCATCGTTAACGATAACTTCACAACCCAAGGCTTTAGCCTCAATAACCATTCTTGGGCACGTGTCTCCGCCGCGAGGCAGATAAACAAAGCCTTCAGAGACCGCTAGCTTCGCCAGTAGCTCTTTGTGGGGTAGCCCCCAAACGACTTCATAATCCAGATTATTGTCCTGACAATATTGGATAGCATCTTCAGCTCCTTTGATCCAACTGTCTGAACCGAGAACGATCCACCCTTTTCGCTCCTGATTGGCGGTTGCTTCTTTTAAAGCCTGAACCATAGCGAAGAAGTCTTCATTAAAAACGCTGCTTAGTACCGTACGCTGGTTTTCCTGAAGAAACGGAAAACGCTCCAAATATCTAGCTTCTTGCTCTTCGCTCATCCACCAAATAGACTTGGCACCATGGAAAAAAGTCGACATGAGTTTGCCATGCAACTGATCGGGGCAATCACAATCCATACCAGCTTCATTTTTGTGCTTCTCTATAGATCGATACTGACAAAACTTGTAATCGTACTCCAAAATAGAGTATGACATATTGGCAACAATACTGGGTATCAGATTCGGGTTCATAGAAGTAAAGTTCCCAAAGACCCAGTACTTGTCGACTCCATCTGATAAAGTATCCATGCTGACATGTCGAGCGTGGAGCTTCTGTACCTTAAGGTCACCAGAACCTTTGATCAACGCCTCGGACGTAAGTTCAGCGCCGCCGGCGTAGTCTTCTGCAAACATGTCAGCGACAAATATAATATCTGCTGTTGGGTCTATAGATGGGGTTTCCGGTTGTTTATTTTCTTCAAACGGACTAGTAAACATAAGCGCACCTCTTTGTGCAATAATATGCCCTAGCGTGCGACTGTATAAGAAAAAGAAACTTAAGTTTTTTTGTGTACAACTTTAAAGTCAGCAGTATATTAATTCTGAATTCAGTTCTTCGATAACCAGTTAATCTGCTTTTCTTTATTATCTTTCCTAATTTAATTAATTACTAGTACTAGCCACAGTGATAAGTACATGCGGCCAAATATATCTTATGCGCTGCACCATCGTGCTCAATTGTTTCCGTTACGGAATCCCAATCAATGTTTTCCACGCACTTAGCAACTGTGCAGCTCCTTAAAACGTCATCATCTTGTTTTTGACCATAACCAGGTATATTCGATGAGCTTATGTAGTCCCCGTTTTCAATATCTCCGTTGATATTTGTCACTAATACCTGGCCTTCACCCAGCGAGTTAATCACAACATGAGCTTCGGTCGATTCAACGCCCCACCGGCTTGTGTATCCTTGATAGCCATATTCTTCTAAGTCATGACTGGCATTATGGATTTTTGATATTACGCCGTAGACTTTCTTACTGTTCGATGTGCTGGTAAGCTCGACCTTAGGAATCCCAGTATCTACTCCAACAGATATATCAGATTTTGCCCACATCTCTCCAGTTGATTGAACAATAAGTCCCTTTTTTGTAGCTTGGCTAGTTAACATTACGCTTGGGTGAGCGCCAGTAAATGCATCAAGGATTGAAATACCACCGGATCCGTCCCCAGCGATGCGGCCTGCACGTCCAGCTCCGGTAAAGAAGCCGATAAACATGTTACTTGACGTCGGCGCTGATCCATACGACATGTCAATTTTAAGTACGTCAGCCTGACTGTTGGCGGTTGTATTTTTAATGTTCGCCATGTAATTATCGGCACCGCCAGCCCGGGGTGCCTCAAGGTCGATGGCAAATCCAGTGCCCTCATCGCTAAATGTACAGAAGGTTGAGCCATTGCCTTTTAAAGTTATGATATCCGTTGCTGAGTCCAATATGATATCGCCGGTGCAATCGATTGTAAAGTCGCCAGCGACGTCTAATTCAGGCGTGGAGTCAAGATTAAACGTAAATCTTGTAGAACCAGCATCTTTAAAGATTATATCATCACCAGCTGCGTCCAATGTAATATCACCACCTGCATCTAATAAGATATCAGTAGCGGCATCTACAATAATATCTCCACTCGAGTCCAGAGTCATATCTCCAGTCGACTCAATCTCAACTGTCCCGCCTCCGTCCAGCTTAAAGTTTCCAACGACATCCAGCTCCGGAGTCGAATCAAGATTAAACGTAAATCTGGTGCTACCTTGACCATCATCCATTGTGATCTGGTCGCCATCAGCCGAGAGTATAATATCGCCTACCGCGTCTATCGTGATATTTGATGTCGCCGATTTAACGAAATCAGTATGAACTTCTCCCAGCATTGTCGCCCCTAAGACTGCAATCTGGTCGGTACCCAAAGATGTGAATGAGCTGGCCCATGACTCTCCGGAAGTTAATTTCCATTTACCATTAAAGGTGGCATCCTTATGTGACCCAGCAATAATGCTAGTGTAGAACTTCATGTCGGTGTTTGAGTTAAATTGGGGCGCCTTAACATATATCGATGCTTCTGAAACGGAATCGTAGGTAATCACAAAATCGTTTGGCGCCCACGCCGGGTCAGTCTGGCTAGTGCTGTCTATAAATTGGACAGTGAATCTTGGCGCATGGCTAGCGTTGCGATCGTGCAGCACATGGATATATGCCGTTTTTGGCATGGCCATGTTATCAAACGACGAGTTCATTCTTGGCGCAGCGGTCACTACGATCAACGCCCCCGCGGAGGCGAGATTATTGGCGGGAAATTCTGCAACTGCGATCTTCACCCAGTAATTATCGTCTGAGTAGGACGTCGATGTTTGGGTTGAAATACTCGCTGTCGACATCCCGTGACCGGGAAAGATTATATTTCCTTCTCCATCGAATACAGCTACCGACGCGCCGCCATTATCTTTAATGTTGTTACCACCAACAGTCAATTCATTTCCGATGGTTACGTTATCAGAAGTGTCCATTGTAATCGTATCCCCGCCGTCTGAAGCTTGGATAACGTTACCAGCCACCTTCATTTTTCCTGTGTCTGTCAATGTTAGTGCAAGCACTGGGTTGGCAGAGTCAACGGTGCTTTGCTTGGTGTAAAATTCGAGTTCACCTTTCGATTCAGAATCGGTTCTGGTAAAAATTATTGCTCCACCTACGTCATCTTCATCAGAAGCAACGGTGAATGCCAGCCCTGCTCCGACTCCGTTAGAAGCTTGGTCCGCCTTCAGCATCAAGTGATAGTTCTGCGGGTTTCCGACGCCTGTGTTCGCATTTACGACTTGATCATCGATAGTTAATTTTGCGCTTGGGTTACCGGTTGACCCAACATGTACTTTTCCGTCATAACGTACTTTCAAGGCATCTACGTGCGGGTTACTATCTGCATCAGAGTCGGCCGTCGCAGGCGAAACCTTGAAGGTAATGCTTCCGCCGTTCCCTTGCCCTGTACCGGCACCAGCCTGAACCTGCAGGGTCTTACCAGATGCATCTGTTCCTGTAACATCTTCGATTTGAATCTCCGCGTGCTGGTCTTTGCCGAACGTTAGGTTTCCACCGGGTAGCGTGACGTTTTGACTACCATCCATGGTGATCGTCGCGTCGCCATTACTGTTTCTGATGTCGTTCCCACGAACTCGAATATCTCCATTGACATCCAGCATATACGAAGGCCAGGAGCCGCCGCCTGGGTTGGGTCCAATACCGACTTTTTGGTCGGCATTAAGAGTTATTGTTGTTTCGCCTTCGCTATTTTCGATGACGTCTCCACCAACCTTTATGTTACCGCCGAAGAAAGAGGAGCCAGTTGTGTTAAGCTGGGTCTTTAGCACACCGTTGGCAAGAAGGTTTATCTGCCCGTCATCTTCGTAACCCGTCAGCTGCAATATTATATCTGAAGAATTGGGGTCTTTGATTGTCATGTAACCTTTTAAGTTTAGCTTAGAATCTGATTCTAGACTCCCACCGTTCCCATATCCTATACCGACCTTACCTGTCGAGCCGTCGACAAATAAGGTGTGGGTCGCGTTATCGCCGGCGCTTGTCTCTACCCTAAAGTCATGACTTTGACCTTGCTCATTGATAACGACTTCTGGCTCACCATCATCCAAGCCGCTGCCAGCATTCCAAAGTTGCATCGCCAGCCCACCCGCTTCGAAAGATATCTTATCATTGCCTGCAAATCGAATTTGTGTGTTGGTATCGCCATTGTGGCGTATCTTATCGTCGATGTCTACGTCACCAGTGATTGACCCAGGAAAGCTAGCTGCAGCATTAACAGTAAGTGTATCGGCAGCAGAAGAGCCAAGTATCACGTTATCCTGAACCTCGAAGTTGTCTTCAACTAATAGGTCACCAGCAAACTTTGACTGTCCAGAGCCGGAAACGACCAGCTCTCCAAAGACATGAGTACCGCCTGTTTCATCGACTGTAAATTTGTCGCTTTCATTATTCGCTTGTACCCTAAACTTTCTGGGAGGATTTACGTTGTCATTATTCGAATCGATCTCTACCTTGACATCTCCATTTGCGTAAAGCTTTAAGGCGCCGTTGTTAGTTTGTGATCCTTGTATTTCTCCGCCGTCAACGATAAGGTTACCATTTCCAATTGTCACGTTACCGCTAGCATCTATTTCTAAATCATTACCCGATTCAAAGAATTCGTCTGTATTGATAGCAAAAACATCGGCTGAATCGTATATTCCAATCGATGTTTTAAGGGTAGAGTGCCCAAATGTGAGCCTTCTGTCGTTTCCATCAGAATCATCTCCTATGGTGACAGTAAGTTCTCCCGCCTTTGGAAACGTGGCATTTTGGTTACCATCGAAGCTGATGGCAGCAGAACCACCTGAATCTTGAATATCATTACCACCTACTCGAAGATCACCCTTAACGGTTACCAGCGGGTTTTCAACTCCTTTTTGAAGCGTAATAGCTTCCCATACCAGCTCTGTTCCATTACCCGTTTTCGCAAAAGTGAATATATCTCCACCAGTTATTATGTTTCCGCTGCCAGCAATTGATCCTGTTATATCAACGGCCTTAAACGTCATGGGAACAGCAATATCTGAACCTGAAAACACCTGGATAGAACCGGTTATGGCGCTACCGACGTGATTGTGCATTATTGTTGAGTTATGAGCTCCGGATCCAGAAACTAGTGTTGTAAAAATTGGCATTATTCTTTGTCCTCCAACGGCGTCAGATTCATCTTGTATTTCTTGCCCGTTAGGTTGTTAACTACGACAAGCATGTCGGGTTCCTCATATATTGTCCAGTCACCTCGGTCATTTCGAAGGTGAAGGTCACCGGTATAAAGGTTAGCATATCTCTGTGTTGGACTACCGAGGTTGTAAGCATTATCAACAGTGGGTAGTATGTGACCTTGTATCTCTACGCTTCCTGGTGATCCTGCGCCGGTGCCAGTCTTTAGAGTGATCTTACCTGTCGCGGTTGTGTTGTAGATTTGTAGGTCTTTCGGAGTTGAAGAGTTATCTAACCTGATGTACGTCGACGACTCTTGCGCAAACGCTAATTTACCTTCTGACGCGTGCGGCGAAATTTGAATGTTTCCTGAGCCGCCTGTGATAGAGAATATATCTCTTTGTCCCCCACCACCCGGGTTGGACGCGAAAGTCATCGCCCCTGAAGAGCCGGTAACAGAAAGCCTCACATCCGGAGCCGCAAGGCCGGGTCCGATTGTCAAGTTGTGAAGTGACGAACTGCCTGATACTGAAAGAAGAGTGTCGGCAGAGTACGAAGTAGGTGTGCTGCTTCTCTTTAGCTGAACAGGTCGGTTATCAACAACTATGACTGCTCCGGCACCCGGCGTTAGAGTCCCTCCACCGTCAGGTGAATCGTAGCTTGTGTTAAGACTACCACCGAAAGCGGTGTTATCGCTTGTCAAAGTACCTGAAATGTGAATGTCGCCACCGAAGACAGCGACCGTTCGTTTCTGCCTGTGAGCCGTTTTACCACCAACGGTACCACTAACGAAGAAGTATACGTCACTTCCGATAGCAGAAGTGCTTCGAGGATTGTACGTGCCATTTGTCGGATTGTAATCGAACGAGAAAGACCCAGTGGTTCGTACCTGCGTGTAGAAATTGTTTCCGGGACCGCCAGGGGCTATTAAGAAGGTTTGATCGGCTCCAAGGACTTTGCTATTAAGTTCAGTGAGTGTAATACCTCCAGCGTTAGGGTCTGTGAACTTAAGATTGTTTCCTCCGTCCTTCTCGATCTTCATCGTGCCATTTGTAAATTCTAATAAGTCACCCTTGGTTACAATCGCTCCAGACACGATCATATTTTTCTCTACATGTACCGCACCTGACGTTAACAAGTCACCCATAAACAGAGCAACGCCTCTTTGGTACCCGCCTTGCGACACCTTAGATTTGTACCTGACCCGTGAATCGTGAATACCATCGACCGCACCGGAAAGAATAAAGTTTGCGTCTTTGTTCTCGGTGATCTTGGTTTCTAAGGTTCCAGAAACGTAACCTGCTCCGATAAATCCTTTTCCGGCCGCGGCATGACCCCTGAGTTGCAGTGCAGCTCCGGAAGAAGCGCTAATCTGAAGAGTTATTCTACCGTCGTTATTGGACGAAGATAAAAGCATGTCTGATGTCCGAGCTTGACCGGCACCTGAAACGCTAGAATTGATAAAGAGTCTTTTGTTATATTGGCATATACCAATCGCTGAGTCTTGGTCAAAAAATTGTATCGCAGGAACATCGATCAACCTAATTTCATCTTTATTGGCGATCTGTAGATGGAGACCGTCATGCTGGATATAGCTCTTAAAACTTGGGTTTTCGTTTAGGAATATTTTCTTGCCTTGCTGGAAAGAGAATACACTACCAGATAACTGGATCCCGAAATTCTCGCCACCATTATTATTTTTGTTACCGTCTAGTCTCAAACCTGCTCTAGATTCTACAGCGAAATAGCTGCTTGAAACGTTCCGAATAACCGCGGTGTCGTCAAACTCTAGCTGCGCTCTTGATGTTTTTCCTGAAACAAGAGGCGGAGCGGCCAGTCTGAAAGTTCCGGTATTTCCTGCGTTGAATGTAAGCTTCTTGTAAGATGCAGAACCTGTAACCACGTAGTACGGGCCACCAACCGCTGGGTCTTCGCTAAAGTAAATGGGACCCTTAAACGAAGATACTGAGCTTGTTACGGCAAGAACCCCTCCATGAGGACCATGGTCAGCGTGAATTTTTACTGACGGAGCTAAGGCCGCGTTGGCTTTACCTTTGATCTCCATCTTACCAGCCGCGGCTGAGAAGTTACAATCTCCTCCAGCTGCATCAATGCTGACGCCACCGCTGTCTGCGTCGATAGTGATTCCTTGAGTCGCGTTAAGATCGAAATTCGTGGCGTTGAAGCTCGTGGAAAAAGGAGCGGTATTCCCGAAAACCATCGACTGCGAGAAATTCCCGTTCAATATGCTACCTGTCAAGTTTAGGACACCTTGACCTGAGCCGGCGTTGAACGCTTTAATCGTCAAGAACTTGTTACCAGCGTCATTCGCATTCATCGACAACGCGGTGGTATCTGTCGAATCTAGAAGCATCATACCGGTCGCGTCAATGTCGATGTCTCCAGCCGCTTGCAGTCCGATTCCTTCGTCAGAGGTCATCCTTAATTCGTTGGAGATCTCTCTGATATTTTTGCCGTCATCGTCGAATGCAATTCTGGAAGCGTTTCCTGCTGATGATTTTAACCAAAGCGCACCCGTACCGACACCTAATGCCAGCCTGTTATTTGCAGTGTCAGACTGTATGTAATACGGTCCACCGTCAAACGATGTTGGGTTTAAGAAAAGCTTCGAGCCGTTTTTAAGAGCCATGTTGGACGAGCTTACAATAAGATTACCATCCATCCGCATGAGGATGTCACCGTTTGTGCTGCGGTTTGACATCGATATGTGCATTCTTAGCAAACGCTGAGCTTGAGTAAGAAGGGTGCCAGCTGTGCCTGGTGTTCTTGTTGGATTGCTAGAGGTAATGAATGGTGTCGAAGCGTAACGCGTACCTAAATCATATCCAGACGCTCTAAACAGAACCGGGTCTGCGCTCGAAAGTGTGTCCTCCAATCCGTCTCTAACGTCCTTCATTCCAGCAAGGATCGTGTTTTGGTGAAGGGTGTCTCTACCGAATACCAGGGAAACATTCGCGATATTGGAGCCAGAAGCTATAGCAATACCACCACCAGAGTTCGAGACAGTCGAACCAGAGTTCAAGAGTAGAAGAGGGTCTCCGACGGAAGCAGTTATTACATGACCCTTAATGAAGTCACCCTCAACAGTAAGGTTGCCCTTCATCAATACATCACCATTGAACCTGGCGTCATGATCTATAAGGACAGAATCAACTGCGGAGGAACCTGATAGAATTACTCTCCCGCCGCTAGAAGATATCGTAATGTCTCCGGTGGTGGTGGAGAAGTTTGAGGCTCCTGTACCGTCCAGAGACAATCCACCCGCTATCGCATCAATTGTGACGGAGTTTCCGTCAATGTCGATGTCCTGCGCGTCTAAGCCAAATGTTGCTAGCGTTCCCGGGTGACCGATCTGCATCGACGTCGCCCCAGTGGCTCCAATCTGAATGAGATCGCTGGCATCTATAACCAGGTTTCCACTACCGCCGCCGGCGTTTGTTGCCATGATAGTCATGCTCTTGCTACTGGCATCATTCGCGGCCATCGACAAGTTTGTTGTATCCGCCGAGTCCATAGAAAGCGTCGATGTTCCATCGATTGTGATCGCACCAGAAGCGTCGATATCAAGAGTCGATGAATTGATATCTATTGCCACGTCGGCTGCGGTACCTATATTAATTCCTGAGGCGCCATCTATGTCTACGGTACCGTCGGCGTCCACGTCTATGTTCGATACGCTACTACCTGCGTTTGTCGCAGCGATTGTCATTGTAGTTGGCGTCGCCGCATCGGTAGTCATCGTAAAGTTTGAAGGCGCCGCGGAGTCCAGCGATATTCCAACAGTCGCGTCGATTGTGATCGCTGCCCCGTTTACATCAACATTTCCTGTTGTAGTAATGTCAACCTCAGATGCATTTCCTTGGATGCTTACCCCGGTACCACCATCAAGAGCTATAGTACCACCTGCGGTGATTGACGCTCCCCCCGTTCCTGCAGCCATGGTAATACCACCACCCCCGGTGTTTGCAGTAATTTTTACGGCTTCGTTTGTTGTTCCGGTTGATACAATGTCCAGCTTACTGGTGGCGTCGATATCTAATTGGCCAGAGACCGTAGAATGAATTGCGGCATCCGTATCTCTAAATTCTACCTTATTTGAGGACGCCATGAGGAGAGAAGAGGCTGTCTGATCGATCCTCATAATCTCATTCATGGTGCTACCGTCTGCAGTAGTTCTAAAAATAATATCGCCACCCGCTTCTTGCGCCTGGATTGTTGCTTCTTGAGTTGAGTCAATATCGAATCGTAGGCGTGTGACCTCGCTGCGTTGTAAATTAATTTCACCGCCAACGGAGTCAATGCTTATTGTGCCGCCGGCTTTTGCGATCATGCCACCGTTGTCGGCGATAAGCTTGATTGCGTCTGTTCCTGTACCCGTTTGGTTCTGAATATGAATAGAATCCGCAACCTGGCTGCTGTTCATCTTCAGCAATAGAGTTGAAGCGTCTCCAGCCAGTATCGGATTAACCCGGGTGGCGGAGTTAAAATATAGTCCTGCTTCAGGTCTTCCTGCACCGCTTCCTTGAAACATCAGCCCGTGCTGCTGACCGAAGTTTGCAACCGCCCCATTGCTCCCGTTGAAATCACCTTCGGGAAACTGAATGCCGTTTGAAGCGGAGAGCACTCCGTCTTTAAAGTTATACGATCCGGTTGTCAAGTGACCGAACTGTAATTGTCCACCCTTGTATGGCTTGTAAGAAATCCTTGCGTAGTGGTTTGTTCCACCGAAGGCGTCAGAGCCAGAGAATACAATCCCTCTTCTTCTTCCTGAACTTCCGATTTTTGAGTAGTCGTTATTCACGTCACTTTGCAACACCAAGTTACCATCAGCTCTGAGTCTCATTTCATGGCGATGACTGAACTTAGGAATCCCATTAGCGTCTTTACCGCCTGTTGTTCCACCGAAAGCTTGATCGCTGACTTTGAACTTAAGGCCTCCGTAATCTTGGTTTGTGCCGGAATGAACAAGGTCGACCCACCAATGCGGCCCGTTTAAAGCAGCTCTGCTTGTCTGATCAGTCGCAAGCTCCATAAAAGCGTTACGACCAGATGAGGTAATAGGTGTGTAGACATTAGAGGCGATAAAGTATGACGGCGACTCCGGGTTGGCGACAGACGGGCTATTGTTGATTAGAACAATATCGTTACCGACTTCTCCCGCGAAAGTGAAAGTTCCATCTAAGCTGAGGTTGCCAGATGTGTGAAGGTCTCCATCGAATAGAGCAACCCCACGGTGTCTTTTGGTGCCTTTCTGCCCATCACCGCTAAAGTGTCTTCCACCTATCGCTCCAGATACGTGAAACCAGACGTCTTGCGGCATCCTGCTAACAGCCTGTGATCCGTCAGTAGAGCCTCCATCGCCTCCGTTTGTTATCGAAGCTACGACACCGCCACCAGCTCCGGGTTTACCAGCAACAGGAAAGAGTTTTCTGAACGTTACAACACCACCGTGAAGAGTAGCGCCGCTGTTACCCGCTGTGCCAGCATCACGATAAGACTGGACTGGCGTCTTGTCCGCTATTAAAAGGTCTCCGGTTGCACCCCCTGCCTCGTTGGTGGTAGGACCTAATGCGATACTTCCAGAAATCAAAGTGTCGTTCTTCACGAAAAAATCACCCGGAACCGTGGAGTCAACCTCAACGATCATCCGCTCAGAATAAAGCGTACCGCTAATAACGACATCACCCAGGAATGCGACGGTACCTCCGGCCGCTCTACCCCCGGTACCATTGTTGGCGGATCCGCTAACGACCATCCAGGCATCGTCTCCAATACCGCTCGAGAGCTTGGAGGTTAACGTGGTCTCAAGACCTCCGTCATAGTTTGAAGATCCTGCGTCGCCATACAGTAATAAAGACAGATTAGGGCGTCCGCTTACGATGGACCCAGCTGTGCTTGATGAACCAATTAATTTAATTGTTCTTATTTGCTTACTTCTAAAATCTTTTGACATATTATATCACCTTATACGACGCTGGAATAGACCATGTAGTCGATGCTGGTCAGAAACTCGTTCACGGAAACCGAAGATAATCCAAAAGTAATTACCCACGAGCCGGAGGAATTGCTTAACGATTTTACGAAAACGTTTTGGTTCGAGTGGCTGCCTCGCGCATTGGCGACCACAGAAATTTGCTTTGCGATAGGATGCATTGCGGCGTCGAGAGTCACGGATACTTCGTCTGCGCTATCTGGAACAACTACCGTCGCGTGGGTGATCGTAAAATTATTATTCGCGTTTGGAAGCAAATCAACCCCCTGCGATGAAGATGCTTTGTATCGATACGGTTCCAGTAAATAGTTCACTTGTCGCAATGGTAACCGTGACGTTCTTGTTTTCGATTGCCACAGACTTTATGAAAACGTTAATGTTACCAACGGCCTGATCTGCCGGTACGTTAGAAGTAACCTTCGGCGTTGCGATTACTGTCGGCAACCCGGAATATTTTTCAGTCAAAATGACAGTCTTTTCGTCCTCATTCGCAAAGCTTACGTCCAGGGTTTCTATCAAAGTCTCTTTTGTAGAACGAAAAGTAAATGAGGGTATGACCCTTAATATACCGTATGCCTTTCTGAAGCGGTGCCTGTCGAATTTCTTAAATCGCGTAGTTCCCATCTTTCACCTCACTATTAAGTATGCAAATTCTGGATTAAAGAATAGCGGAAGCGATAGAAGCTACATCTGATCTTTGCCCTTTAGCTAATTGGATGTGCGCGGCGCAATTTTGGTCTTTAAATTTGTGCACCACGATTGACAGGCCGTTACTCTTTTTGTTAATGTAGGGAGTATCAATCTGATCTGTATCTCCAAGTAATACTATCTTTGAGTTTTTTCCGACCCGCGTGATGATAGTTTTAAGCTCGTGTATGGTCGCGTTTTGCGCTTCATCGACAATCAAAAAAGAGTCTGTGAATGTCCGACCACGGATATAAGAAAGCGGAGCGACTTCAAGTTCTCCTCTATCTCTCATCATTTCAAAGTAAGTGTAATTCTTGTCACTGAGCATTGTCCTGAAATTATCTGTGATAGGTGCCAACCACGGTTGCATTTTGTCGTCCATGTCGCCGGGTAAATACCCAAGGTCTCTACCGACTGGCTGAATAGATCTGGAAATCACTATTCTCTTATACAAACCCTGTTGTACTCCGTCAATACCTGCCATTAGTGCCAGATAAGTCTTACCAGACCCAGCAAGACCGGTTAGAGTAACCATCGGTATATCTTGCCTTAAAAGTGCCTCAGCCGCGTATCTCTGCTCTTTATTTTTGGCTTCAAAAAAAGACATCATCTGGCCGGGCTGCTTTTTAAGATCGTAAAACATACCGTCGTAATATCTTGTTAGTGCAGATTGATTCGACGGCCCCTTAAGGACAACGAACTCATGAGGGTAAAAATTTTCCTCAGTCTCTAAAGTCCCATTACGAAAAAAAGCATTTATCATTTCGTTTTTACAATGGAGTTCGGTATGCCCCTTAAATTCAAGCTCTGTTTCCTGAATATGGTCCTTGTAGTAGTCCTCTGCTTTTAATCCTAAAGCATCGCACTTCACTCTTAGGTTAATGTCCTTCGTGACTACGACGATAGGTCTAGAGTCGTCTCTAGAGGCTTCAGACATACATGCTGCAAGTATCCTGTTATCTCCTCTATCATCTTCTAGCCCGTGGGGCAACTTTGTAAGGTCTTGATCAATCATGATTCGAATGGTCTGACCTTCAGAATACTCCTCTGGCACGTCAACGCCTGTGTCTAATTTCCCAACGACCCTAAGGTCGTCTAGAAAACGATTAACGTATCGAGCACATTCTCCCACTAGTCCCGGGGCCTCTTTTTTCCTATCCAGCTCGTCGATGACTTGAAGAGGTAGAATCACATCATTTCCGGGGAATGAGTGTATTGCAACTTTGTCATATAAAAGCACGCTGGTGTCGATAATGAAACGCTTTCTGTCACTCATAAATAATTTCTCCTTGAAAAACAGCAGGTACCCCACTTAAAATGCTACCATGATGAGGAGCATCTATGGGAAAAAATAAGAAAGTATCAGGCGGTGATAAATCTGTAATGGAAGGTTTGTCATGTTTTGCCGCCCATGAAAACCTAAATTTGCCTTGCAAAAAGAAAGAGTGTAGATATTGGCACGCGGTCGGAAACAAAGAAAATTTGAACTGTGTTATGATAGCGGCTAAGAAAGGCCCAATGACCCTACAACAGGTTGGTGAAATGTTCAATGTAACACGTATGAGAATATGCCAAATAGAGAAAGCTGCGAAAAAATTTCTCAAGAACTCGACTCCAGACTTTTTATCAGATTTTAAAAACACCTAACCATAAATATGTCGAAGTTCTCAGTTTTCAAGCAAAAAAAAGAGGACGAAACCGTCCTCTTTCGAAGTATCAAGGTCTAAGTATTACTTATTTTTTTCTACTTCTAGGGTCAACTTAACCAATCCTGATGCATCATTCTTAAGCTGACGGAGACCACGGCGCGCTCTCACACCTGCGGACTTGTTGCCGTGGGCGTTTTTGTGCACGTCTAATTCTAAAGAAGTGACGAGCTCCTTCAAACGCTCCCAGCTCTCGAGAATTTCGTTAGAATCACTACTCATTTTCCTCTCCTCCTGGTTGAATTATCTTCGAACTACTTGAAATGTAAAAATCGTCTTCTTCTTCATTCATTTCCGTAGCCTTTCCTATTGCTCGCATCATCTCATGGTTTTCAAGTTCCAATGCGAGCAATTTGATTATATTTGTGATTTGGGTCTGTGAAACCCCAAACCGCAAAATTTCTTGCGTAATGTCCCTAGACTTTTTCATATCTAGGAGCCAATCTGTATCCTCTCGAGGTACTTTTTTCTGCTCTTTACCTTCTGTCATTGAAGAGTCTCCTGTGCTGTGAAGGGTTCGATACCGAATCTTCCATCGCCCTTATAGCGTAGAATCTTTCCTTGAAGCTTCCCTTCAATAGACTCTCTAGAGAGTACGATAAATCCTTCAGTATCTTTATTGTCTATGAGAAAATTTAGGTGCTGATAGTCCGCTAACTCTTTGTTGTGAGACTCCATAATGTTCCTTACGCCCTCTGTAAGCCCAATTGCAATGTCTTGTATCGAGATCAGTGAGGATGAATTTTCACTGGTAGGCAAAATCTGAGAACGACAAATATCAGTTACCTTGTGGGTGATTCCGCAATTATTACACTTCGCAAAGCTTTCTACGACCCTATCATTCTCTATAACAGAAAAAACCATGAACTCATGTAACGGCGGGTCCGGTCTATTTTTAAGAGTTGGTAGTATGCATCTGCAGGTAACAAGATGTTTTGCGCACCTTTTTTTCATAATTTAACTACAACTTTTTAGCTGCTAGCACTTGAAATGCAGCATCTTTTACAGTCGCTTCTAGAACAGCGGATATCTTTTGAGCCTGAGCTCTGTCAATCGCACCTTCATTCATCAACTGAGCAGTTGCAACCTGAATCTTGTCGTTAGAAAATGTGATGATCTCATGGATTAAGTTTCTTACATCCTTTGAACTCATACCTTCTGGTTTCTTCTTTGTTTTAGAACTAGCCATATCGCCTCCTTATGTCAAAAAAATAAGCGTCTGAACCCAAGAGTAAAAACAAAATTATTTAGCAAATGAATCAGCGAGCCCGGATGCAGCCCAAGCATCCGGTTTTGCGACAGCTGTAAAGCCCATCGACTTGACCCACGACGAAGCCGGTTGTAAAACTGGGAAAGAAGCGAATTTGCTGTTCGTGTTTATATCAAGGTGTACGTCTATCTTTCTATCATATCCTATTATGCTTCTGATCAGGCATGCGACGTCTATGGACATTCTTGTTTCTTCCATAAGTCTGTACATAATGTCTCTCAGAGCTTTTTCGTTTCTCTTTTTTCTTGTGAAGTAAAAGAAGCCCCCGGATCTTGGGATGTGAACAGCTATTACGACAGCAAAGAGATATTTTCCACCGACGTAGTGGGAATCGCAACCGACTGAAACGGTTGCTTGCGGATAAGCGTTAATTCCCTCTATAATATTTTGCATGGTGACCCGCTTTTTGTCACCGTCTATCCATACAGGAGACGACCTGCTGCTATCATCCACGTGTCACCTCCCTTAGTCATCAAGCGATATCACACACCCTATATTAGATATTGCCTTATAGTCAGCAATCGCTCGATTAATTGCTCTCGCAACAGAAGCAGCCGGCATTAAGTCTGGAAGACTTTTGCCTGAAATTATCGGAAAATGCTTTTCTATTTTTCTGGTATCATAAACACCTTGCGACGCGCATTGGGAAATAAACTTAAAAAATGAACCCACTCGATCTTGAACGATTCCTTCTTCAGACTTTTGGCAAGGTATAGAAAGAATGACCGTTCTTGATGAAAATTTTGATAACCTATTTTTCAATATCTCGCGGATGTCTTCTGTTTTTTCTTTTTTCAATTTGGAAGACATTTCTTTTCTCATCTTTAAAATGGACAGCACCTGCTTATCTTTTGGAGAGACTATGACACAGTCTCGATTGTCAGATATCCTAAGCTGCTTAACGGTCGGTTCTTCTTCTAAATCTATAGCAGATAAAATCTTTCCAGTGTCTTTCGACACAGGGGTCACACCTAATGGCTCGCATATATCTCGAATCTGGTTGATGTCGTCCAGACCCTTTTCCATTACGAACGGAAGCACTCGAAGCTTTCCGCTCTGCCAATTTACACTAAGTGTGTTTTCAACATCCGGAGAAAACGCGCTAGCAAATATAGCAACATCGATATCTTTTTCATTAGACTCAGACAACACTCTGTGCACTTCACTCACTTCGTTGACCATTCCATCAACAACTACAATGCAGGCATCAGAAAGCACCCCAGCGCCCCCGGATGCTGGATTAAATCCAGGACTTAGACGGCAATTTAGGCGTAGCCCATCTCTTACCTCAATAAAAGCCTCTTTTGAGCGAGACCTTCTTACTCTTATATTTCCCATCGCCCCGCAATGCTGTACAGCTTTGATGATATCTTCATTGTAGTCCCACAACGTATCATCGTTTATAGACCTCTTCCAGCTGTTTATAGCGAGCCGGCTGGTTATTCTCTTTCCGCGACTTTCAGAAAACAAGTCAGACAATCTCCGCGAAAACTTCTCAGGTGCTGAAATAGGCATCTCCAACAAAGCCCGGATTGCAGATAAATAAATAGCTACAGCGTATGGACAGTCATGATTGACAACGAATGCAGAGTTCAGTATTAAGTTTCTGTAAGCCTGCTGACAATCAAGACCTTCGACCAACACCCTGAAAGAGTCGTTCCACGTCATAGACTTAAGCGAGCTTTCCAAAAGCAAATGAGCTTCCTGAGAATCGATGCTTCGAATCAATCCAGATATTTTCTTCGCTGTTGCTCTTCGTGTAACATCCAGCTTTTTTCCAGTGATTACGTCTGTATACATCTTATTCTTAGTGCAGCGTGTTTTTGTCTTTTTTCGACCCCTTGGAAAGAGCTCCAAGTAATTCAGCGAAAGCGCCGCCAACTTCTTCAGCTGCTTCATTAAGAGCTCTTGCAGCCTCTTTTTGAGACTCAACCTTTTTCATCTTTTCGGATGCTTCCATAGCGTATCGACAGAAAGCACAAAAAGTTGCAAAGCCAGCGATCCCTAATCCGACCCCAAAATTGTGGCCTAACATCACAGCAGCGAAAATTAAAAGAGCCTCGCTAAAGCCAAATGTAAACTTGATCATGTTAATCTCCTTTATTCATCAAATTTTGTTCGTTTTACCCCAAGACGTTCTTCCTCTTGTGAGTCTAGAAAAGATAAAGCGTGAGAGTGCGGATAATATCTTGTACAAATCTCTTCTCCTTTTTTTACGTCTTTGATGGTCCATATTTCTATAGCTGTCTGAAATTGCGTATCCGCGGGTGACCATTTCCAAGTCGCGTTGTTCTGCGGGGAGTGATTATACAGACACGCGTAGCCCCAGGGTAGGCTGGTCGTACCGTCATCAGCTCTAAACGCGTAATGGTATAATATGTGATTTGTGTCATAGTCTCTCGCAAAGTCAATAAACAGCTGATTATCGAACGTCACGCACGGAGAGCGTTCAATGCATGTATGAGCAGGTATGTCTGCAGTGGCAAAACATCCGACTCCGTGTAAACCAGATGGTGCCGCGCATACGTCCTTGATAAAGTATTCGTTTCTTCTGGGCTTTAATTTAAACACAACGCTCCACTCCCTATAGGCATAATACTAATAGTAAGAGAGCAGAGCGTATATTTTCAAGAATTTATTAGCTGTCTCTCCAGAGATTGTTGCTAGCAAAAACCAGAATTTCTTCAGCAGACTCAGCAGTATATCCGTATTCTTCTATCAAAGTTTCTACCATTCCACCGTACTTCTGCTTTTGCTCATCGTCTCTTGTTTTAGACTTGGTGACAATTCTTGCCATGTCTTTAATAGAAGAAATGAGATACGTTTCAATAGCTTCTTTGAGCGGCTCGTATGTAGTATAGTCTACAGTTTCGCCCCTTCTCATTTTTGAAAACATGTAGGCAGTGACGTCTGCTCTAAATCCGTCTCTACCAGTGCTACTGACACCGATGGCTCCTTCGATGGATCTCATGAAAGATTCATCCGGCTGGCGTTCTTCTTTCGTTACTCGATCTTTCAACTTAGCTTTTGTTGTGAAAGCTTCCGCATTATCTAGATAATTTTCAAAGATTGCTTGAGCCTGTTCTTCGTAGGCGGTTATGAATGCTTTTGCGATCTCATTTTCCAGCATTCTGAGATACTCGTTTCTAACTGTGTTCCGAATCAGCTCTAGACATCTATTCGCAAAATCCTGATCTATCACCTGGTCTTTAACCTGTTTGATGAGAGAGTCCATCATCGAAACAGGGGTTATGAAATCCTTATCAGAATCGCTTAATGCATTGTCGATCGCTTTCATGATGAATCTTGTTGAGATTCCTTTCATGCCTTCACGAGGAGCTTCATCTCTCAGATCGTTAATGTCTATTTTCTTTACCCTTCCCTTTTCTACGACTTCTTCTCCGTTGTAGATCTTCATCTTCGTAAGCAAATCGCACTTTTGGCTTTCATGAAGTCTTGATAGAACAGAAAACATTGACGCAACTCGTAGAGTGTGAGGAGCGATGTGAGTCTTGAAATTTGATCGTGAAAGAATCTTTTCGTAAATCTTTATTTCTTGCTCAAGCTCCAAGACGTAAGGTACGTCTATCTTAACAATACGGTCGAGAATAGCTTCGTTAGTATGCTCACTCTGAAAACGGTTCCATTCAGATTCGTTACAGTGAGCGAGTATAACACCATCGAAGTATATCATGTCATGCTTTCCGGGGGCAGGAACCCTCTTCTCCTGTGTCGCAGTGATGATTGTATGGAGAAACTCAATCTCATTCTTGAATACCTCCACAAGTTCGACTATGCCTCTGTTACCAACATTAAAAGCTCCGTTGAGAGACAGCGACCGCGGGTCGTCTTCAGAATATTTGTCAAGCTTGGAGATATCTTCAGAGCCAATGAGGACAGAGACGTCTTGAGAATTCGCGTCCATAGGGGGCACTGACGCGATGCCCCTTCTTGCTCTTTGCGAAAATGTCGACTCAGTTACTTTGAATTTTTCATACTCACCGCCGTACTCATCGAAAAGCAAGAATCTTGCGACGGGAGAGATATCACCTTCGATTCTAGTGTCTAACATCTGCTCAAATTCTTTTCTTAGCGATCTTGGAACTAATTGAAGAGGCTCGCCTCTTTGTGGATCATTCTCAAGATGATAATAGCTTTTGCCTTCTAACGAGCTTTTTACGTGCTCAGTTAAAGCTGACTTTCCTGCTCCAACAGGTCCCATAAGAAGAAGCACCTGCCTGCTTTCTTCGCCTTTCAAAGCCGCAGACCTTAAAAATCTCATTACCTTTGAAATGACTGACTCCATCCCAAAGAATTCTTCTTGAAAGTAGTCGTATATTTTCACATTCTCATCGTTAAAAAGCTTTCGGCGACGAGCATCTGATTTATCCATAGTCGCAGACCCTCTTTCAACGATGGCATCGTACAATCGTTTGTGAGCATGGTCTGTTACCGTCGGATCTTTTTCTACCAGCTGTAGGTAGTCTAACAACGTACCGCTAAACTTCTTTTTTGTCTTAGTTGAACGTTGGTTCTTTATGATATCAAGGTATCTATTTTTTTCAGACATTATGTCTCCTGCTTAAATCTCGAATGGTTCATCTTCAATTATCGTGTCTAACTTGACCACATCGCCCCACAAAACAGACACGTGGTTAACAACTGCTTCTGCATAGTCTAGTTCCAAATCTCTTCCATCATGTTCGTGCCTCAATGCAAGTATATTTCCCGATTCAACTTCATGAACTGTAATTAATGGTATATTATTTGCTGCGACCTGCTTGATAAGGTTTTCTTTTATGGGTTTGTAACCTTCCTCATCGGAAACATCATCTACCTTATATTCTTTCTTGTGAAGAGAGAAGCTAAATAGATTCAGATCCTCGCAATCTTCATGTGTTAAGTACTGCCTTATGAAAGATTCATCGTTCAAAGACTCTCTAGCTATGAAGCATTCTTCTATGCCGTATCTTTCCTCTATTCTTTGAAACATGTGAAACCCGAGGTGATAAGGATTGATAGCTCCAAGGTGAGGTCTTACAACCTCATTGTGCATCTTTAAGAAAGGCAGGTGAAGATCATCGGGAAGTTCAAGTTCGTGCATAAGTTTGTAATGCCAAAATGAAGCCCACCCCTCATTCATAATTTTTGTTCTAATTTGGGGCATAAAATACTGGGCATCCTCGGCAACTAGAAGTAAAAGCTCTCTTTCCCAATCTTCCAAAACAGGACTACAATCCGCGAGAAACTCAAGAATGTTAACTTCTGGATTGATAGGCACCCGGCTTGGGTTGGGATAGTCATCTATATCTGCATATTTACCAGACTTTATGTCGGCCACCAATTCTGCTCGCTGCTCTTTTTGTGATACGTATCTGCTGTATCGACGAGGGACGTTCAAAGATATGCTGTGAGCCGAGTCGAGAATTCTCTCTACCCTATCAATTCCGATGCTGGGGTCTTCTGCCAATTTGTCCATGAACCTCTTGGCGTTTCTCATCTTAAGAATAATCTCCTCAGGACGTGTGTGAGCAAAGGTCGCGTTATTTTTGAAAAAATCAGAGTGCCCCACACAATGGCACATAATCAAAACCTGCAAGTACAGCGGATTTTCTTCCATCAGATAAGCTAGTGATGGATCGCTGTTTATGATCAGCTCGTAAGGAAGCCCTTCCCTGCCGGCATTGTACATTTGATGAGTTCTTTCGAAAGACTTACCAAAGCTCCAGTGACCGTAATGTGTTGGCATACCGTGATAAGCCATGTTACCGATCATTTCGTAATAATCACAAGTTTCGTAAAGAATAGGAAACCAATCCAGCCCGTGCTTGAGAGCTAGCTCCTCAATTTTCTCATCCCACTTTTCAAGTTCTTCAAGTGAAAATTCACTCATAGCTTACCCCCAAAGAAAGAATTGAACGCCGTCCAAATGTCATCCTTAGTATGGATCTCTGTGCATTTGAAACCATTGCTTTCCAAGGGTTGGTAAACCTTGTAAAGGGCAGACTCATTTAACCAAGCAACCCGCTCTGCTGACGGCTCGATCTCACAGTACCCAAAGAATTGGCAGCTGTTGATAATCTTTCTGGCTTCATCAATTGTTTTGTCATTGTCGGATGGCCAGTTATCTCCATCAGAGCATTGGAAAGTATACACATTCCACGCTGATGGATGGTATCGAGTTTTTATGACTTCATTCACGGCCTCGAGACCGGCAGATACCATCGTGCCACCGGACGAACCTCTCCCAAAAAATTGCTCTTCATTTACTTCATAAGCTTCAGTATCATGTGCAAGGAAAACAATGTCTACCTGATCGTATCTAGATCTGATAAAATGGTACAAGAGAAAAAAGAAGCTTCTGGCTAGAAATTTCTTTTGCTTCGTCATTGATCCAGAGATGTCCATTAAGAAAATGATAGCTGCATTCGAGGTTTTCTTTTCATGAACTTTGTAGTGACGGTAACGGAGGTCTTTCTCGTGGAATGAAAATTCATCGCTTTCCTCCGAGATCTTACCCATCCTCTTTGCCTTATTCTTTCTTTTTAGTTTTTGAACAACTGTCTTTTTCTTGTCTAGACGAGGGCGAATACCCTGGGGACGGTAACCTTTTCTTTTAATCTTCTTTGCAACTACGTTGGCGTTTTGCTTCTTCTCGAAATTTGGTAACTCTAAGTCTTTAAAAAGATAATCTGCTAGTTGCTCCAGAGTCAATTCCACCTCGTAGAACTCTTCTCCCTTTTGATTGCCAGGCTTGTCAGGATCTCCGGTAGAGCCTTCCTCTTTTTCACCTATAACCTGCCCGCGCTCTATATCTTTTCCGTGTGCTGAACCGACTTTGTGAGAGCCATTTTCTCCATATATGAACCGATACTCTTTTATCCCTCTAACAGGAATCCGGAATTTCTTTTTGCCGTCTTTACCGATAATCGATTCTTCGGCAACGATATTATGAATTCCCTCTTTAATGGCATGTTCTATTTTTTTGCGGTGCCGTTTTCGATCGCTGGCAGATCGATCGGCAATAGTTTTATGACGCTGGAATATAGACATTGTTGCCCCTGTACTTCTAAATATGATTTTAGACGGTCTTTAAGTTTTGTGCAAGTTTATTATTTTAAGGAATCTGCTGATCTTATTAACGGCTTAAGATAATCAAGCGCTCCAGCCACCGCATCCTTTGCATCAACCCACCGAAATCCGACATGTTCTAAGATTCCTGTCGACTGGTTTGGAAGTATATGCGGTATGCCATCAGTATAAGCCAAAAATATCGAAAGGTAGCCGTTAGTAACGTAACCAGGTCTTACATCTTTCTGGTCGACAACGATGGAGCACTCTTCAAAGCATTCTCTTATTGCACACTGAAGATCGCTCTCACCCTTTTCTTTTATACCTTTGGGGATATCGTATTGCCCATCTTCCCTAAGAAGAACGAGCATAAGATCCGTGTCTTTGCTAATAAGTACGAAACCAGCTCCATCCTCCCATCTGTCATTTTTCTCTTCCATAGTCATCCTCCATCCTTACGACATCATTTAAGTACGGAGTACTAACCTCAATTATTTCTACGTTACTTTCATTCGCTCCAAACCTATGAATCTGTCCGACGTTTATATGAAGTGCCTCTCCCGGAAAGACCTTGGTGATGCTTCCATCGTCTTCATAGTTGTACAAGATGCCCTTGAGGACGTACACCGTCTCTTCTTTTACCATGTGATATTGCTTGGATAATCGATGACCAGCGCTGATGTGAAGAAGCTTTCCAACGTAAGCATCTGTCTTAGCCCAAACAATTTCATGACCCCAAGGCTTTTCAATCTTTTGCATTTTCTTCCGCCTTGTCTATCAGCCATGAAGAGCTCTGGACTTTTCCACCACCTACGTTAAAAATGACCTTACACCCTACTTTCTGACAGATTTCCCATTCTGGAATATCTTCGGGAACAGCTCTATCGCCGCCCTTAGTAAAAAAGTCTGGTTTCAATGCTGCTATAGCTCCGGTTACTGTCTGGCCCCCATCATCCCATATAATAGCTGCATCAACTCCTCGAATACCAGCAATGATCTCAGCACGCTCTTCAGCTACCATGAACGGCTTTCCCTTTTTCCTTTCCAAGAAACCATCACCATTTACTATTATCGCGACGTAGCCACCATCTTTTTCTGCCATATCGACTGTTTCAAGAATGCACCTTAGATGCCCAACATGTAGCGGGTCAAATCCACCAGAAGTCATGTAGACTGGAACCTTACCCCAGACATCATGGGCGTCAATATACTCTCTAAATTCTTCAACTGAACTGTAAACTTTCATTTTTGTAAGCTCTCCTTAAACCCCTTGGGAAACATAGTGGGGTTTCTTCTGTAAAACATTTCAAAATCTGCATCAAGAATATAAGTGACTGCGGTATCGTCGTTTGACCTAACAGATCGACCAACAGCTTGAACGATTGTTTTCGCTGTTTGTAGCGGATACCACCATTTCCATTTATTCATCTTTTTCCTTACTAGCTTGTCTCCTAAGTATGGATAAGGCACCTTGCAAATAACTTGAAAACGACTTAAGTCGCCCTTTAGGTCAACACCCTCGGTCATTGAAGGAGAGATAAGAACAGAAGGTTTTTTTGATCTCATGTGTTTCTCTAATATCCTTTCTCGATTTTCAGAGTTATGAATTAAGAGCCGGCTACTTCTTATGTTGCGCTTTAAATAATTCGCGACTTTGTAAGAGTGGCAGTGTATTATACCCTTTTCATTCTTGTGCTGGGCCAGAATAGCTTTCACAGCTTGTACCATCTTAGGCAGAGTTTCGTCAATGGCTTTCGAGCTCATCTTGCCTATACCACTATAAATCACCGGTCTATTTTCTACAGGGAAGGGCGAAGGCAGGCTGATGAACGCGGCTTTATCTTTTGGGACACCGACACTTTCAGTAAACGCGTTCTTGTCGAGAATGGTAGCAGACATCATTATTACAACTTCTCCGAAATCATACAGATGCTCGTTTGCAAATGGCGCGATGTCGATAGGCTTAAATTCAATCTTTCTTCCGGACCTACCGTCTGCAGCGATTTCATTCATAACCCAATTTTCAGAATTATACAGGTCTAGAAACCTTCTCACCTTGCAGACATGCTTATCCATCAGCTCAAACTTTTTAGCGATTGAAGCAAATTCACCGGACTTTATTTTCTCTGTCAACCCGACATACTTTTCAAGCATTTTTTCAAGATGCTTAAGCTTTCCTGATATCGTGGGGACGTATTCGTCTTGTATCCACTTGACATATTTTGCCTGAGTCAAAGACTTTGGGATTTCAAAGTCTAGAAAGCTTTTGCAGAATCTATTAGAGATAGTGATTTCAATAAATTTGCTTAATTGCGCATCTACATTATGCGCCTCATCGATGACTAGCACTTGTCGCGGGGTTAGCTTTCCAGCATACTGCGTCTCTGCCAAGAAATAAGGGAAATTTGTAACGCCTTCAGGAGATTTTAAAAAGCCCTCTTTAGCGTTTCGATACACGCAGTTAAAAGTGCATGCTTTCCAGAATCGACTTCCTTTCTCAGCTGTCCGAAGAGCTCGCAGGCTCTCACCGCATGAAGTTTTTCTATTGAAATTACAGGTGTAGTTAGTGGAGCTTTTGATAGATTTCATGGGGCCTTTAAATCCACCGAAGTCATTTACATACTGCTCTTGAAGAATCTTTTGTGTCGTTAAAAAATAAGACCCATCTTCAAAAAGGCCAGCAGAGTTGTCAAGGCTTTCTGACAGATATCGAGCCACAGTTAATCCAATGGCACTTTTTCCGACGCCCGTCCCGGCCTCAATGATGATGAACCTCTTACCTTGGTTAAGGTGATTGTCAAGCGCAAAGAAGATCGCTTCTTCTTGCTGTGGCCTGATCTTTGCGTACGGAAAATGGGTTGATATTTCAAAGCTCATGCAAAACCTCTTGTAATATATTCTAAGTTTTGACAAGCAGCTTTACATCAATCTCGTAACTTTTCAATTAGCTTCTCCACCAAATGAATAGTCTCCTCAGGACCGCTAGTTTTCCATGCTCGATCGTGTTTTTCTAAAGATTTGTAGATGTGCCAATCGTTACCACCTTTCTCGCATCGATCCCCTATAAAATAGGCAGGCTGCTCAGGATAGTGGGTTAACCCAAACGTCTTATCCCACCCTGTAGGATAAACATCGAATGACGTAGTTCCCCCCAAGGCGACGGTTACGTCTATCCCTTTATCTTTAATAAACTTCTCAAGCTCCTCCGAATATGCTTCTCGGATTGCAAACTCTTTATCATTCTTTTTCCAATCATCTCTCTCACTGAAGTTTGCTTCCCTTCCAATCGGGCACCAGTTTAGTAGCGAACCTCTGTACTGGACAAAAGTACCTGTGAAAGGTAACGCCGGGTAGAGGGTGACGATTGAACTTTGCAGGTTTAGAATTTTGCTTATGATATGTCTATAAGCCGTTTTCCCGATCTTCTCCCTCATGTCGACAGACTCGATGAGGCTATAGTTCGTGTGCTTCCACTTGTATAGCTTTGTACCGTTGCATGGCAAGATATCAAGCTTAGACGGATCAACACCTCCAATCTCAAAAAGCCTCTTACACTGCTGGTTAATGTAATCAGTATCAGAACCTGATATGATGCCAATTCTTGAATATCGCTGAAGCTTTTTTAACACACGAACAACTTCGTGAGTGATTTCTTTTCTTGGAGGGGTCAGCGTTCCGTCCATGTCAAATAGCACAATCATGTTATCTCCGTTTCTAATTTCGCTTGTCTTTGAATAGATAAAATTAAGCACCCTTTCTTGGAGAAGCTTTGAAAAAATATCTGCGGACAGCCTTTTACACACTTTGTATTATTGCAACAACTCTTTGTTTAGTTAACCTTTCTTTTCATATGAAAGCCCTTCCTTGGGTCACTGAGCTTGGTTCAACACCAATTCTTAAGAGCGAAATAGCCGGCAAGTTTCCGATCGAGTCTTTCGTAATCATAGAGCAACATGTGTCTTTTTACGAGATGATATGTGACGAGAATAAAGAGAATTGCGTAAATTCTGGTCAATCGACCAGCGGAATGTCGGGGTCAGCTTCTGGCTCAATAGTAGGAAAGTGCGGAGATAATTGTTCTTTAGTTTTGACAGCAGCTCATGTCTGTGCAATCGAGGCGCCAGATATTCCAATAGTTAATCCCGGAGTCGATCACGTCATAAGCCTTACGACTGGCGTAGGTAGAACGTCTTACGGCCGGGTTATAGCCACTGATGAAGAAAACGACTTGTGCATGCTTTCCTCAGAAAACGATTTGGGCCCGGCATTAACAATCTCAGATGAAGATTTAGTTCTTCACCAAGACGTATGGAATATGGCTTCCCCCCTCGGGTTAGCAGTACCTTTAGCTGTCCCGATATTCCAGGGGTACTACTCTGGGGAAGTCGATACTTTAGCCATATTTACTTTTCCTGTAGCCCCAGGGAGCAGCGGCTCACCCATCATGAATGAGCACGGCGAAATACTAGCGACAGTCAGCGGAGCTGCCATTAACTTTGATTCTTACGCAATAGGGAGCAGGACTGAGGCTGTCAGAAACTTTGTGTTCGCAGTTAAGTTTCATTTACAAACGATGTAGCAGCCGGCTTAAGACTCTCTCTTGGATCTCTGAAATATTGTCAAGTTTGGTTATTAATTTGGTGTATTGATTACGACCAAAGTTGATTGCTTCGCTTTCATCATCGAATGCCATGAGGTCAGACTCGTAATTCAATTCAGGACATGTAACTTGTAGTGAATATCTTCCCAATCCGTCCGGGTATATCTCAACTTGTACTCTGGGGTCGTGAAAAAAATCAATAGGTGTCGGATCGATAGTCTTGTAATTCCTACCTATTTCCTCTTTTATGCTCTTCATTTTTTTCTCGCGATTGAAAGTATTTTAAGGCGCCGACTGAGAGTTGTAATCATGGCCGTCAATTCTTTTTGCGCCTCAAAATCCTGAGCGATCCGCGCGGCGACCAGAGACTTCTGCAAGGCGAGAAGCGACTTTCGAAGCTGATAAGTCAGCTCATTATTTTTATTCACGCTAGACACTCCCCACTCCTCTGCTGGCTGTACATCCAATAAATATGCTAGTGCCTGTATTGATCAAAGCAAGAAATAGAAAACAACTGTAATTTTCAAAATGAATCTATAGTTAAATTTAGCGGGACATTTTATGAAGAGATATATTTCTACACTTTTAAGCTTAATAATGATAGGCTCTCTCGGGTGCAACGATTCGATGCTTACTTACGAGAAAGAAGTCATTATCGAAACCTACCCAGAGGTATGGGTCGATTCTTTCGTGCAGCCCTCACAGACAGAAGGCTATGACATCCTTTGGGTCATTGACAGGTCTGGTAGCATGTCGAACCATGACCCGGAATTACTTACAGGGATAGAAGCGATGCTGACCAGCCTTCCACTTGACACTGGGTGGCGCCTTGGCATAATCTCCACAGATGAAGATGAAGCGCTTTCTAACACCACTTTCCCGCTTGTGCCGGGAGATGATATCGCTGATGCTACCGCAGCGCTCAATGCTCTCTCATCCGGTTCGTGGTATGGCCCAGCGGGAGAAGCTGGGTTTGAGTCGGTCTATGCATACATGGAGCTCGGCGCTTACTCTACATCGTGGATGAGACAATCTGCGGCGCTTCTCATTGTATTCGTTTCTGATGAGGATGAGCAGTCGTTTGATTGGAGCGCACAGGAATTCTACAGCTGGATCGCCACAAAAAGGTCTCGAGTCTTGATATCGTCTATCGTCGGACTGGATGAAAGTACATGCGCAGATGAAGTTGGGCAATCGTATTTAGACGCTACAGCGATGGCTAGCGGAGTCGAAATTGATATATGCAGTCCAGACTGGACACCTGGCGTGGCAGAAGCTAGCAAACCTTTCGAGCCTATAGAGTACCTCCAGTTGACCGACACTCCGATCGTGGATAGTATAAGAATCTTTTACGATGGCGTTGAGCAAGACATCTCCACCTGGTCATACGATGATCAGACAAACACAGTACATTTTTCGCCGATTCCCGGGGACGGTGTGTTAGTGGAAATTGTATACTCTATTTTAAATACAGACTCAGGCTAAGCTTCAGGTACTTCGGTTAAAGCGCAAAGTATCTTTATGGCCTCTTCCATCTCTTCCATTTCTTGACGATACTGGAGCTTTTTTTCTAGAGCAACAAATGTGCTACCACTTTGTATCATTGGAAGGTTCATCATCGCGTCTATAGTCTTGATTCTCTCTGCCATTTCATTCATCGTTTGAAGAGTAACCATCCCCTGTATAAACTCCATCGCCCAGACCTTAGCATCATCCAGAGGGCCCAGGGCCCCTCTTCTTTCTTTTACGCTTCCTGTTACTGGGTGGTCCATTATTTCCTTTTCTTGGCTTGGCTTTTAGTCTCTTTATCAGGTGAAAATCAAAGATATATGTTTCATCTTTATCTATCTCAATGTAAGGGACGCTGGCTTCACGTAAAGCTTGAGCGTCCCCTCTATCTATAAGTACACCGAACCACCCAGAGTTTCTATCATCTTTTCGAGTAATTCTTTTTTTAACTTTTACGTTAGCAAAACTATCCACAAGCCACACTTCGCCAACCTTTGGTATCTTTTCTTTTTTTGTCATCTTTGTTATTATTGAAGCATGAGTAAGTGGAGCGTCTACATACTAAAGTGTTCTGATGGAAGCCTGTATACTGGCGTTACAACGGAGTTATCTAGAAGACTAAAAGAGCACCAAGCGGGTAAAGGCGCGAAATATACCAAAAGCCGTTTGCCGGTCGAAGTTGTAAATTATCTTCATGGCTTAGATCATAGCACAGCACTTCAGGTGGAAAGCTTTATCAAGAAGTGCCCACGCAAATTAAAAATAAAAGCTATCGAGCTAATGTGCAAGATTAAAGGTGTTTAGCTCTTTGATTTAAGAGGTACACATACCCTTCATGTACGTCGGCCAATTCTGCTAAAAGGTTTTCAAGACCGAATGTCAAGCTGCCATCTTCTTTCATAAGCATAGCAACTTTTTCGTCCAAAGCCACCAGATCTTTAGCATAATGTAAAGCTAACTCGGCAATTCTTTCAGGGCCTTGATTGATAGGTGACTCCCATTCGCTTAGCACGATCATCGCATCAGAAGTTATCTTGTGCGGGCATGCCATCAATTCGTTATTGAAGACTCCCATCCCTTTCTCAATTACTCTATCAATAACTTCTTGAACCTCGAGGTATATCGGCCCGTATAAGCTTCCGTGGTCGCCGGCGAACCCTGTTCCTTTCGCGACATTATGTGCAGAATGAAACCATAAGTGGAATGCCCGAAGGAATCCAGTGTAGGCAGAAAAGATTTCTTCTCCGGTCGGAGGAATGAAAGCCTCAAGCGATCCGATCTCAACTTCAGGTACCACCACAACTTGTTGCATCTGTTCAGGCGCGGGCTTAGTCAATGGCCCAAGATCACATTGCTCTTTCATTCTAACCTCTAGTCGTTTTTGTTCATCTTGTAACCAAGATGATCAGCGATTGCATCAATATTATCTTCTGCTACAGCTATTTTGGATTGAGTCCATTCTGGTAATTCGTCTTCGTCATTAAGCTTATCGTGAAGACTTTGCGCCATGCTGGCAATTTGTTGTAATTGTTGCCGTGCCATGCTCGCTTCACCACCGTGACCCATAACCCGCGGTTCATCATCTTGAACCATCTGCACAATCATGTCTGCAAGTCCGGTGGCGTCAAGTGTCGTTGGTTCTTTTTCTAGAGATATTTCTTCCCTGATAATCTGCGCTAATTCTTCTCTAGTAAAGCGAATGACAGACTCTTCCATTTCATCCATCTCGTCCATCTCGTCCATTTCGTTTTTCTTTTCTTTCTTCGCCTTATCGATGATACCCTTTTGAAGAGCGTCTGGTAATTCGTCCTGATCGCCTTTCAGCTCTTTTGCGTCATCATACTTTTTTGTGGACTTTGCGGCTTCTTCTCGAATGACCCGCAGCAAGTCTTTCTTGGTGATTTTCATGTGATACCTCTCTATCTTTTAAATATTGCGCGCGCGCTCTTGAAGAATTAGTTGGTTAATGTATTTGCGTAATTGCAGGTTTTCTTTTTTAGCATCCGCCTGTTCTTCTTTCCCACTTTCAGCGATCTTCTTGGCAACCTCTACAGCCTTTGTACTGACTGAGCCCCACCCTTTAACAACATCACCGGCGGCATCTAGACCACCGGCTTTCGCGGCTTCAAAAATGCCCACTATTGCCTTCGACCCTTCCTCTGCGATCCACTTAGCAGTGGCTGCAGGACTGTCTTTGATCGCGGCATCGCCCACTTTTGCAGCGTCGCCTGCCGCGGATATTCCTTGTTGTTCGTAAAACTGGAGTGCACCCAATAGCGCGCCAGCTGCTTTGTACAGCCCGGATGATGCCTCGCCGTTCTCTTCTTGCCACTTCTTTGCAGCTTCTTCAGAATCATCGGAAGGAGTCCAGTCATTTACGGCGTCAGTTGCAGATAGATTGTCCATCGCTGCTTTGATAGCCTTTACTTCGACCGGCGCAATGGCGGCGTAGAAAACTTTTTGGTGGTCCTCTTTTTCCATGTCGAGGTCTTTTTCTGACTCTACACCTTCAAGGCCTTGCTCTTTGGCGGCACCAGCAAAGTTATCAGCAAATGCGCTCTGATAATTCGATTGATATGTTGTTCTAGCTTCATCAGCGTCACCTGTAAAGAAATCCACTAATTTACCGAAAAGATTGCCGAGAAAATCTAGCAATCCTTCTTGCATTAGCGCTTCATCAGAGTAATAGCTTATCGGAAATTCTCTTTTCGCTTCTTCCTTGATGATTTTTCTGATGTGTTTTCTAGTAATCTTCATCTTCTGCTGTATCTCCGGCTTCTGGTAGGTCATCTAAATCTAAGTCTTCAGTCCACTCAATCGGTGGAGGAGAATATGCTTGTAGCGGCTCTTCTTTTTTTGCGCAGCAAAGAAGTAGTAGTACTAGTATTAAGAAAAAGCGCATGAAAGCTTATACCTCCATGCTAAGTATTCTGTAAGATCGATTTCTTACCTACACGCCCCTTAAACCACCAGTCAAAAGATTGTCAAGATAGACCCACATCTTTTGTGCCTCACCAACCTTTTTCAGAGCCCGGCAGAAACCTACATGCTCACGTTTATATGTTTCCCTGTATTTGTCAGCGGCGGGACCCTCAGACAATGTGTGGCGGACGTTAGCTATCCTGTCTGCTAGCTTAACAATAACTGCTCCGGAAACTTTTGGAATGGTGTTGTACGGCTTTTGTTTTTTTTCTTCTCTTGTGGCGCCGTCGCCATCGGTCAAGGCGTCGACCAAGTCTCCAATCCGTTGACCGAACTCACGATATATTTCTTCGATCGTCACGTCAGTGTCTTCAACAACATCATGAAGCCAAGCCGCGGCTGTAAGGTCATCATCTTGGTGCCCGAATTCGTGTAAAGTATCAACAACTTCGGTGAGGTGAAATATAAACGGCCTTGTTCCGTGGACCTGTCCGGAATGTTTTAATAGCGCGTATTGTTTTGCTCTTTGTGCTTGGTTCATAGTAACCCCTCTATGGTATCATGGCGTATGTTTCACCGCTGTAATTTGAAATGAATACGGGCGTGTTTCTCTTTTCTGCAAATTTTATCAGTCTTTCTTTTTGGGAAGAACGCTTTATGAAAGCCTTTTCTCTAATTTCTAGAATTAAAAGAGTCCTGCCGTATTGTGTGTCGATATGGTAAGCCATTATGCCGCTTTTGTCTGGACGCTGCCCCTCACCCGTATATCCTTCACTCCAGAGGCACTGGAACGTACGACATTCATTTGGCCGGTCTTGGTATATGGAACAACCCCCGCTCTCACACACATTGTCGCAGAGAGTCTTCTTGGGCTTTTTGAGAGTCGGTATTTCCAGCACTTCGCAGCATACTGTACACTCACCGCATGGACGATGATTCATTTTGATTTTTTCACCACTAGTTTGACGGTCCTAACTGCTTCAATCATATAGCCGTCATGACTGTAGGTAAAACGGTCTGTGGTCTCTTCATCGCCAGCAGCCACTGTGTTGGGCGCGCGCTCTAATTTTGCTTTGACTAGCCCTTCTAGGTTATCGCTCACTCCAACCTCGTGAAGTTCTTGCGCAAATCGGCGAAGGAGTTCTTCATATTTTTCTTTATGCATCTCCATTATTCAACTCCGGAAAGTCAGACCTGCTATACCCAGCTAGTAAGTACCACCCTGGCCGGCAAGTTTCGGTTTTAGTAAACGTGAGCAAATCGTACTCTAGCGGTCGTAATACTGTTTGGTGAAATGAGTCATATTCATTCCAGCGAGAATCAAGAATTTCACGACCAGTGGCTTGAAATGTTGACTCACCAAAATATTCTACGTTAAATTTTTCGCATTGTTCACGCCGTAGATAAATGTAGATTGGCGCATCAGATTCAATTGTAGTGATCATTATTTCTTCTCCATTGTAGGTTTAAGCCAGATACCAGCTGTATCTAGAAGCGCAAAGGCTTCCGCAGGAAGCCGATTAAAAAACATCGACATAGCTCTGACTGTGTCGTGCTTAAACATTTTTGTAAGTTCTTCACGTATACGTTCAGCACTCACCGTCTCACCAGCAAAAACCCACCAATGACCAGAGCTAAGGTTAGCTTCAAGGTCCGGGCACAGCTCGAGACTTTTGGTGATAGCAAATCTAGCAGCCCGCAAAACGCGGAGGCCGTCTTCTTCAAACCTTATCGAAGTTACCCCAACGCATCGAAGAATACCGGAAATCAAATGTTGCCGTCCGTGGAACGGGTCGATGATCTCCCCAATCGGTTCAAGAGTTGCGGGATCCACCTCACGAGCCATAGCATTAACCGTAAAGTCGCGGCGCGCCAGATCGTCCAGAAGAGTACCGGCTTCGACAGAGTCCGGGTGACGACCGTCAGAGCTCGAACCGTCCTTACGACACATCACAACGTCAATCGCATCGCCGTTCGGCATCCGCCCACGGACAGTAAAGAATTCAGGAGTAACTAGAAATACTCTTTCCATATTAGCATGACACCACTCGAGAAGAGCAGGCCACGAGGGTGCTTCAGCACAAAAGTCGCGGTCTGGAATTTCAGTAATGCCCATTAGTTCATCACGGATGGAGCCACCAACTTCGAAAAGCCTGATTGAGTTTGTCATAATCCCCCCAAGGGAAAGAGTGTTGATTTGAAAAAGAATGATAGAGTTCCCAGCTTCTCTATCTAGACACAGCCTGTAAAGTCAGTACTTCGACCACGCTTACGCAACCACGAGATGGCTTACTGCTCGTAAGACTT
>MDTD01023186.1_pt1 | contig 45570 bp, 55 predicted proteins | sample 811221 | NCBI WGS metagenome assembly MDTD01 (sample SAMN05326646, study PRJNA326480) | marine metagenome | isolation source: seawater | place: Pacific Ocean: South West | collected 2011 | reverse complement strand
CATGAGGGGTGCCCGCCGCGTCGCTCGCCATGGCCCTCCTTCTATACAGGCAGTTGAGAAGCCTTCGGCTGAGTCGAATTCATGACTGATTAGTAAAACCGGATAGCATGGCCGTGTGTGAGCTGTGCGGGAGAGAGAACACTGGAGTGTTCAGCATACTGGTATCCGGGACTAAGATTTCCGCTTGTTCAACCTGTAGTGCAAAGAGAGGGTTTTCCACCCCGTCTAGAGAATCCGGTAAAACAAGGCCGCCTGTTAAATCTTCAATACCCAGAACTCGAAAAACCCGTCCAACATTCGAAGCAGCATCTGATTTCCACATAAGAATAAGAAATGCCAGAGAGGCACGGAGTCTGACTATCGAGGAGCTTGGTAGGAAGTTGAATCTCCGTGTACTGGATCTTCAGAAATACGAAGGTGGGAGCGTGCCCCCAGACGCTGTTGCTAAGAAAATCGAGAAAGAGCTGGGAATTATGATACTGGAGGAAGTTGAAGCGAATGACGTCTCTCCAGTTGTAAAACGTTCGAACAGGTCCCTTACTATAGCGGACATGCTAGATGATCTGATGAGGGATGCATCCAATGACTGATGTCAAGCAAATCAGGATTGAAGCCATACATCTCGATCAGGATGATCCCAAGAAATGTACTGCTAGAAAATTGGAGAGGAGGGGGCTCATACGTTGTAAGACAAGGATCTCTTCAGCCGCAAAGAAAGGGATTCTTCTAGACCCCCTCTCGAAGACAATTCTGAGCCCGCTCGATGTTGATTTAATCAAAGACGGATCTCTTGTTGCACTAGACTGCTCGTGGAAGAAAATTCAGGAGTCTATTAGGATTATATCAAGAACTACGAGGCTCGAATCAAGAATACTCCCCATTTTACTTGCAGGGAATCCAGTGAGCTGGGGGAAGAGGGGGCGAATGAGTACTGCGGAAGCTCTTTCCGCTTCGCTATACATAATGGGGCGGAAAGATCAGGCTATTTCCCTATTAAAACCATTCAAGTTCGGCGATGCGTTTCTTGATCTGAACGGTGAACTGCTTGAAGCATATTCTTCTTGCAACAGCCAGGCTGAAGTTGAAGAAATGCAGTGGGAGTTTTTCAATCGCCCCTCATCTGACATTTGATCCGGGGGCTATGTCTCCATCCGGCCTGAGCAATCGTACCGATCCCGCCCCATCATCGGCTGCCAAGAGCATTCCCTCTGACATAACACCTCTGAGCTTCCTGGGCTCCAAATTAGCTACAAATACAACCAAAGAATCCATCAGATCCTCTCTGGCATAGTAGTCTTTCAGACCTGCGCAGACGGTTCTTTCTTGTCCGCCACCTTCTGATATTTTAACCACGTAGAGGCGGTCTGCATCAGGGTGGTCATTGACGGAAATGACCTTACCGATCCTGAGTTCTACAGATGCAAAGGTATCGAAATCAACGAATGCCACACCCTCGATGTGTGAGGCATCGTTATTCATTGTGTCTGTAGATTCTTCATCTGATAGAATACTCTCAAGATCGAGCCTAGTGAACAGAGGGGCGGATTCAGGCAAGTGGGATGGACGTTCTCCATTGGACATAGCATCATCCCAGAGCATATCTCCGGGTGATCCGGGCTCTCCAATCATGCTCCACAATCTTTCTGATTGGAAAGGCATGTAAGGGTAGGTGAGTATTGAAAGTACGCGTAAGCTATGCCATGCGGCGGATAATGGCAACAACGCTTTCTGAATATCTTCAGGATTCTCAGAACGCAGATACTTCCATGGTTCTGATCTTTGAAGGAAGCCGTTCCCCTCTTGAGATATGTCCATTATCTTCCTGAGTGCCTCTTTGAACCTCTGACGTTCCATTGACTCTATCGCTCCTTCTAGCTTCGATTCTATGAACTGCTTGAAGTCAGGGTAGGCCTCTAGACCTGGCAGCGAGGTAATTGGATTTAACCCATTTTTAGAAGCACGTTTGACTAGTGAAAGGACCCTATTCACATAATTCCCATAATTACCGATCAACTCTGAATTTACACGTTCGACAAACTCTCCCCAACGGAAATCAGTATCGTGAAGTTCTGGCATGTTTATTGTCAAGTGATATCGAAGTGAGTCAGGATCGTATCTTTCAAGGAATGTCGGGAGCCACACTGCATGCTTCCGACTTGTTGAGAATTGGTCGCCGGACAGCATCAGATACTCGTTAGATGCAACATTGTCCTCAAGATGGAGCATCTCTTGCTCCTCCTTCCCTGAGTTGAGTGCTAACAGTATAGCAGGCCATATTATGGTGTGAAAAGGGATATTGTCCTTACCCATGAAATATACGTGTTTGACCGATTCTCCATGTATCCACCACTTCTTCCAAATGTCTTCATCAACATCATCACTTGAGTTAATTGCGTGACGTTCTGCCCATATTCTGGCACAGGTTAGATACCCCTGAACTGCGTCGAACCAAACGTAGACGCGCTTCGATGTCCATACGTCCCCGTCCAATGGTATCGATACGCCCCATTCGATATCTCTCGTAATAGCACGGGGGCGTAGGCCCATGTCCAGCCAATTCTTTGTCATGGATCTGACATTTGGCTTCCAAACCCTCTGACGCTCTGAAGCGTGCTTCTCCAAATCTTTCTGCAAGATATCTAATCTAAAGAAGAGATGATCCGTTTCTCGAATTTCGACGGGATCTTCGGGATTGAGTTTTGAGATGGGTTCAATCAACTCATCGGCTTCGTATGTCGATCCGCACGAATCACACTGATCCCCCCTAGCACCATCTGAAGAACATCTCGGACATTTTCCCAGAACATACCTATCAGGAAGAAATTGTATTCCCCCATCGTCATTAATGGAGCAGAACTGCTCCATAGTTCTCCTTTCCAGGAATCCTTTCTCATGCAGTTCTAGAATGACTCCTTGAACTAACTCATGATGTCTTGAGTCAGAAGTCCTTCCATACAACGTTCCGCCGTAATCTACGCCCCTAGAGTCGATATTATCTCCCCATGAGCAGCCAAGTTTTAGTAGAGAGTCTAGTATGGCCGTATGATTCTCATCAACAATCTGCTGTGGCGATTTACCCGTTTCATCAGCTGTCACTGTTATTGGTGTCCCGTGCTCATCGGAACCGCTCAGCATCAATACTCTTCTACCCCTCATTCGCTCATACTTGTACTGAATATCAGCAGGCAGGCAATTGCCCGCTACATGTCCAAGATGGAGTGGCCCGTTAGCATACGGCCAAGCCATGAAAATCGCTACATGCTGATTGTCCACGGATAGACTCCCGAACAGCCACATATTTAGGAGATGGGCTAACTCGCAGTTATGGAGCAACGCAACCACATGCATACCAGCTTTGTCCAATCTCTCCCTCGGAGGAACTCCTGAAGTGACTCCCATATCCGCTATTTTGCTATATGGGACTGTAGCGCTTGGAGTCTCATTTATCTGCTCGATTCTGGAAGCAGTTCTTCTCAGTACGACCAGGGGCCACATACTTGCTCTGCAGTCGAAAATGCCCACAACCGCTGAAAGATGGCTGACTTTCAAGGACGATCCTGAACGTCCTCTCACGGCTATCCTAACCCTAAACACAATCGCCCATACAGTCGGTGCGCTGGGTGTCGGTTCGGAAGTCGAAAATGCATATCCAGGGGAATATGCTCTAGCTATCGCATCCACGATACTGACATTACTTGTATTGCTCCTCTCCGAAATACTTCCGAAAACAGTGGGGACACTCTACTGGAGGCGACTCACAGTTAGTGCGGGATTGATACTTCACTGGATGACGATCTTGCTGGCACCCATAGTATGGCCAATCGAAAAGACCCGAGGGCTCCTCCCCTCTGTAAAAGAGGAGGCGATGACTCGGGATGAGATATCAGTCATAGCGGATATAGCCGAAGAGACTGATGTCATAGATGAGAGGGAGGAGAGCGTAATACAGAATCTATTGATGCTCAAGGAAATGACTGTGGGTGCGATTATGACTCCTCGAACCGTTATGACGTATGTGGAATCGGAAGAGACGATCGGTTCGGTAATGGAGCGCATTCCCGTAATGGTACATGGAAGAATGCCGGTATTCGACGAGGATGCAGTAGTAGGTATGGTGCTGAGATCCGATATTCTCAGAAATGCTGCTGCAGATAATTTCGATCCGTCGATGACTGCGATAATGCGTCCAATATCTAGTGTTCACTCTGATGGATCGATAGACGCAGCACTGAGGATAATGCTTGAGAATAGAGTGCAAATATTGACTGTAGAAGAAGAGTTTGGAACAATCATTGGTCTCGTTACCATGGAAGACGTCATAGAGACATTACTCGGAGTCGAAATAGTCGACGAGGCTGACATAGAAGGAATCGAAGAAGGTGCTGTCCGGGAAGACATGCGCGAGTTGGCAATGATGCGTCGGGAAGAAGAGTGATTCAATCTAGATTGGTTGTATCTTCTTCTTTCTCGGAGAGTAGGCCCCTTTTCTCCGCGTAGTCGCTAAGTTGGTCGAGTCTCTTTAGCCATCCCTTGGAGCTCCCGGTCTTGGTGGAACGAACCAGCCATACGCCACCGAATACTCTCTCCCATAGTCCTCTCTTAGCCATGGAAAACTTCGCCAATAGCCAGTCAAGTGTTAAGGGGAGCAACAAAAGAAGCCCTATTATCCGGATCACGGCGGATCCGGTGGTGTCTCCGAGTGGTGCTGATAGATCAGCCGTCATCATCAGGGCTGTGACGAGACCGATAAGTGCGAATGGGAGATTCAGTCCCTTGAGGAAGGTGTACGCCCAGGATGCATTATTGCCACTTGATGTTACAAACTTTGTACGGGAGACTATATTCCCAACCGTTCTATTGAATCTCGAGGGTAGGAAACCCACATTACCGATGTAAAGCAACATGCCTCCAATGATGAAGTAAGTCGCATCAAAGTCAGAGCCCCAGCCGTATATTCCCACGATTGGAAACATCCAGCCATAGCTAACTAAAATGTCAACGAATCTCCTGAAAGTCATTTGTCCGCTAGTGGGTTGCTCGAAACCCGCGGGGAATGAGGGTAGATCGACTGGAGCCTTTGGCTCCTTAGCCTTCTTTTCCTTTTCACGCCTTCGCGAGAATCTAGACTCCTTCTTTGGCTTTGGTGCCTTCTTTTGCTTGGAGGTCTCTACCTTTGTGGGGGTTTTTTCAACTGATTTCTCCTTACTCTTTTTGTCCGGTTCCTTTCCAGATTCAGCCTTCTCTAGTAATCCCATGTCGAACCCTCACTGAAGCGCCTCGCCCATAGTCTTGTAGTGTTCAAAGTCCTCTGACTGTGTAAAACTTTCAATCTCAGATGCGGGCAAATCGCCCAGAACCTCATTGATTAGAGCGAAAAATTCTCTTCTATCGCTTTCAGAAGCGTGATGAGGGTCAGTTCCCACTTGCTTGTACAAATCATATGCATCTGATTGAGTGAAGGACTCAATGAAATTGGAGCTTTGATTTCCGAGAAGGGTATCAACTATGCCGAACAGCCTTGCAAAATCATCATTCGCTTGCTTTAGCATGGTTATGGCTGCTGCAAACTCATCGAATTCCATTGTTCCGCTGTCGTCTACATCCGCAGTTTGAAAGAAATCTACCAACTCGTCCTCTTCAAAAGAAGAAAGCATCTCAGTGCTTATCCCTGTTGCTTCTGAGACCTTCTGGATGAATGCTGGTTCGTCCATGGAATGTATAAACTCCTCAAGAGTTAGGTGATCTGTATCTTTTGGCTTCTCGATAAGCTCAACTTTGGGCGCGATGTCTCTTACAACCTGCTGTTGTTCTTTTCTCATAACTATAATCTCTCTATCCAGTTCTGTTCCAAACCTATCAGAGAATCTATTAATTAACGATCCCCTATCTCCTTTTGCGATTCTATCTATGTGCCCGTACATCCCGTCGAGACCGTCGGAACCTATGTTGGCAGCTTTCCTAGCACTCCACAGGGACTCGAGGTCTTCCTCAGCAGGGTCTTTCTTCTTGTTGACCCACTCATGATCGTACTCGCCTAATTCAGGGGTTGTGACCGTTCCCTGGCCACCACCGATAGGGACGAGGCTGTCAAAGTCTTCACTGGGAGGGTTTTGGAGTGGTGGAGGGGGGATCGTGGGATCTCCCTGCTGGTCCATCGGAGGAGGAGGCGGGGGAGGGGGCACAGGAGGCAATTTGCCCTTCTTCTTGCGTCGTGGGATTATGCCCATGGTATGGTCTCAATCAATTCGGGGTTTCAACGTTCGCCGAATGTGTGGCTATTCTGTGCTATTCATGGAGTTACTAGCTCAGCCCAGCCTTTGAGTTGTAAAAACATGGCCATTCCTTCGTCAACAACATACTCGCTTCCCGAATTTCCCTCTATCTCCCTCTCATTTATTATCGCTCTCACATCATCGACGAGAAGTCGTATTTTGATATTCTCGCTTCCAGCGAAAACAATAGCCTCCTTTAATGCATCAAATGGTTTAGCGCCGTCCGGATCTAGTCTTTCGAAGGGTATCTCTGTGACTCTAAGACCGGATTTGCCATGTAGACTCCCAAGATGTCGTATTACTCTCTTGACATCAACAGTCACATTCTCATCTGTTTCACCTCCGATGACTGAAACTGAAGAGTTCGCTCTAACGAGTGCCCAAAAGAGACTTGTTCCAGTCTCCCCGAACACATTGGTAGATCCCCCCTTTAATCTTGAAACGTGATCTTCGCTAGAAGCCATTTCGATTAGTTTGGTCATCGTACTGTGACTCGCTGGGTGATTCTGGCCCTTTGCTTGTTCTATCAGGCTCTTGATTGTGGATGAGTCCTTTCCTCCTTTCGAAGCTTCAGCGAGCATATTAGAGATCCTTTCAATGCCCTCATCAAGCCTCCTAGACCATCCAGAATTTTTTCTCTGAGATGTCGATACATCTAGCCCGACACCCCGGATATAGGTGACTATCTCCCTTCTTGCGTTGGAATCGAGATGGAAGAGAGAGGGGTCTCTCAGGTGTATGTGGAAGCCGCGATGGCCTGAGAAAGTGAATTGTGCATAGTCTCTGTTGAATCCGAACTCCGGTTCTAGGAAGTCGTTCCAGAGGGACCATGTCTGATCTTGTATAGCAGATATTAGATTGGGAAAATCAGTGGGACTGATTCCATGCAAGTGGTCGCCATCTAGATCGAATATTAGATCCGCTCCTCTCCAACCCTTTTCGGACATCGTCCTCTGGGACGGATCATCGTAATAAGCCGTTGAATGGAAGCAAGAGTGTGGGAATCTTTGGCAGAGATAGGAGTGAAGCGCCCCTGCATCAGTAAATGAGCGATGTCGATCTGTCGCCCCGTCGCCCCATGGCATGAACATCCACTCGCGTCGTCTAAGTCGAGGAGGCAGCCAGATGTCACTCGGTTCCATAGACCTGTAGAAGTCGGCGAACCTCGAACCTATACGACTCCAACCCTTCGCCACGTTGAAGCCAAAGGAAGGAGGGCCATCAAGATGGTGTCATTCCATCCTCAGGCCTGGGACTGTTTTCGGCTCCGTTGAGGACTCTACTCCCGTGAGTTCTAGATAGGCCTCGTATGACAGATACTCACCATCATGAACTATCGCCTCTGAGAATTTCAAGGGCTTTCCAGTCTTAGCACACTTTGGACCGAGTTGACCGGTAGCGGTTGATAGCCTCTCCGGGTCGGGCATGTTTCGTCCAGTAAGCACAGATACTTCATCATGGCGATGCCATGGCGTCTGCCAAGGCAATTTATACAACTTCGACATCGTCTAAGTCATGACGACTCATTACAGCATCGGCCACTCTCCGGATCCAGATGATGCATTCATGTTCTACGCCATGACTGAATCCTTGATTGACACTGGCGATAGGAGGTACGAACATGTACTAGTTGACATACAGACGCTAAACCAACAAGCTCTGGAAGGTGCACACGATGTGAGCGCCGTCTCAATACACTCCTACCCGACAATTTCCGATAATTACTCTTTGATGAATTGCGGCGCTTCGATGGGCGAGGGATATGGTCCAATGATAATATCCAACTCTGAATGCTCTATTGTAGAAGCCTCTGAGTCTACGATTGCTATCCCCGGCCTTGGCACTTCCGCCTATCTGGCACTGAGGCTAGCCCTAGGCGATGTGGATGTAGAGGTCATGCCATTTGACGAGATTCTCCCCTCAGTAGCATCCGGAAAATCAACCCATGGCTTAATCATTCACGAAGGGCAGCTGACTTGGAAGGATGAGGGGGTTCATCTTGTCATGGACCTAGGGGTTTGGTGGAATGAAAAAACGGGTCTACCCCTACCCCTTGGCGGGAATGTCGTGCTAAAATCTCACGGCCCCGAGATATGCGAGCATATCGCTAATGACGTACGGCTTTCAATAGAGCATGCGATATCGAATCCAGAATCAGCACTATCATTCGCAAAAAAATGGGGGAGGGGGATATCTGACGAAACTAACGAGAAGTTTGTCGGGATGTATGTCAATCAGAGAACCATCGATTATGGTGATGATGGGCGAGAGGCCGTAATGAGATTCCTAGAGGAGGGACAAGCAATCGGCTTGGTAGACTCGAGCTTTGACCCCCGAGCCATTGATTTCATAGGCAGGACGCATAGTCGATAAAACATGGAAAAGCCCGAGATATCCGAGTTTGATTCAGTCGATCCTGCACCTGCGAGTGAGACATTGTCTGTGCCAAGCTTGAGGAGCACAATATGTGACGAAGGGGAAAGAATGTTTCAAAGAATGAGGGCTCTTTTTGCACTGAGGAATATCGGCGGTGTTGATGCTATTGAGGCACTTGCAGCTGCTTACTCATCCAAATCCGCACTCCTAAAGCATGAGGTTGCATATGTGATGGGGCAAATGCAAGATCCCGCAGCAGTACCCTATCTCATAAATCGTCTCGAAGATCATGACGAGGATCTAATGGTGCGTCATGAGGCTGCTGAGGCGTTGGGGGCGATAGGGGACAGGACTGCATTAGCCACCTTGGAGAAATTCGTTGACGACCCGGAGCCTGTTGTCGCGGAATCCTGCGAAGTTGCGATGGATTTGCTAGAGTATGTCGCATCTAAATCCTTGGACTACGAAGTGACTGATTGAACACAACTTCGAACTAAGCTGGTATTCATCCCGCAAACGTCAACGAGGAAACGCGAGAGTCCTTCTACAGACTCCTCATCGAGTATGTTGGAAACCTCTGAACGGAAGTATTGGTCCATTCTACTGGGGGTAAGCCCTATCTTATCAGCAGCAATTCGGACGACTTCCTCCCTCCTATGATCGTCATTGATGAAGGCATGGTAATTTGAGATTAAGTCAGTCTTCGCTTCAGAAATAACCTGATCATCGGACGACTTGTGGGTTGCGAAAATCCCGAACACCATTGGAAGGCCTGTTGAACGGGTCCATTCAGCTCCGAGATCTAATTGAACGAGGGATGGATGTTCTGACGCAGCCCTCAATGCCCTGTCACCTATGAGGAGGGCCCCATCGCACTGTTGGAGCATCGAACCCAAATCTGGCCCCAGGTCTATTGTACGGGGATCTAATCCTTGCTTTTCTAAATACCACCTTAGGAGTCTTTTTGAGGTCGATGAATCAGTCGGGAATGCTATATCCCTCATATGATCAGGGGGTCGATCCCCGAATAGAAGTACGCTTCCTACGTGGCCCATTGAGACAATTCCTAGATCGCCTACAAGACGTAGGATGCCGCTGTGCTTTGCGAAATCAGCAGAGGGAATGGGAGCCATAAGGCAATCTCTTCGGATTACATGCCCTGTCAGCCATGAGGGGGGCGCTGGCAATATCCTCCATCTTTCTGAAAGATTATGATACAAAGGATCGCAATTTGTGAACGCAACACGACCTATGGTTCTATTCCACATAATTTCACCTCGCTACTGGTAGCCTCTTCGGTTCTGAACGGTTTTTCAACGTGTGTGATTTGAATCGGCTATACGTTGTATTTCTTTGAATCGCAGCTTGCCCCGTAGACTCAATCATGCGTATTAGGCCATCCATGCCGGTGTTAAGGGGGGTGTTAGAACCTGCAGAATGCATGATTTCTTCCCTTTCTACAGTCCCATCGAGATCATCGGCTCCATTGAGAATCGCAATAGAAGCTAGATCGTCTCCAATATTCATTCTGTATGCCTTCAAATGAGGAATATTATCAAGCATCAGCCTGGATATTGAGATTGTTCTGAGTACCTCTTCAGCACTTGGTATCTTGGCCTCAGGCAATCTTGTTCTATCGGGTAAAAATGGATATGGTACAAAGCATTGGAACCCAGAAGTCTCATCCTGTAGCTTTCTGAGTAAATCCAAATGGGTAATTCTGTCCTCAAGTGTCTCAACGGTGCCAAACAACATGGTACAATTCGTCGGGAGTCCTACTTCGTGAGCTGCTCTGTGGATTGAAAGATACTCGAGACTGGATTCCTTGCCCCTGCATATCCTATCCCTCACAGAATCCACGAGTATTTCTGCACCACCTCCGGGAAGAACATCTAAACCTGCGTCCATTAGGCGAGTCAGAGTTTGGGGTATGGTGATGCCTGTACGTTTTGCAATATGCTTGACTTCAACTGCAGTTAGAGACTTGATTGTGATGTGCGGGAATTCTTTCTTCATCGCTCTGTACAGTCTCTCATAGTGCTCAATAGTCCATTCAGGGTGGAGGCCTCCAACGGAATGTACTTCGTCAATGGAGTTTGAATATGGACGCACTCTATCGAGATACTCTTCCACTGATAGATCATATGCATCTTCATGCTTCGAGCCTTTCCTAAACGCACAGAATCTGCAAGCTAAGACGCATATGTTGGTCGTATTCACATGTAGGTTCAGATTGAAATGGATCTTTTCTCCATGCATTTTCTTCTTCATCGAGTGGGCCAATTCGCCCAGTTCCATTAATGGGGCATTCTTGTACAGTGAAAGTCCCAAATCGACATCAATTCGCCCTCCTGCGGAAATAATTGCCCGAGCTTGATCAATGGCCTCTTTGCCTTCTAAATCAGCCATGGTATCTTCCAGCGGCATAGCGCCGCTGTTGTTGTGCATGGTAAGGCTCCGTAGACCCCCATCTATAACTGAATGGCTAACTCCATAACACCCAAAACGATAGGTAACCAATAAGGACCAATAGAACTACGTTGACACATGCAGGGTTACGCCATAGGGGAGTTGAATGAGTCTGCATCAAGGTGCAGGAGAAGGATTGTCGAAATGGTATACAAGGCTCAATCAGGCCATCCAGGTGGTTCACTGTCGTGTATAGACATTCTCGTAGGCCTGTACAGAAGCGCTATGCGATTCGATCCGGATAATCCTAGTTGGGAAGATCGTGACAGGTTCATCATGAGTAAAGGGCATGCTAGTCCCGCCGTATACTCGATACTGAGGGATGTAGGAGTTCTTGATGATTCAGACCTTGATGGTTTCAGATCACTCGGATCCGTATGTCAAGGTCATGTCGACAGAAAGATGACAGCTGGCGTTGATTTTTCTGCTGGGAGTCTTGGCATGGGTCTCTCATTCGGACTTGGATCTGCACTTGCAGCCAGACTCGATCTATCTGAAAGACACACGTGGGTGTTGTTAGGAGATGGCGAATTACAAGAAGGACAAATATGGGAGGCTGCAATGGCTGCATCTCATCTAGAAGTTAGCAACCTAACCGCCATAATAGACAGGAATAGGATACAGAATGATAATTTCGTGGATGAGCAGATGAGGATTGGTGACATTGCTTCCAAATTCCGCTCATTCGGGTGGAATATTATTGAGATTGATGGACATGATATGAATGATATCCTAATTGCCCTTTCTGAGGCAAAAGCGAGCGTAGAACCGACTGCCATTGTGGCGGCGACAGTGAAAGGGAAAGGAGTATCCTTCATGGAGGATAATCCCGCTTTCCACGGGGCCGCTCCGAATGATGAACAATTTGCTCTAGCAATGGAGGAATTGTCATGACTGGAATATCAGAGCCAGGTGCATCAAGAGACGGATATGGTGATGCGTTACTCGATCTAGCCTCTGACGAAAGGGTTGTAGTTTTGGAGGCGGATCTTGGGAAATCTACCAAATCCTGTCACTTCAGGGCGAAGTTCCCGAACAGAACATTCTGTCTTGGTATAGCTGAGCAGAATATGGCATTAGTCGGAGCCGGTCTCGCAGAAGCAGGGAAGATTCCCTTCGCGAGTACTTTCGCGATATTCTCTGAACGCGCCTTTGAGCAATTCAGGAACGGTGTCGCTAGGACTGGTCTTGTCGTGCATTTATGCGGCAGTCACGGAGGCATGCACACAGGACAAGATGGGAGTAGCGCTCAGTCTACAGAGGACCTTGGCATCTTCAGAACTCTTCCCGGCATGACAGTAATGCATCCGTGTGACAGAAACTCAGCACGATCCCTGACACGTGATCTCCTCACTCACAAGCACCCATCTTACACCAGGACAGCTCGTAACAAAACTAGGGAGATATATTCTGAGGACGAGGCTCGGAATTTGAAGATAGGCGTCGCGTCTGAGTTGAGAGCTGGTGGAGATGCGACAATAATTGCATGTGGCGTGATGGTAGAAAGGGCCATGGATGCTGCTGAAGAGCTCTCGAGTCAAGGCATAGAGGCTCGTGTCGTTGATATGCACACCCTGAAGCCCATCGATAGGGAAGCGATTCTCAGAGCGGCAGAAACCGGAGCTATCGTGACCGCTGAAGATCATTCGGTTATAGGCGGACTTGGTTCTGCAGTTGCAGAGATACTATCGGAGGAATGCCCTACGAGGATGAAGATGGTTGGGGTTATGGACAAATTTGGGGAAAGCGGATCTCCTGATGAAATCATGAATAAGATGGGGCTGACTTCCGACAATATCGTCCAAAGAGTGGTAGAATTAGTGCAAAAACCTGGGCGTACTTGATGTAGGCCTTCGTTTCCGAATGGCCAATGGTTGACGAGTCCGTACTAAGAGACCTCCTCGATGGGAAGATATCTCCGGAGGAGGTTGATGACCCGAATATAGTTAGCCTGATAGAACGAATATATGGCGCAGAGGCACTTGAAAAACTTGGATTAAGGCAAACTGATTCCGCTCCAAGGAGTTTTTCTGAACCTATTCCAGAAGAGGTTGATTCAGCGGAGTCGGATATCGAAACCATTGGTGAAATTCAAGGTGACGAGGGGCGATGGGGTCCAAGATGGTCTATTCTAATATTTGGAGTTCTGACAACTGCACTTTTCGTGTTTAATGTCTATGCAGGTGTCGGTATTGCGATTGATCTTTGTGAATCCGACTCCTGCGGGGAGACTTACACACTCGGAAATGCTCCAGACCTAGAGTCTTCAGACAGTTGGAGAGAGCCAGGGTCATTAACTAACGAAGACATAATTGCCATAAGTATGTCCTCTATAATCGCAGTAGTAGGCCTGACTGGAAGATACAGATAAGAGTCATATCGAGGTCATCCGGATGGAGCTGAGTACTCTTAGTTTGGCCGGACTCCTGATGATTGTAGCACTTTCCTTGTGGGCCTCTTTGAAAGACCGTATTGCACTATTGAAAGAGAGTCTTCTATCTGGATTGCTGCTTGCTGCAGCCGATCTTTTTGTTGAGCTTCTCGGAACCGCGGTAGGGAAATGGGAGTACGTTGACTCTGTTTTTTTTCTGGAAGGGCGCGTACCGGTGGAACTTGTTCCGATATTCTTCTCCCTCGGGATGGTGATGGCATTTGTCTATAATTGGATAAGTGAATCGGAATGGAGCGTTTCGCTCAACCTTTCTCTAAGCATAGTCATCCTTCTTGGTATCTCGATATACGCCTTTAGGACTTTCAACAATCAGCCAGTTACTCTAGTACTGATCTCGGTGCCTCTCGGTATGTGGGGGCTTATGCAAATCGATGAACAACATACTAGATCCATGAGCATTATGTTTGCTGCTTTCGTTGGTGTTGCAGACTATGTCATCGAAGTCATTATAATCGATTCAGGGGATTATGGCTATCCTGCCGGTTTCAGAGCGGAGACGCCCCTGACGTATAGCATGGTAATTCTGGCCATATTTGGGTTCATCGAATGGCGTAGGAAAAGAATTGACTAGTACATCCTGGCCAGATGCTGTCTCCTATGGGTTTCCTTACCTGTTATTATGCATCTTCTGGGTTTTTCGTATGGCTCAAGCAAGTCTCCAAGAAGTGTAAGATTCGTTGATTTCTCGAGTTTTTCTGCATCTGCATCATTCCCATCAAATGCTACCTCATACACGATTCCTTCATCTAAAACAGAGGGTTTCTCAGGCAACGACTGAAGAGTAGCCATCTTTGAATCCATAAGATTTGAAGATCTTAGTCTAAGTTCAGTTGAAACATCTTCTAGAGACTTCAGCACGGTCTCTTCTAATGCTTCGAGATGGTGACTCGACTTGCCGCCCGTTCTAAGAGTCATTACGAAAGAATCACTAGATAGATCGCGTGGACCTATTTCTATCCTTAGGGGGACGCCCTTGATCTCCCAGTCGTAATGCTTAGCTCCTGGACGCATATCCCTAGAGTCGAGCTTGGCCCTGACTCCGGATTTCTTCAGTCGTTCTACGATAGAAGCTGCTTGGGGCTCCACAGCCTCATCAAGATGTGCTGCAACAGGCATCACGATGGCTTGGGTGGGTGCAATCGATGGAGGCATGATGAGGCCGGCGTCATCGCCATGAACTCCTACAACAGCACCGAGAAGTCTCTCACTCATCCCAAATGTCGTTTGATGGCAATTGCTCTGGCTACCGTCTGCACCCTCGTACGTGATGTCAAATGCACGCGCCCACTGGTCCCTGTAGTGATGATATGACGCTATTTGCAATGTCCTCCCGTTGGGCATGATTGCATCGACTGCATTCGTGTACCACGCACCGGGGAATGTATCCCAAACAGGCCTCTTAGATATGATAGCAGGAAGGCAGAGGTCATGGAGGAGTCTGCGTACTATTTCTGAATCCTCATCTATCTGAGCATCTGCTCCTGATTGGTCTGCATGTGCAGTGTGGGCCTCGAAAAAGTGAATCTCACGTACTCTGATGAAAGAGCGTGTCTGCTTAGTCTCATATCGAAATGTATTGACAATCTGAAATGTCTTCAGAGGAAGGTCTGCATGCGATCTGATCCACAGCGAGAACATGGTATACATGGGAGTCTCGCTAGTGGGTCGAAGAAACATCGGCACATCGAGATCATGTTCACCCGCATGCCTTACCCAATAGACCTCTTTCTCGAAGCCTCCGATCTCCTCTTCAATTCGCAACTCCGAGGGGTCAACTCCTTGTTCTCTCGCCATTTTAAGGGTCTGTACCAATTTATTCTCCTTGTCCAGAAGGTCGTGAGGCACCAACAACGGAAAGTTATACTCGTCATGGTTCGTATTACTCATCTCTGTACGGATCAGCGTGTCTATGTGGCCCATAGCACTCCAACCATATGGTTTCCATACATCCATTCCCTTTATCGGGTAGCGCTTATCGACAAGATCGGCAATCTCTACTATAGCAGGGTACCACGCGTTGAAGTCTTCCTTTGGGGGAATGCCTCGTTTGGCGCTCCCTGGACCCTTGGGCATAGTCGTTCCACCGCGTCATACCCTTCAAAATGCCGGAAACATCTACTCCATCCACCCTGAAACAATCGATTCAATAGATATGCAGAGATGCTCTAAATCGTATATCTCATCCACATCATCACTCGTTACCAGATGTGCCCTAGGTCCCGAACCATCTAGATTCTCCAATAGATTTGCAACCACTGCGTCACTATGACAACGCCCCATATGAGATTTCGCTCTAGAAATCAACTCTCCAACGCCTATTCCGGTTTCTAATTTGAAAGAAAGTATCCTGGCTTCCGGGTCAATGGATCGTATCGATTCTATCAATCGAGGAGCGGGCTCGAGAGCTACGGGTGCGGGGATCTCAGAAGATGGTAATTTCTCCGCAGAGACGTGAGCAGGTTGGAAATCCAGAACTGCTGCTGCGACAATCCACACGTCCGGCGTGGATTCGATCATAACATCCCCAATCGCATCGACCATCTCTTGGGGTGTTCTGGCAATTATGTCTGGTTTGACCCCGCTCGCTTCCACGGCCCCGGATATCCTGATGACGTCGTGCCCCATCCTCTCCAAATAGTCGCTTATCTGCATACCAGTTTTCCCCGAGGATTTGTTCGATATTACACGTACGGGATCGATCGGAGACTCAGTTGCACCGTATATGACCGCAACATTGGCTCTATTGGGGAGATTTTCATTAATCGCTGCTGCTACAAATCTAACAATACTGGAAGGGGATGGTTGCTTTCTTCTCCCTTCTTCAGATGGGGACACCAGAACCTTGTAACCGATCGACCTGATCTTATCGATCATATCTCTTGTAACCGCATCATCAAACAAATCATCATGCATTGAAGGCACTAGAAGGATTGTTTTACCAGCTCCAGATGCAGCTGTTAATGCCATCATCGCAGGATCATCCATAACTCCTGCACATATCTTAGATAGCGTGTTCCTAGTTGCAGGAGCTACAAGTACGAGATCTGGTACGACAAGGCCCGGTAAATCAGAGGACCATCCAGTATTCACTTCACTTCCTGTTGCCCATCCTACTGCAAGCGGCGATATGATCTTCGTGGCTTCTGACGTCATAGTCACTACGATCTCGGCCCCATGTCTACGTAACTCCCTCGACAAGCGTACAGTCTCAACTGCCGCTATGCCCCCAGTCACAACGAGGTGGACCGTCTTACCCTTGAGAGAGTCGCCGGCCAGTTGGACATCGGAGTCGCGCACATCCAACGGCCAACGTAGTTTGCTTTCAGGTCATCGACAGACTAAACCAAGATGACTGATGGAGCAGGCACATGGAAGGAGTGGGGGTACGCCTTCATCGTCGAACGACCCCCTTCATGCTTCTTGACGCCGTTATACTGGCTGTTCTTCTTGCCAGTCACGTGACCATCTTCGGATTTCTCCTTTCCGCGATAGCATCTGTTGTGAGTGCTTCTGCTTTGTTGTACGTTGTTTTTTGTGCATACTCATTCAGAAGAATGCGTCCGGGCTCATTATCAGGCGCGATGAATGGTTTCTATGTTCTTTTTACATTGTATGTGGCAATTGGCATCATTGATCTTCTTGCAGCAGGCTTGATTGGCGATGTTTGGCTTTTCATACAGGCTTTCCTTGTATTGCTACTGGCGCGATCATGTTTGCAACGAAGGAGGGCCTTGAATGATCCTCGTTTCAGATCATGGTGGACAATATCAACGGGGGAAGATGTATTGGGGATCGAGCTTTCCGAGGGCGAAGTGCTTGCGACTTGTCCTTCATGCTCGTCTATGCTTGCAATAATTCCAGAGAAGCTTGACGAAGGAGATCCCTGCCCTATTTGCGGGAAATCGCTAACAGGAGGCTGACTTTACCTGTTAGAAGCGAGAGACATCATATTCGCTCAATTGCAATACCTATGCCCATGCCCCCTCCGATGCACATGAGCGCCATTGCTCTAGACCCTGATGTGAGGTCGAGCAGCGAGGCAGCTTGGCCCAGTATCCTAGCTCCACTGGCGCCGAGAGGATGCCCTATCGCGATAGCGCCGCCATGGATGTTCACCCTTTCATCATCTAAACCCAGCTCCGAGATTGTTGCGATGCTCTGCGACGAAAATGCCTCATTAATCTCGAATAAGTCCACATCAGAGAGTTTCCATCCGGTTCTATCCGAAAGTCTCCTTCCAGCAGAAATCGGACCGATCCCCATCATATTGGGGTGGACTCCGGTCACAACTCCTGCAACTATCCTGGCAATCGAGGGTGTATTCAACCTCTGAGCGTATTCTTCAGAACAGATGATCATTGCAACAGCTCCATCTGTGAGCGGGGATGATGTTGCAGCGGTCACGGTTCCATTTTCATCGAATGCAGGTGGAAGACGCGCCATACTCTCAATCGAGGTATTTGCTCTTATGCACCCGTCATCAGATATCTCCTTTCCATTTGAGTCTGAAACTCGGATTATCTGCCTGCTGCTAGCCTCATGGGCTGCAGCTTTCATATGGCTCTCAAATGCAAATGCCTCCTGCTGCTCTCGTGTGATTCCATACTCTCTTGCAACATTCTCAGCGGTTCTTCCCATCGATACGTAAGCATCGGTGACACCTGACTCAAGAACAGGATGTGGGCTCCAGTTGAAGCCACGCCTCTTGACTCTAGACATGGATTCGACGCCTGCGACTACGTAGCAATCTCCCTGTCCGACGCGAATAGCGTTCGAAGCCGATATCGCTGCCTGCATCGAACTGCCACATAGCCTATTGATAGTCATCCCGGGGACAGTCTCTGGGAGATTAGAGAGCAAGGCCGCCATTCTACCTATGTTGTAACCCTGCTCACCCTCGGGGTAGGCACACCCTACAATCACGTCGTCGATATCTCCCGAGTTTATATTGAGGCGTGAGACGACCTGCTTGATGCAGGATGCAACCATACTCTCAGGCCTCATATTCACGAGGTCTCCCTTGTGAGCTCTGTGAAATGGAGTTCGAACCCACCCTGCGATGATAGGAGTCATGGCTGTGAGGATGGACACGTCTGCTTAACGATTGAGTCGTTCAAACCTCTGACCGGTGCGTATTAATCAGGGTCTTTCTTCGCTGGTTCATGATTCGCGAATGTAACGTACACGGTTATTTCTCTGATGAGCCCCTATGCCCCGCTTGCAATGATGAGGGGAAGTTCATCATGCGCTCCGGCGAACGAGACAGCATGGCTAGAAGACTGGCTCTCATTCTAAGGCATGCCCCCGAAAAATTCGATCTTGAAATGGACATCAATGGATGGATAGACATCAAAGATATCATACGTCAATTTAAGAAAAGAGATGAGCGACGATATCATTGGCTCAGACCCCATCATTTCAGAGCAGTTTCTGAGACGGATCCGAAAGGAAGATACGAGGTTCGTGGCAACATGATTAGAGCCACATACGGGCATACAGTCGAGATTGAGTTGGATCTTCCAACAGAGAATATCCCCTCCTCGCTATATTTCCCCTGCGGACCTGAAGAGGTAGATGCACTTCTGGAGGCGGGGCTAATACCCTCGGGCAGAGCTCATGTTCACTTATCAGGTAGCATAAGATCCGCAGGCGATGCTGGCAAGGTACATCATGATAGGCCAGTCATACTTGACGTAGATACTGCAAGGATGGTAGCTTCTGGCCATACTGTTTGGCATGCAGGGGTCACTGTCTATCTTGCAGAGAGCGTAGACCCAGAATTTCTATCAGTCGCTGACCCGAATGACCCAGAAATGCAGATTTTGACTGCTAAATGGGATGAAGAAGAGTGAATTATGATTCCCTGTATGCTCCACAAAGAGGGCAGAACCCGAGGTCGGATGAGACCCTCTCTCCGCAAGATGGGCACATTGTAGGGTCGGGATTTCGTGCAGAGGGCGTCTCAATAGGTCTGGCATTCGCATCTCTCTCGACGAATGGATCGCTGATTATTCCGCTAGAAAGGGCAACTAAGTCTGAAAAGCTCTGAGCTTCGTGTAAGGCAGAGTTGAGTCTCCTGAGAGTTATCTTCCTCTCCTCTGCATCCTCTATAGCTTCCGAATCTTCGATTCTTGCCTGTAACCATCGTTTGAATCTGGACATGTCCGCGTCCTCGGCCATGACATACTGCATGAACGAGGACGGAAGAACCTGTGGTCGACGGCGTCCTCAAATGCATCGCTTAACGTGGCGTTGTTTATGGGACGGACCGTAATCAAATTTGGAGGGGCTCTGATTACTGAGAAGGAGTCAAGAAAGGTGTTCAGACCAGGTACGATATTGGCTCTCGCACCAATACTATCCGAGATGGCAAATTCAGGAATGGATCTCATAATCGTGCATGGCGCAGGTTCTTTCGGCCACATAGACGCAAAGTCAGGGGATCTATCCAAGGGACGTATACCCGGCAGAGAGGATGAGCAACGTCGAGCAAGAGAAATGGTGATGGAGTCCATGAACGAGTTGAATAAATCAATTGTTTCTATTCTTGAGGGAGAGGGGATTAATTGTAGATGCCACCCTCCAAGAGAATGGGCCAACGGGACTGGTCCAGAATTCGAGGGAGACATCGGAAGATTCGAAGAAAAAGGATGCGTACACGTAACATTTGGCGATGTAGTCGATGTTCCCGGTGGTCGGGAGTTCGGCATTCTATCCGGCGATCATCTGATGGAGAGGCTCTCCACTGAACTTCCGGAAGTGGATATGGTTGTCTTCTTGTTAGACGGTATAGATGGGCTATACGATAAGGACCCAAGGATGAAGGGGTCCCGAATGATACCTGTTTGGACGTCATCAACACCTTACGAGACCTCAATTAACGAGTTAACTGATGTTACAGGCGGCATGGCATTGAAGGTCGAGGTCGCCTCACGCATTTCGAAAAGTGTGCCATTGGTTACCTTCGTAAATGGTCTCGATCCTGGAAATCTTCACAATCTGTTAATCGGGGAAGATTTTGTTGGAACTCGGTTCAAGAGGGCCAAAAGTGATGAATGACGAATGGTTGGAAGATACATGGAGGATGTACTCGAAGGTCTGGACTCAGACCAGAGATCCATGATGTCAGAGTTATGCATCCTGGTCGATGATGACGATAATCCGATTGGTGGCGCTTCAAAGAAGGACTGCCATCATAGTGAAGGTGCTCTTCATAGAGCCTTTAGCGTCTTACTCTTCGATGCAGACGATCGATTACTAGTGCAGAAGCGTGCATCAACGAAAATCACATTCCCATCCATATGGGCGAATACCTGCTGTAGCCACCCACTTATGATATCGGATGGAAGTGGGCCAGAGTCTGAAGAGCCGATTCGTACAGCAGCTGTAAGAAAAATGGAACAGGAACTTGGCATATCCTCTGAAATATCAGAGAAATGGAATTTTAAACAGGTTGGCAGATTCAAGTACAGTTCAAGATGGGATTTTGAATGGATAGAAAGAGAGATCGATCACGTCCTGATGGTCAGGGGCGATGCCGATATCAATCTCAATTTGAACGAGGTTGAAGCATTTGAATGGTTGAGTCTCGATGAGATAAGAAACATGGTCATGCAAAGAGGACGTTGGTCTGAAGAGATAGTGGCCCCCTGGTTCAAGGCCATCGTGAATGCATATCTGCCGGAGGGGGTATCTGTAGATGAGGCGATGAATAGAGAATCTAATGAGATCCTTCAGTTCGGAAGAATGTCGCTAAATCCTAGTGGCTCAAAACAGATACTATCACAAATATCGGAACACAGAGAGCATGCTGAGAAGCATATCATGAAGGGACTTTCTAAAATTAGGCAACCAAGACTTCATGCAGCGATGAGTCACTTGTTTACGGGCGGGGGGAAGCGTCTCAGGGCAATGCTCCCCGTATTGGTTGGCGAGGCAGTCGGAAAGGGGCACGAAGGTCACTACGTTCTTGGCGCCTGTATCGAAATCATACACAATTTTACTCTTGTACATGATGATATCATGGACCAAGATCCAGTGAGAAGGGGTCTCAAAGCCGTACATGTAGAATTTGATGATTCTACTGCCATTAACGCTGGAGATGCCATGCTCGCTTTGAGTTTTGAAATGCTTGCAGATTCAAATCATATTGATGATGATCAATTACGACTTCTTGTGAAGAATATTGGAGAGATGGTTCGAAGAGTTGCCGAGGGGCAGCAGGAAGATTTCGAGTTCGAAAGCAGGGATGTTGTCTCCGAAGGAGATTATCTTGCCATGATAGAGGGTAAGACAAGTGCTATGTTCCAAATGTGTGCCAAAACAGGAGCGATAATTTCCGGAGCTGGGGAGGAGATGGTCGCTATCATGTCCGAGTGGGGTTTGATGCTTGGATTATGCTTCCAGATAATGGATGATGTGATTGATCTAAGGTCGGACACGGAAACCCTGGGGAAGACTTCTGGTTCAGATATCTCAAGCGGCAAGAGGACGCTGATAGCGATTCATGCACTATCGAGCGGCACGGAGATGGCTAATTTCAAAGCGGCTTTCGGCAATGAAGATGCGTCTGAAGATATGATCAGCAAAGCCATCATGGATCTAGAGGAATCGGGAAGCCTAGAATATGCATGGAAAAAAGCGTTAGATTACCATGAGGCGGCACACCAAGCACTTGACAAAATTAACCCATCTCCAAGTCTGGAGATATTGAGAACTATCACTGACTTCCAATTAACAAGAGTCCGATAAAGATTCAATCCGAGTAGTACGCCTCGCCTGGGACCTCTGGTTTGAGGCCTTTTCTTTCACGGATGTCTCCCACAGTTTTCTCAAAGAGATTCATCGGTAGTATGTCGAATCCTGCATTTTCGGTATTCCATACAGCACGGCCTTGGCTGGCTGCACGTATGTCATTGGAGAATCCGAAGGACTCTCCCACGGGCATCTTACCTATGACTGATGCAGTCCCGCCATCCACCGGCATATCTTCGATTATGCCTCTTCGGTTAGTGACTTCTCTGGTAACGCCGCCGATGACGTCGTTAGGAGCATCTATTCGTATATTCTGTATGGGCTCCAGGATAACTGGTCTGGATCTTACGAGGCTTCCTCTTATCGAGTTTCTTACAGCTGGAATCGTTTGTGCGGGTCCTCTGTGTATTGCATCCTCATGGAGTTTCGCATCAGTGAGTCTTACCATGACGCCCATCAAAGGCTCCTCTGCCAATGGACCTTTCTTGCAAACCTCATTGAATCCCTCAATGATCAGCTCTCGTGTTTCATGTAGGTTCTGAATACCCTTGGTATCGTTCACAAGGACGTTCGTCCCATGAATTGCGTATATTTTCCTCATCAAATCTTTCTTCATGCCATAAGCAGCGAACTTATCGCCGACTTCCTTGGAATCCTTGTTCCTGACAGTACCATCGCCAAATTCACCTTCCCTGAGGGCCTGAATGACCTCTGTGGGCAAAGGCTCGGTTTCAACATAGAATCTATTGTGTCTGTTCGGCGACTTGCCTTCGAATGGCTGGCCTTCATTCTTGGATTGTATACATTCCCTGTAAACCACAATGGGATCGCTCTGCTTGACCTTTATGCCGTGCTCCTCCTCGAGCCTGTAAATTGTAATCTCGAGATGCAGTTCCCCCATCCCTGCAAGTAGCGCTTCTCCAGTCTCGCTGTTCGTGCTCACTTGTAGGGAAGCATCGGCCTTGGCCAGGCTCGACATTGCGCCTATGAACTTCGGCAGGTCCTTCATGGCGAGTGGCTCGATGGCTTTGGTCACAACCGGTTCCGAATAGTGCCTTATGGCCTCGAAAGGCGTGGCATCAGGATCCCTGGTAACTGTGACTCCTGCAGCAGCACTCCTAATTCCCGTGATTGCAGCGATATTACCGGCCGTCACAGAAGGCACCGATATCCTATCGCCTCCGACCATCATGGAAACCTGTTGAACGCGTTCGGCCTTTGCACCACCAAGGGCCCAGACGCTCTCCCCCTGCTTAATCTGGCCAGAATAGATGCGTCCCACAGCAACTTCCCCTGCATGAGGGTCCATCCATATCTTGGTTATCATCAGAGAAAGAGGGCCGTTCTCGTCACAATCCAACATGGCTTTTCCTTGAACTGAATCAAGATCGCCCTGCCAAATATTTGGTATCCTGTAGACTTGCGCATCCAATGGAGAAGGTAGCTTGTCAACGGCCATGTCCAAAAGAACCTCGTGTACGGGCGCCTTCTTGGAGAGCTCTTTCTGCTGATCATTTTTACAGTGCTCGAAGATATCGACAAAATTCAACTTAGATTTCGCCATGAACGGTACTGACATTCCCCAGTTGTAGTATGCAGATCCGAAAGCAACAGTTCCGTTCTCAACAGATACCCTCCATTCCTTCTTTAGTCCCTCCGGAGCGAATGTAGAAATTAGCTTGTTGACTTTGGCAATGATTAGCGAGAAGCGCTCCATCATCTCTTTTCCATCGATCTGAAGTTCGTTAATCAGACGGTCTACCTTGTTTATGAAAAGAACGGGACGTACCTTCTCTTTCAAGGCCTGGCGTACGACGGTTTCTGTCTGGGGCATTGTTCCTTCGACGGCACAGGCCAGGATTATGCATCCATCGACAGCGCGCATTGCACGTGTCACGTCACCGCCGAAATCTACGTGTCCGGGCGTATCTATGAGGTTCACCAGGTAGTCTTCACCGGATACACTGTGCACCATTGATGCCGATGCAGCGTTGATCGTAATTCCTCTTGCAGACTCCTGCTCGTCGAAATCAAGAACCCTGGACTTTCCAGCCAGATCCTCGGACATCATCCCCGCTCCAGCAATTAGGTTGTCTGAAAGGGTAGTCTTACCATGGTCGATGTGGGCAGCAATTGCTAGATTTCTGATTCGTTCTCGGTCATGCATGACCTCAGTTGCTCGCTTGATGTTGTCTTCCTTGCGTCCCATTTAGCACACCACTGACGGTTCGGGCGACTTTTGAGAGGTTCATAAAGCCGACCGTACGGACGTACTCGAAATGAGCGGCTGAATCATCTTGCGGATGCGGCAATGCGCTCGATTTCCTCGCGCTTAGACACTGCGAATGAGGCGATGTCTCCCTCGGAAGCCTTGCTGAGTTCAGATATAATTCCCTGAGTCAGAGTTCTCGTACTCTTTGCTGTGGCTGCAGCGCACCCCTTGGCAAGATTTCTCATTGCGGTGTCCAGCCTTCTACTGGGTGACGAGTCGACTGCCTTGGGCTGGCTTACAGCACCGAATTTTATCCTGGTTATCTCTTCACAGGGTGCAGAATTCACGACTGCGTCGATGAAAAGCTGCAGAGGGTTTTCCCCTTTTCTCTCAGCCATAGAGTCTAGTGCTGCCTCGAATGCCTTCGCACAGTGCTGTTTTTTGCCAGCGTATTTTCCAGTTCTCATGAGGCTGTTGATGAACCGCTCTATGATGGAAAGCTTGGATTTTCCAAACCATACCCTTGCGTGCCTTCCTCCGCTATGAGGGGTTCCGATGGTTGTGAGATTGACATAGGGGGCTAGCCCCGGGTCGTTACAAGTTACTTCCGTTGCATCCCACTTCCCGAAGACCATCGTTCCTATACCGGCTATAGCAGCCTGCTGCTCATGCTTCAGAACTTCATCATCGGACATATTGATCACCTTACAGGCTTCTCCTTACGTCCGCGGACCATCTCATCAAGAGAGACACCATTCACTTTGATGACTTTGAATCTAACACCGGGCAAGTCTCCGTAAGATCTTCCCATTCGACCGCCTATGCCTTCAACCATGACCTCGTCATGCTCATCGATAAATGATATCGCTCCATCCCCAGGTGCGAATGCAGTCAGCTTGTTTCCTGTTCGTATTAAGGAGATCTTCACGGCTTTCCTGATGCCTGAGTTGGGCTGCTTGGCCTCGATACCGACTTTCTCAATGACTATGCCCTTTGCTTGAGTGCTACCCATGAGGGGATCGTGCTTCAACACGCCTCCAGCTTTGCGCTTATCTTGGCGTTGTTTGAACTTACGCTCCTTCCACCTAAATTTCTTGCGATCACCCTTCATCTTTGGTCCTGAAAACAATCCTTGACCCAAGTGACGCACCCCTAAGCAGGCGACGCCACCTGCCCGGGGTATAAGAGCGTGACGCAGGGAGAGATGGCAGCAACTCGACCATTGGCCCCTCAACATTCAAGCACACGATACCGAACCGAGCAACATGGCCTTCAGGGATTTGCTGGGCGGCGTCGCCCGTCATTCGGAGGCTATATCGGTGAATCATGGCATACTGGATGTTTCTCGTTCGGGGGGGCATGTAGCGATGGTCTTCGAAAATATCTCTGAATGCCCGGGACACAAGGCGGCTGCAAATGTCCTAGTTAGGGAGAGGCTATGCGAAGCATTCTCAATAGAGCCGGGGGAGTTGATCGACATACTGGCATGGGCCATGGATAACCCCGAAGATCCTATTGAGGTGGATCGTCGCAATGCTGCCGTTCTACAGAACAGACAGGACGAAGTTGATCTTCACTCGATACCAATACCGTGGCACCATAGGGCCGACAGGGGGAGATACCAATCTGCTTCAATCATAATAGCTCAGCACGACGGGGTACGGAACGTATCATTCCACAGACAGTATCTGAGAGACTCTGCCAGTTGCGTCTCGAGGTTCGTCCCGAGGCATCTGAAAACAATGGTTGATTCTGCTCACTCGGATGGTAGTGAGGTCTCTATATGCGTTGTAAATGCCCCGGATCCCACTGTATTGTTGGCTGCAGCAATGTCATTCAATGAGCACATAGATGAGTTGAAGGTCGCGGCTGCATTACACAGGAGGATTCACGGTACGCCCCTAAGAGTGGTAACTCTTGACAATGGTATTGCCGTTCCTGCTGATGCAGAGTACGCCATGGAAGCGAGGATAACGTCGGACAGAAGTGACGAGGGGCCGTATGTGGATATCACTGGTACCCTGGATGATGTCAGACAGGAGTCGGTGATAGAGTATGACTCAGTCCATTACAGAGACGAGCCAATTTTTCATGCCCTGATACCGGCTGAAAGAGAGCACAGGACACTAATGGGGCTCCCAAGGGCGCCCACCATAAAGAAAGCAGTGTCAGAGGTTGTCAAATGTACCGATGTGCATCTGACGGACGGGGGTTCTGGATGGCTATCCGCAGTTGTTCAGATTGTTCCCGAAGAGCCCGGAGACGGGCGAAAGGCGATCGAGGCAGCCATAAAGGGCCATGGATCCATGAAACAAGTTGTTGTTGTAGACACGGATATTGACATCGCAGACCCTGTCAGAGTTGAATGGGCCCTAATGACAAGGTGGCAACCAGATCGGGATACGGTCATTCTGAGCGATCAGAAAGGCTCTTCGTTAGATCCCAGCCGCTATAACGATGGAAAAACAAGCAAAATAGGCATGGATGCAACTATCAAAGCGGGGAGTGACGATTCTGCATTCAGGAGCGCCGTATGAGCAATTCTGCCGACAGTAGGCTTGAGTCGCGACTCCTCCACCCAAGAAGGAGTCTGGGAGACAGATACAGAACCCAAGCGGAGAGGTTTCTCTCATCTGGCAATGAAGGTGATGCCATATGGGGCGAGCAGATGGCCTCCAAAGCAGTTCTTCATGATTTTACGAATCCAAAAAATTGGAAAACTCTAGTGAGGTCTAGAATCGCTATAAAGGATGAAGGTGGCGTCTCTGCTGCTCTGAAAGACTTATTCAGCGTACTTGGCAGAGATCCGAATCTAACTGATATGCTAAAAGACGTAGATATGCTCCTGCACGGTACCTCAATTCTTTCCGAATCACTCCGAATAGACCCCCTTGATCCAGATGAATGGTGGGCACTGGAAAATCCAATTGAGGACCTGCTGAATAAGATAAAATCATTGGACTTTACAGATCCTCGGTCGAATCTCCTATTTTCAAGAAGGCTGGAGCGGGCACTTGAAAATGGATTTGAAGATGAATACTTGGAACATGCAACGATACTCTTGGCGCAGCGGCCGATGAATCATGAGGCGTGGACTAAGCTCGGGAGGATCCATGAGAGGCGCGGGTCTACAGATGAGGCGTGGCATTGTTATGATCAGGCTCAGGTATGCTATCCATCCTGCGAAGAGCGTGATCGGTTCATCGAACGGATGGGGGCCAAGATGGATGGGGACCGAAAACTACCTTGGAAAAAGCCTCCTGTAGAAAGTCGTGCTGAGTTCTTGGAAGGGATGCGTCTTCTAGCCGGAGTCGAGTCGAATCCCATCTTCAATCAAGACGAGGAAGTCGAGTCGGTCAATCCGATTAAGGCCCTTATGGAATCAGGCAGACTAAATGAGGCATTCTTTCTCGCACGGAGAAGGGCTGCTGAAGGGGACCTCGAAGCCGAGCATCTCATGAATGAAATATCCGAGGCTATGCAATGAATAGGCGATTCTCACTATGTTGGGTGACTTCATCTCAGACGAAGAACGATGATCCGGAAGCATGGATAATGGTCAATGATATCGAACGCGGATGGGAATTGCCCGGAGGGTGGATAGAAAATGGGGAATCGCCCGAGGAAGCTGCATTGAGAGAATTATTCGAAGAAGTGGGTTTTCTTGGAGTCGCGACCCACATAGAGAAGGGTTTCTTTGAAGGGGGAGACTTGGTGAAGATAGAGGTGAAGGAGGTTCCAGAACCAATAGGATGGGAAAGTCAGGATAAACGGATAACTGAAGTCGGATGGTGTCTTGAAATCCCTGAGATGAAGAAATGGGATGAGGCAGAGATCGAAAGAGTCAGAAATCATGATTGGTCTGATTCCGAATCATTCAGATTAAGTTCCTGAATCCACTTCACAACCTCGGTATCTTCAATGTCCTCGCACTTTGAGGCGAGGAGTTGTGCAAGAGTATCGGATCTGAGGCATAAAGCAGCATCAACGAGGAGACCTAGATCTGGTCTCTCGGAACCTGATAGGTCTTCCAAGATAGTTTCAGCGAGCCTCAGGGCGACTGTCGACGCATCTTCGGGATGGGCCATCGCAGAAGTCCTTGTCTTAGGGTCCCTTGGTGCTGCGTCCCTGATTACCTCGTCCATGGTTCTTGCTTCAGGGGATAGAATATCGAGTGCGATATCCAACCACTCGAGTAGCGCTATGGCTTCCTCGCCTTGCATGCCCTCAGATTCGAATCTCGATGCGGAAGACCATAAATGTCGGAGGGCGGATTCGTCATCACCAAGTCCAAGGTGGAGTCTGCCGACCTCTAATCTTGAGAGTGCTATGAGATCGTTTGGATGTCCGGCCATAGGCGTTATTTCGCTATGGATCGCCAGAGCCATCATGCTCTCACCCAGAGATGCATGCCAACCAGCCAGATTCAGAAGTGCTAGAGCATGACCAGATGAGCCGTGATGGATTGATGAGAGTCTTTCAGCCGACCACCGTAATTCGGCTCCTACCTGGGATTCCTCAACTGCTCCAATCAGTGCCCTATCTAGTCGTATTCTTGCCTCTGCCTCAATATCGCGCTCTTCACTGCCCCTGGATCGGTTCAGTAGTTCTTCTGAGAGGCCTATAGCGAAGGCTATATCTCCTTCTGAAATAGATCTGGAGAGTCTCAATATATCCCTCCTCAGCGGAGAAAGTTTGAGGATTTCCTCTGACTCTAGCTGCCCGGCAAAATCCATAGATAGCGCCATGTCAAGTTCAGTCGCAGTAATTTAATCACCCTCTGGCCTGAATTCCTATCTCGGCGAGTAAAAATGCTATTGCCTCTCCTCGATTGGTATTTCCCATCCATCCCGCAGCGCCAGTATGTCCGCCGCCCTGACCGCCCTTGGCAATAGCGAGCGAGGTCATAATAGCCCCCAAATCTAATCCGGACTCTATCGATCCCCATGAGGCTCGGGCAGTAATCCTAATGTTCCCATCTTCAAGACGTTTCGTAACGATAGAGGCGTCGGCACCTGACGAGATCAAAGATGTGGCTATCCTAGATTCATGGCTACCGCCTTTCGCTGTGGCGACTATCATTCCACCACAATGGTGTATCTCCATGGAAGATACGGAACAAAGTATCCTCTTCCTTTGATCCATTGGCAGGCCATCTCCCTCTATTGTTTGGAGTACGTCCTCTGGTCTGAGATCGCTGTTGTCCAAAAGTAGAACTACGCTCCTGTGGCCATTCTCTGATCCATGCTTGAACCGCCCAGTATCTGTCACTATGCCTGCATACATCATTTCTGCCCATTTAAGGGGGATCTTGCCACTGTCCTGAAGTATCAATTCGAGTATTATCTGGCATGTCGATGATGCGTCGCAGGATAGAAGCATAGTATGTTCTGGCCATTGGTCTGAAGAGCTTGCATGATGGTCGATGACAAACATCGGAGTCGCCTCAGGCATCTCAATTCCGACTTGAGAGGGGCCTCCAGTGTCCACTGCTATGATTCCAGACAGCATCCTCGGTAGCGTTGGATGACGCTGGTCCATCCATCTGAACTCCATCCCCGTTCTCTGAAGCATTCTCTTAGACACCTTATCTGCGTGGAGTCCGGTTGCACGAGCTCTTGGCCCTATCCAATCAGCGAGTACCGTAGCTGAGCCAATAGTGTCCATATCCCCGTTTTTGTGGGATAATACGGCAATTGCCCCATCCCCAAGGGAGGATATCCATGGTTTGAGATCCTCAATTCGAGCCTTTAGGACCATTCAAGGCCTCCTTTCATGATTCGATTTGTGCGGAGAGGCGCTCATACTCATTGAGCAGCTGCTGCTCCAGATCTTCTAGCTTAGATGAATGGTCTTTGAGGGCTTCCAGGGTACCATTCAGCGTATCCTTGAGTTTCGACCTATCTCCCACTTCGAGGAGTAATGGGCCGACTGCTCTGAAAACTGCATTGTCATCCGGTTGTTCATCGAGTAATTCCAATGTTGTTGTTATCTCCCCGACCTGTGACCTCGTAGTCTGGAGTTGTCCTCGGATATTGTTCAGATCCTGTGCTATCCTCTGAATCGATTGAATATCAGACTGCATCACACCCACGCCCCTATGGCCTGACCGGTTCGGTGTGCTGCAATTAGGCTTCTTAGAACCGTATTCATCCTAGCCCTGGCATCGCTAATCGAATCTGCATTGATCTCGAAATGAAATCCGTTTGGGATCTCGGAAGTCTCCACTTCAGTTTGAAGAGCTGCGGCCAATCTAGGATCTGCTGAAATTGAAACGGAGACCCTGACGGACTCATTCTTCCTCGTCGCTGGCATCAACCGGTCCCTCCGCTATACGACGCTCGTAATCGAGCGCCGCCTGCTGAGCGATAACTGCGAGATCTGTGGACGTTGCGCCCTCTCTGCCACGACGGATGATTCTACTATTTGCCTCTGTAGCCCTTGTGAAGGGTTCCCAGTAACCACCTGTGAATTTGATACCGCACTTGCTACATGACCAGATTCCTGCAACGTCCCTGGTTACCTTCTGATACTGGCAACTAGGGCATGTGAATTTCCTGCTCCTCTTCTTTAGAACGGAGGCCGCACGTCGACGTACGCTGACGCCATAGCGAGGTCCGAATCTAGCCGAAGCACCAGCCTTCTGAGTTCTCTTTGCCATGATATCACTTCTCTATCGCATTGTTGACCAAGTCTCGTAGTTCAGTGCACCTTTCGATCGCATGCTCCATGATCTCGTCGAATTCCGCCGCCGTGAAGATTCCCTTTAGACCCTTCTGAAGCGAATGAACGTGCCCATCGTCACCTAGGGTGATGTGTATGCGTTCATCGCCGCCTAACTCTTCTTTCTTACTTGCGTCCAGCACATACCTGCCACCAACTCTGTGGTACGAACACATGGTCGGGGTCTTAGAAACTGGAAGAGGATAATCTTCGCCTATCTCAAATCTCTCAGCAGGTACAATTGCAGAGCGCAATGCTGCTATTCCTGCCAGCGCGAACGCATCGAAGAGATTCCCGTCATCAGATACAGCGAATACGTCCAATATGACTTGCCATGCTCTCTCGCCGGGGATTATGCATAGCTCGTCGACGTCTATACACCCTGATTCGCGTATGCCGCGATCGACAACACGTCCTAGTTCTATCGACTGTGGGCTTGGGGGACCTGGCTCCCATGAGCGCCCCGCCACAGGCCTTACTTCCGCGCTGCACATCAGCCCTCCTTGATTGGGGCGATCCGGATAAGGCGTCATCAACTGGAACTTCACTCCGGCAAGGACGATAGTATCCCCCATCTGGACGCGTGCTGAACCCTCGGCATTCGGGAGTATTCCGACCTCGAGAGAAGCTTCTCTCGATTCGAACCTACCTCGTCCATCGATTCTCATATCGGATTCAGCCAGATCTGCCAGATGCTTCCTTAGAAGTTCGGGTACAAGAGGTATGGACATCAAGCATCACCTCCCTTCAGGGCCCTGGCCATTACTTCGTGGATGTGGGAAGCAGCCTCCATATTGTAGTTCCATGCTGTCTTGAAGTCTTCTTGAGAGAGGTCGCCGTCCATTTGCAGGAATACGAGCCCCCCGCTGTTCGGAAGGATACCCATGGGTAGATCTGCCTCGCCGTAGTTGTCTTCTTCCTTGTTGAGATCGCAGACCACCACGCCATTTACCTTCCCTGAGGCAACTGATACCACCAGGTCCGTCATTGGAATGCCAGCGTGAGCAAGCGCGACGGATGCAGCGGTTATTCCTGCGCACCTAGTGCCTGCTTCTGCACATAAGATCTCAATTTCGACTCTTATCTTTGATCGGGGGTATAACTCAAGCAATACGACGCTTTCTAATGCCTCTGCAGTCACCTTACTTATCTCTCGACTTCTTCGGTTGAAACCCGGTCTGATTCTATCAGTTGTACTGAACGGCGCCATGTTGTAGCGTACATCGAGAACTGCCCGATCCTGACGTTGAATCTTGCGAGGATGTGCTTCCATGGGGCCGTACACAGCTGCAATAACGTCATTCAAGCCCCATCGTACTCTCGCGGATCCGTCGGCAACAGGAACGACGCCCGTTTCAATCTCAATTGGCCTACATTCGGATGGCTTCCGGCCATCCATACGCAGCCCCTTATCATCAATCATCTGAACATCTCCATATCCGCCCATCATACATCACCTCCGTACTCGGAAACCTTCGCTTTCTTCATCATGGCACCAAGCTCTGCTCTGGCCGAGATGATTCCAGATACATCTCCATCGATCCACACTCTTGCATTATCCGCGACAATGATTCTGGTATCGGTCTTTTCCTTTAGATCTGCCAGATTCACGCCTTTCGAGCCTATTACCCTGCCAAGCAAATGCGGGTCGACAGACTCTACTGCCCCGGTCTTGAGTTTCCTAAGCCCCATGCCTTTCATAGTTGCAACAGAAGAATGGTTTTCCTCGACCTCTTGGATCCTGCAAAGAATAGCGTCACCCACGTCCAATACTGAACGGAGCCCGCCGAAGGAAGCTTTGGAAGGGCCAAGTGATAGGGGGAGTATGGCATTGAATGGGGCACCTATGTCGATAAACCAGATGTTGTTTGTCATACCCTCGACGAACCCGATCACCAAGTCACTTGGACGTGGCACGTAAGCAGTTCTGCGTGGCTGTATGCCGACGTTTTTTCCATCTTTCATCATTCTTCCCTGTTTAACAGCCTTCAGCCTTCCGTCCACGACGATTACGCCGTGACCTGGCTCAAGCTCTTTCGAGTCTCCGAGATCGTCGCCTGGTGCGACGAGAACGGACTCTCGACTTCCGTGCGGGCCTCCCGCACCTCGTCCTCTTGTCATGTCTATCGAGCCGGCGACCCTCCTACCCCTCATAACCGTTCACGTAAAAGGGGTGAAATGATTATCGATCAAGATCCTTAACTTCAGCGCGGCTGCAACGCTTCATCACCTGATCTATCAGATCATGCCGCATTCCTCCCGGACATGAGACAATACAGGCCCAGTCACCGTTTGAGAGCCATTCTTCTTTCTCAACAAGATCTCTGAGGACGCCCAAGACTCCGCCGTAATCTGAACCCGGTATTCTGAAGGCGAGCTTTGCCATAACGAACTGAAGCGGGATGAGGGGCCGGAGCACCTTGATAGCATCTTCAACCTGCCTTTCAACAGAAAGGAAGGGGTCCACTGAAAATCTGGATTCGGCCAAAGCATTCTCTATCCTGGTCCGGGGGTGGGGAGACTTCGTTTTGGGATCTGTCGCGGTAGTTGCGATTGCATGGATGATTTTCTTCCGCTTTTCCTCTGTCATCTCCTTCCTTTGTTGGGTTGTCAGTTGAATCGATCCCCTTTCCAATATCTTGGCAGCACATTCGAGAGTATCGTTTGTTTCGAAGGTCTTCACCAAATCGCTTTCATTCGGACGGTCCCCCTGACGGGAATCAGACCATATTTCTTCGACGGCCAACACGTCTTCCATATTGACGCTGCCCGGGTTTTTCTTCCACTGCTGGGCAAGTTCTGGGTCGACTAGTATCTCGTAACGAGAACCGCCCCGCTCGAGGCGTGCTATGACTGCATCATCTAGGCTTACCATGCCAGTCGAAAGAGGAGGAGGCGCATATGTGTGCCGGCATCATACCTTGCCGATATGAGATGCAGTGGCATCTCGATCGAGTTTCGTGTATCCATCCGAATCTACGTATGCTATCTCAACAGCATCCCCGTTCAGATCATCATCAAGAGACGATTTCAGTGCTGTTAACCCCATCTTGACTGCGGCATTGAGAGTCATGCCCGGCTTCCAATTATCCTCGAAATACTCTATCACTTCTGAACGGCCTCGACCAATGGCGCCAGCATGATATGACTGATAGGCGCCGGAGGGATCTGTTTCGAATAGATGGATGCCCTCGGAGTCTACGCCGGCGATAAGTAAAGCGGTACCATAGGGTCTAGCCCCGCCATATTGAGTGAAAGATTGTTTGTGATCGCACATCCTCTTAACGAGAGTCGTCACGGGAATCTGGTCCCCATAGGTCATTCTATTCATCTGACACTGAACCCGCGCTCTATCGACCAACTGCCTTGCATCAGCAATCAATCCGGATGTAGTGAATCCTATATGGTCGTCTATCTTGTACATTTTCTCAATGGAGTCTATTATGATCAACTTGCTGGATATTCGCTTGTCTACAATCAATATTACTCCATCTCGATACTTGAGCCCTACAGTAGTTGTCCCTCTTTTGACGGACTCCCTGGCGTACTCCACCTGATACAGACGTCCATCAGGCGAGAATGTCGAAACTCCATGGTCATATCCTCTTCCACTAGGCTGCATTAATCCCAATGACCCCGGAAGGCCTCTTATCAATCTTGGTTGTCGGCAGAGTCGTGACAGGCAAAGAGAGGGCGTCGAGGGCTCGTCGGGTCATAGTGCTTCACTCAGGTGGCAAAGACTCGACTTATGCAGCATGGTGGGCACAGATGAAGGGGTGGGAAATAGCGGCATGCTGCACTGTATTGATTGATGCTGATGATTCAATGATGTTTCAAACCGATTCCTCATGGGTTTCCGGGCTTCAAAGCTCCGCCATGGGGTGCCCATGGCTCCCTATTGTCAGTGAAGGCGAACCTGAAATCGAAGTATCCGACTTACTACGGGGACTTCAATCGGGAGTAAGCAAGGATACAGTCGAGAAATGGTTCGGTAAAAGGGGCATAAATGCTCCAGAATTCGTGACTAGTGTTGAAGGTCCTTGGGACGGCATAGTAGTCGGTGCGCTCAGATCGGACTATCAGAAAACCAGAGTCGAGAGACTGGGCATGGAATTGGGAGTCTCGGTGCATACTCCGCTATGGCACCATGACGGCCGACGTCACATGACAGACATAATTTCTCATGGATTCGAAATTATGATTGTCTCAGTTTCTTCGGATGGGTTGGACTCCTCTTGGTTAGGACGGGTTTTGGATATTGACTGCCTGAAAGATCTGATTTCTCTTTCTGAGCGATATAGATTTCATCCTGATGGAGAGGGTGGAGAGTTCGAGACATTGACTCTTAGTGGACCTCACATGAACGGAAAGATACTGCTCGAAGGAGGGGTTCAATGGAACGGTAATCGAGGTATGTGGCACATCACAAATGGTTCAATATCAAATTGACAGGGGGCAATAGGCTCAAGGCATGGACCCCGACCCAGATAATGTGTCAGTATCTCCGATAGACTACCGCTACGGGCGTCCAGAGGCTAAAGCGATATGGTCCAGAGAGGGGCGACACTCTCGTCAACTGGCTGTTGAGCGAGCATTGGTTTCTGCACATGCGAAGATGGGGCGAGTAAGTGCTGAACATGATGAAGAGATCGGTAGGATAGCCGTTCCAGAGATTGTGACGGCCGATCGCGTCGATGAGATAGAGCAAGTTACCCGTCACGATATCATGGCATTGACGAAAGCCATGGCCGAGCAAGCCGGCGATGCAGCATGGTGCATACACCTCGGAGCGACTTCAAATGACATCGTTGACACCGCAGTTGCACTTCAGATAAAGGATTCATTGAGTATGCAGAAGGATGCCCTTTCGGCTTTGATAGGGACGCTCTCGGAACTCGCTGATAGGGAACGTGATACGGTGATGCTGGGTAGGACACATGGTCAAGCTGCTGTCCCCATCACCTTCGGTCTGAAGATTGCAGTGTTCATCGATGAATTCGTCCGCCACTACGAGAGGCTCTTGGAAGCGGAGCGACGGGTAACTGCTGGCAAATTCCTCGGAGCAGTCGGTACAGGGGCGGCTCAAGGGGAAGGAGCCATGGAGCTTCAGAGACTGATACTGGAGAGTTTGGGGCTGAATGTGCCTGTCGCAACTACTCAGGTTGTGGGGAGGGATAGGTACATCGAATGGGTTTCGTGGATGGCAAATACTGCAACTAGTGTTGAGAAGTTGCTGCAGGAGATCAGGAATCTACAGAGATCCGAAATAGGGGAAGTTTCAGAATGGTTTGACGTGAAGAATCAAGTCGGATCATCAACAATGGCACACAAGAAGAATCCCATAACAGCCGAAAATGCATGCGGTTTAGCTAGAATTGTCCGTTCGATGATCATACCGTCATATGAGAACGCACTGCTGTGGCACGAGAGGGATCTTGCGAACTCATCCGCTGAGAGGTTCACATTATCGCATTCAATGATACTCTTGGACGATATACTCTGGAAGTGTAACAGAGTAATGTCCAGATGTGTGGTGGATCAGGAGCGGATGCTCGCTAACATCGAATCGCAACAAGGTCTCGTAATGGCCGAGAAGGTCATGCTCGCGCTTGTTGACGTTGGGATGCATAGGGACGCTGCTCACGAGGCATTGAGGGTTGCATCGATGAAAGCAGTGAATGAGGGGTGTAATCTTCTTGAAACCTGTATGCTTGACTCCCAGATCATGAATCTCGTATCGGAGTCTGAGTTAGTGGATCTATTCGATCCGAGGGGCCATCTCGGAGTCAGCGGAGAAATTGTAGATGCGGCAATTAGTAGAGCTGGATCAGTCCTATCCGGATAGAGGAAATCAATAACCCTGAATGGAAGGGGCGTCCATGATCGACGACGATAGGTCGATACATCTTGTTCACGGGCCTGGTAATGACTGCATGCTGCTTTGTCTGCAAGTGGCAAAAAGGGCCCTGATCTCCGGATCCAGTGTTTTGTGGTTGGGAGATCTTCCTGCTGCTCCTTTGAAGTCCACACTCGGATCCGTAGAAGAGGATGCGCTATCCAGACTCCTGGTTGGGTCCATTGAAGGAATCGCGACCGACTCAAGAATCCTGAAGACGGCGGACTTAGTGATTTTGTGGCCGTGGTGCAAGAATCACGGGAGGGCCAGCAAGTCGGAGGTCTCCCTGTTGCAGGAAATTATGGAATCGGCCAAGGGTCGAGTAGTGGCCACATCCCTGGGCAATGAGGATGCGTCCGGAGGGTTCGGCGTGACTGCAAGATCGCGTGCTCAACTGGAAAGGATGGGTCTGGATACGTGGTTCTTAACTAGGCAAAACATGGGGTCAAGGCGTATCCTAAAATCTTCGAATCGCGAGATAGCCCTGGAACGTCACGACGGGGAATTCTCAGTCGTGTAGATTTTCTACATCATACACTCGCCATACTTAGGGCTCCTTTAGACCCGATATGATTCGGCGTCCTTTGGGGGCCCTCACCACTTGGGTCCCGAATCAGAGCGGTGGATGATTATGGGCTTGGGTTTATCGGACGCGCCCGATAGCTTACGATAAGATGGCCCTATCGAATAAATGGAATATATGTACAGAAAAAGGGTTCCCATACATAGTAAAGGTTCGACAGCGGACAGAAAAAAGGACATTGCAAAAAATCCCGCGATTATATACACAGAGGTCTTCAAGTCACGGAGCCAGAGGCTTCCAATGGGCGGAAGAAGAATCTGGAAAAAATATGCCAACTCGATGCTGGGCAGCTCAGTCCAATGTTTTACTCTACGATCTGGCACCCCATGCCTCCCGATTGGCAATTCAGATGGGTATAGATTCGTACTTTATTTTTTCACAGGCAGGCGATACGCTGTGATGGTTGGAGCTGTGGGCACAGAAACTCAAGACTGGACTATGAAGTGCTGCCCACAAAGGAATTTCCGATAAATCATTTACCTGCCTGTCACTCGGAAAACATGGAAAGCGAACCTGACGGTCGGCCTGCACCTTTCATAGTCAACGAGGTGTGGAGCATGAACATTTTCGACCAGTTTACAAGTCTACAGGGACGTATTAATCGGCTTCGCTACCTCGGCATTTCAGTAATCCTCTACATTTTACTGTCTTTTTATTTGGTATTCGTTCTTCTATTGTTCAATTTGATTGGAGCTCCGTTGATTGAAAATATGGCCCCTGAGATGTCTTGGCTCCTATATGAGATGATGATTGGCCTCGCGCTGATCCCTTTTTGGTACTCTGCATATGCTATCACTGTAAAGAGGCTGCAGGATATGAATTGGGGCACTGGTTGGACGACGTATACTCAGATTTATGTTGCCATTTGCGCTATGTGGGGGCTAGTGCCGAGCGGGTTCGCTATCACATTTGAGATTCTGCTGGGGATCTTATTTACAATCGGCGGCATTCCCCTAATCGTCACTATCTTTGCTCCAGGGGAAAGGGGACCGAACCAATTCGGCCCGGACCCTTTAGGCCGATTGATGCAATCGTAAGTTACTTCCAGACACAGAAGGCCGCCCATTACTGGAATAATCGATACCATAGTTTTTCCAATTAAAATGCCATGAAATTTATCACTGGTTCCTCTGAAGATTGCAATGTGCCAGAAACTGACCTTTCCGATGATGCTGTAATCAAGGTCAGTAGTAGGGGCGAGAGATTGTGGAAGATTCTCGTCGATAAAGATGTGAGTGACGTCAATAGGTTGCACAGAAAATTCTGCAAAATCCTCATGGTTATGTCGTTGGCGGGGGGTTTTTCGGCATATATCGGATATCTTCTTGCCCCAGAGTGCTCGGATCCGGACACCATCTTTGAGGAGCTTGGAATTATGGCTTTCGAGATCAGTTGGCTTTGTTTCCTCCTCAATGTGATACTCTGGATTGTATCCCTATTCAAGTCCGAATTGGACTCTCTCAGTGTGTTTGTTTGGACGATGATTACAGCCACCGTCATGGTTATTTCCACTCTGATCTTCATCGAATACATTCTGCAGGACATGTTTTGCGGTTGCTGGGGCATTTGCGGGATTGGATCGGGATGGACCTATCCCGGAGGTTATTAAGCGCTAAATTCATGGCGACCTTGGTTGGATTTAGCGTATTATTTCTTGATGATTAAAAATCCGATTATGACTCCGAGGAAAACTAACTCCAGCCTTTCATGAGTGCTCGGCCAATAGAGGAATTCTAGCCAACTCTCACCACTGATCCCCCAATTTCCCCGTTCCTCCCGGAGGTCATAAAATCTTGAAATCAAGTTCACGATTGAAATCGTGATAAGGAAAATTCCAGAGCCGATTCTCGCGGATTCGGACTTCAAAACGCCTGTGAAGTGAAATCCAGAGATCAACAGAATGGAAAATATGGTAGTTGTGTACAGGAACCAACTCACAAAGTCCCATATATCCGCGCCATATTCAAGAAAATCGATAGTGTCCATGAATTCCCCGAAAGCGAACAGCAGAGTGGGTATCAATAGAAAGAAACAAAGTATGCCGAAGGCATAATCCAATGTGATTTTGGATTTTTCAGATGAGTGCGGAGGGGCCTTTTCATTCATGAAGTCCCACTCTGGGGTATTCGACATGAGGTTCCCCTCGATTATGGAAAAATGAATTTTTTCAACGACATCATGTCTTCTCCGATGGGGGATTCAACCTAGATAGGCGAGTGGACTTTGATATTCTGCCAGAAAAAGAGAGGTGGTGGGAGGACTGATGCTGGCATCATGAAGCCTGCCGATTATTCAGGAGTCTTCAGATTCTAACTCCGAACAATCACAAGGATGTTCACCGCTTGGATCCTCAGTTCCTGCGTATGACGCCTCAACACAATTATAGTACCCAGCTGAAGCATCCCATCCGCATCCTGGGTTGGCCCCGTCGTTGTTGCAATTTAGTGTGTTAATTACCTCATCCTCACACCAGGTTATAATTGTATAATTTCCATCTTCATCTGTACTACAGCAGCCGGTGTAGGTAATGTTCCCACAACCTCCCTCAGGATCAGCAGGATCGGTTCCACCACAACCTGAACCATCGCCACCGCATACACCACATTCATCAAGAGTCGAATCCCCATTACATACTCCAGCACAATCGAGATCCCCCTCACAATCCTCCCCTGATCCTTCTGATTGGAATCTCACTAAGGCTGGGACAGTTTCTGAGTTTAATACTCCGTTTGCTATTTCTTCAAAATCGAGTTCTGAAATTACACTGGCCAAAGCCTGCGTCACCAAATACGGCGTACACACGAGTTCCTTGCCGCTGATTGATTGATTCGCAATTTCAACATTCGTGTAGGGATCTCCAGTATTGGGATTGGTTCTCCTATCAGTATCATTTCTATCAAAAGTTCCGTTTTCTGAGAAATCAGAATACCAAACACTATCAGGGTTCGTACCCTCCGACTCGGTAAATGCTGATTCATTCCAAACCATGATCCAAGAATACAACACTGTGATGGCCATGTCATCATACTCGTTGGTTTCCCACTGTGCGGAACATACTGGATTTTCATGAGAATGTGGATTCTCTGGAGTGATTGTAACGTTGGTTATTCTAGTGTAGTACAAATCTTCTGAGATCGGAGTCAGATCTTCGAGACCGAATGCCTCCGAAATGCTATCCCGCTGTTCCAATGTACAAACAACAGTATCAACATTGATAAATCCAATTTCTCGAATTTCGCCCCAAGGCTCGAGTATGTGATCCTCGAATGAAATGATAGCAAAAGCTGGCATGGATTCGGGCATCAATATGCCTCCTCTGAATTGCTCGAAACTGGGTAAAATATCATCTCCGTCTGTATTCTGAATGTTAGCAACATACAATTCGAAAGTTGAATTGCTATTGTCGAAGTCAGCCATTTGAGCCAATAATGCCTCACTCGGACCATCCCAATCTGCCGTAATCATCACAACAGCACAGTCGTTATTGTCAAGGATGCCATTGTCGATCATTTCATTCGTTAGTTCGATCGGACCGAGAGGGGGATCGTCATTGTTCGTTTCATCTCGAACATCTGTATCATCGTCATCCGAGGGTGGTTTTGCGCAAACGCCGGCACCGGCGCAGTTGGGGTCGTCGCAGTCAAATAGTCCGTCCTGATCATTGTCGGCACCGTCCGAACATTCACCAGCCTCATCGCCTTCGAACAAGGGGGGAGAGTCGTCTCCGCTTAGACACCCGGAAATTAATGATGATAGCAGCAGTAAAATTACGAAATTGGCGATCGGCCTCATGCCATTACTATGGAGTGTTTTCTTATCAAGATTGACGGTTTTCAGCCTAAATTTAACAGAAATTCGGAAATCGGCGCATAGATTAGGAATGTGGTGTATACCAATCACAATCCAACCCAATCAACTAATGCCAGGATAGCTACCACCGCGACAAGTAAGTTAAGCACATCGAAAATCACATTGAATAGCCTGACACCTGGGCTGGCATCGCTCCAGTCCTCTTTGGTAATTAGAAAAAGCTTCATTCAATCTCAGCATCGCGTTCCTGTGGGTGCTTTATGATGTATGCGGGCGTAGTCATTGCTGCCCGATAGATCAGAAGAGATGTGGAATATTTTGAAATCATATCAATCTATGAAGATGGAAATGGGAGGGATTAGATCACTCGTATTCGGCCCGGGAAAAGGGGACGTACGAGGGTTGAGGGCAAAGTACGGCTCACCCCCGTCGCAGTTTATCACATTATCAAATGGAGTCGTTGTCCATCTTCGAGATGAGGGGGATCCTGAAGCTGAGCCGATTGTCTTTGTACATGGACACAGCGAGGATTTGCACGCATGGAATCGGCTCGTTGAACGACTTGTTGGGAGTTTCAGGGTGATCAGATTTGATTTACGCAGGCATGGTTTGACCGGTCCAGCAGCAGACAACGAATACGGGATCGAGGACTATGTTTCGGATTTATCCATGGTGATCGACCACCTCGGAATCGATAGTTTTGTTTTGGTAGGGCACTCCATGGGGGGGCGGATATCAGTCAGGTACACTATGGGAAACCCAGAGAGAGTCAACGGCCTGATACTGCTTTCTGCAAGTGGGGCACCACGTGAGGAAGAGGGGTCCCCGCCCATGGCGCTCAGGCTAATGAAAAATCCACTTGGACGTTTCTTGATAAAACGTATCTGGTCTAGGGATATGGCAAGAAAAACTCTTGAAGATATGGTGTTTGATGAGTCCTCGATTACAGACGAGGAAATAGATCGTATGTGGGATCTCTCATTATATCCGGGCAATATGGATGCGATGTTCCGAGAATTTGCAGATAGCTGGGAGGATTTCAATCCGACAGAGATCAGAGGAATCGCTACTAATACCCTGTTGATTTGGGGCGAGGAAGATTCGATTTGCCCGAAAAGTATGGGGAGTTGGTATGATTCTCAATTACCCAACTCCACAATGGTTGTACTGCCGAATATTGGTCATAACCCTCACTTCGAATGTCCGAACAGGTGTTTGGACGAAATATCATCCTGGATGGGAACACTGTAGTGACGTGTGCGTAACACTGGATACCCTAGATTACGCCAGTACGGCTCAATTCCCCATACACAATCGCTATGCAAATTATGCTGATGAGTATTCCAATAGGCCCTCTTTTGATTTTAGAGGATGGCCTGAAGCCCAGAATTGGCTCGGCCTTATCTGCCAGATTTTCCTCTATCTCAGATACGGGCTTCATGATAATACCATAAGGTACCCACTTTATGAAATACGCTGCGATGACGTATACGTCATCTTCTTTGCCCTAGATTAATTCAGAAATTATTGCTAGAATGATTAGAACACCGAAAGAATCAGTCAATATCTTGAGGGACATAATTAGCTTCTGCTTAGGGGTTAAGTCGGACCATCCAGAAATCGACTCGTCAAAATATGAAAAGTGGACGCTTACGTATCTATCAAAATATGACATAATGTATCATCCTCAAAAGTTTCACTCAAATTTTCTGGGAAAAATAAATTGACATCAGCATACTGATGGCGAGTCAGTCTTCAATCTCTTCGTTCTCCCACCACACGGGGTTTTCCCCTGTACCTACCTTGTTCAATTCATTAACAGGTGACGCGGAATCGGTGAAGAATATCTTTGGCGAATTGGAATTGTCCTTGCCTCTAACTAGCGTCATTATCGCAACAACAAGACCGCTTAATCCACAGCAACAAAATGGCAGTGAGATAAGCGCCGCCAGGCCTCCCTCGTCAACATAAGTCATGTCATCAATGATCGCAATCTGACGATCCGCATCGACATTTAGGCTACCATCGAAATCAGAATCGAAGTATCCGACGTAAGTCCAACCATCTTCGTTCAAAAAAGAGTCGCATTCTCCGTAGAAGTAATCCCAAGTATTCATTCCATCTTCAATGTAAATACTCACATCTACATCATCACAGTTGTAATCAGAGATGACAAACACTGAATACGACCCGTAATTTTCGACTTCAACAGAACCGCTGTTGCCTGAAAAGATGGCATTCTCTTCCACATCAATTTCGGCGATCTGGCTTAATCCAACGAGGAACATCGCTATTGATAGCGCAATTGAGCCGATAGAACATCCTAGAATTAGGTAACCATTACTTCTCTCGGCCACAATTCTACGTGTGAACTAGAAGATACAAAGATTGTGAAAAATAGAGTCCTGATCAACTGACTCAATAATCTCCGTACGGAATACGCCACATGTATCATAGAGGGGCCTCTTGTCGAGAATACCATGACCGAGGATGCCGAAGAATTTGCTCCCTTTTGGTGGGAGCCCCGTTGGTACCACGATGACAAGCTTGAGGATAAATTGATCGAGGCAATTCGGGTGAAGGATAAGCCAAACACAGGGGCCGTCTACAGGATATTCCTCTTTGTATGCGGTATCTTGTTCTTCTTTGCTGGCTGGATAACGTGGAACATCGGACTTCCGGCTGAGGGTGAATCCGCCGCCGTAGGGATGAATTTTGACACGTTTTTGTTTTTCACCGGTATCTTTGTTCAGTTCATCATCGCCCCATATTTCGCTTTCGTTTCAATATCGAATTCTGGGCGGCTCTCTCTTTTGATGCCAAAGGCACAAGCAGAGTACTTCCGCCTGAAAGCGGCCATTTTTGATAGGGAAGTCCACGATCACTACTGGGCGGCTCTCAGGGACCCGGGCCATGAGCACCATAATGAAATCATCAGGTACAAGTGGATGGACAAGGTTCGATGGAAGCACCATCCCTCCGATTTCTTTGGATATCAGATTTTTACGAAAATGTCTGGAGAGGAAACCCAAGGCCCTATTGTTGCTAAAACTTCGCCTGAATACATCAATAGCAACACTCTCTTCGATGAAAATGGCCATGTCATAGGCATCAAAAATCCTTTCAATCATCCACTCAGGCGTGTACTGACCTTGCCAATGTTCCTTTTCATCTCTCAATTACTGATATTTCCAATTGCTGTCATTCATTCCTTTATCACTGTCACAAACAATGATTGGGAAATTTTGCGTGACATATCCATTGGTTTCTTGGTGTTGATTCTTCTTGGACGCTACCTGATTAGGCGCAACACAGACCTATTCAATGCTGATGCTGATGTGGGCCTTGAGGATTTGGAGGAGAGATTGAGGCTCTTGTCCGAGAGATACCTAGCCATCCCTTGAACTGAGAGCGTCATTCTCCCTACCCTTTCAATTCATCATTCTGACTGCCCTTCCCACCAATTCTTGCTCGCCGGGTTCTGTTCCGAAGTAGTTGCTCTTTTTCCAAACCCAATTCCTACCGCGGCGGTAACGATTGCCACGAGTGTGCCAATGCTAAACATCACCGCACCCGGAATTAACATTGCGAGTCTGTCCTCGCCCGTGGATGTGGATCCTATGGTGAGAAGCGGTAAACCCATGATGGCCAAGGTTATGCCAACCACAAACGCAATCTTCCATCGTGTCATGAATCTGGATAGGGCTTGAAAACTTCAATGTGACTCATTCGCTAGAGTACTTACATACCCATTGAATACACACTGAGTCAACTTGACTCACAGGGTAGCGAATACGCCGTATTGCAGTACAACGGTTACAATCGTCAAATCTGGACCAATGGGTTTGCCATCGTAGCCCATTTGCCGTTCCAAACAAGTAAAGGGGGGCGCTATTGTATGGATACGGCATGAAGAGTCAGAGGAGACGAATCCTCTTGGTATGACATGATACCAATGTCAGTCCTCCCACCATCTCTCCTTTTTTGGTAAGATGTCAAAGTCTATACGGCTGACCACGGTAT
>MDTD01034479.1_pt1 | contig 45623 bp, 42 predicted proteins | sample 811221 | NCBI WGS metagenome assembly MDTD01 (sample SAMN05326646, study PRJNA326480) | marine metagenome | isolation source: seawater | place: Pacific Ocean: South West | collected 2011 | reverse complement strand
GTCCTCTTCGGCCGAGCCGCCGATCTCGCCGATCATGATGATCGACTTGGTCTCGTCGTCGGCGAGGAACATCTCCAGCACGTCGATGAACTCGGTGCCCTTGACCGGATCGCCGCCGATGCCCACCGCCGTCGTCTGGCCGAGGCCGGCGTTGGAGGTCTGGAACACGGCCTCATAGGTGAGCGTGCCCGAGCGCGAGACGACGCCGACCGAGCCCTTCTTGAAGATGGAGCCCGGCATGATGCCGATCTTGCACTCTTCCGGGGTCAGGATGCCCGGGCAGTTCGGGCCGAGCAGGCGCGACCTGGACTTCTCCAGCTTCGCCTTGACCTTCACCATGTCGGCGACCGGAATGCCTTCCGTGATGCAGACGATGAACGGCACCTCGGCATCGATGGCCTCGATGATCGCGGCCGCGGCGCCTGCCGGCGGCACGTAGATCACCGAAGCATCCGCGCCGGTCGCCTCCTTCGCTTCGCCGACGGTGGCGAAGATGGGAAGCGATGCGGCGGAATCGAGGCCGGAGGTCCAGCTCTCACCGCCCTTCTTGGGATGCACGCCGGCAACCATCTGGGTGCCATAATAGGCTAGGGCCTGCTCCGTGTGGAACGTGCCGGTCTTGCCGGTCAGGCCCTGGACGATGACCTTGGTGTCTTTGTTGACGAGAATGGACATTAGGCAGCTCCCGGCTGTGCGACTAGAGGAAAGGATTGACTACGGTCACGGGGCCATAAGCCTGCCCGTGACTAAGCCCCTCGGTATAAAGGGTAGCAGCGCCGAGGCGCTCGGCTGCGGCGATGACAGCACCATCCCAGTAAGAAATTTCGAAACGCTGCGAAACGGCGATCCCCGCCAACACCAACTGCTCATCGGCCGCGACAAACGGCTTGCGCGCAAGCAGCGAGACCCAGCGCCGCGCTTCATCAGGAGAAAGCGGTCGACACCCCTTGCTGATCGCATTGGCATAGAACTCGGCAAGGACTTGAGCACTCGTTCCGAACTGCGTTGTGAGCAGACCGTGGGCCACCTGCCATTTTTCGCGATCGGCCGCCTGACCGTTCGCCGCGTGAAGCAGGATATTGGTATCGAGAAAGACATCAGCGCCAGCGATCAAAACGTGGATGCCCCGAGTACGTTTCTTCCCGACGTGGCTGCCAGTCACCCATGTCGCCCATTCTTTCGCGAGACAGCCTCAGCAACTCCTCGGTAATCTCGTCACGCTGCTGCTCCTGCTCAACGAGCCGGGTCAGGAAATTGCGCACGAGTTCGTTGACGCTCGTGCGCTTCATGGCTGCAAGCACGCGAACCTTGTCGAGGAGGTTTTCGTCTATGGCAAGGGTGATGTTCTTGGACATGCCAATCCACGCGGGTTATGTGCTACACATATCCTGCGTTGGGCGTGCACGCAACCATCAATCGCTTGCACGGACTATTGCCATCGTCTGAGAAACGTCCTCAATCGGTTCCAGCCTCGCGGGCCGGCACACTCCTATTGCTGCCCAGACCGCTCAGCCCTTGGAACGATGACCTTGGTCGACTGGAGCACCGTCGCGTTGGCTGGCACTTTGCCAGGCGCCCGTTCTTCCACGTCGTAGACGAGGAAATATCGATTTCGACCGTTCTCGATCTTGAGGCGACCGGCCCCCAGCCGCTTCGGCGTACGCGACTGCTGCACACGCGCCTCTCTTGGGGTTCCCTTCGTGATCGCATCGCGAAACGATGCGATCATTGAAGAGTTCTGATCGAGGCTCAGCCTCAGCTCTTCATTTCCGGCCGCATCAACCGACTCCACGTGCTCATGCGCCTGGATCCAAGCCTCCAGTTGCTGGAAATCCCCCGGCCCGCAAAACGTTGAGACCCCATACGTAGCCGCCGTCCAATTCTGGTAGCCGCAGGATTGGTAGACCACGTCAGAAAACCGTACTTCCGTCAGAGAAAACTGAGCGGCAATGCCGGCAGAAGATCGAACCAGTGATCCAGGTCGAACGCTCCAGCCAGCATCTCGCAGGGACTGCATCACCTCATCTCGCGATCCATCACTGCCAAGACATACAACGATGAAATCCTTGATCGGACAGTAATTTCCGTCGTCAAGGGCATACGTCATAGTTGCCGTGCCGCCCACCACCACAAGGGAGAGAGCGGCACACAACCAGCTGGATCGTGTACAGAGGCGACCAGTCATCAGCCCTTCACGGCAGCGACGATCTTCTGGGCGGCATCGTCGAGATCATCGGCGGCGATGACGTTCAGGCCGCTCTCGTTGATGATCTTCTTGCCGAGCTCGACGTTCGTGCCCTCGAGGCGCACGACCAGCGGCACCTTCAGGCCGACTTCCTGCACGGCCGCGATCACGCCTTCCGCGATCACGTCGCAGCGCATGATGCCGCCGAAGATGTTGACCAGGATGCCCTTCACGTTCGGATCGGACGTGATGATCTTGAACGCCGCCGTGACCTTCTCCTTGGAGGCGCCACCGCCCACGTCGAGGAAGTTCGCCGGCTCCGCGCCGTAGAGCTTGATGATGTCCATGGTCGCCATGGCGAGGCCGGCGCCGTTCACCATGCAGCCGATGTCACCGTCGAGCGCGACGTAGGCGAGGTCGTACTTGGACGCCTCGATCTCCTTGTCGTCCTCCTCGGTGATGTCGCGCAGCTCGACGATGTCCGGATGACGGAACAGCGCGTTGCCGTCGAAGGACACCTTGGCGTCGAGGACGCGCAGGCGGCCGTTCTTCATGACGATCAGCGGGTTGATCTCGAGAAGGCTCATGTCCTTCTCGACGAAGGCCGTGTAGAGGATCGGGAACAGCTTCATGCCGTCGGCCCGCGCCTCGCCGGAGAGCTCGAGAGCGTCGCACAGCTTGCCGGCGTCGGCCTCGGTCACGCCCGTGTCCGGGTCGATGGCCACGGTGACGATCTTCTCCGGCGTCTCCTCGGCGACCGCCTCGATGTCCATGCCGCCCTCGGTCGAGACGACGAAGGCCGGACGGCCGACCGTGCGGTCGACGAGGATGGAGAGGTACAGCTCGCGCTCGATGTCGGCGCCGTCCTCGATGTAGAGACGGTTGACCTGCTTGCCGGCGTCGCCGGTCTGCTTGGTCACCAGCGTGTTGCCGAGCATCTCGGCGGCGTGCGACTTCACCTCGTCGAGCGAGAAGGCGAGGCGAACGCCGCCCTTCGCGTCGGGGCCGAGTTCCTTGAACTTGCCCTTGCCGCGACCGCCGGCGTGGATCTGCGACTTCACCACCCAGAGCGGACCGGGGAGCTGCTTCGCGGCAGCCTCGGCCTCGTCGGCGGAGAAGATGGCAACGCCCTCGGCCACCGGGGCGCCATAGCCCTTGAGGACCTGCTTGGCCTGGTATTCGTGGATGTTCATGGGTGTGATCTCCCGTTTGGACGGCGCGTCATGCAAAGCGGGAGGCCCGAGGCCTCCCGCTCAATCATCACGCCAGCGCCGGCTGGATCTTCTTGCAGGCCTCGATCAGGCCGTCCACGGAGCTGACCGACTTGTCGAAGTTGGCCTTTTCCTCGCCCTCGAGCGAAATCTCGATGACGCGCTCCACGCCGTTCGAGCCGATCACGACCGGCACGCCGACGTAGGTGTCCTTGAGGCCGTACTGGCCATCCAGATGCGCGGCACAGGGCACCACGCGCTTCTTGTCCTTCAGGTAGCTCTCGGCCATGGCGATCGCCGAGGCGGCCGGGGCGTAGAAGGCCGAGCCGGTCTTGAGCAGGCCGACGATCTCGGCGCCGCCGTCGCGGGTGCGCTGGACGATCTCCTCCAGGCGCTCGGCCGTGCACCAGCCCATCTTGACCAGATCGGTCAGCGGGATGCCGGCAACCGTCGAATAGCGGGTCAGCGGCACCATGGTGTCGCCGTGACCGCCGAGCACGAAGGCCGTGACGTCTTCCACCGACACGCCGAACTCCTCGGCGAGGAAGTAGCGGAAGCGCGAGGAGTCGAGAACGCCGGCCATGCCGACGACCTTGTTGGCCGGAAGGCCGGAGAACTTCTGCAGCGCCCAGACCATCGCGTCGAGCGGGTTGGTGATGCAGATGACGAATGCGTCAGGAGCGTGCTCCTTGATGCCCGCGCCCACCTGCTCCATCACCTTGAGGTTGATCTCGAGCAGGTCGTCGCGGCTCATGCCGGGCTTGCGCGGCACGCCGGCGGTGACGATCACAACGTCCGAGCCCGCGATCGCCTCATAGGAGTTGGCGCCGGAGAGCTTGGCGTCGAAGCCGTCGACAGGAGAGGATTCGGCAAGGTCGAGCGCCTTGCCCTGGGGCGTGCCTTCGGCAATGTCGAAGAGGACGATGTCGCCGAGTTCCTTCAGGCCGGCGAGGTGGGCGAGCGTGCCGCCGATCTGTCCCGCGCCGATCAAAGCGATCTTGTTCCGAGCCATATCCTATTGCTTCCCTTTACGTAAAATGGAGCATCGACCGTTCTGAACGGTCGCGCATGGCACTAAACCCTTTGCGCCCCCGGTGCAAGCTAATCGAAGGGCGCAACCGGCCCGGCGCGGGCTTACTCCGCGTCGCCCAGCCACGCCTCGGAGCGCATCTCGGTCAGCCGCGAGACCGTGCGCGCGAACTCGAAGGACTCGGTGCCGGTCGTCGCCACATAGAGGCCATCCGGCTCGGTTTCCGCCGAAATCACGAGCTTGTTTCGCGTGTTGTAGAGCGTGTCGATCAGGTTGATGAACCGCTTGGCGGCGTTGCGCTGGGGCAGGTCCATGACCGGCACGTTCTCGATCACGAACGTATGGTAGGAATGGGCGAGCCGCTGGTAGTCGGCCGCGCCCAGGGGCTGCTCGCACAGCTCCTTGAAGGAGAACCGCGCGACGCCGGCGGCCGTGCGTTCCACCGGGATGACGCGCCCCTTGGCCTCCAGCTCCTCCCGGTGGGCGGGAAGCCCGTGGGTCAGCTTGCGCCACAGCGCGTCCACCGCCTTGTCGGCCTCCCCGCCCAGCGGCGTGAGGTAGAGCGGCGCGCCGGCCAGTTTCTCCATGCGGTAGTCGGTGCGCGCGTCGAGGCAGATCACGTCGACGCGGGTCTTCAGAAGCTCCACGAACCCGAGGAAATGCCCCCGGTTCAGCCCGTCCTTGTAGAGGTCGTCCGGGTCGACGTTGGAGGTCGCCACGACGACGACGCCAAGCTCGAACAAGCGCGTGAAGAGCCGCCCGAGAATCATCGCATCGGCAATGTCGGTGACGGCGAACTCGTCGAAGCACAGAAGCCGCGTCGCCTCGGCGAGGTCGGCGGCGACGGGAGGGATCGGGTCGTCGCCGGCGATCTTGCCGTCGCGGATCGCGGCGCGCGCCGCGTGAACCCGCTCGTGCACATCGGCCATGAACTCGTGGAAGTGCACGCGGCGCTTCTTCCTCGTCACCGCGATGTCGAAGAACAGGTCCATCAGCATGGTCTTGCCACGCCCGACCTTTCCCCAAACGTAAAGTCCGCGCAGGGGCTCGCCCGCGCCCTTGCGCTTGCCGAACAGCCAGCCCAGCGCGCTCTTCTTCGAGGCGGGACCGGTCTCGGCGAGACGCTCGTTCAGCCGGTCGAGAGCGGCGACGACCTCGGTCTGCGCGGCGTCGCGCTCGATCTCGCCCTCGGCAACCAGCGCCTCGTAGCGGCCGGCAACCGTATGCGCCAGCGGCGGTGTCCTGTTGGTGGAGGTACTCACGGGCGCGCACTCGCACCCGGCGCCGGGGCGAAAGCCCGCCGGCTCATGTCGACGTTCGGGACGGTCAAGGGAACCCCCTCGCGATTTGGCTTGAACCTGCAGCTGGATAGCGCGCATCCGCGCGACCGGCAAGGCCGGTGCCCGACCGGGACCGGCTGGCCTCAGTCGTCCGCGGGCTCCGGGCGGCCGGCAAGCGGCGCGGCGAAGACCTCGTCCACCGGAACCTGAAGCGCGGTCGCCAGACGGTTGGTCTGCGAGGCCATGCCTACGATGGCCAGGAGCTCGCCGAGCTCCGCCTCGCTCATGCCCCTGGCGCGGGCGGCGGCGGTGTGGGAGCGGATGCAGTACTCGCAGGAATTGGCAATGGAGACCGCCACATAGAGCATCTCCTTCACCCTGGGATCCAGGGCGCCCGGTCCCATGACCTCGCTGAGGCTCTCCCAGGTCCGCTTGAGAAGCGCGGGATCATTGGCGAGCACACGCCAGAAATTGTTGATGAAATCGGTCTTGCGCGCGGCGCGGATATCATCGAGGACGGCCCGCGCCGACGGCGCCATCTCCTCGTCCGCGAGCACTGGCCAGATGGACATGGCCTCCCTCCCCTTTCTCGGGTGGCCGGCCCCTTCCCGGCCCCCATGTCATGCCCGGCCCCGGGGGGACCGGGCATTTGGTCAGCGATAGACCTGGATCGGCGCGCCGGAGACGGTGCGTCCGGAGAAGCTCTCAGCGCCGGTCGAATAGAGCTCGGCGACATTGGCGCCGCTCGCATCCTTCAGGATCACCTGCTTGCCCTGCAGGTCCCAGGCCGAAACCGTCTGCATTTGCGGCGTCGCGCAGCCGCGCGAGTTCGCGCGGTAACCGCCGCTCCACTTGGTCAGCGTCATGAAGAGCTTGCAGTTGTCCGAACCGGAGGTGACGGACCAGCCGCCGAGCATGTCCGAGCGGCCGATTTCGCGGGCCGAGGCCGGAGGCGCGCTCGACTGCGGGTTCGCGGAGGCGACATCGGTGCCGGTTCCCGCACCGTCGATCGGGGCGCCTTGCGCGCCGGGCGCGATCGGCTGGCCGTACTGGTCGTACTGCTGGGCACCGCCCGGCGTGTTGTAGTCGGGGCCGAGAGGCTCCAGCGACTGGCTCGACACCGGCGCCGTCGGCGTGGCCGGCAGCGGCGCCGGCCGGTCGCCATAGCCGAGGCGCTGGCAACCGGCCAGGGCGACGGTCAGGCACAGCGCGGTCGCCAGGGGGGCGGTGGCGCGAACGGATCGGATCATCATCGGATACCCTTGTCGGTCTGTCGTGTCTCGGTCGTGTCGTGTCTCGGTCGTGGCGCCGGGCGCATAGGCCCTCGCGGCTCCACCCCTTGCGGTTTCGCCCGGGCGTCGCGTCCGCCAGGCGATCTGCCCACAAGTGTTAACCGTCTTGGTGACCAAAACGTTGACGAGGCGCATGAGGTTCAGCAGATTGGGACCAAATCATGACCTGACGCAAACGGAACCTGCCACGAGCGGCCCGCGCGCATGCCCTTAGGGGCATTGGCGCGCACACGTTCATCGCCACGGTTCCGCCACAGCGGCGGGCGACACTGTGCATGTAACCAATCAGGTCTGGGGAGACCCGAGGAGCGGTGCCTTCAACGCCAGGAGCGCCGCATGTCCGACACCATCGCCATCACGCCGGAGCATCCGGCAGAAACCGGGTACTACAGAAAACTCTCCTCCGCCGACCAGCATCTGTTCCGCGACCACCTTCTGCGCCTCGACCAGGACGCCCGCCGCGCCCGCTTCGCCATGCTGGCAAGCGATGCGTTCCTGCGTTGCTACGCCGAGACCAGTTTCTCGCTGGGCACGGTGATCCACGGCTATTTCGCCGGCGGAATACTCAGGGCCGTGGCTGAACTGCGCCCGCTGGGAGACGGCATGAGCGCGGAGGCCGCCTTTTCGGTCGAACCGGAGCTGCAACAGACCGGCATAGGAACCCGGCTCATGGAGCTGACCCTGATGGCGGCGCGCAATCGCGGCTGCCACCACATCCTCATGAACTGTCTGGCCACCAATCGCGCCATGCAGAAGCTGGCCCGCCGCTTTACCGACGACCTCACCTTCGAGATGGGCGACGTCGTGTGCCAGATTTCCTCGAGCCGGCCCTCCGCCTTCAGCCAGATCCGCGAGCAGATCTCCGACCTTTACGGTTTCATGGTGTCGCTTACGGAAGGACTGAAGCCCACGGGCCGCGCCTGAGCCCCTCCCCCGGCTCAGGCAGCCGAGGGGGACACCTTGAGGAGCGGCAGGGCACGGGGCAGAAACTGTCCCGTCGCCATGGCCTCGTCGATGGCCGCGCTCAGGCGGCGGAAGGCCAGGCGCAGGGCCTCGCGCCCGACGAGACTGCCGGTGGCAAGCTTTTCCATGCGCCAGTCGAGAAGGCGCGCGTCTTCGGGCCAGATCGGGCGGGTCGCATCGAGGGCGGCGGGCGTGAGGCCCACCACCACATCAGGCACCGGAGCCGCAGGCAGCGAGAACAACTCGAAGCTCTTGGGCTCGAGCGCCGCATCGTCGACACCAGCCTCGCCAAGAACGCGCGACACGCCCTCCGCAAGTGCTGGAGCTGGTGCGAGACCGGCGGAAAAGGCGCGCACGCGGCCCTGCCCGGTCCGGTTCAGATAGGCCTCTGCCATGGGGCCAAGGCGGGCATTGTCATCGCACAGGAACAGAACCGTCGTCGGCATTTTCACTCCTCGCCGCATCTCACGCCGAATCGCCCCCGCCCAGCGCCACCGGTTCTAGGGGCGCTCGGAGACGGCACTGTGACGGCAACCGGACAGTCTTGTGGCAGACGGTGTCGCCCCCGACGGTCCGGCACCGCGCGCCAGAAAATGCGCGACACCTGGAAAAGTTCCCGCAAATCCGCGATTTACGCGATGTCCCGGAATTCAGTCGGACGAAAAGGCGTCGTAGGCGGTCAGCGCTTCCGCGCCATAGATCATCGACGGGCCGCCGCCCATGTAGACGGCGACACCGATGGTCTCCATCACCTCCTGACGGGTGGCGCCATATTTCGCCGCCGCCTTGGCATGATAGGCAAGGCAGCCGTCACAGCGTGCGGTAATGCCGATGGCAAGGGCGATGAGCTCCTTGGTCTTGCTGTCGAGCGCGCCCTCGCCGATCGCCGCGCGGGCGAGTTCGTGGAACCCCTTGGCGACGCCCGGAATCCCGGCACGCACCTCGCCCATGCGCGCGTCCGTCTGGGTGATGAAGGATTGCCAGTCGCTGACAGCCATGTGACCTCTCCCCTTGTCGCCGCTTGCGCGGCACGACCTGTGTGCCGCACCTCTATCGCTTCGCGCTGTCCGCGCGCCTTGCGATGGATCAAGGTTTCTCATGAAAACGCGGCGGAATGCCGCCGGGTTTCCGCCTAGGGTGTGGTCAGGGCCAGAACCAGCGCCAGCCCGAGGCCGGAGACGAAAAGCCACGCGAAGCCGCCGAGCGCCAGAGGCCGCAGGCCTTCCGCTCGCAGCCGCGAAAGCCGGGTCTCCAGCCCCATGGCGGCGAGCGCCAGCGACAGCAGGAGGGTCGTGGCAAGACGCGCGTCCTCGAGAAGCCCCTGCGGGAGCGCCACGGCGCTGTTCAGCCCGACCATGGCGAGAAACCCGAGCACGAACCAGGGCAACGGCGGTCGCCCGGCCGCCCCGCCTGCGCCATCGCCCCTGCGCATGAAGGCGAGGGAGAACACGAGCGGGGCCAGCAGCACCACGCGCGCCAGCTTGGCGATGGTCCCCGTGTGACCGGCCTCGTCGCCGACCTGGAAGGCCGCCGCCACCACCTGGGCCACCTCGTGGATCGTCGCACCACTCCAGAGCCCGTAGGCGACCTGACCAAGGTCCAGGGGCACCGCCAGCAGCGGATAGAGCAACATCGACAGGGTGCCGAAAATGGTCACGCAGGCAATCGCATAGGCGACTTCCTCGTCACGGGCGCGGGACACGAGATCGGTGGCGAGAACGGCGGATGCGCCGCAAACGGCGGTTCCGGCGGCGATCAGTTCGGACAGCGGCCGTGACACCCCCAGCCAGGCGCCGACACGCCGGGTGACGACAAAGGTCGCGACGAGGGTCACCACCACGATGGCGATGCCACTGACACCCAGCTCCGCGACCTGGGCGAGCGTGAGCTGCAGGCCGAGCAGAATGACCCCGAGCCGCAACAGCCGCTTCATGGAAAAGGCGATGCCCGGCAGCAGGACCCCGGGGAGCGGAACAAGGTTGCCGATGACGATGCCCGTGACGATGGACAACAGCAGCGGACTGAGCGCGCCGACGCCAAGCCGCTCGTGCAGGAAAAGCGCGCCGAGCGCAATCGCCAGCGTCAGGGCCAGCCCGGGAAGAACCGCCCCGACCTGTCGCAGGTGGCGGGAGAGAGGGAAACGGGCAAGCGCGGTCATGCGGGAACTCATCGTCGTTGAAGCGGTCCGGGGCATTGAAGCGGCCGTGGGATACTGGCCGGGCACTTCACCCTAGGACGACATCTTCAATCGACAAAACGCGTTATTCTTGTCATAATCATCCAACATATCGATTGATATCAGAATGCCTTTGCTTGACGCATAGCGCGGGCGGATCCGGCCAGCATCATGACCCTTGAACAATTGCGCATCTTCATCGCCGTGGCGGAGGTGCAGCACATGACGCGCGCGGCCGAAGCGCTCGGGCGCACCCAGTCGGCGGTCAGCGCCTCCATCGCGGCGCTCGAATCCCGTCACGGCGTGATCCTCTTCGACCGCGTCGGGCGGCGCATCGAACTGACCGAAACCGGGCGGCGCTTTCTCGGCGAGGCGCGCGGCCTGCTCGCCCGCGCGGCCCAGGCCGAACGGCTGCTCGACGGTCTCGGCGGCGACGTGTCCGGGACGCTCCACGTTCACGCGAGCCAGACGGTCGCCAGTTACTGGCTGCCACCGTTCCTCGCCCGCCTGCGGGCCGCGCATCCGCGACTCGCCATCGTGCTGCGGGCCGGCAACACGTCCGACGTCGCCGAGGCCGTGCGACGGGGACAGGCGGACATCGGCATCGTCGAGGGCGAAACGGAAGACGAGGACCTCACCGCCACGCCGGTCGGCGAGGACGCGCTGGTGCTGGCGCTCGCGCCCGGCCATGCGCTGGCGTCCGCCACGTCGGTGAGCGCTGGCGACCTTGCCTCCACGCCATGGGTCATGCGCGAGGAAGGCTCCGGCACCCGCGCCGCCTTCGAGCGGATCCTGACGCGTTTCGACCTGTCGTCCGACCGCCTCGACGTCCTGCTGGAACTGCCCTCGAACGAGGCGATGATCGCCGCCGTGGCGACCGGCGAGGCCGCCTGCGTGGTCTCGCGGCTCGCCGCCGAGCCCGCCCATGCGGCCGGGCGCATCGCGCTCGTCGCCTTGCACGACGGGGACAGGCGCTTCACCGCCCTTTCCCACCGTCAGCGCCACCCCACACCCGCCGCCGACGCACTCCTCGCCCTCATGCGCGAGACGGCGACGTCCACCCCTTGACCCGCGTCGACAAGGCGCGACAACGTCAGCATACCTGCCCACACGGAGCCGACACGATGCCTCTTGCCCTCTGGTGCGTTCTGATTGCCGCCCTTCTGCCGTTCCTCTCGCTGCTGCCGGCCAAGTTCACCCGCGAGTTCGACAATGCCCGTCCGCGCGATCCCGAGTTCTGGAAGGACGGCTTCAGGGCACGGGCCAACGGCGCACACCAGAACGGCTTCGAGGCCTTCCCCTTCTTCGCCGTGGCGGTCATCACCGGCCTGTGGCAGGGCGGAAACGCGCAGTGGATCGACAGCCTCGCCGGGCTCTTCATCGGCGCACGCGTGATCTATGTCTTCTGCTACTGGAGCGATCGGGCGACGCCGCGCTCCCTGGCCTGGGCCGTCGGCCTCTTCTCGACCATCGCGATCTTCACAAGCCCCGTGTGGAGCTGAGAAGGCGGTCGGCGTTTCCGTCCATTTCTGAGTGGAGTTCCGGCCACCGGAAGCGCATCCCCAGGCGACTCAGCCTTCCAACGCAAAGAGGCCACCCTTCGGGGCGGCCTCTTTCGTCTGCTGGTACGAGCAACGGGTCGCGTGATCAGACGCGGCGCTCGACCATCATCTTCTTGATCTCGGCGATCGCCTTGGCCGGGTTCAGGCCCTTCGGACAGGCCTGCGAGCAGTTCATGATCGTGTGGCAGCGATAGAGGCGGAACGGATCCTCGAGGTTGTCGAGACGCTCGCCGGTGGCCTCGTCGCGCGAGTCGATCAGCCAGCGGTAGGCCTGCAGCAGCACGGCCGGGCCGAGATAGCGGTCGCCGTTCCACCAGTAGCTCGGGCAGGAGGTGGAACAGCAGGCACACAGGATGCACTCGTAGAGGCCGTCCAGCTTGACGCGATCCTCGTGCGACTGGCGCCACTCCTTCTCCGGGGCCGGCGTCGTAGTCTGCAGCCAGGGCTCGATCGACCGGTGCTGGGCATAGAAGCGCGTCAGGTCGGGCACCAGATCCTTGACCACCGGCATGTGCGGCAGCGGGTAGATCTTGACCACGTCGCCGGCAACCTCGTCCGTGCCCTTGGTACAGGCCAGCGTGTTGGTGCCGTCGATGTTCATGGCGCAGGAACCGCAGATGCCCTCACGGCAGGAGCGGCGGAACGTCAGCGTCGGGTCGATCTTGTTCTTGATGTAGATGAGACCGTCCAGAACCATCGGGCCGCAGTCGTCGGCATCGACGAAATAGGTGTCGATGCGCGGGTTGCGCCCGTCATCCGGGTTCCAGCGGTAGATCCTGTATTCGCGAAGGTTCGTCGCGCCCGCCGGCTTGTCCCAGACCTTGCCCTTGGCAACCTGCGAATTCTTGGGAAGCGTCAACTGCACCATATCTCGTCGCTCCGCGTGTTCCGGGTCCGGCCCTCAGGCCCGCCCTCCCTCGGGTCGTGAAGCCTCAAGCTCCAGGACCGTGTTGTCATCGGTCGCGCCCGTGGCGCGATAGCCAAGCCGGGCAAGGAGCGCGAGGCAGTCGTGCTCCCAATGCGCCCGGCAATTCGTCTCGATCATCACCACGCGCGGCAGGCGCGTGGCCTCCAGCCCGGCGAGATAGGGCACCAGCACCCTGTCCTCGAAGCCCTCGACGTCGATCTTCAGGACGTCGACCCTCGCGATCCCCGCCTCGGCGAGCATGTCGGCGAGCGGGACGGTCGTCACGGGCCTCGCCCGCCAGTCGCCGGCCCATTCGCCGGTGGTCAGCTCCGGCACGAGCGTGGCGAAGCCGCAATTCGACGGCTCCGACCACAATGCCATCTCGCCATGCCGTTCGCCCACCGCCTTGCGCACGATCTCGACGCCGGCAAAACCGTTGGCCGCCACGTTGAAGGCCAGCCTGTCGGCGGTCGCCGGGTTCGCCTCGACGGCAAGAACCCTCGCCCCCGCGCGCGCCGCGGCCAGCGTGTGACTGCCCACGTTGGCGCCGACATCAACGAAGACACAGCCCTCGCGCAGATGCCGGGCCAGAAGCGCGTGTTCGCCGCGCTCCGGCAGCCGCCCCTTCGCCAGGATCTTCCGGTCGTCGTAGTTCGAGCCCGGATAGAGCCTGAACCGCAGGCCGTCGGCCTCAGCATCGAAAGGTCCCGCCCACAGGCGGGAGACCAGCGCGCGCACCCTCTTGCGAAGACTCGCGGCAAGGTCGTGACGGTCGGCGAGCTTCCACACGAAACGCTCCCACCCGCCGGCACGATAGGTGCCGAAGGGGGACGTCAGGTCCGGAACGAGCGTGGCCGTCATGACCGGGGCTCCTGTCGCAAGGGCCGGGGCGGGAGGGAAATTCCGGGGTAGGCCGACGTGACCCGCATCGTCCTTCCCGCCACGATCCTCAGTAGACGCGCGCCTTGGGCGCGATCTTCTTCGGGTCGATGCCGCCTTCGTCGATGGTCGTCAGCGGCTCGGTGACGACGGCGCGGTAGTCGAGCCTGACCTTGCCGGCCTCGTCGACCCAGGCAAGCGTGTGCTTGCGCCAGTTCTCGTCGTCGCGTCCGCCCAGCGGACCGTCCTTGTAGTCCTCGCGCGCATGCGCCCCGCGGCTCTCCTTGCGCGCCTCGGCGCCGTAGACCGTGGTGATGGCGTTTGCCATGAGGTTTTCCAGCTCGAGCGTCTCGACCAGATCCGAGTTCCAGATCATCGAGCGGTCGGTCACCTTGAGATCCGGCAGTTCCGACCAGATCGCCGAGATGCGCTGGCACCCCTGCTCCAGGCTCTCCTGGGTGCGGAAGACGGCGGCATCCTCCTGCATGGCACGCTGCATCTTCTCGCGCAGGTCCGCCGTGGGGATCTTCCCGTCGGCGTGACGCAGCTTGTCGAAGCGGGCCATGATCTTGTCGCAGGACGCCTCGTTCGGGGTCGGCACGGGGGCCTTCCGGTCAATGGTCTCGCCGGCGCGAATCGCGGCGGCGCGACCGAACACCACAAGGTCGATCAGCGAGTTGGAGCCCAGGCGGTTGGCGCCGTGGACCGAGGCGCAGCCCGCCTCGCCGACGGCCATCAGGCCCGGCTGGATCGCGTTGGGATCGTCCTTGGTCGGGTTCAGCACCTCGCCCCAGTAGTTGGTCGGGATGCCGCCCATGTTGTAGTGCACCGTCGGCAGCACCGGGATCGGCTCCTTGGTCACGTCGACACCGGCGAAGATGCGCGCCGATTCCGAGATGCCCGGCAGGCGCTCGCCCAGGATGTCGGGATCCAGGTGGTCGAGGTGCAGGAAGATGTGATCCTTGTTCTTGCCGACGCCGCGGCCTTCACGGATCTCCATGGTCATGCAACGCGAGACCACGTCACGCGAGGCGAGATCCTTGGCCGAGGGGGCGTAGCGCTCCATGAAGCGTTCGCCCTCGGAGTTGACCAGATAGCCGCCCTCGCCGCGCGCGCCCTCGGTGATGAGGCAGCCCGCGCCATAGATGCCGGTCGGATGGAACTGGACGAACTCCATGTCCTGGAGCGGCAGGCCCGCGCGGGCCACCATTCCGCCGCCGTCGCCGGTGCAGGTATGGGCCGAGGTGGCGGAGAAATAGGCGCGGCCGTAGCCGCCGGTCGCCAGAACGACCATCTTCGCCAGGAAGCGGTGGATCGTGCCGTCATCGAGGTTCCAGGCGATCACGCCCTGGCAGACACCGTCCTCGGACATGATCAGGTCGAGGGCGAAATACTCGATGTAGAACTCGGCGTTGTGGCGCAGCGACTGGCCATAGAGCGTGTGCAGGATGGCGTGACCCGTCCGGTCGGCCGCCGCACAGGTGCGCTGCACGGGAGGGCCGTCGCCGAAATTCTGCATGTGACCGCCGAAGGGCCGCTGGTAGATGCGGCCGTCCTCGGTGCGCGAGAAGGGCACGCCGTAGTGCTCCAGCTCGTAGACGGCCTTGGGCGCCTCGCGGGCAAGGTACTCCATGGCGTCGGTGTCTCCGAGCCAGTCGGAGCCCTTCACCGTGTCGTACATGTGCCACTGCCAGCTGTCGGGCGTCATGTTCTGGAGGCTGGCGGCAATGCCGCCCTGGGCGGCGACCGTGTGCGAGCGGGTCGGGAAGACCTTGGTGACGCAGGCTGTCCTCAGGCCCTGCTCGGCCATGCCCAGCGTCGCGCGAAGTCCGGCGCCACCGGCACCGACCACGACCACGTCGTAGTGGTGGTCGACAAAGGAATAGGCTCGTTCAGCCATGTGTTCAGCCTCCGAAGCTGATCTTGAGAACGGCGAAGACCGACGCGAGGCCGATGAAAGCCGAGAAGAAGGTGTTGGCCATCAGCGCCAGGAACTTGGCTCCCTCGCCGTGGACATAGTCCTCGATGATGACCTGCATGCCGAGCTTCATGTGATAGATGGCGCTGGTCACCACGAGCAGCATGACGATCGCCACGAGCGGGTTCGACAGCGCCGACACCACGGTGGCGTGGTCGCCGCCCTGAAGCGCGATCACGAGAACGATGAAGAAGCTCATCAGGAAGACGTTGGCCACCGCGGTAACCCGCTGGCGCCAGAAGTGGGTGGTGCCGTCCCGGGCCGAGCCCAGACCGCGAACCTTGCCGAGCGGCGTGCGCATGTCGGTCATTGTCTTCTCCCTCAACGAACGGCGTAGCCGACGACCCACAGAAGGACCGTCACGACCACGGAGGCGACGATCGTCGCCTTGGCCATCCACTCGCGCGCCTCGCGCCCGAAACCGTAGCCCATGTCCCAGACGAAATGGCGCAGGCCGCCCAGCATGTGATGCACCAGTGCCCAGGTGAATCCGAACAGGACGAGCCGGCCGAGGATCGAGCCGTAGATGTCGTTGACCAGGGCGAAATAATCCGGCCCTGCTGCGGCGGCCACCAGCCACCAGGCGACCAGAATCGTGCCGAAGTAAAGCGCGCCGCCGGTGATGCGGTGCACGATCGACATGACCATGGTCATGATAGGCTTGTAGATCTGCAGGTGCGGCGAAAGCGGCCGGTTGTTCTTGATACCGACATCCGACATGGCGTGTCTCCTGTCTCCCTCGCCATAACGTTTACGTAAACGTTAGGCACATCAGGACCTTGTCTGGATGCCTTCTAGCGCCATCGCGGCGGCTCGTCAAAGCATCCTATCGGCTGACATGCCTGAAGGATGGAAGAAAGGAAGACGAGGTCAAGGTTCCACGCGTCGTGCTGACGTATAGGTTAACCGCTTGTGAAGGTGCACCATCATCACCGTCGCGAAGATGGGCGTGAGCAGGTTCAGGATCGGCACGGCGAGAAAGCCGGCGATGGCCAGGCCGCCCAGAAACACGGTCGTTCCATGGGCCTTGCGCATGGCGCGCGCCTCGTCCGGCGTACGGAACCGCATGGCCGCGAACTCGAAGAACTCGCGCCCGAGCAGGTAGCCGTTCACCAGAAAGAAGGCGACGAGATTGATGCCGGGAACCAGAAGCAGCAGCAGCGCCAGGATATTGCCGAGGATGACGATGCCGGTGAACTTGATCGCCTGGGGCACAGCCTGGGCAAGCGGCAGGGCGCGGCCGGGCGGATCGGCGGGGTAGTCGTCGCGTTCCACCACCTCGGCGATATCGTCCTGCAGCAGGCCGGCGATGATCGCGGTAACGGGGGCGACGAGAAAGCCGAGCAGGAAGATCGCGCCGATGCCCGTGAGCAGGCTCAACGCCGTTTCCAGCCAGGGATAGGGAAGCTGCACCAGCGTCGAGACCGCACCGTTGAGGCCGAGCCACACGACGAAGAGCAGCAGCAGCGTGTAGCCGAGCGTTTTCCAGAAGATGGCCCGCAGGGGCGGCTCGAAGATCTGGGAAAGCGCGCGCAGCGCGGAAGACAGCATGACGGGCGGGTTCCGGTTTCGGGTCGGGTCCTTCACGGGCCTCGGCCCGCCGGCCTCACGTAGGACCGCCGCGCGGGAAACGCAAGCGCCCGCCCGCGAGCGGGAGGCGTCAGCCCCGCCCTTCCGCCCAGTCGCGGATCAGCCAGTGGGCGATCGAAAGTTCGGGCGGCACCTTGAGCCCGTCGGGATGGGTGCCCGCGATCATGCTCAGCACCTCGTCCCGGGAGAACCAGCGGCAGGCGTCGAGTTCGGTCGCGTCCATGACGATCTCGCGCGTTTCGGCGATGCCGTGGCACCCCATCATCAGGGACGCGGGAAACGGCCACGGCTGGCTGTAACGGTAGGTCACGGCGCCGACGACCACGCCGGCTTCCTCGTGCACCTCGCGGCGCACCGCCTCCTCCACCGTCTCGCCCGGCTCGATGAAGCCGGCAAGCGTGGAGAAGACGCCCTCCGGCAGGCGCGGCGGCCGGCCCATGAGGCAATCCTCGCCATGGGTGACGAGCATGATCGCGACCGGATCCGTGCGCGGGAAATGCAACCCGCCGCAGGAAGGACAATCGCGGCGATAGCCGCCCTGGGTCATTTCCGACTTTTCGCCGCAGCGCGAACAGAAACGATGGGTGGCGTGCCAGTGCAAAAGGCTGCTCGCCTGCGCGAGAAGCCCCAGATGGCCGGTCGGGATTTCGCCGCCAAGCGCGAGCGCGCGCATCTCGACGAGCGTGAACCCGGGGTGCGCGGCCTCGAACGCCTCCGTTTCGACGGGATCGCCGGCAAGGCCGACCCGCGCGGCGAAGACCGGAACGCCTTCCTCCGGCACGTCCGCCCCGGCCATGCCGACGCTCGACGCATCGCCGAAGCCCAGCAGCACCATGTCCTCGGGATCGGCGCCGAAGGCATCGGCGACCGCGCGCGGATTGAGAATCTCCGGCGGCGTTCCCCCGGCGCGCACGACCACCCGCCCGGCACAGAACAGGACGAAACGGGCCGACGCCGCCTCGCGCCGCAAACGCACCCACTCCGCATCGCCGCGATGTTCCGAGCGACGCTCGAGCGGATTGCCGCAATAGGAGAAACCGTGGTGGAGGCTGGCGGAGGAGGTCATGCGGAAGGTCCCGGAATGGTCTTGCGAAGGCTGGAGGCGGGGCAACAGGGGCCGAATCCGGAAGGGCGTCCCGGAGAGGCGATTTCAGGCGGGCGATTTCAGGCGGGCAGCGAGCGTGCGGGCAAGGGCCTCTCCCTTGCCGCGCGCCCAGGGCTCGGCGACACCCGAGCCCCACACGGGCCCCGGCCAGGCGGCATCGCCGACGACACGGGCGATCACATGCACATGAAGCTGGGGCACCATGTTTCCAAGGCTGCCGATATTGATCTTGTCGCAGACCTCGAGGCTGTCGCGCAACGCGTGGCTGGCGAGCGCGATCTCGCGCATCAGCGTCTCCCGGTCCGCCTCCTCGAGGTCGATGATCTCGGAGGCGTCGGCGCACCGGGGCACCAGAAGCAGCCAGGGAAACCGTGCGTCGCGCATCAGGCGCACGGTGCAGAGAGGCAACTCGCAAACGGGAAGGCTGTCGCCTTCGAGGCGCTCGTCGAGCTTGAACACGGATGTGGCCATGCGATCCTCCCTGACTGGCCGGCCGGCATCCGCCGAACCGCGCCGGCACTATAGCCCTCAGGTCTGCCGACGCCAGCCCCGCGCGACGATGCGATTGCAAAGCCTTCAAGGGACGGCCAAAGTGCGCTGCGCGCGCCGCAGGGGGGCGGTTCACACGCGCGACTTCACGGGAGGAGCCTGACGAATGCTGCCAGAGGCAGACAGCTACGAGGCGCTCAGCGCCGCGTTTTCCTGGCACGTGCCGGAGCGCTACAACATCGGTCACGACGTCTGCGACAAGTGGGCCGGGATCGATCCCGATCGTGTCGCCATCGTTTCCATCTCCGAGGACGGCGTGCGCGAGGAGATCAGCTTCGCCGCCCTGCGCGCCCTGTCCAACCGCATCGCCAACCGGCTGGCGCGCGACGGTGTGCGTCCCGGCGACAGGGTCGGCGTTCTGCTGCCGCAGGCGGTGGAAACGGCCGCCACCCATATCGCCGCCCTGAAGCTTGGCGCGATCACCATTCCGCTCTTCACGCTCTTCGGCGACGAGGCCCTGTCCTTCCGGCTCGGCGACAGCGGCGCCAGGGCCGTCGTCACCAACGCGCAGGGCGCGGAAAAGATCGCACGGATCCGCGCCGACCTGCCGGATCTTTCCGTGCTGTACTCGATCGAGGGCCCGCATTCGGGCTCAGGCGCATCGGACCTGCACGCGGCGATTGCCGGGGAAAGCGAGGACTTCACCGTCGCGGACACCTCGCGCGACGATCCGGCCATCCTGATCTACACCTCCGGCACCACCGGCCAGCCCAAGGGCGCCCTGCACGCCCACAGGGTGCTTCCCGGTCACCTTCCGGGCGTGGAGATGAGCCACGACCTGTTTCCGCAGCCGGGCGACCGGATCTGGACGCCGGCGGACTGGGCCTGGATCGGCGGACTGATCGACGTTCTTCTGCCGGCGCTTCATCACGGGATCACCGTCGTCGCGCGCCGCTTTTCCAAGTTCACGGCCGAAGAGGCCTTTCGCCTGATGGCGCGGGAGAAGATCCGCAACGCCTTCCTGCCCCCCACCGCGCTGAAGCTGCTTCGCGCCTCCGGCCGCCCGCCGGAGGATGCACGCCTCTGCCTGCGCACGGTCGCCAGCGGCGGCGAGACACTCGGCGCGGAGCTGCTGGACTGGGGACGTGAGGTGCTCGGCGTCACCATCAACGAGTTCTACGGCCAGACCGAGTGCAACATGATCGTCTCCTCCTGCGCGGCGATCATGGAGCCGAGGCCGGGGCTGATGGGTCGCGCCGTGCCCGGCCACGACGTGCGGATTGTAGACGCCGCCGGCCAGCCCCTGCCCGACGGAACGCCCGGCCTTGTCGGCGTGCGCCGGGGCGATCCGGTCATGTTCCTGCGCTACTGGAACAACCCGGCGGCGACGGAAGCGAAATTCGCGGGCGACTTCCTGCTTACCGGCGACATGGGCGTGCGCGAGCCCGACGGCTTCCTGCGGTTCGTCGGACGTGACGACGACATCATCACCTCCGCCGGCTATCGCATCGGACCAGGCGAAATCGAGGACTGCCTGATCGGTCACAGCGCGGTCGCGATGGCCGGCGTCGTGGGCAAGCCCGACCCGGTGCGAACCGAGATCGTGAAGGCCTATGTCGTGCTGGCCGCGGGCCACGAACCCTCGGACGACCTTGCCCGCGCGTTGCAGGAGCATGTGAAGACGCGACTCGCCGCCCACGAATACCCGCGCGAGATCGCCTTCGTGGACGCCCTGCCGATGACGACGACCGGCAAGATCATCCGCCGCGACCTGCGCGCAAGGGCGGCCGGGGAGACGGACGCGGGCTGAAAACCGACGGGGCGGCGGATGCCGCCCCCAAGTTTTTCCTTGCATCGGGCCGTCCGAATCCCGATATAGGGCGTCGGGAGGTTGGTGGTGGACGAGCCACTCGCCAACCGGGTCAGGTCCGGAAGGAAGCAGCCCCAACGAGTCGCGGCACGGGTCACCGTGCCAGCCTCCCACCCTCATCTCTCCGTTTCACGTCTTCTCCCTGCCTTCCAGACAGGGATCGCCGGTGCTCCACGCACCGGGGCATTCCCTTGCGTGGCCATGCACAGGCGCGCGGGGAAATCTCCGCGACGCGGGAAATGCCCCCTCTACATCGGCCGCGCGGGCGGGTAATGTCGCGTCATGGACGGCCTCACCACATCCGACACGCCCGCCACGGAACCCGACGCGCCGCGCGACGCCGGCTACCGGGTGCTTGCGCGCAAGTACCGGCCGAGCAGCTTCGAGGATCTCGTCGGTCAGGAACCGATGGTCCAGACGCTGCGCAACGCCTTCGAGACCGGACGCATCGCGCAGGCGTGGATGCTGACCGGCGTGCGGGGCGTGGGCAAGACCACGACGGCGCGTATCCTGGCGCGCGGGCTCAACTACGAGATCCCCGGCGAGATCGATCGCCCGACGGTCAATCTCGACAGGCTCGGCGTGCATTGTTCCGCGATCATGGACGGACGCCACGTCGACGTGATCGAGATGGATGCCGCCTCCCACACCGGCATCGACGACATTCGCGAGATCACCGACGCGGCGCGCTACCGGCCGGCTTCCGCGCGCTACAAGGTCTACATCATCGACGAGGTGCACATGCTCTCGAAGTCCGCCTTCAACGGACTTCTGAAGACGCTCGAGGAGCCGCCGGAGCATGTGAAGTTCATCTTCGCCACCACCGAGATCCGCAAGGTGCCGGTAACGGTGCTGTCGCGCTGCCAACGCTTCGACCTGCGCCGCATCGACGCGGAAAAGCTGGTCGGGCTGCTGCGCCGCATCTCGGAAGCGGAAGGCATCGACATCTCCGACGAGGCCCTGGCACTGGTCGCCCGCGCGGGCGACGGCTCGGCGCGCGATTCCCTGTCGCTGCTCGATCAGGCGATTGCCCATGGCACCGGCGCCGGCCACACCCGGATCGACGCGGACACCGTGCGCAACATGCTCGGTCTCGCCGACCGGGCACGGATCATCGACCTGTTCGAGAAGCTCATGGCGGGCGACGCCGCCGGAGCCATGTCCGAGTTCCGCGACCAGTATGACGTGGGCGCGGATCCCGTCGTGGTGCTCTCGGACCTTGCCGAATTCACCCATCTGGTAACCCGGCTCAAGATCCTGCCGGCAGCCGGGGACGAAGCCTCGGTGAGCGAGAGTGAGCGCCGGCGCGGGCGGGAACTGGCGGACAGGCTTTCCATGCGGCTGCTGTCACGCACCTGGCAGATGCTGCTGAAGGGCATCGCCGAGGTGCAGGCCGCCCCCAAGCCACAGCTTGCGGCCGACATGGTGCTGGTGCGCATCGCCTATGCCGCCGACCTGCCGGACCCGGAGGAAGCGCTGAAGCTCCTGCGTGGCGGCGGAGCCACCACGCTTGCCGCACAACTGCCCGCCGGCAGCCCCGCTTCCGCCGGGAGCACCGCACCCGCCGGGGCGCAAGCTCAGGGCCACGCGCCGCAAAGGGACGCGGGCGTTTCCCACACACCCCATCCCGGCGGCGGCGAGACCATGCAGGCCGGTACGTCGCGCATCGGCAATGCCGCCTCCCCTCCGTCTTCCGTCTCGTCGGCATCGCCGGTCTCCTACCAGGAGCAGCCGGGGTCCGGCGCGCGACTGCAGGTCGTGGGCGGACGCGATGCCGCCGTTGCGCGCGCCGCGCGGCCGGATGAGGAAGAACGGCCGCAGGTGGCGGACAACGTGCCCGAGCCGGCGGTGCGCCTCGCATCCCTTGCCGACTGCGCGGCCCTGGCTGCGGAAAAGCGCGATATCCGCCTCAAGGTCGATATCGAGCGGCACATGCGTCTCGTGAACTTCGAGCCGGGGCGCATCGAGTTCCAGCCCGCCAACGGCGCGGATCAGGATCTCGCCGGACGGCTGGGACGCAAGCTCGGCGAGTGGACGGGAATGCGCTGGATCGTCAGCGTATCGCGCACGCAGGGACGCCCGACGCTTCACGAGGAGCGAGAGGCGAACCGCCACCAGATGGTGTCCGATGCCAAGGCCGAGCCTACCGTCGCCGCGCTTCTGTCGGCCTTTCCCGGTGCCAAGGTGGTCGACGTGCGCGTTGCCGCCCTTGAGGACGAGGCCGCCGGTCTGGACGCTCCCGGTCTTGACACGGACCCCGGCGAGGACGACATCGACCCCGATTTCTGAGAACGGGCCGCGCCGCATGGTTCGCCGACGGCGCGCCTAACGGTCCGACACGGCCAGACGGCCAGCATGGAGACGTCCGATGGACATCATGAAGATGATGAAGCAGGCGAAGCAGATGCAGGAGCGCATGGGCTCGCTGCAGGAAGAGATCGCCGACCTCACCGTGGAAGGCAGCGCCGGCGGCGGCATGGTCAGCGTCACGCTCTCCGGCAAGGGCGAGATGAAGGGGCTGCGGATCGATCCCTCGCTCGCCAAGGCGGACGAGGTGGAGATCCTCGAGGACCTGATCCTCGCGGCGCATCAGGACGCCAAGACCAAGGCCGAGGCGCTGCTGCAGGAAAAGACGCAGGAGATGATGGGCGGCCTCGGCCTGCCCCCCGGCTTCAAGATGCCGTTCTGAGGATTTCATGGCCAATCGCGCGGTTGCCGGCGCCGAGGTCGAGAAGCTGATCCAGCTTCTCGCCAGGCTGCCGGGGCTCGGTCCCCGCTCGGCGCGGAGGGCCGCCCTCCATCTCATCAAGAAGAAGGACCAGCTCCTGATTCCGCTCGCCCAGGCCATGGGCGTCGCGGTGGAGCGCGTGACCGTCTGTTCGACATGCGGCACGGTGGACACCTGCGATCCCTGCACGATCTGCGCCGACCCGCGCCGTGACGACCACACCGTGGTCGTGGTGGAGGACGTGGCGGATCTCTGGGCGCTGGAGCGGGCCGGAGCCCTCAACTGCCGCTATCACGTGCTTGGCGGAACGCTGTCGCCACTCGACGGCGTGGGACCGGACGACCTCACCATCGACAAGCTCGTGGAACGTGTGTCGCAGGGCGGCGTCACGGAAGTGGTGCTGGCGGTCAACGCCACCGTGGAAGGCCAGACGACCGCCCATTTCATCACCGACCGCCTGCGCGGGATGGACGTCAAGGTGACCCGGCTGGCCCACGGCGTGCCGGTCGGCGGCGAGCTCGACTATCTCGACGAGGGAACGCTCGCCCAGGCGCTCAAGGCCCGTACCTCCTTCTGAGGCACCGCCCCTCCCTTGCGCCCCTTATGCGGCGGCCTCCCGGGATGCTAGGGTGTGACACACCGGTGCCGAACCGCCAGGAGATGCCATGCGCCGCGCCCTGACCCGTCTCGCTCTCGCAATGCTGCTTGTCGCGGCAGGTGCCGCTCCGCTCGCGGCGCAACAGGACCTCAATGCGAAGTTCGGCGCGTTTCTGGAAACGACCATCAAGCCGGCGGCACGCAAGGCCGGCGTGCCCGAGGCCGTTCTCACCCGTGAACTCCACCGGCTGACACCGGACACCCGGCTGCCCGGCCTTGGCAATCCGGACGGTCCCGAGCGCCCCGCCGCCGTGAACTACCAGGCGGAGTTCCGCGCGCCCGCGGGCTACTTCAAGGCAAGCGCGTTCAAGGCCCATGTGGCGCGCGGCCGCAAGCTCGCCAAGACACACGCCTCGCTCCTGTTGCGGATCGAGCGCCGCTACGGCGTGCCGGGCCGCATCGTGCTTGCGATCTGGGCAAGGGAATCGGGATATGGCGCGGCACGGATCCCGCACGACGCGCTGAGGACCCTGGCCACGCGGGCCTTCATGGGCGACCGGCGCGACTATTTTGCCGGCGAAACAGTTGCCGCGCTGCAGATCCTGGCGGAAGGCCACATCTCGCGACAGCGGCTGAGAAGCTCCTGGGGCGGTGCGCTCGGCCAGCCGCAGTTCATGCCCTCAAGCTACCTCCGGCTGGCGGTGGACTTCGACGGTGACGGCAGTCGCGACATCTGGCGTTCCGTGCCCGACACGCTCGCCTCCATCGCCAAATACCTTGCATGGCATGGCTGGGTGAAGGGACGCGACTGGGGTTATGAGGCCGTGATCCCGGACTCGGTTTCCTGCACCCGTGAAGGGCCGGACCAAGGACAGCCGGTGTCGGCCTGGGTCGCGGAAGGTGTCCGCCGCGCCCGCTCGCGGCCCTTCCCGAAACACGAACTGCCTCAGCCGGGCTTCCTGCTGATGCCGGCCGGACGGCTGGGCCCTGCCTTCATCGCCACTGACAATTTCTACGTGCTGAAGGCCTACAACGAGTCCGACGCCTATGCGCTGTTCGTCGGCCACCTGGCGGATCGCTACGGCATGGACACCGGCTTCATCCAGAGCTGGAAGAAGGCCCCGACGCGCACGCGCGGGGCCGTGCGCGACCTTCAGCTGAAGCTGGAAAAGAAGGGGCACGACGTCGGCGGCGCTGACGGGCTCATCGGTTTCAAGACCCGCCGAACCCTTGGCCTCGAGCAGGAGCGCGCCGGCCGGCCCGCAACCTGCTGGCTGGAGTAGCCGGATTGAGGGCATGAGGTGGAAGCGGCCGCCCTTGCACGGCAAGCTTGCGCACCACCGCAGGCGCGCTAGGCTGGGTCGTGCAATTTCATATTCGTGAAGAGGTTCACAGTGAAAGCTTTTGATCTCCTGCTCTGCGGCGCGCTCGCCGTATCGGCACTCACTCCGCTTTCAATCGCTCCGGCCGAGGCCGCCCCCGCAAGCGTCAAGCGCGACGAATGCCGCAATTTCTTCGACGGCCGATATGCGCGCGAGCGCTCGCCCAAGTCCTTCGCCGTCAGCGCCGACGGCCAGCGCTGCGGAGCCGCTTGGGGTCAACTGTCGAAGGACATTTCCCGCAAGCAGGCGCTTGGCTACTGCGCCGCGCAGGTCAAGAAGCATGGCGGCGGCAAGTGCAAGGTGATCGACACCAAGTGAGCTGAGCGTTTCCAGGAGCCTTCCGGAACGCACAAAGGTCCGCAGCATGCAGCGGACCTTTTCTTTTGCCAGTCATGCAGGCTGCCGCCGGGCGCCCTGGTATCGTCGGCCTTGCTCAGCGCTGACGAAGGTGAAGAGTGAAACCGGCACTTGCCGCCCTCAGCATGTAGGAACGGCCGCTCTTGATGACGTAGAACCAGTCGGTGTGCTTCTTCCGGCCCTCACAGGACCGGTACTCGATCGTCACCAGGCCATAGCGATCGATCGTGTAGCTGTGCGGATCGCTCTTGCCGCAAGCCGGGCGCGTACCGAAACGGAACTTCCCGTTCTTGAGAAACACGACGCCGGAACGGCGCCAGATCTCCGAGGTAAACCGCTTGCCTGTAAGATAGGCTTTTGCCTGTTTGCCGTCGAGCATCTGATCGGCGGCCAAGGCCGGCCCCGACACCACGGACGCCAGCAGAAAGGCAGCGGCCAGCATACGACCCGGAAAAAGCATCGAATTCCCCCCAGAGATGCAAATTGCAACCGGCGGGATTAAAGCCGCTGGATGTTCGGCTTTCAACACCAAATCCAGGCATCGTCGCCATCCGTCCAGTCGGTGGAACAGGCGGCGCCGCACCACGCAAGGACTGCAGGGAGCGCCACCTATTCGCTGACGATGCCCGCGCCGACGGTCTCGAGGCGGAAGGCCGCCGCCATGAGCGCCCTTGTGTAGTCGGTCCTCGGTGCATCGAAGATTTCCGCCGCCGGACCGGCCTCGACCACCTTGCCCGCACGCATGACCACCACCTCGTTGGCCAGCGCACGCACCACCTTGAGGTCGTGCGAGATGAAGAGATACGCCAGCCCGTGCCGCTTCTGCAGATCGCGCAGGAGATCGACCACCTGCGCCTGGACGCTCATGTCCAGCGCCGAGGTCGGTTCGTCCAGCATGACGAACTTCGGCTGCAGGACCATGGCACGCGCGATGGAAATGCGCTGGCGCTGCCCGCCGGAGAACTCGTGCGGATAGCGGAAGCGGGTGTCCGCATCGAGTCCCACCTCCTGCAGGGCGGCGGCGACGCGCTCGTCACGCTGTGACGGGGTGAGATCGCGGTAGTGCACCTCAAGCCCCTCGCCGACGATGTCGGCGACCGACATGCGCGGACTGAGCGAGCCGAAGGGATCCTGGAAAACGACCTGCATGTCGCGCCTCAGCGCGCGCATGTCCTTCCAGGACAGCGTGTCGATCTCGTGCGTGCCGAAGCGGATGCGGCCCGTCGAGGAAATCATGCGCAGCAGGGCGAGACCCAGGGTCGTCTTGCCGGACCCGCTCTCGCCGACGATGCCGAGCGTCTGGCCCTCGCGCACCGTGACGTCGATTCCGTCCACCGCCTTGATGTGGTCCACCGTACGGCGCAGGAAGCCGCGCTTGACCGGGAACCACACCTTCACGTCCTCGGCCGCGACGACGACGGGGCTCTCCTCGTCGGTCACCGGCGGGCGGCCCTTGGGTTCGGCGGCGAGGAGATGCTGCGTATAAGGATGTTCCGGGGCCGTGAAGATGCGCTCGACCGGCCCTTCCTCGACGATCCTGCCCTTCGTCATCACGCAGACCCGATCGGCGATCTTGCGCACGATGCCCAGGTCATGGGTGATGAACAACATCGCCATGCCCGTGTCGCGCTGGAGATCCTTCAGCAGCTTGAGGATCTGCGCCTGCACGGTCACGTCGAGCGCGGTGGTCGGCTCGTCGGCGATCAGGAGGTCCGGCTCGTTGGCCAGCGCCATGGCGATCATGACGCGCTGGCGCTGTCCGCCGGAAAGCTGGTGCGGGTAGCTCTGCAGCCGCGTCTCCGGGTCGCGGATGCCGACCTTGGCAAGCAGGTCGAGAACCCTTGCGCGCGCGGCCTGCTCGCCCATGCCGCGATGGATCTTCAGGATCTCGGAGATCTGCTTTTCCACCGTGTGCAGCGGATTGAGCGAGGTCATCGGCTCCTGGAAGATCATCGAGATCTCGTTGCCGCGGATCTTGCGAAGTGCCGCGTCGTCCATGCGCATCACGTCGACACCCTTGAACAGGATCTCGCCGGAGGGATGGGAGGCCGCCGGATAGGGCAGCAGGCGCACCGCCGACAGCGCGGACACGGACTTGCCCGAGCCGCTCTCGCCCACGATCGCCACCGTCTCGCCGGGCGCGATGTCGAAGGAGATGCGGTCGACGGCCGTGGTCGTGGCGCCGTTCTGGGTGAAGGCGACGGAGAGATCGCGCACGGACAGAAGGGGGCTGGTCTCGCTCATGATCTGCCTCACGTGAAGCTCTTGCGCGGGTCGAAGGCGTCGCGCACCGCCTCGCCGATGAAGATGAGAAGGCTCAGCATGACCGAGATCACCAGGAAGCCGGTGATGCCGAGCCAGGGCGCCTGCAGGTTGTTCTTGCCCTGGGCGAGAAGCTCACCCAGCGACGGCGAGCCCGGTGGCAGGCCGAAGCCAAGGAAATCGAGCGCGGTCAGCGTCGAGATCGAGCCGTTGAGGATGAAGGGCAGGAAGGTCAGCGTGGCGACCATGGCGTTTGGCAGCAGGTGCCGGCGCATGATGGTGCCGTTGCCCACGCCCAGCGCACGCGCCGCGGTGACATACTCGAAATTGCGCGCGCGCAGGAATTCCGCCCGGACCACGCCGACCAGCGCGACCCAGGAAAAGGCCAGCAGGATCGTGAACAGCGTCCAGAAACCGGGAATCAGCACCGAGGACACGATCAGGATCAGGTAGAGCGTGGGAATCGCCGTCCAGATCTCGATGAAGCGCTGGAAGAGAAGGTCCGTCCAGCCGCCGTAATAGCCCTGCACAGCTCCCGCCGCGACGCCGATGAAGGACGAGGCGATGGTCAGGGCCAGACCGAAGAGGACCGAGATGCGGAACCCGTAGACGAGACGGGCGACCACGTCGCGGCCCTGGTCGTCGGTGCCGAGCCAGTTCCAGTTGCCCATGACGCAGTTGGGATCGGCCACCCCTTCCGGATAGCGCACGCAGCGCTGCTCCTTGTCGAGCATCCATGAGGGAGGGGCGGGCGCCGGAACCGGAATCTCGTTGTTGACCGTGCGATAGGAATAGCGGATCGGCGGCCAGAGCATCCAGCCGTTGTCCGCGATCTCTTCCTGGATGAAGGGATCGCGGTAGTCGGTCACGGCCAGGAAGCCGCCGAACTTCTCCTCCGGATAGTCGACGAAGACCGGCGCCAGGATCTCGCCCTTGTAGGACACGAGGATCGGGCGGTCGTTGACCAGGAACTCGGAAAAGAGCGACAGGCCGAAAAGAACCAGAAAGATCCAGAGCGACCAGTTGCCGCGCCTGTTGGCGCGGAAGTTGTCGAGCCGGCGCCGGTTGATGGGCGACAGCCATCCGGACGGACGCGGGGACACCGCGGGACCGGCGGCACCGCTTGCGCTCGTCTCTCCCGTCTCGCTGCTGCGGTGGTCCATGCTCACACCTCCCGGCTCTCGAAGTCGATCCGGGGATCGATCCAGGTGTAGGTGAGGTCGGAGATCAGGTTCACGAGCAGTCCCATGAGCGAGAAGATGTAGAGAGTGGCGAAGACGACCGCGTAGTCACGGTTGATGACCGCCTCGAAGCCCAGAAGCCCGAGCCCGTCGAGGGAGAAGATCGTCTCGATGAGGAGCGAGCCGGCGAAGAAGGAGGAGATGAACGCCCCGGGAAAGCCCGCGATGACGATCAGCATGGCATTGCGGAACACGTGCCCGTAAAGCACCTGCCGCTCGCCCAGCCCCTTGGCTCGCGCCGTCTGGACATACTGCTTGCGGATCTCGTCCAGGAACGAGTTCTTGGTCAGCAGAGTCACCGTCGCGAAGGCCGACAGGACCATGGCGGTCAGCGGCAGGGCAAGGTGCCAGAAGTAGTCGAGGATCAGCGCCGTCCAGGACAGCTCTTCCCAGTTGTCCGACACGAGGCCGCGCAGGGGAAACCAGTCGAGGAACGACCCGCCCGCGAACAGGACGATCAGCAGCACGGCAAAGAGGAACCCCGGGATCGCATAGCCAACAACGATGACCGCCGAGGTCCACACGTCGAAACGGCTGCCATCGCTCACCGCCTTGCGAATGCCGAGCGGAATCGAGATCGCGTAGGAGATCAGCGTCATCCAGAGGCCGAGCGAAATGGAGACCGGCATCTTCTCCAGGATCAGGTCGAGCACGCCGATGTCGCGAAAGTAGCTGTCGCCGAAGTCGAAGCGCGCATAGTCCCACAACATGCCGAGAAAGCGCTCGAGCGGCGGCTTGTCGAAGCCGAACTGCTTCTCCAGATCCTTCACGAACTCCGGGTCGAGCCCCTGCGCGCCGCGATACTTGGAGGTGACGGACGTGTCGCCGCCGGCCTGCGCGCCGCCGCCCGAGCCGCCGAAATCACCGCCGCCACCGGAAATGCGTGAGGTGGCGGAAACGTCGGTCCCCTGAAGCTGGGCGATCACCCGCTCCACCGGTCCGCCCGGTGCGAACTGGATGATGACGAAATTGATCGCCATGATGCCGATCAGCGTCGGCACGATCAGCAGCAGCCGCCTGAGGATATAGGCACCCATCGCGTCAGTTGTCCCCGTTGTTGTCGTTCGGGCGCGGAAGCCCCCGGGTTGCGTCCCTGCGCCGGATCACTCGAGCCCCGCCGCGGCCGCGCGGGCCGGATCCGACCACCAGTGGGTCTCGGGAACGAAGTCGTAGGTCGGCGGGCTCGCCGGCCGGCCGAAGCGGTCCCACACGGCGACGGTGTGCACCGCCTTGTACCACTGCGGGATCCAGTAGTGCCCGGCCCGCAGCACCCGGTCGAGAGCCTTCGCGGCAACGGTCATGTCCTCGCGCGTGGTGGCGTTGAGAGCCTTTTCCACCAGGGCATCGACCACGGGATCCGCGATGCCGGCCAGATTGCCCGAGCCTTCCGTCCTTGCGGCCACGGAGCCCAGCAGGTCCCGCATTTCCTCTCCCAGCGTCGGTGACAGCGCGAAGCGGCGCCCGACGATGTCGAAATCGAAGGTGTTGATGCGGAGCTGGTACTGGGCGGGATCGACGACGCGGTATGTCGCCTTGATGCCGAGCCGCTCGAGGTTGGTGACCATCGGCAGCACCACACGCTCGAAACTCGTCGTGTTGGAGAGGATCTCGAACACAAGCGGTTCTCCGGAGGGCAGCAGCATCACCCCGTCCTTGCGGGTGCAACCGGCCTCGCGCAGCAGGCGATCCGCCTCGCGCAGCATCCGGCGGTCCTGCCCCGAGCCGTCCGACACGGGAGCCGTGATCGCGGGACCGAAGACGGCCGGCGACAGGCGCGCGCGGAACGGTTCCAGCAAGGCGAGCTGAGCGTCCGAGGGCATCCCTTCCGCCATCATCGGCGAGTTCTGGAAGATGGACTGGGTGCGCGAATAGGCACCGTAGAACAACGCCTGGTTCGACCATTCGAAATCGAAACAGTAGCCCAGCGCCTGCCGGATCAGCGGGTTGGAGAACTTCTCACGCCGCGTGTTGAAGAACCATCCCTGTGCGCCGGAGGGCCGCCCGTCGGGGATCTCCTCGCGCTTGACGCGGCCATCCTCGACAGCCGGAAAGTTGTACTCGGTCGCCCAGGTGCGCGAGGTGAACTCCTCGCGGAAGGTCGTGACGCCCTTCTTGAAGGCCTCGAAATCGACCTGACGGTCGCGGAAGAACTCCAGCCGGATCACGTCGAAGTTGAACTGTCCGCGCGACACGGGCAGATCCGCCGCCCACCACGTCTTGACGCGCTCATACTCCACATAGCGCCCCACCTCGTGACGGCCGACCTTGTAGGGGCCGGACCCGAGCGGCGGCGTGAGCGTCGTCTGGCCGAAGTCGTAGCGTGTGTAATAGGCCTTCGACAGGATGGGCACGCCGGCGATGGTCAGCGGCGCCTTGCGCGACTGGCGGCCGGTGAACCGCACGACAACCGTCAGCGGGTCCGGAGCCTCCACGCTCTCCACCTCGCGCAGGGCCTGGCGAAGCGCCGGATGTCCCTTCTCCTTCAACGTGGTCAGCGAGAAGGCGACATCCTCCGAGGTCAGCCGGCTCTCGTCATGAAAACGCGCCTCGGGCCGAAGCCGGAAGGAATAGGTGTTGCCCCCGTCCGAGACCGAAACGCTCTCGGCGACGAGACCGTACATGGCGTCGGGCTCGTCGAGCGCGCGCACCATGAGGGATGCAAAGCACAGCTCCATGCGCGGCGGCGCATCCCCCTTGAGGATGAACGTGTTGAAGCTGTTGAAGGTCTGCGGATTCTGATTGAACGCCCAGGAGGGTGCGGAAAAGGCGAACCGTCCGCCCTTTGGCGCCGTACGCTCCACATAGGAGAACGCCTGAAAGCCCTTCGCGTACTTCAGGTCACCGAAGACGGAAAGCCCGTGCAGGTCCTGCGCATCGGCGACAGGGACGGCCGCCTGCACCTCATCGGGCGCCGCGCCGACATGACGTGGCGCGAAAAGGCCTGCGGCGAGCGCCGCCGATCCGAGCAGAACCGAGCGGCGATCGGGTGCGGTCTTGTCGAACGTCATGCTCATCCCTTCGCGGCGACGCGGGCCGCCCGCTCCTTGTCCCACCACCAGATGGAGGGAAACCCGTGACTGAACTCCGGCAGGTTCTCCGGATGCCCGAAACGATCCCAGCGCGCGGTACGGTCGACGTCGGAATAGAATTGCGGCACCACGTAGTGGTTCCACAGGAGCACCCGGTCAAGGGCGTGCGTGGCCGCGACCAGCTCCTCGCGATCCTTGGCGTAGATGACGCGCTCGATCAGCTTGTCCACGGCAGGATTCTTGATACCGGCGTAATTGCGGGACTGCGGCCGGTCGGCGGCTTCCGAGCCCCAGAAATCACGCTGCTCGTTGCCCGGCGAGAGCGACTGCCCCCAGACAAGGGTCGCCATGTCGAAATCACGGCTGTTGATCCGGTTGATGTACTGCGGCACGTCCACCAGCCTGAGAACCGACTTGATGCCGATGCTCTCCAGGTTCCGGGTATAGGGCAGCAGGCCGCGCTCGGAGGACCGGTCGAAGTAGAGGAACTCGATGGTGAAGGGCTCCCCGGTCTTCTCGTTGACCATGGTGCCGTTCCTGAGCCCGTAGCCCGCCTCGCGGAACAGCTTCACCGCCTCGCGCAGATTGGCGCGCACGTTCTTCGGATTTCCGCCCACAGGATTCTCGTACGGCCTCGTGAAGACCTCCGGCGGCACCTCGTCACGCACGGTCTCCAGGATCTCCAGCTCCTTGCCCCGCGGCAACCCGCTGGAGGCGAGTTCCGTGCCGGCAAAGTAGGAGTCGATGCGCTTGTGAAGTCCTGCGGAGACCACTTCGTTGGTGGTCTCGAAATCAAACGCGTAGTTCAGGGCCTCGCGGACCCTCGGATCCTGGAATTTCTCACGGCGCAGGTTGGGCACATAGGCCTGCATCCGTCCGCTGGCGCGATTGACGAACTCCTCCAGAACCACGCGACCGTCACGCACGGCCGGGAAGTCGTAGGCCTTGGCCCAGACGCTGGCGGCCCGCTCCTCGCGGAAGTCGTACTGGTCGCCCTTGAAGGCCTCCATTTCCACGGCGGAGTCGAGGAAGATGTCGTAGCGCACCTGGTCGAAGTTGTAGGTGCCCTTGCGCACCGGGTGATCCTTGGCCCAATAGTCCTTCACCCGCTCGTACACGATGTAGCGCCCGGGCTCGATTGAGGAAACGCGATAGGGGCCGGAGCCCAGGGGCGGCTCGAGGGTGCCGCGCGAGATGTCGCGCTGGGTGCCGTCGGGTGCCTTCCCCTCCCACCAGTGCTTCGGCAGGATGGGGATCTGTCCGACGATCTTCGGAAGCTCCCGGTTTCCCGGCGCATCGAAGGTGAACCGCACGACGTCGTCACCCACCGCCTCCACGTTCTCCACGTGGCGATAGTAGAAGCCCTGGCTCGGATTGAGGTCTATGAGCTTGCGGAAGCTCCAGACCACGTCCTCCGTGGTGATCGGCTCGCCATCATGCCAGCGCCCGCGCGGATCCAGCCGGTACTCGACCCAAGCATAGTCGTCGGGATAGCGCATCGCATTGGCGACAAGGCCGTATTCGGCGCTGATGTCCATCTCGTCCAGCGCGGGCTCGAAAAGCGAATCATACATGAGCCCCAGGCCCGGAGCGGGGTTGCCCTTCGACAGGATGGGGTTGAGCGTATCGAAGCCGGTGGACTCCGCGAGCCGCACCGTTCCGCCCTTGGGCGCATCGGGGTTCACGTAGTCGAAATTGGAGAAACCCTCGGCATACTTCGGCTCGCCCGTCAGGGCGGTGCCAGAACGCCAGGCCGGCTCGCCCTGCTGGGCAGCGACCGGCCCTGCAAGGAGGCTCGAGGCCAGCACGACGGCGGCAAGGGCGAAAGGCGCAAGTGCCGCGCGCCGGAGTCGGCCGGCGCGAACGCGCCCTGCAGGCGGCGGCGTGACAGATGTCATGGCACTGGTCATGGCTATGTCGGTTCCCCGTCTGGTCATGATGGGTGCGCGCATTCCGGCCCGGTGAGCCGCCTCATCAAGGCTGCCCGGCACGTCACGGGCGAAAGGCCGCGCGCACTTTCCTTCACCCACGAGTGTAGGGATTTCATGGCCGGTTCAACAGCGCAGAAACAATTCATGACCAAAGTTTAATCGAAACGACGTTGGGTCGAGAACCGCTTCGGGCCACGCGCACGGATCAGGCGGCCGCGAGCTTTTCGGCATACATGCGCCGGTCGGCCAGTTCCAGAAGCTCGCCCACGGAGACCGTGTCGTCCGGGAAGCGCGCCGAGCCCACACTCGCTCTCACGTGAACGAGAGAGCCCTCGACCTCGAACGGTTCCGCGAGCGCGGAGTGCAGGCGCGCGGTGATCATGGGCCTGGTGTCCCCCTCACCACGGCAGGGCACGACCACGACGAACTCGTCCCCGCCAACCCGCGCGACCGTGTCCGAATGCCTGGTGTGGTCGCGCAACCGCTCGCCGATCGCGCAGAGGATCATGTCGCCGGCGGCATGACCATGGGTGTCGTTGACCGGCTTGAAGCCGTTCAGGTCGATGAAGAAGACCTCGAACCCTCGCCGGCGCGGGCCCGGACGGGCCGCAAGCCGGCGCAGCCGGCTTTCGAGAAGACGCCTGTTGGGCAGGCCCGTCAGGGGGTCATGCACGGCCATGTCCCGGGCACGCATCTGGAAATGGATCGCCAGAACCGCCAGCGTCACCAGCAGGAGGGTCACGCCGTAGCCGATGACACGTGCCACCGTGCCCTCGGTATCGGCACAACACGCCTCTGCCCGGGAAGTCCCGGCAAGGTTCCAGCGTCCGGCCGTCAGCATCACGGGCAGGCGTACGGCGTCCGAGGCGAAAAGGGCGGCGTCACCGAAGAGCACCTGTCCGACCCCGCCTGTCCGGCCCTGCTCCTGCAAGGCGAAACGATAGGCGGGATCGGTCTCCGTCAGGCCCGCGGACAAAAGCAGTGCATCGAGATCGATCGTCACGGCCGCGACACCGCGCACCACGAGGGTTTCACGGGCGCTTCCGTCGGAAACGGGTCGCATGACAGGTGCAAGCGCAATCATGGTCCGGTTTCCGGCCGCGTCGTGTTCCGGTCCGAAAACCACGGCGGAACGTGTCCGGCGCGCGCGCATCACCGCCTCGCGCTCGCGCTCATCGGCGTGGTGGTCGTGCCCGAGTTGGGAGAGGTTTCCGTACAAAGGATAGACGAAGCGCACGGTGCGGTCCGGAGCCAGCGTCACCCGGACGACATGCGGATCCAGCGCCGCCATCTGTTCGGCGAAGCCCCGGAATTCGCGCGGCGTGAGGCTTTCGCTGAGTGCCGCGAAACTCGCGACCCCCTGGGCGAGCGAAACCGCCTGGCGCAGTTCGGACTCCAGACGGGCACGCAGTTCGGACAGACGCGACATCGTGTCGTGCTGCATCCGCTCGCGATGGGAGTCGGCAATAAGCCCGCCCACATAGCCGGTGAGCGAGACTCCCAGGGTGGCCATCAGGATGCCCACGCTCAGCATGGCCAGGAGCGGCCGGATCCTGCGTCCCGCCCTCCTGATCCAGATCCCAGGTTTCAAACGTCCCCCCAGTTTCAGAGCCTCAGCGACGAGCGTCCCCCGACGCCCGGTCAAAACACCCCGGAGCCCGATGCCGGAACCGCCTGAAAACACGGAACCGACCTCCTCCCCGGGGACGTTGCGGAAGGAAGCTAGCAGCCTTTGCTTTCCGCTACGTTTACGCAATTCATCGGATGCGGTCCAAACGAGCATTCCGGGGTGCGTTGCGCCTGTCTTGCGAGGCAAAACGGGAGAACGCGCCTGCAAACACGAAAAAGGCCGGGCAAATTGCCCGGCCTTTCCCAACCTGTCGAAAATCGCGAGACGCTTCCGGCTTACTGGGCCGGCGCGGTCTCGGTCTCTGCCGGCGTCTCTTCAGCGGCGGCGGGCGCCTCCTCAGCAGCCGGGGCCTCTTCAGCCGCCGGAGCTTCCTCGGTGGCGGGAGCCTCCTCTGCGGCCGGCGTCTCTGCGGCAGCCGGAGCCTCCTCTGCCGCAGGAGCCTGCTCAGCAGCGGGAGACTCTTCGCCGGCGGGTGCCTCCTCAGCAGCGGGAGCCTCGGGCTCGGGCAGCGGCTTCGGATTGTCGGAAAGCGTGCGCAGGTAGGCAATCAGATTGGCGCGGTCGCCAGGCTTGCGCATGCCCGCATAGCTCATGATCGTGCCGGAGACGACGTTCTTCGGCTTCTCGAGGAAATGATCGAGCTCCTCGTAGGTCCACTCGCCAACCTCGTCGCCGTAGGCAACCATGTCGCCGGAATAGCGGAAGTCGGCATGCGAACCCGGCTTGCGGCCGACAACTTCCCAAAGGCCGGGGCCGACCTTGTTGGTGCTGGCGGAAGAGAAGTCGTGACAGCTGGCGCAGGCGCGCGTCAGCTTCTCGCCGTCCTCGGCGGACGCGCTGGCGAGACGAACGGCAATCGGCTCGACCTGCGGCTCCTCGGGCGCCTCGGTGGCTTCGCCGCCGTCATTCTCTGCCACGACGATCTCGTAGCCCGGCTTCTCCGGCGCATGGCTGGAGAAGATGATGTCGGACAGGAAGCCCAGGCCCATCGTCAGGACGAGGACAAAGAGGACCGCGCCGGCGATCGTGTTTAGCTTGGCAGAATTCATTCCCGCTGGCTCCACCTTAAGAGTCTCTCGCGTGTCGTCTCCCGCGCGGTGGCCATGGCAACATGCCCCCGTGCATCGCAGCGCGTGGTGAAAAGTCGCCGGAACCTACAAAGTTTTTGACGCTCGTGTCCATAGGTTTAAAAGGGCTCTCGATGTTACAAATGATCGCACGCGCAAAGACGGGCATGTTGCCCGCCTTTCAGCCGGTCCTGCCCGCACCGCGCAGGGACGGATGCAGACCGGCACGCGCGCCAGAAAAGGCCCGTTCGTGACCCGCGCACTCGTCATCATTCCCGCCCGCCGCGCGTCGACCCGCCTTCCCGACAAGCCGCTCGCCGACATTGCCGGACGCCCCATGATCGCCCATGTGGTCGACCAGGGGCTGGCGGCCGACATCGGACCGGTGGTGGTGGCTTGCGACGACCCGCTCATCCGCGATGCCGTAACGGCGGCCGGCGGGCGCGCGGTGCTGACAGATCCGGACCTGCCCTCGGGTTCCGACCGCGTCGAGGCGGCCGCGCGCGAAGTGGACCCCGACGGCGCGTTCGATGTGGTCCTGAACCTGCAGGGCGACGTGCCGCTGATCGATCCGGCCGCGATCCGCGCCGCTTTCGCTCCGCTCGAGGATCCGGCGGTGGACATCGGAACCATCGCGACGAAAATCCTCACCGAGGAAGGGCGAACCGATCCGGGCATGGTCAAGACGATCGGCACGCCGGTCGCGGAAAACCGGCTGCGGGCACTCTATTTCACGCGTGCGACCGCCCCGCACGGCCCCGGCGCGCTCTACCAGCATATCGGGCTCTATGCCTATCGCCGCGCGGCGCTCGCCCGGTTCGTGGCCCTGCCGCCCTCGCCGCTTGAAATGCGCGAGAACCTGGAACAGTTGCGCGCGCTCGAGGCGGGAATGCGCATCGACGTAAGCCTGGTCGGCTCACGTCCGATGGACGTCAACACGCAGGCCGACCTCGAGGCCGTGCGCGCCATGCTCGGCCATCCCGCAACCGCTCCCAACTCCTGACAAGCAGGCTGGTTTTCTCTCATGTCGACACACAAGAAGATCGTCTTCCAGGGCGAACACGGCGCCAACTCGCACATGGCCTGCCGCGATGCCTTTCCCGACTACGAGGCCGTCCCCTGCGCGACGTTCGAGGACTGCTTCACCGCCCTGGAAAACGGCGAGGCGGATCTCGGCATGATCCCTGTGGAGAACTCGGTCGCGGGCCGGGTCGCGGACATCCATCACCTGCTTCCGCGTTCCACGCTCAACATCATCGGCGAATACTTCCTGCCGATCCGCTTCCAGCTCATGGGGCTGCCGGGCGCGCGGGTCGAGGATCTCAAGAGCGTGCAGAGCCATATCATGGCCCTCGGCCAGTGCCGAAAGATCATCCGGGACCTGGGCCTGGCCGCGATCATCGGGGCCGACACGGCGGGCTCCGCGCGCCAGATCGCGGAACGCGGCGACATCACCGCCGCCGCGCTGGCGCCGGAGATGGCGGCCGAGGCCTATGGCCTGGAGATCCTGCGCCGGGACGTGGAGGACGCGGCCCACAACACCACGCGCTTCCTCATCCTCTCCCGGGAGCCGGTGCGCGCGCGCAACAACGGCCAGCCGATCATCACCACGTTCATCTTCCGGGTCCGCAACGTGCCCGCCGCGCTTTTCAAGGCACTCGGCGGCTTCGCCACCAACGGCGTCAACATGACGAAGCTGGAATCCTACCAGCTCGAGGGACAGTTCTTCGCCTCCATGTTCTATGCCGACGTGGAGGGCCATCCGGACGACCGGTCGGTCGCCCTGGCGCTTGAGGAACTGGAGTTCTTCTGCGCCGAACTGAAGCTTCTGGGCGTCTATCCCGCCGCCCCGTTCCGCGACAAGATCCGCGAGCCCGAGGCCAACCGCGCCCTGCGCCCGACCCCTGGCATCTGACCCGCAAGCACGGCCACGCGCATCACACCAGAAAGGACTCCGCCTCCCGATGACCGAAACGACCTTCGACGCGCTCTGCATCGGCAACGCCATCTGCGACGTCTTCGCCCACGTGGAGGAAGACTTTCTCGTCCAGCAGAACCTCGTGAAGGCCTCCATGCGCCTGATCGACACGGAAGAGGCGGTGCGCCTCTACGAACAGATGGGCCAGACGACCCGCATTTCCGGTGGCAGCGCCGGCAACACCGCCGCGGGCCTTGCCTCGCTCGGCGGCAAGGCCGCCTATTTCGGCAAGGTCGCGCGCGACGAGATCGGCACGTCCTACCGCCATGACATGCGCGGCACGGGCGTTCATTTCGAAACGCCGGACCTTGTGGACGGACTGCCGACCGCCCGCTCGATGATCCTCATCACGCCGGACGGCGAGCGGACCATGAACACCTACCTGGGCGCCTGCGTCGAGCTGAGCGAGGCGGACATCGATCCGCAGGTCGTCGGTGCCTCGGCAATCACCTACATGGAAGGCTACCTGTGGGATCCGCCCGCAGCCAAGCGCGCCTTCCTCAAGGCGGCCGAGATCGCACACGCCGCAAAGCGCAAGGTCAGCCTGACACTCTCCGACAGCTTCTGTGTCGACCGCTATCGCGACGAGTTCCTGGAGCTGTTGCGCAACGGCACGGTGGACCTCCTCTTCGCCAACGAGCACGAGTTGAAGGCCCTCTACGAAACCTCCGACCTGGACAGCGCCATCTCCGCCGTGCGCGAGGACTGCGCGCTCACCGCGCTGACGCTCGGAGCCGAGGGCGCCATGGCCGTCTCGCGCGAGGAGACCGTGCACGTACCGGCCCAGGAGATCACCGATGTCGTCGACCTGACCGGCGCGGGCGACCTGTTCGCGGCCGGTTTCCTGTTTGCCCAGGCGCGCGACTACGACCTGGCCATGTCCGCCGAACTCGGCTGCCTGTGCGCCTCCAACGTGATCCGCCACGTCGGTGCCCGGCCGGAGCGTCCGCTGGCGCAGGTGGCCGCGGAGGAAGGCTTCAGCCTCTGAAAGCCCACGGCTACAGGGCATTCAAGAAAGGCGCCGGCGGGAACCCCTCCGGCGCCTTTTCGTTTGTCGCGTCGAATGAAGCGCGAATCAGTCCGCCAGGTCCTGCACCGAGGACACGGTGCCGTCCTCGTTGAGGCGATAGACGATCGGAACGCCCGTCGCCAGCTCGCGCTTGAGGATCTCGTCGGGCGTCAGGCCCTCGAGCTCCATCACCAGCGAGCGCAGGGAATTGCCGTGCGCCGCGACGATGACGCGCTTGCCGGACAGGACCTGCGGCAGGATCTGCTCGCGGTAGTAGGGCAGCACCCGCTCGGCCGTCATCTTAAGGCTCTCGCCTCCGGGAGGCGGCACATCGAAGGACCGGCGCCAGACGTGCACCTGCTCCTCGCCGAACTTCTCGCGCGCCTCGTCCTTGTTCATGCCCGTGAGATCGCCGTAGTCGCGCTCGTTCAGGGCCTGGTCCCGCACGGTTTCCAGACCCTGCTGGCCAAGCTCGTCGAGAATGAGCTTCAGCGTGTGCTGGGCACGGGTCAGGTCGGACGTATAGGCAAGGTCGAAGGCAAGCTTGAGATCACGCAGCTTGGCACCGGCGGTCTTCGCCTCCTCGATGCCCTTCTCCGTCAGGTCCGGGTCCTTCCAGCCGGTGAACAGGTTCTTCAGGTTCCAGTCGCTCTGCCCGTGGCGAACGAGCACCAAGAGATGTTCCATGACGCGAGGTCTCCAGTTGAGGGGCGCCGAGGCGGCGCCGGAGCTGTGTGATCGGTCGGGCTCAGTCGGCCAGCCCGAGAACGTCGTCCATCGAGTACAGGCCGGGCTTGCGGTCGCGCGCCCAAAGCGCGGCCTTTACAGCGCCACGCGCGAAGATCTGCCTGTCCTGGGCGTGATGGGAGAGAGTGATCGTCTCGAGCGGCCCCGAGAACAGCACGCTGTGATCGCCGATCACCGTGCCACCACGCAGGGTCGCGAAACCGATATCGCCACGCGGGCGCGGGCCCGTTATGCCGTCGCGCTGGCGCACCGAACGGGAGGCAAGATCGATCTCGCGCCCTTCCGCCGCCGCCTCGCCGAGCAGCAGCGCGGTGCCGGACGGCGCATCGACCTTGTTCCGGTGGTGCATCTCCAGCACCTCGATATCGAAATCCTCGTCGAGGGCCGCCGCCGCACGGCGCACGAGGGCGGCGAGCAGGTTGACGCCGAGGCTCATGTTGCCGGACTTGACCAGCCGGGCATGACGGGCGGCCGGACGAATCGCCTCGACATCCTCATCGCTCATGCCCGTGGTTCCGATCACATGCACGATGCGTGCCTGGGCGGCGAGTTCGGCAAAGGCACGGGTCGCGGCCGGCGCGGTGAAGTCGAGCACGCCGTCACAGGCCGAAAAGACCGGCAGGGGATCATCCGTGACCTGCACGCCGAGCGGCTGCAGTCCCGCAAGCACGCCCGCATCCTGCCCCAGCGCCGGCGCGCCCTCACGCTCGACGGCGCCCGCAAGCTCGACACCGTCCATGTCGGCGATCGCACGCACAAGCGCACCGCCCATGCGGCCCGCGGCCCCCACTACGGCAAGACGCATTGCCGACATCGCTCTCTCCGCTTTCCTGTCCAGCCTGTCCATCTCATTGCGCGGTATAGCAGGTTGACCGGCAGGCGCAACGCCGCCACGGGCAACGGCCGGGCGACCGCAAGCGGCTTGTAACAACCGATTCGCTCGGTCACAATCGCCAGGTGGCGATCATGATGGGGGAGCAGCTTGCGCCAACTGGCCCGCAGCACGGCTGGAGTGCTTCTGGTTGCGATGCTTGCCCTTGGTTCAGGGCCAGGCGGTGGGCCGGAACGGGCTCGGGCGGAAGACGGTTCATCCGCCCCCGTGTCGGCCTCGGTTTCTCTCGACGAATTCTGGTCCCTTTCCGAATATGTCGCCCGTCACCCCGGCGAACAGGAGCGCGGCGAACGCTTCGCGACCCGCGTGGCAACACCGCCCGCACCGCCGGGCCCGGCCGGCGGAAGCGTGCGCATCGCTCTCGTGTACCCGGTCCTGCAGACATCGAGCTCCTGGCGGCGGACCCGGTCAACGATCCGGCAGCGCCTGGAACGCCTTGGCGTCGACGTCGAGATCAAGGCCTATCTTTCCCATCCAGGCACGGAACTTCGCACCCAGGCCGAACAGATCGCGGCCGCGGTCGAAACCGATCCCGACTATCTCGTCTTCACGGTGGAATCCTTCCGCCACCGCCAGGTCATCGAGCGCCTCATTTCCCGGAAGCGCCCGAAGGTCATCCTCGACGGTCTCACGACACCGGTCAGGACCTGGGGGGAAACACAGCCCTTTCTCTATGTCGGGTTCAACGACGCCCGGTCCAGCCGGCTGCTCGTCCGGAACTTCCTCAGCAACAGGCCCGGCCCCGAGCGCTACGCGATCTTCTACGCGGGGCAGAACGCGATGCACCGGACCCAGGGCGAACTCATCCGGCTTGCGCTGGCAGGCGAGAGCGAAAAGGTCCTGGCAGCACGGTATTATGTGGGCTCGGACCGGAACCGCGCCCGTCGCGCGGCCATCGATCTGCTCTCGCGCGACAGCGAGATCGGCTTCATCTTCTCGACCTCGAGCGAAATCGCGCTCGGTGTCGATGACGCGATAGCGGAACTCGGGCTCACAGAGAGGGTCTCGACCAATGGATGGGGAGCAACGCCGGCGGAACTGGAACGCCTGCGGAAAGGGCGGCTCGACGCGACACTGATGCCCATGTCGGACGAAACGGGGATCGCCATTGCCGAGGCGATAGCGCTGGATCTGGCCGGCCGCGCCGAGGATGTGCCGCAGGTCTTCGCGGCGCATTCCGTGCTGCTTGACCGGACCGCCACCCGCAAGCAGATCGCGGCCTTGAAGCGGAGGGCGTTCCGCTACTCGCGATGACCAAGCCCCAGGTGCGCGCCTTCAGCTATACGCGATTTGTGCTCGGCCTGTTCGCCGCCGCGCTCTTCATCACCTCGGCGCTGCTCTTCTGGATCAGCTACATCGGCAGCCTGTCCATCGCCGACCGGGAGGTGGAGCGGTTCGCGCGCAGCGAGGAAGCCCTTGTGCGGCTGGTCTTCGAGCAACGCCTGAGCCAGCTCGACGCCTTCCTGCGCACGCTTGCCGTCGAAAACCAGCTGCGCGACGCACTCGAGGCCGATGACCTGGCCGCCGCAACCGACGTGCTGGAACGCGCAACCCTGCGGCGCATGGGCTCCCAGTTCGAGATCCTGGTCGTCGACCGCCATGGCGCCCCGGACTGGGCGAATGCCAGCTACTCGATCTTCAGGACGGACGAGCTGTTGCCCGCCGACTTCCGCCAGCGTCTGGCGGACGGGATCTGGCAGTTCCGCATCGTCCAACGCGACGGTCAGCCGATCCTCCTGGCAGCCGTAGCCCTGCCGGTGGTGCGTCCCGAGGACGGGCGGGCATTGGGCCGCATCGTCGGCGGCTACGTGTTCAACGACAGTCTTCCGTTCATGGCCGCACTGGCACGCGCACTCGATTCATCCGATGTCATGCTGATTCAAGACGGCACGGTGATCGCCCGCATCGGCGGGGATGACGAGGCCGAAAACCTTCCGGAAACCGTCCGGCGCGACCTCGCCCGCTCCAATCACCTGATTCAGGGTGACAGGCTCTATGTCCGCAGCAGGCTTGCCGCCGGTGATGCCATGTCCGCCACACACGTCATTTCCGTGCGCCCGAGCGAAACGCTCAAGAACGTGCAGGCGACCTACCGCGACCTCTTCGCGCCGTTTCTCCTGTATGTCGTGGCGGGCTCTCTGGTCGCGGCCTTTACACTTCACCGGGTCACCATGCCCGCCCTCAGCCGCCTGGTCTCCTATGCGCAGAAGATTCGCAACGACACCACGGACGTGGCCTATGACCCCGGGCGCATAAAGGAATTCAACGCGCTCGGCACGGCCCTGCAGGACGCCTTTACCGAGTTGCGTGATACCGACGCCCAGTTTCGCGCGCTGATCGACGGCTCCCTGCACGGGGTCTCCATTCACGCCAACGACCGTATCCTCTACGTGAACGATGCCCTTCTGAAGATCCTGGGATACGACAGGACCGATCATGCCACCGTGATCGGAATGCGGGTCGTCGACCTCTTTGCGCCGGAGGAACACGAACGCCTCAATTTCTACACGCGCGCCCGCAGTGCCGGCACAAGCGCCCAGAACGTCTACGAGGCGCGCGCCATCGGCAAGGACGGCCAGCGGGTCTGGGTGGAAATCTACGTGCGCGAGACGCGCTGGAACGGCAGCGACGCCTTCTACATCACCATCGCCGACATCTCGGAACGCAAACGCCAGGAAGAGCTGATCGTGCGTCAGGCCAATTATGATGCCCTGACGGGCCTGCCCAACCGGCATCTTTTCCGCGACCGGCTGATCCAGGACCTCGCACGCGCGGAATGGGACCACCACCAGGTCGCGCTGCTGTTCCTCGACCTCGACCGTTTCAAGAACATCAACGACACGCTTGGTCACAGCACCGGTGACGAGCTTATCGTCGCGGCCGCAAAGCGGATTTCCCAGGCGCTCGGCGATCGTGGCACGGTCGCGCGCCTGGGCGGTGACGAGTTCGCCATGATCCTGCCCGAAGCGGGCTCGCTGCTGGAAATAGAAGAAGCGGCGACACGTGTTCTGGAAGAGCTGGCCCGACCGCTGGTGGTCGGCGACGGAACGGAGGTCTTTTCCACTGCCAGCATCGGCATCACGGTGTTTCCCGCCGACGGGCTCGAGGTGGAAATGCTGCTGCGCCAGGCCGATACCGCCATGTATCATGCGAAGGCGGACGGCGGGAACGCGACCCGCTTCTTCTCCGCCCACATGAACGAGCAGGCAGCCCAGGCGATGGAGACGGAGCATGCGCTTCGTCGTGCCCTGGAACGTCGCGAACTGCACCTGAACTTCCAGCCGATCATCGACCGGAAGGGCAATACAGTGGCGGGCTGCGAAGCCCTCGTGCGCTGGACGGACCCGGTCCGAGGCCCCATCGCACCGCGCGATTTCATACCGGTTGCGGAGGCGACCGGGCTGATCGTCCCGCTCGGTGCCTTTGTCCTGGAGGAGGCCTGCCGCTTCGTTCAGGACTGCCTTGGAGAGGACATCGACCTGCCGATGATCTCCGTCAACGTTTCCGCACGGCAATGCCGGGACGAGCGCTTCATCGAACTCGTGCGCGACACGCTCTCCACCACCGGTCTCGACCCCGCGCGCCTGCATCTGGAAATCACCGAAAGCGTCATGTTCGACGAGACGGCCAGCGACCCGGTCGCCTTGCTGCAGGCGATCCGCGCCCTTGGCGTGAAGCTCTCGCTGGACGACTTCGGCACCGGATACTCCTCGCTGAGCAACCTGCGCCGCTTTCCGATCGACATTCTGAAGATCGACAGGTCCTTCGTGCGGGACCTGGAAGAAGACGCCGAGGCCCGCTCGCTCGCCCAGGCGATCGTGGGCATGGCCGACAGTCTCGGCCTGGAGGTCATCGCCGAAGGGGCGGAGACATCAGGACAGTGCGACGTGCTCCTGAACCTCGGCTGCCACCTGATCCAGGGTTTCCATCTCGGTCGGCCGATGACAGCCGACGCCTTCCGCGGCTTCCTCCGGAACCACGCGACAGCAAGCTCCACGCACACGCGCTCGGCCTGACCCCGCCCCGAACCCGCAATACGGATATGCAAAAGGGCCGGCGCGCTGCGCCGGCCCTTTCCTCCCGCGACCCTCGGGCCGGCGGGAATTCGTTCTGCGGAAGCAGGGATCAGGCGTCAGCCTGGATCTCCTTGCCGGTCTCCTGATCGACGACCTTCATCGACAGGCGGACCTTGCCGCGCTCGTCAAAGCCCATGAGCTTGACCCAGACCTTGTCGCCTTCCTTGACCACGTCCGTGG
>MDTD01005546.1_pt1 | contig 45660 bp, 39 predicted proteins | sample 811221 | NCBI WGS metagenome assembly MDTD01 (sample SAMN05326646, study PRJNA326480) | marine metagenome | isolation source: seawater | place: Pacific Ocean: South West | collected 2011 | reverse complement strand
GTATGTGGTTGAGGTTCAGTTCATTGAATTGAGTCGTTCACTGACTCGACGCTTGGGCATTGACTGGAACCTCTCGGGCATTCTTCAATTCGATGCAGCCATAGCCAACCGAAACATCGACACCAACGGCTCCTTACGCTGTCCAGTCTGCTTGGCTTCTACAGTCTTGAGAGCAACGCCAATGATGAAAATCACAATACAAACCAGAATAAGCCAAACCATGAGAACCTCCGGAAAAAGGGAATACGTGTTGGGGACATCATAGCCCAAGCAATCGAGCCTTTAAAACAGGCTAGCCTACTAAAGACCATAAAAACAAGGCTTTCATATTGCCGCGAGACAGTTAAGATAACGACACAAGTAACTCGTTCTCATTCCGTGGAGGTTCAATGAAGTCTTTCGTTTCTTACCTGGCTGTTTGCCTTATCGCTACTCCCCTACTCGCTGCTGACAGTGAGGTAGAGCAACTCCGATCCGAGGTGCAAACCCTGCGCCAATTGGTGATGCAACTCACTGCAAGGGTCGATCAGCTTGAAGGCAAAAACAGCATCACACGCCCTACTAACTCAGTGACTCACAACACTCAGCCAGAACAGTCTAAAGGCATAACAATAGAAAGAATCACACCACCAATGAGAAGACTAGGCCAACACGCCTATTACTTGGAAAGTGTTCAGATAGACAACAATGCCATTGGCCAGCAAAAACAAGAAGTGATTGTCAATTACAAAGTACAAAACTACGGCAATGAAAGATGGACAGGCAGAGCACACCCAATCATTAGTTTTGGCAACGAAAAACACAACACCCAATACAAGCACAAAACTATATCTCTCTCTTGACAAGGGGCAAAGCGAGCGAATCACAGCAAAGTACAAATTGAACAAAGCAATCTCAGGAGACTTTACGATCGGCTTTCAAGAAACCAATCAACGAGGCATCATTATATTTACTATAAAAGTTAAATAAGAGAACAATCACAATGAACAAAAGATATCAAGTATTCATAAGTTCAACATATGCCGACCTAAAAGACGAACGAAAAAAGTATTACAGACGCTCCTAGAAATGGATTGTATACCAGCAGGAATGGAACTCTTCCCAGCAATTGACGAAGAGCAATTTGCGTTTATAAAAAAAATAATTGACGACAGCGACTATTATCTTTTAATAATCGGAGGAAGATATGGAACAACAACTAATCAGGGAATTAGCTATACCGAACAAGAGTACGAATACGCTAAAAGCAAAGGCATTAAAACCGTAGCTCTCATCCACAGCGACCCCTTATCAATACCGCAAGGAAAAACAGACCAAGACCCTGAATTATCACAAAAGTTAGAAGCATTCAAAAACAAAGTACAGGATGGGAAATTAGTTAAATTTTGGAGCAAAGCAGACGAACTACCTGGCTTGGTTTCTTTAAGTATCAACAAGACAATTAAAACATACCCAGCAATCGGATGGATACGTTCCAATGCCGCCACAACACAACAAACATTATTGGAAATTAATGAATTAAGAAAAGAAAATATCGAACTCAAGAAAATAACTAATAAATCATCAAGTTTCACCAACCGCCTAGAACTTATACACGAAATAATAATACCTATATGTGACCGCAATCCAAATATAAATAAAAATATCCCACAGACATTAGACATCATCGAAAGCTATTACAAAGAAAACAACATCAATTATTGCAGATCAGGCATCACAGACACAATAAACACAACCGGAATTAGTATACGCACAACACAAGAGCAGACCCCCCAATATATGTATATAAAATCAACACCTCAGATATTCCACACAATTATCGAAAAAATAGAACCAATACTTAGAAAAATATTTATCAACTACCCAACAGGTGTTGAAATAGTATTAGAACTAAATAAGAAACTAGCAACAGAAAAACAGATGCATATAATCACGTCCACACTTTACGACATGGATGTAAAAATTCACAAAAGCAACAAACTATCACTCAAAAACATAACATTCAAAATCGGCAACGATGGTCTAGGTTTATTTTACACATCATCACAAAACACAGACATGATTACTATATACCCCAAAGCATCACTTCAGTGGGTTGAAACTTTAATGCTAGTGGACATGCTCTATAGAAAAAACATAATATATGAAAAAATATCAGAATAATCACAAACCAACTCATGTGAGTAGCTCAATCCGATCATCATAATGCCTTGCCACATGAACATATCGCAGTGTGGTTTCCATCTTCCGATGCCCCATCCAATCTCTGAGGGTGACCACATCGATACCGGCTTTAATTGCTCTGGTAGCAAACGTATGACGCAGTGCATGCCAACCACGCCCTGTCCGCCCTGTAGGGAGATTCATAAGCGTTGGAATTTCTCTTTGCAAGCAACGAATTGAACGCTTGCTCCACCAGTTCAAACCCCGCAAGGTCGGTTGGTTCCAATGAGATTTGAGATAGCCGCCGATCTCACCGCCGGGGAACACAAACTCCAATGAGCCAAAGCGTTCATTCTGTTGTGTGAGTGCGGTTCTAAGTGCCTGATTCAAGGGGACAGTCCGTGGTCTTTTGCCTTTGGCTTTTTTCACGATCAATTGCTTACGGTCAATTTCAACATCAACCCATTTCAAGCGTCTAAGCTCTTCCATTCTCAAACCGGTATTCAGTGCCATCGTCACTTCACAGAGCATGTCCTCACGTCTGGCAATGTCGTAGGCCAGTAAGACTTCATCTTCGGTCAAACAGACTGGGACTTCCTCGGGCATGTCCATTGTGCGGATACGTAAGACCGGGTTTTCGTCAATGATTCCCCTGCTTGTGAGGAAATCACAAAAGATTTTGATTGCAGCCCTGTGATTCATGACGGTTTTGATGGATCGCCCGCCCTGCATCAGTGCGATGAGGTAGTCTTCTACTGCTTCGGTATCGATTGCGTGAATATCCTCAATATCCTGCAAAAAACGCTTAGCCAACTGGATATTTCTCAGCAATGAAGCTGGTTGATAATTACGAATTGAAAGACTATTTCGGTATGTTTCAAGAATCATTAAGCATCCCCGGTAAAGCTTATTGGAGCTATCGGGCCAATGCATAGGATACTTGACGAAACAGCTTGTTAAGAGGGGAAAAATAAAAAAAATACCACACACGTAAGTGCATGGTATTTCTTCATTTATCAAAGGGTGGCCAAGGGGACTCGAACCCCCGACCCCCTGGATCACAACCAGGTGCTCTAACCAACTGAGCTATGGCCACCATCGATTCGTTTGAGTCAGGTAATTTATTGGATCATCATTCCTTTGTCAAGCTCCAAACCAATGAAATTCGAACTACTGGCAGGGACTGGTAGAATGAGTAACATGATCTGCCGTCAACCGGTTGATATGACTGAATTTGAACCCAAAACCTCGGGAGTTTGCACATGTCGTTGTATCCATTGAAGTTCTCACCGATTTACAAGGAAAAAGTCTGGGGTGGTCGCACCTTGGAGAAAATCGGCCGCACACTACCTGGCGATGCGAATACAAAAATCGGCGAAAGCTGGGAACTGGTGGACCTTTCGACGACCAGTGTCAGCGGTGGTGGCGGTGGTTCGGAACGTTCCGTGGTCAACAACGGCCCCCTGGCTGGCAAAACTCTGCACGAACTCATCGAGCAATTTGGCAAAGACCTCATCGGCGACCTGCCTTTGACTGACGATGGGAACTTCCCCCTGCTGGTCAAATTCCTCGATGCCAATGAACATCTGTCTGTGCAGGTTCATCCCAGTCAAGCCTATGCAGATGCTCATGATGATGCGTTTCTCAAAAGCGAGTGTTGGTATGTGGTCGAAGCGACGGCTGAGGGTTGCATTTTCAAAGGTATCAAAGAAGGCGTCACGCCGGATCAATATCGCAAAGCGATTGAGGATGGCAACGTTGAAGAGTTGATGATCAAGATTCCTGTCAAACCGGGTGACTGTCATTATCTGCCATCGGGAACGTGTCATGCGCTAGGGGCTGGCGTGTTGGTTGCTGAAGTACAAACGCCCAGCGACACCACATTCCGTGTGTATGACTGGGGTCGCGAAGGACGTGAGTTGCATGTTGAACAGGCGATGGAATGTATCGACTTTGGGCCATGCAATGTCGAAGAAGACAAGCGGTCACATGTGGCAGGAATGTTCACGACGGTGACACGATTGGTAACATGTGAGTACTTTGTACTTGAGCGCGTGAAAATGAGTGAGGGCTACGAACAGGAAATCCCCTACGACCAACCTGCGGTCTGGATGGTGGTTGAAGGTGATGGTCAAATCATCATGGAAGATGGCAGCAGCACTAGTTTCACCAAAGGTGAAACCTTGTTGATTCCTGCAAAGATGGATGGTGCCAAAGTCAAGATGAACAGCGACACAGTCTGGTTGGAAACCACATTCCCACAAGCGAGCCCAACGCAATTGGCATAATGCATCCGTACTGCTTGTATGTCTTGGCATCGAGATTTTCTCAGCCATCGATTACAAGGCTGGCGTTGAAGGTGTCTTGTTCACATGTTTAAGAATGGTTTGGATAAGTTTTTCGCGATTGATGGGTTTAGGTTGAAAGTCAGTACAGCCGGCCTGCACGCATTTTTCCCTGTCATGGGACATGGCGTTGGCGGTCACTGCAATGATAGGTAGGTCAAAGCCTAACTCACGAAGCTTCGCAGTCGCTCCATAGCCATCAAGTACAGGCATTTGCATATCCATAAGTATCACATCAAACTTAGGCGCATCATCACCTGTGAGTGTATCCAAGGCGATCTGACCATTGTCTGCAAGCGACACATCAGCTCCCGCTTTGGTGAGAAGATGCTTAATCAACGTTTGATTGTCCAAGCCATCCTCGACAAACAGAATACTTAAGTCCGACAACGGGAGCATAACTTTCTCCTGATCTGGAGACACTGTCTTCTTTACGTTTTGCCCTGGGATATGATGTTCAGACGCAGTAATAAAATTGCCCGTTAGAGGGCCAGGATTCACGGTCATGGTAAATCGACTGCCTTGGTCGATGGTGGATTCAGCGACAAGGTCACCACCCAAGAGTTGAGTCAACTTACGTGAGATGGTTAAACCAAGTCCGGTTCCGCCATACTTTCGTGTGGTGGAAGCGTCCGCCTGTGAAAACGCATCGAACACTTTAGTAAGTTGCCGATTTTCCATTCCGATACCCGTGTCAATGACCTGGACCCGCATTTGCCATTGTTCCTGCATTTGAATCATCCCAATTTTAATAGTGATTGTGCCAGTTTCAGTAAATTTAATTGCGTTTGAAAGCAGGTTATTAACGACCTGCTTGAATCTTGTTGGATCGGTAAGAATAGACTTTGGCAACGAAGTATCAAAAACCAATTGCAGTTTGAGCCCTCGTTCCTCACAGCGTTGTTCATGTAATTGCATGATGTCTTGTATGAGTCCTAACGGATCCACATGCAACTGTTCAATGTTCAATCGATTGGCTTCGATCTTGGAAATATCAAGTATGTCGTTGATAATTTCCAAAAGATACCGGCCATTGCGTTGGATCACCTTGAGCTTTTCCTGGCTCGAAGGATTGTCAGTCTCGTCAATCACCAAGTCCGTAAAACCCAGAATGGCTGTCATCGGGGTTCGGATTTCATGACTCATATTCGCCAGAAATTCACTCTTGATGCGATTACCTTGCTGAGCCTGAATGAGTGTCTCACGTAATTTATTTTCGGATTGCTCCAGATATTCTGCCATCCGGTCGATGCCGTTACACAGTTGCCCAAGACTATCACGATGCGTCGAGTAAAGCCGACAACTGAGATTACCTTCTCCCAATAATCGCGTAACATCCAAAATGTCTTCCACATTGCTTCGTAACCGGCCTGTGAGCCAGACAGCAATACCAATGCACATGCTGATACTCAACAGAATCATGACTACCAAAAAGCCGTAGCTCTGATCCACTTCCTGAAGAATAATACCAACCGTACTTTGTCGCATCTGTTCGAGATTACGATGTCGCGCCTTGGCATTATGAACCGTCTGTTCAATGAGAATATCAACCTGTCGCAGTGACTCTTTGACATAATCCGTCGAGGGATCATCCTTAACCGCTGTAATGTATGCATGTAATGCTGTTCGAAAGCGACGTATTTCCCTAGTAAAAAGGGAGATTTCCTTACGGACATTAAATTGTGGATCTTCAGAAAAATTTTCAAGCTGATCAATGTAGGCTTGAACATGATCCAAATACATGACAACTTTATCAGCGTTTTTAACATGCCCGAGTTGGATATTCATAAACTCTGACTGAGCTTGAGAAAAGTCCAACGCGATATCACCAAAGATGGTTGTCACCTGTTGCTGCTGGATCAAACGTTCGCGGATGGTCTGATCCATGCGTTTGAATGTCTGCAAGCAGACCGTGCTTAGCGCAATCATAACCATCAGAAGCAATCCGATGGCAATATATTGAATACGCGTAAATGAGAGCATCAGGTCATCCTGCTAGCAGAGTCATTCGATCACCAGAATGATGCGATCAAACACATCACCGGTACGATACAACGGCTGTGAATAGGCAAGATCAATTTTAGTCCCGGCAATTTCATAGCAGGCAACACCAAAAAGATATTGTCCACCTTGTTGCATTTGCAGGTCATCTTCGTTTCCAGTTTGAAGAAGGCGTTTGCTTTCGATCGTCCAATAGCCGTCTTTCCAAACACCTTTACCCGAGACATCACCACGACTGCCAGCAGGCTTCTCGTTTACATAGCGTTTCACAAACTGTGTATTAAATTCGGAAGGAAATACTTCAGAATAAGCCTGCTTTCCTTTGTCACCGATACGCCTCAGATGTGCATGACTGCCATTGGCGCTTTTGATCTCAAGTGATTTTTGAACGTGTTCTGCCGTCATTTCGTGACGCTTGTCATCCCAATAACCCATGGGATTGGTACGACAAGCCTTCCAGAACCAAATATCTGCAGTGTGTGGATTAGCATGACGCAATGCCATATCAATGTCATTGCCTTGCATAGACCATTTGATGACAAACATATCTTCACGATCAAATCCCTGTTTGTAAAAATCATTCTTCGCATCCCACACCCATGATTTATGCGTCACAGAAGGTGCTTGATCAGGGTACTTCACACGCATGTAAACATTCACCCCGTCATGTACTGCGGTGATTTCAATGGGACGTTGAGAAGAAAAGTCCAGTGTTTGAATAACCTGAGCTTTTGTCCAAACAGGATCATTCCCCTGGCCATCGATCTCAGGAGCTTGTGTAACCTTTGGGCAGGACAGAACCACTTGTACCGGCTCACGAACTGGAGCAACGAGTTCCACAAACTCATTCTCCTGCCGAGGGGATGGCGTGAAGTCTGTCTTTGCAGGCATATCCGAGACTTGATCTGATTGGACTTGTATTTCTAGAGCTTTTCGATCCTGTTTTACATTTGCTTGAGCCTCTTGAGGTTGTCGATCACAACCCGTAAAAATACTCACTAACAGTAATAAACAAACAGACAATGTAAGTCTGCAATGTGGCATCATATTTGTGCTTTTCATAATCTGATCCATATGTTTTCTGTTAAAAGTTTCTAACAAATCACCTCAATATGGATCGGAACAACTGCAATTCAACTGAATCGAAAACGAGCCAAAGAACGTATCAAACTTCTTCTTTATCCGCTTTATGAAATATTATCAGACGTACTAACGCCAATAGTTCACAACACGTGTTTCAACCGCCACTTTCCCGGTGGCAAATTGTGATGGCGTTTAAACGTCCGAACGAATAGATTCGCATCCGGATAACCGCATCGTGTCGCAACCTGTTTCACAGAGAGATAAGGATTTTTCAGATACGCTCGTGCTCGATCCATTCGTTGCGTTTGAACATATTGCATTGGGGATTGATGCAGGTGTTGATCAAAAAGTTGGAATAGTCGACTGGCACTAAGTTGCCCTTGCTCAGCCAACATGTCCACTGAGAGAGGTTGGTCCAACTGCTCCTCGATCCAGTCCATCAGATCATCAAGCCGACGTTGATATCCGGTCTGTTTTCCGGGACGAAGTTGTTGTCCAACTTCAGCAAGCAGGACGTGCAAAAGGCGATCGACACTTTGGGACAATCCCTGCCAATGACGTGTATGCAATTGAAGCAAGGACCACATGCACTGCTCAATAAGGTGGGATGAGGACAGATGTACTAAACAAGGCTGGCCAACATGGGCCTTGGCATCTGCATATCCCACATACAACGTCCGCACATGCCCATGATCAATCTGGTTATGACTCACGCCTGCAGGCATCCAAATCAAATCACCAGGCTCACAAGCAAACTGTTTATCAGGTGTATCAGTCTGGCACGTCCCCTGAGTCACCAGAATCAACTCAGGGACGGCGTGTTTGTGAAATGCCACATCACCACAGCCATTGTGTTCGCCAACAAATTGCAGTTTTGCTTTTCGGGACTGTAGATGATGCTTCATCACCAAATTATAGTTTTATGCTGTTTTATATCAATTTATTGCGATTTAAAATCTAATTTTTAAAACTATTATGCTTTAATATTCTATTCACGGAGACGAATCATGCAAAACCGCTGTCAAACAACTGACACCTTAACCCGTAAACCGACACAACTGATCCTGGATACCGATCTGGGCAATGACATTGATGATGCACTGGCTTTGGCAATGATCCACAGCCTTGAAGCTCGTGGTGAATGCAAGCTTCTGGGTGTCACCGTCAGTAAAGATAATCCCTACGCGCCGGCATTCGTCGATGCGATCAACACCTTCTACGGCAAGGGGCATCTGCCCATCGGGATGGTGCAAGACGGCGTCACAAAAGAAGTCGGCAACTTCAATCAAGCGGTCATTGAAATGACCGACGAAACAGGCAATCCCCTTTTCCCAACAACAAATCAAAAAGGCAGCTACCCACCGGCTGTCACCGTGCTAAGACAGTTACTCGCTGATGCAGACGATGCGAGTGTGGTAATCGTCCCCATCGGGTTTAGTACAAACCTGCATCAACTTTTTGACAGTCCACCAGATGACATCAGCCCACTGGATGGCAAAACACTGTTTGAGAAAAAGGTCAGTCATGTCGTGATGATGGCAGGTCATTTTACCGACATCACTTTCGACAAACCCAACACACACAGCGAATACAACATCGTGAAGGATCAAATCTCATCCACACGATTCATTCATGAATGTCCTGTGCCAATGTACTTTTCTGGGGGGGAGATAGGCAATGCCATCAAACATCCCTGCCGAAGCATTCTCAATGACTACGCATGGACCCCCTACCATCCTGTCGTCGAAGCCTACAAACGCTACATGCCGATGCCATATGACCGACCGACATTTGACCTTACTGCTGTCCTTTACGCAGTTCGGCCTGATCGTGACTACTTTACGGTCCACGGGCCGGGACAGATTCAAGTAGATGCCAAGGGACTAACACATTTTAAAACCGATCCAGATGGCAACCGCTATGTGCTTGGCGTAAGTCCTACGCAATGTGAAGTTATCCGCGAAGTCCAGGTCGAATTGTCATCCCAACCTGTCATGCGATAATCAACACCATGCCCAAACACACACACGGTAACGTACTGGTCGTCGGCAGTATCAACATGGACGTGGTGACGCCCATCGACCAACTCCCCCTACCCGGCGAGACCATCATGGCAGGTGACGTCCAACTCATCGCAGGTGGTAAAGGTGCCAACGCAGCCGTCGCCGCAGCAAGACTTGGTGGTCATGTCCACATGATCGGCGCGGTGGGCGATGATGCCTTTGGCAACACCCTCAAAGCCAACTTACAAAACGAAGGAATCAACTGCGATCGCGTTGCGGTCATCAAAGACATCAGTTCAGGCACCGCTGTGATTCTGCTTGATAAGCAGTCCGGCCAGAACAGTATCATGGTCAGCGCCGGTGCCAACGCAAAGGTCACCGAAGCAAAAGATGAGTCGGTTTACACCTGGGCCAACGTGCTGATGATGCAGTTGGAAACCCCGGTCTGCGTCAATGTCGAATCCGCCAAACGTGCAAAACAAGCAGGCATCACCGTCATCCTCGATCCGGCGCCTGCGATAAGCGACTTACCCGATGAACTCTTTGCATGCTGCGACATCCTCCTGCCCAATGAGACGGAACTTGCCACACTCACTGGCATGGACACCGATTCGATCCCTCAAGTTGTTGCAGCATCCAAAGCGTTACTCAAACGTGGCAGCAAGCACATCATCGTCACCCTTGGCCAGCGCGGCGCGATATGGGTAACGCAAGATCACAACCAACACTTCACCACCATGCCGGTTACGCCCATCGACACCACTGCTGCAGGCGACAGTTTCGCAGGCGCATTGGCAGCTAATCTCGCACGGGGCCAATCCATCCCCGAGAGTATCCCCTTCGCCCTGGCAGCAGGCACCCTGGCATGCACCAAGCTCGGTGCCCAACCCTCGATCCCAACTACCGACGCAGTATTCGCATTCATAAACACATCACCACAAACATAACCATTGCACACTAAAGCCCGTGGGACTTGAGTCCCCGGGTCTGCCTTGACAATATGATTTTCACAGTCATATTGTCCATCCCACAAACACCCAACCAATGGCATTCGTTATACGAACGGGCTATGCTTAATCTTGATTTGTCCATGTATCAAAAGGTTACGCCATGCCCCCCTTCATTGACATCCATCCCATTGACCTGCCCAATCAATGGTGCGTTCACAGTTATTACACGCTCAATCCATACGCTCCTGATGGGTCGAATCGACTGCTACTTGCCGCTGCCGATCTTGAAAAAAACGTTGGCCATGTGCTGGTGCTATCGCCTGACCGCAAGGTCACCCATCGCCTTGGCCCCATCCCCATCACACCCAGCTTCTGGCATACCGGCGCCTGGCAGAGTTGGAGCCCCGATGCCCGTTACATCTACTACCAATCCGGCACGCACACCCAATCCACCATCACCCGATACGATCTGACCACCGAGCAATCCATCACACTTGATGGCGATATGGAAGGCTTGCCCCCATCCGGTGAACCAGGTATTTCGTGCAGCCATGCCATGCTCTATGCAGCAGGCTATGGTGACAAAAAATATCATCCGGAACTCACGCCCGTCCCCTTCCAAGCGCGCGATCAACACGGCATCTCCAAGGTCGACTTCGAATCGCAGACATCCAAGTTGATTTACACCACACAGCAAATGCTCGATGAACATCCCTGCCGTGAGCAATTGCTCCAAGCGGATCGGCAAGTGAAAAGTCGCCTTGGTGATGATGATGGCTTGACCCTCATGCTCTACTGTGTCCGATGGAACCGCCAAGGTACACGGATGCTGTTTTACTTTGGCAATCACTGTGTGGTTCCCGAACGTGGCGAACCGCGCATCGCCTACATCATGACTGCGGATCGTGATCTGAAAAACATACACATGGCTGCCGACCTGAGCTTTGGCAAAGGTGGTGTCCACTGGGGCTGGTGTCCCGATGGTGAACACCTTCTGGGTTACGGGCTATCACCAGTCCATGATGAAGCTCGCTGCATTGCTACCGTCCATCACACTGGTAAAGACTATCGTAAACTCTGCACCCACGGCTCCGGCGGGCATCCCACCATCTCACCAGCAAACCCAAATCTGCTGGTCACCGATGACTATGCAGGCAACGTGGAATTCATCGACCTGGCCAAGGATCAAACCTTATTACACGTCAAATTCCCAACCTCCGGGCGAGACAAGCGTGGCACAGGACGCACCAGCGGTTGGATCGACACGCATCCCGTTTTCAACAACGATGGCAGCAAAGTGCTGGTCAACTCCCTACCGGATCGACATGGTCAGACAGTGGAATTTTCGATTGATCTTGAAAGTTGAACACTTGTCTATCTGCGAACCGGACCGGGTTGACACAGCATTGCCTTATGCACAAATGGCTTGAATCCAGCCCTGCTTATCAGTCGCTCAATATGAATGAATTAAATTGTTTGGCATGTTGTACGATTTGTTTTTAACACGAAGGCACGAAGAACACGAAGGACACGAAGAAAGGCATTTTTTTAATCAAGTAAAGAGCTGCGCACGAAGTAAGTGGTCGTTTTGAATGTATCGTGTTTAAGGCGACCACTTACTTTGAGCACAGTTCTTGCTGCCTTGTCTTCGTGTCCTTCGTGCCTTCGTGTTTAATTTCTAATCGTTCGATAACTGGTGACGGGTAAAGATATGTATAAGGGAAAGCTGACACAGCCCGACTCACAAAGACATGCAATAATTGTCAATGAAACGGCAAGGCAACACGAAACTTCACTGCTCAAAAATAGAGGTCATCCCCCAATGAGTTTACTCTGGAACCTGCTGGACAAAGGCTACTCCATGCCGAGCAATCAAACACTCGGCCAACGGATCGCGTTGTGGCTAGGAAGACGCATGGCGATGCGCCACCGCCATGTTCACATCACCCCCACCACACGCATCAGCCCCCGCGCGATGCTCCATCCCCGGAAAGATCATCTGCGTATTGGCAGTGATTCGACCATCGGCCCCGGTGCCATCGTCCAGGGTAATATCACCATCGGCGACCACAGCTCCGTGCAGGCCAACAGCATCCTCGTCGGCTATGGCGAACACGGCAAAATCACCATCGGCAACTATGTCCGCATCGCCCCGCAGGTGATGATGATCGCTGGTAATCACGTCTTTGCCGACCCCGACCGCCCCATTCACGAACAAGGTCTCGAAGCCAAGCCAATTGTGATTGAAGACGACTGCTGGATCGCCGGCCGCGTGAACATCATGGCAGGCGTGACAATTGGTAAAGGTAGCGTGATCGGTGCCGGTGCAGTGGTGACAAAGGATGTGCCACCGTACAGCATTGCCGTGGGCGTCCCCGCCAAGGTAATCGGATCACGCAAAGAAAACTCGTAAAGCAACACCACACAACAAGCGAACCTTGCTGAGTCAGCACGGGCCGATCAAGGATCGGTTGCGCTCAAGCAGTTTCAATGCGGCACATCTTCAAACAGATTAGCAGGCAACTGTGGCGCACCCGTTGAAATTTCTGTTTCCGGCTTGGGTTTCGGCTCCGGCTCACGATTCCTCTGACTCGGATCAAGCAGACGAAACGCGACATCATCTTTGGATTGACTCTCATCTTCGCTTTTATGCCAAATCCCCTGATCATCAATCCCATTAGGCCCACAGCTATAAACAAGTACCCCATCATCGCACTTGACTATTTTCAAAGATTGTTCATATGTATCCACAGGGTCTTCATCAAACACTTGATCAAGGCTGCTTGGCCAATCACCATGTGTCATACGGTATTGCTCGATAGATAATGCAGCCATGGCAACTATTATCTGAGTCCGCCCGGTACGGAGGAACAGATTATCACCGTAATTATCTCCGATTTTTTTGATCTCTTTCAGGTGCTCCCAGGACACATCGGGTTGTAGAAGTAAATCGTAAACTTCAAAGCCTTGTGCAGCTGTTTTCTCGTCAATCATCTGATAAGCGCCTCCACACAAGTCGTTTGAGCAATTAATCGCACATTCAAGCAGCCATTCGTACCACTTCTGGATTGGCATCACCAGTTCCAATCCGGGCTTACCTTCCCAACCCGTAAATTCGTAGCGAGGTGCAGTAAAAGACAATTTGTACGAAGCCAAGCCGCGTTGATATTCCTGCTGCAATAAGTACCAATCTGGCCTTGCCATTCTTTGATATTTATCGCGAAAATCACCACGCAATATTTTGGGCAAATCCAAGATCATTTGCGTATTCATCGCTTGTTTGAGTTCTAAGATTTGTGAAGGTGTTGATTCTACTCGTGCCATTAATTCTTCAATTTGCGATATTGCTATGGCTACATGTGTCTGTCTGACATATTGGTAAAACCATGAGTCGGTTTGCTTACCTGAATCAACAAATGCCAACAAATCCAAACAGATATCAACGGCTTTTTGCTTGTCACCTTTAGCAGTGGCATAATCAACATGATGTTTTAAAACATAGATCAATGGACGTTGCTGCCCCAAAAATCTCATATATTGATCAAGGTTCTCAATGGCATTGATTTGATAGAAACACTGATCATGCGAACGAGCATTTTTTATCAGTGGGAATACCGCTTGGTTCTGCTGACACTGTTTGGCCAACAACGCTGTCACGTCCGGCATAAACCGCTCGCCAAAATCCGGCCAGTTCAACTCATCAAAAGCGCGGTAGTCTGGACGTACAACCATCTTCATTGCCGCCTGCCAATACCGTGCAGCATTTACCTCATCCGGGATTTGTTTCTCATCTTCAAATGCTAATGGAATCTGACGCTTGAGGAGTTCTGCTTCAAATCGTTTAAGAGCTTGTTTCCCTGCATAGTTCACCCAGACCACATACCCCACCGCAGCCAGCAGACAGCAAGTCACGGTGAACTTGAACACCCCCCATCCAAAGCCAAAGAGTCTCCGAATACAACCCTTGCGTGGTTTGTCTTTTTTGTCTGTCAATGTGTGATCTCCCGGTAATGTGATGTGTGTTGCATTGTACTCCACTTCAATCAACTGTCACCAGATGTTAGCATCTGGTGTGAACATGGCGTAGGTTACGTGCGAGTGTGTGCCTACGAATTTGCCTGCACCGGATTGACATCCTGTGCTCAATCATCGTCACGTAGCAGTTCACTTCCGGGGGACGGGGGTTTCTGCTACCATTTCCCGACTATGGCATCCTTAATCACCGCTACCGAAATCTCCAAGTCCTATGCAACGCAGGTTCTTTTCACCGGCGTGTCGATCACTATTGCGGATAATGACCGCATCGGCATGATCGGCCCCAATGGTGCTGGCAAGTCCACGCTCCTAAAAGTCCTAACCAAAATTGAGGAACCCGACGAAGGAGAAATCATTCGTCGTCGCCAACTCAAACAAGCCTATATCCCACAGATGGATCAGTTCGGCGATGCGGTCACGCCAGTCGATGCTGTCGTTGCTGCTATCGCCTCAGATCGGGATCACGATGACCACGGACTTGATGCTCAGACGCAGGCAATTATTCAACTCTCCAAACTCGGATTTGAAAATCTCGACCAGCCCATCGTCGAACTCTCCGGCGGGTGGAAGAAGCGGCTGTCCATTGCCTGCGCGTTAGCGACCGAACCGGATGTGCTGATGCTCGACGAACCGACCAACCACTTGGATATGGAAGGTATCTTGTGGCTTGAACAGTTCGTCAAGCAGTCAAACATTGCGATGGTGTTCATCACCCATGACCGTGTGTTTCTGGAAAATACGGCTCAAAAAATCATCGAACTCAACAAAGCTTACCCCAACGGCACGTTTGAAGTCGCTGGCAACTACACGGAATTTCTGCGTCGCAAAGATGAATTCCTCACTGCTCAAGCCAACCAACAAACGGCGTTGGCAACGAAAGTCCGCCGAGATGATGCTTGGCTTAGACAAGGCGTGCAAGGTCGCCAAACGCGCAACACCTCACAGGTCAAAGAAGCAAGCCAACGCCGCGAAGAACTCTCGCAAATCAAGGACCGTAACAACGCTCCGAAGCGCACTGCCAAGATGGAATTCCATGGGACGCAGCGTAAGACCCAAAAGCTGCTGGTCACGCACAACATCAGCAAAACCCTGGGTGACAAAAAACTCTTTGCCGACCTTGATATCACGCTCTCGCCGGGCATGTGTCTGGGACTGCTCGGTGCTAACGGGTCGGGCAAGACCACGCTCATGAAGATTCTCACCGGCGACCTTGAACCGGACACCGGCACGGTCAAACAGGCAGCGGATTTAAAGATCGTCAACTTCACGCAGCACCGTGAAGCACTCAACCCAACTCAGACATTGCAGGAAGCACTCTGTCCGATTGGCGACACGATCCACTATCGTGGCAAAGCCATGCACGTCACCGGCTGGGCGCGCAAGTTCCTTTTTGAAGCTGACAAATTCCGCACACAGGTCAACAAACTCTCCGGCGGAGAGCAGGCAAGGATTATGATTGCCAACCTGATGCTCAAGCCTGCGGACATATTGATCCTCGACGAACCGACCAATGACCTGGACATCCCCACCTTGCAGGTGCTCGAACAGACGCTCTCGGAATTCCCCGGCGCGATTGTGCTTGTCACCCATGACCGATTCCTGCTTGCACGTCTTTCCTCGGAATTACTCGCGCTAGATGGCCAAGGCAATGCCAAATTCCATCCCTCCATTGAACAGTGGCAGAAGTACACCGACGACACCGCCAAGCAAAAACAGGCAGAGAAAAAAGCAGCAGCAGCCAACGCTAAAGCCGCTAAGTCCAACGGCTCAGCCAATAACACTTCGCAATCTGCAAAACCAACAACTACCACCGGGAAAAAACTGAGTTACAAGCACCAACTTGAACTCGATGGCATGGAAGAGTCAATTCTCAAAGCTGAGCAAATCCTTGAAGAACTCAAGGAAAAAATGAATGATCCGAAAATCATCAACGACCGCACCAACTACGGTAAGGTCTGTGACGACTACGCAGTCGCGCAAGACAAAGTCCGCAAACTGTATCTACGTTGGGAAAAACTCGAAGAGATGAAACAAGGGTAAATGCGGCGCGATGAAGAATCCGAGTTGCGCTTTTCAAGGCAACCCCGGGGACTGAAGTCCCGCGGGCTTTATTGGTGATTGGGTGCGGTTTGGTTTGCGATTCTGATTTACATCACTTTTAGATATTGGTGGTAGTAGCGGTGCCCGAACTCGCGGAGGGACTTAGCGTCAAAGTGCAGGTTGTCGCCGTTGTCGGTTAAGTCATGAGCATGGGCGACTGCGTAATGCGGGAGCAGTGTTGCCAACTGGTGTAATTGCTGGTTGACGGTCTGGTAGTATCGCAAGGTTGGATGATTGGCAAGATACGGGCCAAGTTCGCCGGTGATAACGGGAACATCAGGGGCATCCAGTTGCTCGCGGAGTGTGGTGAACATTTCCAATAACCGGGTTGCATAGGTGTTGGCATTGTCAAGGTTACCACTATCCCCTTCCCCCTGATGCCAGAGAATACCACGGAGTTTACCACCTTTGGAGAGTGCGTCTTTGCAGATGGTGACCGCGTTTTCATAGAGATCCGCACCGGGCATCCAACGCGCCAATGGCGTGCCACCGACTGCTGTTGGGATCAAGCCGACCTGCATCGTAGGAAAGCCTTTGACAAGGTGATGGGCAAAACTCATGCACAAACCGATGCCAGCGATATCGGGCTTATCGGTATGGATGGGTTCGACCGCTGGCAGCCAAGCTCCATCACGGAACATATGAATGTGACTATTCTGAATATGCGAAACTTCGTGCATTCGTCCGCGACCTGCCATGTTGGATTGGCCGATGAGCAGGAAGATATCGGTGGGGATTTGTGTGGTCATGGTGAACCCATTATAGCCAGATGCAATTTATACGTGACCGACTTTATCGCACACGGGGGCAAGGCTATTGTCAGAACAACATCATGGTTTGGACATGGTGTAAAGCCACCAGCGTTGTTTGGCTTGCTTGGCGGATCGGGCTTTGCGTTCGAAGTAGATTTTCATCACTTCGCCACTGACGGTTCGGATTTCAAACCAGTGTTTACGCAGGTACATTTCACTGCCATGGGTACACTTGCCTGACTCTTTCCAGCTATCGAGAAGTTCAGCGACGGTGTATTGGGTATCCCGCCAGGTAAAACATTGGGGCAAGCCCGGTTCACCACGCGCCATTTGCGTCGTATTGAGTGTGTCCTTGTCAGGCGTGATGGACTCGGAGATAAATTGCTCAGTGGTTGGCATGTGATCATTTTACCATAGGTGTCGGGGCCCCGTCAGATTCGCTCCCATTGGTCACTCATCTGGCGGCTTGGATAAGCGCGTAAAAAACGCATCGGGGATGAGTCCGATGCGCTATGAAATGTAAATTTAAACCTTCCGAGTCCGGAGCAACTTCCGGGGGTTAGGCGCTGAAGCGACCGGCGCGTTTTTCGCAGACTTCGGCGATCTTGGCGCGCTGCTCGTCGGTGTAGGTCGCGGTGGTTTGCTTTTCAGGATCAAACGGGACAATGTTTCGGCCCTGCTTGATCAAGTCTTCTTTGACGACCTTGCCATCGACCTGGCAGATGTCTTTATTTTCTTTGATGGCCATGGCGGCGGCAGTACCAATGGCTTGGCCAAGCGACACGACCGGAGGCATCACGCGCACTGCCGAGTGCACTGCGTGATCAACACTGATGCAGCGTGCACCGATCCCCAGATTATCAATATCCTTGGCCAGCAGGCAGCCAAACGGCACTTCCATCCATGCATCTTTGGGAAAGTGCAGCAGGACGGTCCCCGTCCCATTGGGATTGTGAATATCGATGGGATAGGTCACACGTGCGATGCCGTCGGCATAAGTGCGGCCGTCCATGTAATCCTGGGTGGTGACGAAGTCGCGGCCCATGATACGGCGAGACTCACGGATACCGATCTGCGGGGCGATGGAGTAAATCTGGCATCCCTTAAATGCCGGGACTTCTTCACTGAGCACTTTGACGAGTTGGCGAATCTGCTTGCGTGCCAACACTTCGGCTTCAGACAGTGCATTGCCATCGGTGGCATCATGCTTGATCACACGGGTGGTGTTAAAGTGGACCACATCCCGATCCACGCCACGGAACATCAACACGTTTTCACGCGGGCATTCGATGCGCCCGTCTTCCTGGGCCTTTTTGTAGACTTCCTGGATCAGGTCGTACTGGTTTTTCATCACGTTCTGAAACAGGTCCCCTCCGGTGACATCTTCGGGTCTTGCGGATTCGCTGAGCTTGAGTTTGAAGCACATGGTCATGGGTTGTGCAAAGCCGGTGTCTTCGGAGCCGAACTTAAATTCGCAGCCAGCCAAAGCCGCCAGATCACCGTCACCGGTGGAGTCGATGTATTGTTTTGCTTTGGCAACGGTCAGACCGGACTTTGAGTGCAGGACCACGCCGGTGATTTTTTTGTTGGCGGTTTCGACGTGAACCACGCGATGGTGATAAAGCAGACGGACACCCGCTTCGATGCACAGGTCTTCGGCAGCCAATCGCGCGACGCCTGGATCAAAGAATTTAAGGCCCGAATCACAAACTCCACCATAGCTTGCCATGCGATCGACCCATTCGGTGTAGATCCCCGTGTCCAGTGGTTTCCCGTCATAGTGGTTGGGCATGAAGGGATTGACTTCGCCTGCGGTGGCCATGCCGCCAAGGAAGCCGTAGTGTTCGACAAGCAGGACATCCGCCCCACCACGTGCAGCGGAGACGGCAGCACCAATCCCGCCGGGACCACCACCGATAACAATGACGTCAGCGGTATGCTTGAGGGATAACTCACTGGGGAGTGTGACTGAAAAGGTTTCGTTGGACATAACTGATTGTCTCCTGATTTTTATTTTATATCTGTGCGGCCTGACGAATGTAAAACAGTAGTCCATTGATCAGCAGAAAGCCATGTCATATGATGCCCTTTTTTTGTCGCCACTTGCTGGATCAGAGCCATATGAGATAATAACAGGTATGGCAAGGTCTATCCTACAATCCAAACTCGCCCAGGAACTTGAACTGACATTCAAGGATACCGAACAGCTTCTGGGCGTGACCATCGCGGTGCATGACTTGAAACAGGCGTTTGTGGATCAGCAAGGCAAGTCGTTATTGGTCATGTCCAGACGTCGACATCGCCAGCCCGTCTGCCAGATGGTGCATGATCATCGTTGTATTGACCACTGTCTTGGCCATGTTAATCGCAAGCTTGCGGATCGAACCGCGCCGATGTTGCATTGCTGCTGGAAACAGGTGACCGAAGCAGCAGCTGGTTTGTATGTGGATCAACAACACGTCGCAACGCTCTTTGCCGGCCAGTTTCGGATTCCAGGGGCCACCCCACCGGTTCAGGCACGATGGGAAAAGCCCTACAACAAATTGCGTCTGGTGGATGAAACACGATTGGAAAGTTGCGGGCGCCTGTTACAGATCATGGGTCAGGGAATGCTTGCAAAAATCTCCGCAACCATGTCACAAACCGAACCCACCGATCGTAAAAGTCAGATCGTCCGTTGGCTGCGTGATCATGCATGCGACGATTCAACACTCGAGGATTTGGCAGCGACTCTTTACCTGTCGGTCTCACGGACCAGTCACCTGGTCCGCCAACTGCTTGGCCATCCCTTTCGCCAACTGCTTCAACAACAACGTCTCGAACAAGCCAGACATTTATTGCTGACCACTGACGATAATACCGAGACCATCGCCAATCGTGTGGGCATGCAAAGTCCGTATCATTTCAACCGTGCCTTCAAACAACACTATGGTATCCCACCGGGCAGGTTCCGACGTGAATCGCGGAATGAGGCTTGATTTCAAGGCATTTTTTACCGCCAAAGGTGCAAGACTTCAAGACAATGATAGTCTTAACCACAGAGTCACAGAGACACAGAGCTTGAATATATGACAAAAATAATTACTCATGTTTTTTAGGGGTTTGTGATTTTGCGACCCTACGGCTAAGACTTTCTTAGTCTTGAAATCTTGGCGTCTTGGCGGTAAAAAAAATGGATATCAAGATGCGCATAAAAGTGCAGCCCGGGCAGGGGAAGCACCGGGCTACACGCGATCAGGGGATCGGGTCACAGTCAGACAAACGCGTGTTCATCTGGCTGGATAAGTTGTATGCACAAGTCGACCTGATGGCATCCAATACAGTGATGGATCGACCGCGCGTTGCTGACGTTTTAAAAAGGTGGAAGAACTCGGTGTCGAACGGTCAACATCTTGGGCAGTCGCAGCAACAGCCGGCAAAGACAAAGTCTCCGCGGACATCGCCAAGGCTGCCATCGCTCCACAGAGCAACGACATCAACAGCACGAACACCGTGCGATGAAGCATCAAAGCCTTCTCCCTTTTTCTCCTCCGGGCGATGACTCGCCACAATTCTCCAGCCACTATCCATCACATGCAGGTTTGCGTCTCTAGCACATGATGGACATTTCGCAGCCAAGTAACCCATAACAATTAGCGTGCCAAAGTTCGCGCGTTTGAAAACATTCGCAAGTCATCTTGATTACATGGCTTTGATTAGGGTTCAACGAACATATCCTGACACATCAGCATTGGATCAACTCAAACCGTTTATGACAGATGTTGCTTTAAGACCACATTGGGTGTTGACCAAACGAGACATTCAAGACACGCCGCCACACTGCACATCATTTGTGCAGCTCGCTCAAAGCATGGGCAGAATGTCGCAGAAGCTGAACATGGCAATGATTAAAAAATCACTCAAAAGACCTATAAAACCAGCGTTTAACGCATCAAATCAAATTTTCCCGTCACGGTCACTGACTTTGGCACTGACTTTGCATAATCAAAGACGAGTGCGAACGTTTAAGTATGTAGCGATTGGCACGACATTAAATTGAGTGTGGACAAAGACGTCTGACATGCACCCCGATTGTCTCCCGGAGTGTTTGCAGACGTCTTTTTTTTAAAATTCACCCATGCCATCAACTGTTGATGTTGATGGTCATAAACAAAAGCGTATGGATTCACCGTTGTCTTCCATTTCAGCTACAGCACAAAGTGACATCAATGTTGATGTTGACTCCTGCCCCAGCCAGGCATCCACCACGGATGACATGCACCCAACCCGTATCATCATCGTCGGCAACGGCATGGTGGGCTACGCGTTCTGTGATCAACTCACCAAGCTCACTAGTGAAAGCCAACACCAAATCACCGTCTTTGGTGAGGAACGCTATCCAGCTTATGACCGCGTACACCTTACTGACTTCTTAGCCAACGAGTCGCCTGACGACCTGCTGCTTGCTGATCGCAACTGGTACAAAGATCGGCACATTGATTTACAGACCGATACCCGAATCGCCAGCATTGATCGGGATGCCAAAGAAGTCGTCACCAATAATGGGGTTCGTCATCCATATGACAGGCTGGTCCTAGCCACCGGTTCGTATCCGTTTATCCCCCCTATTGATGGCAGTCAAGACTCGAACATTGCGGTCTACCGTACGATTGATGACCTCAAAAACATCGCTCAAAAAGCCAAAACCAAACATGCTGCAGCGGTCATCGGCGGCGGACTCTTAGGCATCGAAGCTGCGGCGGCATTGATGAAGTTGGGCTTGCGTGTTCACCTCATTGAAGTCGCTGCCCAACTCATGCCCAGACAGTTGGATGGCCCCAGCAGTGAAGTCCTGCGTGAGAAGCTTCTGGCTGATGGTTTGCATGTTCGCATTGATACTGCGACACGTCGCATCCAGCCAGTGGACGAGCATTTCCTGTTGTCACTCAATGACGATGAACAACTCGCAGTGGACATGGTGATCATTGCTGCAGGTATCCGACCACGTGATGAGTTGGCTCGGGAAGCTGAATTGGACATTGCCAGTCGTGGCGGTGTGATTGTCAACGATCAACTTCAATCCGTGAGTGACCCGAACATTTATGCCATTGGCGAATGTGCTTCGCATCGCGGGATTGTCTACGGACTCGTTGGCCCCGGTTACGAGATGGCTCGGACACTTGCTCAACAATGGACGACTCTTCCTGATGCTGTGTTTGAAGATGCAGATCGTTCGACCCGACTGAAACTCATGGGGCACACGGTTGCCAACTTCGGTCGTGACGACGTGGAAGGCAACGTTCGCACATGGGTTGGCAAAGGTGCTTACCGTTCAATCACCTTGCAGGGCGACCGCATCGTCGCTGCAAAAATCGTGGGCGATTGGGATGAACTCTCGCAAGTCCAGTATGCCATCGAACAGACTCAGCGGTTGACCAATCGACAACTCAAACGCTTTGAAAACAATGGCGACATCTTCGGCACAACGAAACTCACCAGTGTTCTGGATTGGCCCGAACAACGACTGGTCTGCAACTGCTTAAAAGTCACCAAAGGTGAACTGAGCCTCGCGGTCACCCAGGGCGCGTGTACTATCGCGGAGTTGGGCAAATGCACCGGTGCGGGAACGGTCTGCGGGTCGTGTCAGCCACTGCTTGCTCAACTCACCGGAGACCTGCATGCTGCTCAACCGGTTGCAGGTCGCAAGACGATGACGACCTTCTCCATACTGGCAATGATCGCATGTGCTGTGATTTTGGTTTTAACGCAAAAACCGCTTCATTTTTCGGATAATTTTGAATCCGTGTGGTATCAAATCGATCAAGTCTGGCGCATCGGAATCATCCGACAGATCACCGGATTTGGCCTACTTGGCATTGCGGTATTGGGCATGATTCTCTCATTACGCAAACGCATTAAATTCCTGAGTAAACTCGGCAACTATGGTTGGTATCGCACGTTTCACACGGCCATGGGATTGCTTTGCATCTTCGGCTTAATCGTGCATACCGGCATGCGGATGGGGGACAACCTCAACATGCTGCTGATGCTTTGCTTTGTCGGACTCAACATCCTTGGTGCGGTTGCTGGTGTGGCGACCGCCTTGGAGTCACGCATGGAAGGACGTGTCGGAGATTTTGCCAGGCGATGGCGTCCGTGGCTTACCTGGGCTCACTTGTTGTTGTTCTGGCCATTACCTGTACTGGTCGGATTCCACATTGTCAGTGTCTATTACTTCTGAGCTTGAAGGTTGGCAGCGCGTGAGAAATGGTTTGATATGGGTGCTTTGGTTATTGGGGACCGCAATTGCAGCGGGTTACCTGTTTAGCGCATTGAGTAACGCCAACAGAGAAATATTCCTGCCTGGCCAAACGACCTACGGGCATTACCAGATACAGTTGCAATGTGCAGCGTGTCACGACGAAGGGAACAACATGGTTAGACAAGATGCCTGCTTGCAATGCCATGCTCAGGAGTTGGAGCGTGTGGGTGATTCGCACCCCATTGCAAAATTTGCCAAGTCCAAAGATGCGCTTCATCTTGGCCCCTTGGACATGCGAGCCGACTCCCAATTGGTCAAGTCCCGCTATTGCATCACCTGTCACGTTGAGCATCGCCCTGAGGGGTTGGCTGGACTTAAAGGTGGCATGGGACTCACCCAGCCGGAGAATTATTGCAAGGCATGCCACTCGGATATTCAGGATAACCGTGCGACACATGAAGGCTTGACGTTCAAGACCTGCTTAACGGCTGGATGTCATAATTTCCACGATAATTCAGGGCTTTTTGAACAGTTACTCAAAGATCACATCGCAGACAAACCCAACAAACCCCAAGAAGAAGCCCAAGTCCCGCTGCGTGATTTTGGCAAGCGGTATCACGCAGAGATGCTCGATCAAGGTAAGACTCTCACCCAACTCACCAAGGCCATGGCCGACGCACCAAGCGATGTGTCGCTCGATGCCAAACAACTCACGCTTTGGCAGGACACCGCTCATGCCAAAGCCAACGTCAACTGTACCGACTGTCACAATGTCAAAGACGAAGTCACCGGCAATATTCTCTGGAAGGATAACCCCGGCTACGTCTCCTGTCAGAACTGTCACGACGAAGAAGTTCATGGCTTTTTGGGTTCACGTCATGGCATGCGATTAGAGCAAGGTCTCTCCCCCATGACACCAGCGATGGCAAGACTGCCCATGCTCAAGTCCGCAGCCAATATTCAGATGACATGCAATACCTGTCATAGTGCTCATAGCTTCGACACCACCTTTGCAGCAATGGATGCGTGCATGCAATGTCATGCTGACGAACATACGCTCAACTTCAAAGAGTCGGCCCATCACGATGCATGGCTTGATGAACAGGCAGGTGTTCTGCCAGCCGGTTCAGGTGTGTCGTGTGCCACCTGTCATCTGCCCCGCGTTGCGACCAAAGTCGGTGGTAAAACGAAGGTCACCGTGATGCATAACCAGAACGACTTTTTACGCCCCAATGAAAAAATGGTCCGCCCTGTCTGCCTGCAATGTCATGGTATGCCACTGGCTCTTGATGCATTGGCTGACGAAGAACTGATCAAAAAGAATTTCAACGCACAACCGTCCGCACCTCACTTTGAACCCAGCAGTTTCGATCTGATCAAACAGAAACTCGAACAGGAAAAGAAGGAGAAAAAACAAAACTAAACCTTGCAAGATCCTCAAGCGTCGCCCCCCCCGGAACCCCGGCCCCGGAAGTGTTCCCCTGTGCAAATGTACACAGAACACTTTCAAACCTCATAGAAAATCCGGGGGTGCAAGTTGGATCGGACTCCCAAGGAAATGGAAATACAAATAAGGAAACCCGCTATGTCACGTTTATTCACAAAAAAAAGAATCGCTCTTGTTCTGACCACCGCTGCGTTGGGCCTCACCAGTTCGCTGATGCTCACCGGCTGTGGTAAATCTGAATCCTCTGCTGCAGCTGCGCCAGCTGGTGTTGAACACAAATTGGTTGCTGACATGCTTCATGCGGTGATGGCTGCCGACCGAAAAATCTACGTCAAAAACGTGGTCAACCGACTCATCAAAGAACAGAACCTCAAGGTCATGGACGAAGATGGCAAGACCGTCAAAACCTTTAAAGGCTCCGAAGACTGGGAGACCACATTCGGCACCCTGCCCCTGCCTGCTCAGCAGTTTCGCTATGGGTCTGAAGAAGCCTATCGCCAGAACCAGGACTTTGAATACGGCCTGATCAGTTCATGGGCCATCAACAAAAAGCATATGCCCGACACTGATTTTGAAAAAACGAAAATCAAAATCATGGAAGACACCGGCAAACCTGTCTACGGCGAAGAGACTGTCGGCAGCGAGAAATTTTTCGTCGCCATGTATCCCGACCGCGCCACCGCCAAGGCCTGCTGGGATTGTCACAACAAACATGTTGACTCCCCGAAAACCGACTTTAAACCTGATGACGTGATGGGCGGCATTGTTATTCGCATCCCAATGTGATCCCAATGCAATGTTGAACTGATTGTTTGTCTCAGATCAAGGAAACCAAGCAAGGAGATTCGTACCATGCCAGTGCAATATTGTTTGTTGATGTTGTTGTCGTTGTGCATGCTCATCACAGCATGCGACAAAAAACCACAAGCTCAGGAGTCGGTTGCGACTGTTGAGGAAACTGCTGAGGAGCATGCCGAATTCCCCAAACCCACCGACCCGGAATTGATGGCGGGTTATGACGTGTTCGCCAAGGTGTGCAGTCACTGTCACATTGAAAGTGAATACGCGCCGGTGATCAACACCCCCAAAGACTGGACCAAACGTCTGGATAAAAGAGGACGCGACACCCTGCTTAAGCATGCCATTGAAGGTTATGGGGACATGTCACCCAAGGGCGGTCGACGCGGCAAGGATCTGACCGATAAACAGGTAGCCCAGGGTTTGGATTACATCCTCAGCTTGTTACCAAAGACTCAATAAAAACAGTGTTTGCTGTGTTAACGCATAGCAGACACTTTGCAAAAATCGTCGTTGAATTTCACACACCTCATGCCTCAAATTAAAGGACATCACGTGACACCAAAACAAATCGAACTCGTTCAAAGCACCTGGGCCATGGTCGTGCCTATCGTCGACACCGCTGCGGATCTTTTCTATGGCAATCTCTTTGAAATGGACCCGACTCTTCGTCCGATCTTCCCTGAAGATATGACTGAGCAAAAAAAGAAACTCATGGCCATGCTCGGCACTGCAGTCAACGGACTAAACAATCTTGATTCGATTATTGGTGCAGTTAAAGCATCCGGTGTGCGTCACGTGGATTACAAAGTCACCGCGTCCATGTATGATACGGTTGGAGCTGCGCTGCTCAAGACTCTTGAACAAGGATTGGGTGATGCGTGGAACGACGAAGTCAAGGAAGCATGGACGGTGACCTATACCACTCTTGCTTCTGTGATGATCGGCGCAGCAGACGAACACCTCAAAGCCAACGCGTAACGCCCGAACAACGAATCATGAACAACTCGCCCCGCATTGTCACACACGCCCGTCCCTTTGTCCTGCTGGCCATGGTTGGATGCCTATGCATCCTCAGTGGTTGTGGTGATGAGGATATTGAAATTTATGATGCGCCGCGCCCTGCCATTGCATCAAGCCCCGCACATGATCCCAATGACGGTCACGATCATTCCGGGCATGACCATGCACAACCCCAAGCACCAGCACAAACCAAAGCGCCCGGCGAATTCGCCTATCTGCTGCCCGAGGGATGGAAGCAGGCCGAACCGGGCCGCATGGTACTGCATAGTCTTGCAACATCATCCGGCGCCACGGTCAATATCTCTGCATTCCCCGGAGACGTGGGCGGCGTGGTGATGAATGTCAATCGCTGGCGAGGCCAACTCGGACTCGATGCCAACAGCCCGGATCAAATTCAAGCTGCACTCACCGAAGACAAGCTCGGTTCCATTGCTGCCAAACGTGTTGATTTATCCAACGACACGCAACGCATGATCGTCTCCTTCGGTATGGTCGATGGCAAGACATGGTTTGTCAAACTCACCGGAACCGCTCAACAGATTGATACTGCCCTGCCGGCATACGATCAGTTCTTGAAATCCGTGAACTGGAAATAAGCGAAATATTTTAACCACAGTGACACAGAGTAAGACAATCAAGAATTCCTCTTGTTTAATCTGGCTCTGTGACTCTGCGTCTCTGTGGTAAACTCCGAGTTGTCTTATCCGAGTTGGCTTGCACGATGAAAAAAATCCTTAAAAAATTTGCCTCGCTTCGCATCACCGTCGTGGTGCTCATTGCAGGCATGATGCTTGTTCTGGCGGGGACACTTGCCCAGACACACATGCCGATCCGTGAAGCACAGAAAATTTATTTTCAGTCTTTCGTGGTTCCAATTCATCTAAACAACGGCATGTCCATCCCGGTCTTACCCGGCGGGTACACGCTTGGCATCATCATGATTTTCAATCTGACCTGCGCGTACCTGACCACCTTCAAGTGGTCGTTTAAACGCATGGGGATTTTGATCATGCACTCGGGCATTCTCCTGCTATTACTTGGACAATTGTTCACCGACCTGTATTCGGTTGAGAGTCAGATGGTACTCAATCACGGTGATGCCAAGAATTACACCGAGGCGTTATACGACTTTGAACTGGTGCTCATTGATACATCCGGCAAAGACGTGGATCGTGTGTACAGCATCCCCCAAAGCAAAATTGCAACAGGGAATATGATTGCCGACTCACGTTTACCGATCGCCATTTCGGTTAAGGAATTCATCACCAACGCCAACTTGACCATGGGCGTCAACACCATCGCCACGCAGGGTTTTGGCCAACGTGTCCAGGCGGTTCCTGCACCACCGGTTAAAGGGGATGACAAACGCAATCTCCGATGTGCCTATGTTGATTTGATCTCCAACGGCAAGTCGCTTGGCACATGGATGCTTTCCACTGCATTCATGAAAGCCGATCAAATTGAAATTGACGGCAAGACGTATGACATTCAAATGCGTCACCGCCGCTACATGCTGCCAATGACCATTCAACTTCAGGAGTTTGAACACAAGCGATTCACCGGCACCAATGTCCCCGCTGCTTTTTCAAGTCGCGTCCGACTCGTTGATCCGGTTCAACATGAAGACCGCATGATCACCATCAGCATGAACCAACCGCTGCGATACGCGGGCAAGACGTTCTACCAGGCTGGCTTTGCAAACGAAGACAAGACCACCATCCTGCAGGTTGTCCTCAACCCCGCAGCCATGCTCCCATACATCGCATGCATCCTTGTGACACTGGGGATGACCTGGCACTTCGTCGCCCACTTCATCAAGTTCCGCAAACAGCAGACCAAACGTGACACGGAGGTCAAAGCATGAATCAGTTGTCCCCCACTTTCCCGACAGCTTGCACCAGATTTACATCCGGTGCGAATGCGATTGCGTTATTGGTGACAGTATTGGTCTGCCTGACACAATCTTTATTTGCCCAGGAATCAGACGACGCGCCAACTCTGGACACTACTCCAAAGCCAACCTCTGCGGAGGTGTCCGCCAATTTGGATTGGAGTGGGTTGGGGAAAATCGCGGTGATGCAAAGTGGCCGACTCAAACCACTGGATACCGTCGCACGTTCGAGCATGCTGATGATCTGTGGCAAGCAAACTGTCAAAGTCGAAGGCCGCCCCACCCATGCCATGCAGTGGCTCATGGATGTCATGTGCAAGCCGGAGTTGGCGGACCTGTATCGTGTCTTTCTGATTCACGATCCGGACATCAAAGCCTTGCTTAAACTCGGCGATGAAGACAAACGCTGGAGCTTCACGGAACTTGCCCCGCACCTGCGACTGCTCGCTGAGCAAGCCAATCAAGCCAGCGACGTCCAACCGCATCAACGTAACCGATACCAACGCGCGGTCCTTGAGCTTTACAGTCACCTTAACCAATACACGATGCTTAAGAATGCGATCGCCCCGGAAAAAAGTCCTGACTTTGGCAAAGAGCTTGCCCAGGTTCAAATGTTCACTGAGTGGTTGGTCAACAATACAGACAAGATCGACGAAGATGCGATTAAGCAGCTAAACATTCTCAAGCAACACTATGAACAGCTTGGTTCCCGCAGCAGCATTCACTTTGTCCCGCCCATCGGAGACCTGCCCTGGCAGAAGATTGGCGAACATATGCGTGAGGTTTTGGCGGGTCTTCCAATGGATCCGTCGGTGCCCCTCTTTGCTGTGATCCGACAAGCGTATCGCCAGGGAGATTGGCAGACGGTCAATCAGATGATTGCAGATCACTTGCAGACGCCTGAACAAATCAAAGCGGAGAAGGTGCATAGCGAGGCGAAGTTTAACCGTATCGCGTTGTTGGTCAATGCCATGCCTGTGTATGTGTTGGCGTTGGTGGTGACGTTGCTTGCGATGATGCTCAAAAAACGTTGGATGTTGATTGCTGGTGTAGCCATCACCATCATCGCCGTACTGATGCATTCATCTGGCTTGGGTTGGCGGATGTGGATTGAAGGTCGCCCGCCTGTGATTAATCTCTATGGATCAGCGGTCTTCATCGGCTGGGGCGCGACGATTATGGCCTTGATTCTGGAGAAAATTTACAAAAACGGCCTTGCCACCATTGCTGCGTGTCTCATCGGTTTTTCGACACTCATCATTGCTCATCATCTGTCACTCAGTGGCGACACCATCGAACCTGTCCGCGCGGTGCTTAACTCCAACTTCTGGTTGGGGACGCATGTGATCGTGGTGACGCTGGGTTACTCAGCGATGTTCGTCGCAGGCGCGATTGCAATCATCTTCGTGATTCGTGATGTGATTCTGCGGAACCTCACCACCAAGACCTATGCAAGTATGGGACGCATGGCGTATGGCATCATCTGCTTTGCCATGCTCTTCTCATTCGTCGGCACCGTGCTTGGCGGTATCTGGGCGGATCAGTCATGGGGACGCTTCTGGGGATGGGACCCCAAGGAGAACGGCGCCCTGCTGATCGTCATGTGGAACGCTGCAATTCTCCACGCCCGTTGGTCTGGCATGGTGCAAATCCGAGGCATGATGATTATGGCAATCCTGGGTAACTGCATCACTGCATTTAGCTGGTTTGGCGTGAACATGATGGGCGTGGGTTTACACAGCTACGGCTTTATGGACGGTGCATTCCTGTGGCTCATTGGATTCTTCATCAGCCAATTGATCTTTGTCGCCATCGGCTTGTTCCCCATTCAACAGCTTCTAGACAACGATCAAAACAAACCGCCCAAAGAAGATGGTTCGGAACTGAGAATCTGAGACTGTCACTGATTCAATCACAGCGTTTGAGGAATCGAATACAGGGGCATCATCATCGCCACGATGTAGCCGATCACACATAGGATCAAGCCGACCAGAAACAGCTTGTTGATCACCAGCTTGGCAAGGTCGGACTTGATGAACTTTTCCTTGACGATCAGAAAGATGGCTAACCCGACAATTACAGGCGTGTAAAACCATGACTGCGGTAGCCACATCACCCATGCAGTGAGTCTTGGGATCGCGACATCCATATCGTTAAAGGTGCGCGTAAATTGGCCATGAAGCATCCGCACAATCACGCCAAAGACGATCAACACCACAAGATTGAAAATCATGGTCGCGGTGTTGGCAATGATAATTGTCTTGTATTTGGATTTAGTCACGTTCTCCCCCAAGTCGTCGAATGATAGTGTCATGCCAATTTGAATTAATCTTCAGCTTCGTCTCATCCTGACCTGCACCGGATTGACATCCTGTGCTAATCGCAATTCAATTTCTAAGCGATGACAATCGTCACTGTATCTTACCACGCTGCATGACCAGAACCTTGACCAATTGTCCTTTGGGGATGTTAATGCCCCAGCGATAACCGATCTGTTTTAACGGCAAGTCGGCAACCTGCTCGGTAACTTCATCCCAATCGCGTTGACGCAGGATGAGGTATCCGGGTTCGTTGATTTTGGCCCAGTCAATGATTTCACCGCTGCGGATGGTATCCATTCCACGCGGGAGTTTGCCGGGATAGGCTTGCTTATCCTGCATGCGGATACCGTTGATATAGAAGACCAAGGAGGCCTCCTCATAGCCGGTGGCTGCGATGGGGGCATGGATATCGCCCTGCTCTTGGATGATCTGGACAATGCCGGGACTTATTTTCATCAGGTCTTCGGTGGCAGGCAGGATGCCATAAGCAAAGATGGCCCAAAAGGCGACGGTACTGCCAAGCATCAGTCGGGCGCACTTGGCGTATTGCTGAGCCTTGTGTGCTTTGAGGACAAAGAAGGAGACCGCGAACTGGAAGATACCCACGACGATGCCACCGACGATCAGATCCGCTAAATCCAAACCTGTTTTTTGATAATTGAGCAGGCGAAACGTCAGCGGCCCGACGATCAATGCAAAGCCACTAAACCATATCAATGGGAAGTAACACGTCCCGCCCTTCTCCATCCAGAAGCGGTCGACCTTGCTTAGCCCATCAGGGATACGTGTCAGGTGACTGATCGCAGCTGCAGTAACAATCGCAAGTGACGGGAAGACCGGCAGAATGTAATGCGGCAACTTGGTTGCGACAACGGACATCAAAATAAACGTCGGCCAAAACCAACCGAGCAAGACCGCACGTGACAGATCACTTCCAAGTCGCCTGCCATAAAGCGCACGGACACTGCCATAAAGAAGCAGTGTCCAGGGCATGAACAGTCCAATGACCACCGGGATGTAGTACGGCAGGGACAGAAAGAAATTCCCGCCATGGCTTTCCTGCGGTTCAAGGATACGTTGAATGATGTGTCGGCCAATGCCTTGTTGAGCGAACTCGCCGTCGGTTGCACTGTTGGCTGGAATCGCCCACAGCAGAAAGATGCCGGTTGCGATCAGTGATAACACGATCAGCCAGATCATTGGCTTCTTACCAACTTTGCGCAGATCGGAATGGCCAAACCAGAGAATCCCCATCATGGATAAGACCGGCACCGCCAGGCCGACTGGCCCCTTGGTGAGCATCGCGCCAGTGAGTCCCAGCAACATTGCAGCAAGGTGTCCAATATGTGCCTTACCGGATTGGAGCATGAAGACCGCAGGTGTGATGGCGGTCATGATAAATGCAAGCAGCACTGCATCGGTCGTGGCAGCGCCCCCAACAATGAGCATCAAGCCGGTCGTGCAGAGAATCGCAGCGGACCAGAATCCGGTGAGTGGATCAAAAAGTCGTCGTCCCAAGTAGCCAGTGAGTAAACTGGATACCGCCATGCCGATGGGTGCAAAAAATCGGACACCTGCTTCACAAGGGCCCAGCAGGCTCACACCGATGGACATCAACCAGTAAATGAGGATCGGTTTATCAGGTCTCAGATCGCCGTTATAGGTCGGGACGATGTAGTCACCGCTGGCAAGCATTTCCAGAGTGGCTGAGGAGAATCGGGTTTCATCGCGGTCAAAAAGTGATGTTTGAAAAATCGTAAACCAATACAAACCAAGCATCAACAGCACAAACAGGACCATGGTGTGCGTCTTGGTGAGATTGTCATAGGACTTGGCTGGATGATCCGTCATGCCGACTCCGGGAGCTAAGGGATGGACAATTGGACATGATAGCGGATTTGAGTCATTGAATCCTATGTGTCGGCATTGCCAAGCTGATGGGTTTTGGTTACAATTCCCGATTCACTGCAAATTACTCGGCCAGGGGTGCATCATGCACCTGCCGGTCCGGCGTGTCGTCGCGTGATCGACACCACCGAGTAGCACTGGAGATTCGAAATTATGTCCGAAAGCCCCACCCGACTTTACGAAGGTCTTTTCCTTGTCAGCCAAGCCGCCGCCGGCAGCGATTACGCTGGTGTTGTGGATCACATCAAGGAAGTCCTCGCCCGCGCCGAAGCCACCGTCCATGTCCTCACCAAGTGGGATGAACGTCGTCTGGCTTACGATATCAAAGCTGATAAGCGTGGCACCTATTTCCTGGCACTGTTCAACGCCCGTTCCACTCAGATTGCCAACCTTGAACGTGACTGCAACCTCTCGGAAACCATCATCCGTGCTTTGATTCTTCGTGGCGATCACATCGGCGAAGTTGAATTCGAAGAATTCAAGAAGGCAACTCCCGCAGAACAGGCTGCAACACTTCAGGAAGCTGAAGAAACCGCAGCAGCAGATGCCACCGAAGCTGACGCCAACAGCGAAGAAGCACCTGAAGCGGTGACCGAAGAAGTTGCAGTTGAAGCAGCCGTTGCCACCGAAGAAGCTGGCGACGAAGAAGAAAAATAAATCCGCACCTACAAGCCAACCTTTGAACCTGTTACGCCAATAAAGGATTGACCGATGCCAAACCTTAACAAAGTCATGTTGATGGGAAACCTCACCCGCGACCCGGAACTGCGCTACTTGCCCAGTAATATGGCTGTGGTGGGTTTAGGCCTGGCAGTCAATCGTCGCTGGCGTAACCAACAAGGTGAACAGCAGGAAGAAACCACCTTTGTGGACTGCGAAGCGTTCGGCAAGACCGCGGAACTGCTCAACCAGTACCTCAAAAAAGGTCGCCCCGTATACCTCGAAGGACGACTCAAACTTGACCAGTGGCAGGACCGCGAAGGCGGCAACCGATCCAAACTCAAGGTCATCATCGAAAACTTCCAATTCATCGACTCCCGTGGAGAAGGTGGACAAGGTGGCGGTGGTGGCAGCTACCAAGGTGGACAAGGCGGTAACGCAGGCGGTGGATACAGTGGTGGGAATCGCGGAGGCGGTAGTGGTGGCAACTACAACAATGCCAACAGCTCCAACAACGCACCCCAACAAGACCCACACCAACCCGTCGAAGAAGACGACATCCCCTTCTAACCCCCCGGCCCCGGTAGCCCCGAAAGTTTTCCCCTGTGAAAATAAAAATGGGACGGTAAACGGGAACGGTATGAAGTGGACAAAGCCCTATACTGAGCAACGCGAAGTATGGGATGGCCTTGAAGCCTCGAAAAACAAATAACTCACATGCTGGTGTACCGCCGCAGATCAAAGTTGAAATGCGGGCAGACGCCTAACTCAAATCCCAGATGATTGGGAAGGACAACATGAAACAGATCACTCTGCTTTTAACTCAAAACGTCGATAACCTCGGCATCGTCGGCGATGTCGTGAAAGTCAAAGCCGGTTATGCCCGCAACTACCTGTTGCCCCACGGCATGGCCACCACCCCCACCCAAGGCGCCATCGACCGCTTGGCCGAAGAGCGTGCCCGTGTGGAAGCTGAAATGAAAGAAGTCTTCGCCAAGCAGGCTGCAATCATCGAAAAGCTCGAAGGCCACGAAATCACCATGAAGCGTGCTGCCAACGAACAAGGCCTGCTTTTTGGTGGTGTCTCTCAGCATGAAATCGCTCTGGCACTGCGTGAAGACGGCTTTGAAATCGAAGACCGCTACGTCCGCATCGGTGAACAGATCAAGCGTCTGGACAGCTACGAAATCCCGGTCGTGATCAACAAAGAACTCAAGACTCACATCAAGCTCTGGGTTGTCTCCGACAAGCCCCAGGAACAGCTTGAAGCTGAAGCCAAGGAAGAAGAAGCTCGCCTCAAGGCTGAACTCGAAGCCGAAAAGGCCGAAGAAGCAGCCGAAGAAGCAGCTGAATTCGCCGCCAAGAAAGCTAAGTAATTTAGCATTCATCTCAGCTTAAAATTCAAAAACCACGTCTGGAAACGGACGTGGTTTTTTCATGCAATTAAAACATCAAACCCTTTGAATTGCCTATAATCGTTAATCAAAAATTCTGGGAGACGATAACGATGACTCGAACTACGATTATTTTCTTTTTCATCTTATTTACAATGAATCTTCTTGGCTGCCAATCCAATCAAATTGGTACCTATTTCGCTCAACAGCAAGCAAAACAATCTTCGCCGCAAAGAGTCGGAATCTCACAATTTAATATCATCTACTACACCGAAAAATACTATCCAAGAGGTAGTATTGCTGGCATGCTCCAGTCAGGTATCGAAGATATTCTCGGCGATGACAGCCGCGAAAAACTGGAAGCCCAACAAGCGGTTCGCCGTGAACAATTACTCGCCCCCATCATTCAAACATTATCAAATAACGATCAACTCCAATACATCCACTCTGAAGACAATCCCACACTAACGCTGCCGTTTGATAAAGAAACATATTCGAAGTATTCCCAAACACACGATTTAGATTTGATCCTGAAAGTCATCGTGGCATTGCAACGCAATCCCAGTGGTATGTTCAACAAAGAAGGAAATTCGCATCTGACTCTAAGACAAACCTGGCACTTTTACGATCCAACGAGTAAGTACCTTGGAATGATCTCTGTGGTCGGTAAATCCAAGCACTTTGATTTGCCCTTTGGCAGTTACGATACGCGCGACGAACAATTTGCCCAGCAATTCGTTGAGCTTACCAGGCAAACCAGCCAAGACTGCCTAAAGGAACTTAAGCAGCAAATACAAGAAGCCAGTCCACAAGCATTTGCACCACATCAATAACGTTGCGTCATTTTCACACATAAATCACACAGGCCAATTTACCAGTAACACTTGTAATTCAGTGGCAGACCAGACTACACTCGACACTTATGAAAACCATGCATCCCAAAGATTTACTGGTCTATCGTGATATCCTCAAACTTGTTTGGAAATATGGCAATCGCTCGATGCTCTCTTCCATCGGATTTGAAAAGCATCTTGAAAAAGATGATACGTCTGATGCCCAGGACAATGAGAACCACACCGCAGAAGACTTTGCTTCGGACCTTGAAAAGCTTGGGCCGACCTATGTGAAAATCGGTCAGATATTGGCCACGCAATTGCCGATCCTCCCTGCTCAATACAAGCAGGCCATGGAGCGTTTACAGGACGATGTCGAAGCGATCCCGTTTAACGAAGTCGCCCCGATCATTGAAAGCGAGTTAGGCAGTCCAATCCTCAGTCTCTTTGAAAAGATTGACACCCTGCCGATCGGTGCCGGTTCACTGGCGCAAGTTCATACTGCCACACTTAAAAACGAAACACAGGTCGCCATCAAAGTCCAGCGTCCGGGCGCCTTGAAAAATGTCAACGAAAACTTCCGCGCCTTGGAACATGTGGCCAGCACCATCGACACCATGACCAATGAACGCTACGGTCTAGTCGAGATACTCGAACACACTCGCAAAACATTGCTTGATGAACTGGACTTCCGCCATGAAGCATCCAACTTATCCACCATTGGCAGACACCTGAAAAAAGAACCGATGATCCTCGTCCCCCGCCCAGTCGTTTCCCTGTGTTCCCAACGGGTGCTGACCATGTCCTATCATCCGGGTGAAAAAGTCACCGAGCTTTCCCCACGCCGAATCGATGAACTCGATGGAGACAAACTGGCAGGCAAATTGTTTCGATCCTACATGCACCAAATCCTCGTCCAAGGCACGTTCCATGCTGACCCACATCCAGGCAACGTTCTACTGGATCAACAAGGGCGAATCATCCTCCTGGACCTGGGGATGGTCGGACACATCTCGCCGAACATGCGCGAAATGCTCACGCAACTTGTCCTGGCCATTGCGGATGGGCGCGGCGATCAGGTCGCTGATATCACCATCCGCATTGGTGAACCTGACCGCACCTACGACCACATGCATTTCACCCAGCAGGTCAACAATTTGGTGATGCAATGCAATCAGAATCCTGTCGAGGGAATTCAACTAGGCAAAGTCCTCCTGGATATCGCCAATATCTGTGCGGAAGATCGCGTGCGTTTGCCACCGATCATGACGACCATTGGCAAGACCCTGCTCAACCTTGATGAGTTGGCTCGAACCATCGCCCCGACATTTAATCCCAGTGACACGGTGCGAAGGTATTCGAGCAAAATTCTCACCAAGCATTTCCGACGGTCCTTTAGCCGCATGCGACTTTACGATGCTGCCATTGAAATCTCGCGTCTGGTTGAAGAAGCGCCACGACGGATGAACAAGCTGCTGGACACCATCGTACGTCAGGACTTGGGCTTGAAGATTGATGCCATTGATGAAGAAAAACTCATCAGCGGATTTGAGAAGATCGCCAACCGCATCACGTTTGGCCTGATCGTCGCTGCATTGTATCTGTCAGGCGCGATGACACTGAATGTCGAACACGCAGGCCCCAGGTTTGGCGATGTGCCGCTGCTGTCCATCCTGCTTTTCATGGGTGCATTTTTAGGGACAGGGATGATTTTGATGACGATGTACTTCAAACGTTCCAACAAAAAATAACAGTCATCTACGAAACCAATTCGTTCAAATACAAAATATTTTTACCGCAACGGCCAATTTTTGACCAATTAGGCGGTTTAAAAATCATTATCAGATTTCTCAATCCTGACATTTATTAAAATTACAAGACTTTTCATAACAGTTATTTAAAACAATACAGATTCAAAACATTCTTCTGGCATCAACTTTGCGTTGTCATTAACAGCCACCAGCAGTTCGCAGGTTGGCTTGATCAACAGCTGTTTGTTGACAAGGAGAATCGGTTATGAATCCCAAACGAAACCCATCACGAACACTTCGCCAATGCATCCGCCGCGGTCATCACAAACGCCAGGATCGCAGGCGACAACGCCATCTTCGTCGCCTGGCGCAAATTATGCGACTCAAACTCCAACGGGCTTATCCACAAGGCTACTCCCCGCAGCACGCATCACTTCTTTTGAGTGAAGGTGATGAGCTGGTCCTGGCATTACAGCGATATGAAGCTGGAGAGTATGGCAACTGCCAAGACTGCCACCGCCCTATTTCACTGCTGGAACTTTGGGCCAAGCCCTATCGTCGCCACTGCAAGGATTGCCTCATAGAACACGGTGAGCCGCCTCAACGCAAACTCCGATTTGTTCTCTAATCGATCATCCAATTTCAAAGTCCAATGCACCTACGATGATCAAACATCCGGGTTAAGGAAAGTTTTTTATGGAATCATTGAATCATTCCCAGATCACAGTTATGTTCCTCTCTCTGGGACTGCTACTTGCAACCGCCAGACTCTTTGGCGAAATTGCCAAGCGTCTGCATCAACCCTCGGTGCTGGGTGAAATCCTCGCTGGCATCGTGCTTGGCCCTACTATCCTCGGGCAGATTTGGCCAGAAGCAAATCTGTTTCTCTTCCCACTGGAAGGGCCCAATGCCCTGATGCTCAGCGGCTTGGCCACGTTGGCGGTGTCGTTGTTTCTGCTCGTGGCGGGGATGGAAGTGGACTTGTCGACCATGTTCCGCCTCAAGCGCGTGGCATTGATCATCGGCATCACCAGTATCGTGATACCGTTTGTGATCGGCTTTGGTGCAGCACAATCCATGCCTCAATTACTGGGGATGGAAGCCGGTGCCGACCCGTTAATTTTCTCATTGTTCCTGGGCATCGCACTGTCGATCTGCGCCTTGCCAGTGATCGCCAAGATTCTCATGGACCTTAACCTCTTCCGTTCAGACATCGGTATGACGATCATTGCGGTCGCAATCTTCCAGGACCTTGTCGGCTGGTTGATCTTCGCCATCATCCTGGGCATGATGCAGGCAAGCAATGGTGATGGCCATGGCATGAGTATCGGCATGACCATCGCCCTGACACTCGGCTTTGCCAGCTTCATGCTTACCGTCGGACGCAGCGTCATCCATCGCATCCTCCCATGGCTACAAGCTCACACCAGCTGGCCCGGCGGCGTGCTTGGCTTTGCATTAGGCCTTGGCATGTTCGGCGCAGCATTCACCGAATTCATCGGCATTCACGCGATTTTCGGCGCGTTCATCGTCGGTGTGACCCTTGGTGATTCATCACACTTACGTCAGCAAACCCGGACCACCATCGAACAGTTCATCTCCTTTATCTTCGCCCCACTGTTCTTCGCATCCATCGGATTACAGGTCGACTTCTTTAGTCACTTTGATCTGAAACTCGTCATGATCGTCATGGTTCTGGCATGCGTAGGCAAGACACTGGGCGGACTCATCGGCGCGTACTGGGCAGGCTTCCCACGGCGTCAGAGTTGGGCGATGGGCTTTGCACTTAACGCTCGTGGTGCAATGGAAATCGTCCTGGCGTTACTGGCGTTGCAATACGGCGTGATCGGTGAAGACCTGTTCGTCGCACTGGTGGTCGTGGCTTTGGCAACCGCACTGATGGCCGGCCCATTGATGCAATTGTCCCTAAGCCGCAAGCAACCTGCGACGCTTCGCAAATACCTTACCGCCAACACGTATCTGCCTGAGCTGGCCTGTCACACACGACACGAAGTCATCGACATGCTCGCTGGCGCCGCCGAACCCTATGCGGATATGCATGGCAATTCACTGGCAAACCTGGTTCATCAACGTGAACAGATCATGAGCACCGCACTGCCCGGCGGCCTGGCTGTCCCACATGCACGAGTCCCCGGACTTAAACAGCCCATTATCAGTGTCGGCATCATCCCCACCGGTGTGGACTGGGATGCGCCCGATGGTCGATCCACCAAGTTGGCCATCATGGTCCTCACACCGGAAAAAGCCGGACAAACGCAGTTGGAGTTGCTGGCGGATATCGCATCAACATTCAGTCACGCGCCCACCATGGCCAAGGCGATCAATTGCCATACCTACACCTGTTTCCTGGCAGCATTGAACACCAAACCCCATGCACACGAACCGGCGGACATCCCTGTGAAAGTTGAGCCGGCATAAACATCCAATCTCAAGTTCAGACAAGTGCAGCATGGTCATCTGGATCATGCTGCACTTGTATTTATACTGTCTCTTGAAGTTGCGGGTATCATGTTCTGTGCAGTAATGGTCAAAAACCATCTTACGGGGAACATGTCGCATGCCACTGTGGATCGTCGAATCTTTTTTTGCCCTGCTATTGCTTGGCAGCCTAGTATGGATTGGTTCACGTTCATTTACACGCAACATCCATTTCCTCAAATATCAACTACTCAAACTCATTGCATGCTACATCCCAACCCTCTTGCTTTGGAAAATTGCAGACTCGCAAAACGTCCAACTCACCACCATGATCAAAGCCGGACTCTTTGTCGGACTAATCACATGGTGCGCCATGGGACTGATCCTGAGACCAGCAAAAAAGACGGTAAAAACAGGCTCAAAACGAATCAGCCGCATGGGCAACGCCTCACTGTTGACTGTCACATTGCTTGCATGGTTCATCGGCATGGATGTCATCGCCAAGACCATCCCACGTTCCTATCTTGTTCAAAAAGACCAGCACAGTTGGCTGTTTAATTCCCTGGCAAACCATCACGGCAAGGCCGACGAATCGACACCGCCATCTCTTGAGGATGTGATGGCCCAGCAAAACATGCTCTTTACAGGACTCCGAAATCAGGCCGACTCGGCGCGGCAATGGTTATATGATGCAACCGGAATCAACACCGTCGTCCAACAGCTTGGTGCGCTGCAACAAATCCTTGCACTGAGCCACGCACAGCGCACGCAGATCATTCAAACCAATCCCCAACTCTTAGCACTCACGCAGCATCCGCGACTGTTAAAAATCGTCAACAATCCGGAACTCGTCGATTTGATTACCCAGGCAGGCGAAGGACACATGCAGGCTCTTTGGCAACTGCACCAACACCCGGACCTCACCGCCTTGATGAATGACCGCCAACTGCATAAGCAAATGATGCAGCTGGATATTCACCGCATCATTCAAACCTATCAGCAGCGACAATGGGTCGACCAATCGATCCTGCCGGTAACCTGGTACACCACCACACTCACCAACCCCAAAGTATTGGCGGACACCTTGGAAAACCCGGCGTCATGGCAACGGTCTGCGGCGGGCATGCAATGGGAGCCATCCTCAACATGGACGGCTGCATGGGCTGAGGTCCACGCCCAGGTAAACCAACGCCTTGAACTTCATATCCAGACCCAGGCAAACGTGACGGTTTATATCGATCAACAACAAGTCGCAACCCAATCCCATCCAGACGGATACATGTTGCAACTCACATCCACCGGCAAGCCCATGGCCGTTTGTATCCTGCTGGATTTCCGACACACACAACAATCGCGCACGTGTCAGATCAATCTCACAGCGATGATCAACGTACCTTAATACGACACCTATAGGCTAGCACCAGATGTTAATACGGGCAGGTAAACGATTGAATGTATCTGAACCTCAGCGACCGGGGAAACAAGGCTTGGGAGCATTATTCCCACACTTGTTCTGAATCTGATCCATGATCTTAAAGCCTGCTTCGGAGTTGACCTTGACCCACTTTTTGCTCGCAGGATCGGCAACCATGTGGCCATTTTCGATTAGTTCATAGTTGTCCACCCCATTATCAGCAGCTACCGGCGTCATGATCGCTTTCTTGGCTTCGTGGGTGTAGGTTTCAAGCCAACCGACAAAACGTGAACTCTCATCACCACAGTCCCCGCAGCTAAACACAAATGCACGGACGCCATCCTTACCCGAAGGCGCAGTAACAGGCGGGAGTTGGTCGGACTTGTCGACATAAATCGAGCCATCGGCAGTATCCATGAAATAGACATCCACGACACGATGATTGTTCTTGGGCTTTGCTTGTCCCAGGGGCAAACCTTCCGACATGGCATCCCAGAAACCACGTTCGATTTGCGGGTCAGAGAGAAGAAATTCCCACATCAGGTTGTAATAGACTTCCTGGAATTGATCGTTGCCATCAAGCGGAGCGATGAAATCTTCAGTGACCTTGGCCATCGGATCTTCGGCATGCAGATACCGCTTGGCAACGGCATCACCGAGGGACTTGATCAAGCGTCCGAGCAGACGCGTGTCCTGCGTCATGCGAACTTGATACTCCGTGCCTTGCATCCGCGAGGAGTAGACCAGGCCACCTTCCTGGTCAGCATACTTCGTAAAGTCAGCCATCAGACTATTAATCACCGGATACACACGCGGCCGAGGGAAAGCCAATCCCATCGGCAAGGTCGCGTAGAGCTCTTTGGTTTGCGTATTGAAACGAATCGATTGATACAGCAAAGGCACGTCTTCAATGGCGGCAACCATCTGGTTGATCTCCGCATCGCTAAGACCAGGGGTCTTTATCGACTTGTCGATCTTTTGAAGATAAGCGTTCATTTCATTGTGAATCAGTAATTCAATCTGACCTGCATATTTAAGAAGCTCAGGCAAACTTTGCAGAGTTCTTGAACATTGGAAAGACGAAACCCCCTGAGGCAAGCCATCAAGTATCTGCTCCAAAACCGGATCAAGCACTTGTGTTTGGGACTGCAATACGTGATTCAAACGAGAAGTGGTACTCGTGCCATCATGAAGCAATGTATAAGAATCCGTATGACTGGCAAGCAAGTAGCGACGACTGATTAATTCATGCTGGTTAAAACCAAAGAGTCCAAAGGCAGACTTGATGTGCGTCTGCTGCACATAGAGATTCATCTGATCAGATATTTTGTTTTTAAGCACACTGTAACTGTGTGACAACTGCGGCCTGGCACCTTCAAAAAGAGCCAACCAGGCATCCGTCGATGCCTGATAATCACTGGTCTTCTCGTCGGCGCTGGCCTGTAGATGTGCATCAAGCACATCATCACTGATGCGTGGCATAACGCGCATCGACGTATGCAGCGGTTGGTTTTGCAAGCCGTCATAAGACTTGAAAAACGCATGTAAAGTTGGGTATTGTGTCGGCGTTTGTTCCGGGGTATAGGTCAACAGCGAATTGATCGTCCAATCGGAAAGCTGCTCAAATTGACGCGGGGAATGCTGTTTCTGATAAACGTCCAAACAGGTGTCCATCAGCAAAGTGGATACTTTATGGCGAACCAGTTCATTGCGAATATTGGTAAGCCACTTCACGAGTAACTTAGACTTGCCAGGCTTATTCTGCTTACCCGTGACACTGATTTGCGACCATGGTAAATCCAACTCCTTAAGGGCGGTCTTCACCTTGGTCATGTCGATGGGTTGGGCAAGAGCAGACTTATCATGACGGTCTGAATCAATGTCACACACCAAAGTCTGATGCGTGGGTGAAAGATCAATGGACAATAACAAACCACGTGTCTGTTGCAGACCGATGGTCAATTCATCAAGCAAGGTATCAAAGCTGCCCATTGTAAATGACTTGCCAAAATACATGACCTGATTGATATCCGTAATACCAAAACGCCAACGCAACTGGTTGTTGAATTGGACACGCTGTTGCGGTTTGATTTCACGATTGGCCTGCTGGATCATCATATCCAGCGAACGGTCAATCTGCGGTCGCAACCTTGGCAGCATGTCAACCATCGGCATCAGTGGCTTGGTGTTGATCACAATACTCAAATCACTGTCGGGCGTGATCTTGGCAATCTGCTTGGTGATGTAGGGATCACCGTCGCCTTGATAACTCAAAACACGCAGGCAAAGAGTCGCATTCGAGCTGATGAGGATGCCGTTTTGCAAACTTGCGATATACAAGCGCGGTGGCAACGACGGATTGCCTGACTCTACTTGAAAAAGCTGATGACCTTCCTGATCAATTTTATTAACGTTCCAAGGCTTGATCATATTCATCAACAAGCCTGAAGCGCTCAGGTGATTTTTCACCGGCAGGAACAACGCAAAGTCCGGCTGTCCCTGTGATGGATAAAAGGCAAAGCCCGCCGGTGCTGAAAAATCCAACCCCAACATCTGTTCAAGCATCATCGGATTCAGAGGCATGCCCATCGTCATCACACCCAGCATGGCCATCCCGGGATTAGGCGACTCAAGCAGAGGTTTTATATGCTCTGGCAATAACTCCAGAGGTAAACCCGACATCGCAAGCCCATCAATATCTGACAGCAACTTGCCCAGACTGTTGACCTGCACATACACCAACGCATCCGTTGACAGATTCACGGACGGCTGTTGCATCGTGACCGTGCCGGGTGCAAGGATCATGGGTTGAACCTGATCCGGAGCTTGAGCCTGTGCCCATCCGACTGTGGAAATACAGAGACATAAAACGGAACTGATCAAGATATGAAGTCGCGACATGGCGATCCCCCCGAAAAAGATAGATGACCCGACACATAAAACCGTTATGTGTCTGAACACAATTTTACCCAAAACTGAATATGTGACAAATCATCGTTGTATTGGACACGTTGATTGATCAGGATTCCAGGTGCTTAGGGCAGGTTCTTGCCATAGGCAGCGGTGTAAATTTCGTACCACGTTTTGCGTGACATCTCCACATCATCAGCTTTAGCCATCGCCTTGATGCGATCAGGTGTCCGGCTGCCGACGATGGGGAGAATGTTCGATGGATGACGCAGCAGCCATGCCATGGTCATGGTCGCCATATCCACGCCGTACTCTTTTCCGGTGCGTTCTAATACTTCGCAGACTGCGGTATGCACAGGGTCGGTTTTGTCATCCGTTGGCTTGCGTGCCAGTCTCCCCCCTGCCATGGGACTCCACGCGGTGGGTGTGATGTTCAGGCGTTTAAGGTGATCGAGTGTGCCGTCTTCCCAGGGGCCTTGCCATGGTGCGACGCGCAGCGGATGCAACTCAAGTTGATTGCAAACCAAGCTGTCACCCAGTATAGACCGCATCAGTTCGACACGTTGAATGTTGCAGTTGCTTAGGCCGAAGGATTTGACGGTGCCTTCGGCTTTTAGGGTTTCAAATGCCTTAGCCACTTCATCGGCTTCAACAAGATAGTCCGGGCGATGCAGCAGCAGAACATCAATGCTTTCACATTGCAGTCGATCCAGCGATGCTCTGGCTGAGGTGACAATATGCTCCGCGCTCCAATCAAAGGTCTTGGGTTCACCAAAGCGGATGCCACATTTGGTGGTGATGGTCATTGATTCACGCAGACCGGGATTGGCGTTGAGGTACGTGCCGAAGATGGTCTCGCACAAGGTGTGTGCATAGATGTCCGCGTGATCGAAATGGGTATAGCCTGCTTCGACGGCTGCATCGAGTGCTGCGAAGGCGAGCTTCTGTTGGGCCTCATCGTAGTCCGCCGGATCCCATGAGCCTGCAATGCGCATGCAGCCATAAATCAAGCGTGAACTCTGCGGGCCGTTGTTACCTAGTTGGATCGTTTTCATGTGGACCTCATTTTATTTCGCGGATAATGTCGTGATGGATTGGCTGAACCACAGAGCGGCTGTGTTGTTTGTCAAGGCATTTGCCTCAAGCGCCGGCGGCTTTTTTCCCCGGAAGGGCTTGGACCTGGGCACACAGCGAGTTG
>MDTD01179177.1_pt1 | contig 45714 bp, 44 predicted proteins | sample 811221 | NCBI WGS metagenome assembly MDTD01 (sample SAMN05326646, study PRJNA326480) | marine metagenome | isolation source: seawater | place: Pacific Ocean: South West | collected 2011 | reverse complement strand
TCTGCTGGCGGTGCGGTTCGGCGGCGGCGGGCGGCTGCCCGTGCTGTGGAACATCCGCTGCTCCGACATGGACTTCAGCAATTATGGCCGCGGCACCAGGCTGACCGTGCGTCTGGCCGCCCTCCTGTCGCGGCTGCCGGCGGGGGTCGTGGTGAACTCCGCCGCCGGCCGGCGGGTGCATGAGGGGCTTGGCTACCGGCCGCGGGCCTGGCATCTGATCCCGAACGGCATCGACGCGGCGCGCTTCCGGCCGGATCCGGCGGCAGCCGCGGAATGGCGCGCGGCGGTCGGGCTGCCCGACGATACAGTCCCGCTGATCGGCCATGTCGCCCGCAACGATCCGCAGAAGGACCATCCCGGTTTCCTGCAGGCGCTGTCCGGCCTGGCGCGCCGGGGCAGGGCGTTCCGCGCCGTGCTGGCCGGGCGGGGCACCGAAGACCTCGCGCCGCTGCGCGACGGGCTCGGCCTGGGCGACCATGTGCGGCTGCTGGGGGAGCGCGACGACATGGCCGCGATGATGGCCGCCCTGGACCTGTTCTGCATGAGCGCCGCTTATGGCGAAGGCTTTCCCAACGTGCTGGCCGAGGCGATGGCCTGCGGGGTGCCGGCCGTGACCACCGACGTCGGCGATGCGGCCCTGATCCTGGAGCGCCCCGACCGGGTGGTGCCGCCGCGGGTGCCGGCTGCGCTGGAGGCGGCGCTGGATGCGGCCCTGCAGCTGTCGCCGCACCAACGCCGGGCCGAGGGGGCCGCCGCCCGGGCCCGGGTCCTGGACAGGTTCACCCTGGAGCGGTCGGTGGCGCAGTACCGCCGCCTCTACGGCAGCTTTGCCGCCGGCGGCAGGGTGTCGGTGCCACAGCCCATTGCCGGCGCTGCCGATCGCGGTATGTGATAGTATCAACGACTGCCCACGATGGATGCCCTCAATCCTGACATGATCCCTGCGCCAGGCGAGTCGTCCGAGATGGACAAGTCGATCGACGCCATGGACGCCGAACTGCTGGCGGGGCCGGAGATCTATCATCCGTCGCGCCTCTGGCAGGACCTGAACCGGCAGAACACGGAACAGCTGCGCCGTGGCGGGATCGAGAACTTCAAGCGCAGCATCAACCAGAACTATTTCAACTTCCTGCCGCTGACCCTTGGCGACGCGCAGCTGTTCCGCCTGATGCGGGACGCCGTCAGGCATGGCCGGCTGCCGCTGCCGCGGTCCAGCATGCGGGATCCCGACCTGGCGGCCGATGGCGGGCTGCTGCCGGCGAAGGAGCGGATCTTCAACGGCCGGCGCGGCTGGCGGAAGTTCCTGTACCGGACCATGGTCGACCTGCTGTGGGACCATGTCGCGCGCGAACTGCCCGACGACCGGCTGCGCCAGGCGGCGGAGCCGGAGATCGGCAATCCGATCGACCTGCGGCGCGACGGGCGGCTGATCTCCCAGGACCTGGCCCATTCCTTCCTCGAATGGCGGACCCTGGCGCCGGTGCTCGCCGGCCTGCGCCAGGACGGCCATGTGCCCGTGGTGGCGGAGGTCGGCGCCGGCTATGGCCGCCTGGCCAGTGCGCTGCTGACGGACATGCCGGTGCGCTACTGGATCTTCGACGTTCCGCCGGCGCTCTACGTCTCCCAATGGTATCTGGGGCGGCTGTTTCCCGGCCTGCGCCAGTTCCGGTTCCGTCCCTTCGACCGCTACCAGGACGTCGCCGCGGAACTGGCGGAGGCAGACATCGCCTTCTTCACCGTCAACCAGATCGAGGCGATGCCCGATGATGCCGCGGACGTGGCGGTCAACATCTCGTCCCTGCACGAGTTCAAGCCGCGGCAAATCGACAACACCCTGCGACAGATGGCCCGGCTGGCACGCGCGGCCGTTTATCTCAAGCAGTACAAGACGTATGTGAACCCGGCGGATCGCCTGATCGTCCAGGAATCGGCCTATCGCCTGCCCGAAGGCTGGCAGCCGCAGCTGTGGCGCACCGATACCGCCGATCCCCGCTTCTTCGAGGCGGTGTTCGTGCGATCACAGGGCCAGGGCTGACCGGGGGCGTTTCGGGAGCGCCTGCTTTCGGGATGCCTGCTTCCGGAAGGGCATACCCGCAGGGCCGGGCGACGACCGGGCAGGTCGCGCCGCGAACGGCCGGATTTCCGTCAACGTTAGAGGTTTGAAGTGCAGCGGTCAGGATCAGCGGCGTCGGCCGCCCTGGAGCAGAAGGCCGTGTGGCGGCCGGATCCGGCAGGGTCAGGGTCAGGGTCAGGGGCAGGGGCGCGATGCGCGGCGTGAACCGCCTGCGGCGCATGCTGCGCCGGCCCGCCACTTTCGTGCGGATGGCGCGGGGCTTCCGGGGCGTCCTCCACAATGGTGTCGCCAAGGACCGCTACGGCGCCCTGATCGACTTCACCTACCACCACTATGCGCTGGGCGACACCCTGACCGGCCTGGTCAAGTTCGCCTGCGAGGCGGAGGATCGCGGTGCCCGGGCGGTGGACCTGTTCGTCTACGTCAATCCCGGCCTGCCGCGGGCGCCGGCACAGGGCTTCATCACCCCCGACAATTACCAGAGCTATCTGGATTCGCTGTTCCCGGCCTTCCTCTGCCAGCCGCATCTCGCTTCCCTGCGCCTGATCCGGGACCCGCTCACCCTGGCCCTCACCATGGCCTCGATGCACTGGAGCGGGGCGCCGCACTGGCCCTCCCTGAAGCAGCATACCGAGCGGCGGATGACCTATCCGGTCGGCCATCAGGAGATCAACGCCTTCCACGCCCGCAACGGCCGCCTGCCCCTGCTGGAAGCGCCGCGGGGCTATGAGGCCTGGGCCCGCCGGTTCCGCGAGACGGTGCTGAAGGACCGCTTCGTGGTCTGCATCAATCCACGCCAGGCGAAGCTGACCCCGACCCCGACCACCACCCACCGCGATGCGCCGCTGGCGGAATGGTACGCCTTCATCGACCGCGCGGCGGAGACGATGCCCGACGTCCTGTTCCTGATGCTCGGCGGCTTCCAGGAATGGGAGCATCGCCTGCTGTCCCGCCGCAACGTGATGATCCCGCGCCTGACCGGCCTGGGGCTCGCCCACGAACTGGCGCTGATGCATGTCGCGGACGCCTTCATCGGCACCTCCTCCGGCTTCGCCACCAAGGCGACCTTCAGCGACCGGCCCTACCTGATCGTCGATATCGAGGCCTTCTTCTCCACCTATATCGAGGTGCCCGTGGGCGGCGAGCGCTATCCCTTCGCCGTCGACCACCAGCGGCTGGTCTGGACCAAGGAGAATGCCGACCTGCTGTACGACTACCTGGCAGAGGTCTACAGCGCGACCACCGGCCGGCAGCCGGCCCGCCTGGTCCGGCGCCCGGCGGCGAACGCGGCGGCGGCCGGTGACGGTGCCGGGGCCCTGCAGGCGGGGGCACGGTCATGATGCGCGCCCTGGGACGGCACCTGCGCGGCGCCGGCAACCTGGTCCTCTTCGCCACCGGCATTCGCGACTATCACTGGGCGCTGAGCCCGCTGCAGCAGATCGTCAACTATGTCGCCAGCCTGGCCAGCCGGCAGCGCGACAAGCCGTACTGGCAGCGGGTCGCGGTCTACTGCTACGCGCTGCTGAAATACCGCGAGAACCACTATTTCGAGGGCATGAACTTTGTCGGCCGCCTGAACCGGCCGGTCGGCCAGGCGAGCCTGCGCAACTTCGTGCTGTGGCAGGACCGCATGATCCGGAACCAGGACCTGCCCCCGGGGTTCAAGTTCAACGCGGTGCTGCTGGTGGGGGAGGGCGAAGAGGTGCAGACCGACCGGCTGTTTTCAGCCCTCTGCCTGTCCGACACGGTGAACGGCCTGTCGATCTTCTGGGACGAGGCCGAGGCCCGCCGCAGCTTTGCCGCGCCGCTCGGCCTGACAGAAGGCGAGTATCTGCGCTGGCGCGACGGCAAGGGGGTCTTCGACCTGGACATGGCGCTGCCCGCGCCGGACCCGGGCCGCAATCCGGCCGCCGCCGCGGCGGCGGACCGCGACGATCCGCGGGCGCTGCTCGCGGCAGAGCGGGACGGGGTGCCGCGGGCCTTTCATCCCAGCCTGGACCCGCGCCGCCAGGTCACGCATTTCATCAAGATCGCGCATCCGCGCGGCTACCGGCTGGCGGTCAGCCTGCCGGAGGATGCCGACGGCTTTGCCGATGCCAGCCTGCAGGCCTGGCTGCCGCATCTGGAACGGCTGACCGCCCGCCAGGACAGCCTGACGGTCTGCCTTCTGAACCGTTTCGTACAGGGGGCGGATGGGCTGGGCAGCCTGCCGCGCGGGATCCATGCGATACGGCAGGCCGGCCTCACCGAACAGGACGTGCTGGCCTTCGCGATGGAGGCAGAGGGCTTCTTCGGTTGCCTCGACATCTACGGCATGGCGGCCCGCACTGCCCAACGACCCGGCATCTTCGTGCCGCTGGATGCTGCTGCGCCGCCGCCGGAGAACCAGGCATTCCGGGGCGCGGTTCCCCGCCCGGCTCCCCGTTCGGCCCCCCGACCGGCGATCGAGGTCGCCGACACCGACGCGCCGGAAATGTTCGCCGCACTGCGTGCGTTCTGGCGGGAAGCCGAGGCTGCGGGACTGGCACGACACATGCAGGTCCATGCCGAGGTTCTGCCAAGGGATAATGGACCTGCCGGCAGGAATCCGGCAATCTTGGATGCGCCTGTACAGGACCGCAGCAGTGATCTGCCGGACGGGGTGGGGACCCGGGACGGGGAATTGCAGGCGAACAGGTCGTCAGTCGGAAGGGGAACAGCGTGAAGGGCAAGTTCGGCACGACCGCGGCAGTGCCGCCATGCACGACCTCAGCCGGCCTGTCGACGGAACCGGGCCCGGTGGACAGGCCCCCGGTCGGTTCGCCGCGGCGCAGTGTCGCGATCGTGCTGTCGAACTACAATCACGGCCGCTATCTGCCGACCTCGCTGGCCGCGATCTGCGGCCAGAGCCGCCCGGCGGACCAGATCATCGTCGTCGATGACGGCTCCTCCGACGACAGCGTGGCCGTGATCGAGAGCTTCGCCACCCGCCATCCCCAGGTGGAGTTCCTGCAGAACCCCCACAACATGGGCCTGCAGGCATCGATCCGCCGGGTGCTGCCGCTGGTGCGGGCGGAGTATATCGTCTGGGCGGCGTCCGACGACAAGCTGCTGCCGGATTTCCTGGAACGCTCCATGGCGGTGCTGGAACGGCATCCGGAGGCCGGCCTCTGCTTCTCCGAACTGGGGGTGATCCAGGGCGATTCCGACCGGATCGACCATTTCGCCGAGATCCCGGCGATCAGCCATATCTTCAACCTGTCGGACCTGCCGGAATACATGACCCCGGCGCAGGTGCTGGCCCGCATGCAGCGCGCCTACCTGCCGATCAGTTCCAACACGGTGGTGGTGCGCCGCGACGCGCTGGCGGCGATGGGCTGGTACCCGCAGGACCTGGAATGGCACTCGGATTCCTTCGCCTATACCAGCGTCGCCCTGCGCCACGGGGCCTGCGTGATCGGCGACACCCTGGCGCTGATCCGCGCGAACGAGGCGTCCTATTCCGCGTCCGGCATGCGCGACGAGGTGCGCCAGACCCGCGTGCTGAAGGCGCTGACCAACCGGCTCCGCCTCTCCGCCTATCGCGACATCAGGCGCGCCTTCCGCAAGGCGCCCAGCAACATGTCGCCCTGGGGCACCCTGATGCTGCGCATCCTGCTGCGGCAGCCGCAGGACTGGGATCTGTTTTTCCCCTACCTGTTCTGGAAGATGCGGGAATACCGTCGCGGCCACGGCCTCAGCTGGGGCCGCACCCTGAACCACATGTGGCGGCGGGGGAACCGTGCGATGGCGCTGCGTCTGACGATGCGGCTGGCCAACCGGGTCGGCCTGACCCTGGTGCCGGGGCCGGCTGCCGCCGCGCCGGAGGTGCAGAGCCTTCGGGCGGAGCGCGACGCCCTGCTGCGCCGGATCGAACGGCTGACCGCAGAGCATGCGGCCACGACCGAGGAATTGGAGCGGCTGCGCACGGCGCTGCCTGCGGGCGACCGCAACGCGGCTGCCGGCGGCGCACGCTGACCGCGCCTGCGGGCGGCGCGGCGGCTGCCCGGGCCCGACCCCCAGCAACACTGACGGACAAGCGATGACCGACGGACGCACCGGGCCCGGAGAGCCCGGCGGGAGCCTGCTTGCGCGCCTGAAGCGCCGCCTGCGGCCGGGCGCCACCGCCACCGCGGGCGCTGCGGGGACGGCGACGGCCCAGGCGACGGGAAAGGCGCGGTCCCGCAAGGGACGCTATACCCTGGTCATCCCGACCTACGACCGGCCCGACCTGCTGGACCGGCTGCTGTCCTATCTCGCCCGTCGCGGCGCCGATTTCCCGATCCTGGTGCTGGATTCCAGCCCCGAGCCTGCGGCCGCCCGAAATGCGGAGCGCTGTGCCGCCGATCCGGCCGTCACCCGGCTCGCCTATCCGGCGGACACCGAGCCCTATGCGAAGGTTTCCGACGGGCTGCGGGCGGTCGCGACGCCGTTCATGAGCTTCTGCGCCGACGACGACCTGCTGCTGCTGTCCGCCCTGGACCCCTGCCTGGAGGTGCTCGAACAGCGCCCCGGCGCGGCGGCGGCCCATGGCAGCTATCTCAATTTCTCCGATGGCCCCGACCTCTTCGCCATGGAGTACCTGGTCTATCGCGGCCCGTCGGTGGAGGGGGCCGACCCGCTGGCCCGCCTGCAGGCGCAGTTCGCGGGCTACGAGGCGGTCTACTACGCGGTGATGCGGACGGAAGTCGCGCGCCGCGCCTTCATGCGCACGCCGGATATGGAGACCACCCTGGGCAAGGAACTGCTGAGCGGCGCGCTCACCGTGGCCCAGGGCGATGCGGTGCGCCTGCCGATGCTCTACTACGCCCGCTCCACCGGGCAGTCCTACAGCTATTCGAACTGGCATCCCCACCAGATCCTGGCCCGGGACCCGGCGCTGCTGTTCCGCGAATATGGCCGCTTCCGGCAGATCCTGGCGGACGGCATCACGGGCACCACCGGCTGGCCCGGGCGGCGGGAGGATCTGGACGCCGCGCTGGACATGGTGTTCCTGACCTACATGAAGGGGTTCCTGGACCCGCGGGTGCTGGACCTGATCGGCCGCGACCGGGCGGCCGGGATGGACGGCGAGGCGGTGATCGCCGACATCTGGGAGACCTTCGTCAGCCATGCCTCCCGCACCAAGCATCCGGAGGCGCCGCTGTTCCCGGAGGGCGGGACCGGCTTCGGACCGGACGCCTTCCGCGCGGGCCAGCAGATCCACGACTATGTCTTCGACGGCCAGAGCGTCGCCGGTCCCCGGCGCACCAAGCTCTATTTCGAATGCGTCTTCCCGGACCTGGCCCCGCCTGCGGTGCTGGACGGGCCGGCGGTGCAGCGCTTCATCGAGGAAGTCAGCGCCTACTGACGGCCGGCCGGCGGCGCCATGCCGCCAGGCGGGGCGGCGGTCCTGTCCGGTGCCGGTGATCTTTCTGCCGGGCCGGTCCCTGCGACCGCGTCCAGGCTGGTCGGAATGATCGGCCGCGGACCGCCGCCGGCGTCTGTCGGAGCGGTCGGGCCGGTGGCCGTCGCGCCCCTGTCCGACGCCCCGCGCGCCGCCGCGACACGGGCCAGGGCGCCCTTGGCCGATTCGGCGGCCGCTTTCAGCCGGTCGGGCTCCGTCGCCGGGGCCGGCGGCGCCACGCGCTCGAAGCGGACGTCCAGCGCCACCGCCGGCGGCGATTGCAGGGCCAGGATCTCCTGCGGTGGCAGGCGCGCCACCTCATAGGTGGCCCAGAGCGCCATGCCCGCCCGCCGGCAATAGAACGTCTTGCCGGCGAAGAAGCCGACCCGGGTCGCCCCGTCGCCATCGCGCGGCGCCACATGCGGCAGCGCGGCCAGCTGGTAACTGTTCAGCCGCCGTCGGGCGCGCTCCGCGCCCATCAGTTCGCCGCAGATATCCTCCACGATCGCCAGCAGGGCGGGATCCCCGCCCGCCGCCAGGCCGGGGCTGTTGTCCGCCGCCTGCGGCGACCTGTCATCGGCGGCCAGGCCGGTCCCCGCGCCAGCCCACAGGCACAGGGCGGCCAGTGCGGCCGCAAGTCCTGCCGTGCGGCCCGCGGCCAGGCCGTGCCGCCCTTTCGTCTGCTGACCCATCCGGCGGTCGCCCTTCCCCATCACTCCTGCCGCGTCGCCCCCTCTCGCGTCACCCTTCTCGGGGCGGCCCCGCCTTCGGTCCGCCTGCGGTCCCGGTGATCGCCCGGCGGATCGCGGCCAGGGGGGCGTCCTCGACAAGGGTAACGCCATCGCCGTCGCGGATCACGCCGAGGTCGCGCCACAGCGCCTCCAGGTCCAGCGGGTGGGCGCTGTGGATATGCCGCTGCACCAGCCGCGATACCGCGCTGCCGCCGGTCGCCCGGTCGCAGGCGGCCAGGGCCTGGTCCAGCCGCCAGCGCTGTGCCGCATCGCCGCCGCTGGAGAGCACGGCGCGCATGCAATCCTCCAGGCCCAGCCGGTTGCCGCTCTGCACCCGGATCGCCACGTCCGCCAGCAGCATGAACAGCGCGCCGCCCCAGTACACGGTATCGATGCCGCGGCCGCCCATGCCGCCGCCGGTCATCGCCGCCAGGCCGCGCGGCATGCCGCGCAGGAACTCCGCCCAGACATCCTCGGCGCTGCGCCAGCCGGCGCGGGCCCGGGCCACCGGCTCGGCATAGGTGGCGAAGCCTTCCATGAACCAGAAGCCGTCGTGCAGGAACGGGCTGCCGAGATGCATCATCTCGTGGATCAGCTCCCAGCTGCGATAGAGCTGCGCGCGCTCGGTGAATTCCCCCAGGCTGATGAAGCCGGTGGTGCCGCCGCCGCCGCGCACCCGGCCGAACATCACGCCGCCGGACATCGGCTCCGGCGCCAGCACGAACAGGCTGCGCCGGGTGGGCATGCCGTCCCAGTAGCCGGCGACCACCTCGGCGGAGCGGATCACCCAGCGCAGCAGTTCCTCGTCGGACAGGGCGAAGGGCGGGTCCGGCAGGCCCAGGGTGATCCGGGCCGGCCCCTCGCCCGGCGCCAGCCGGCTGGCGGGCAGGGTGAAGTCGTAGCGGCGGAAGGTGCCCAGCAGCGCATAGCCGCCAAAGGCCAGGTCGTTCGCCCGCAGCCGCACAGCGGGCGGTACCGGTGCGTTCGCCGCCGCCGGGACCGGCTGCGGATCCGCCGCTGCCAAGCCGGTCAGGATGGTGCCGCCGCGCGGCGCCTCGAACCGCAGCCGCAGGTCCGCCCCGTCGGCGGCTGGCGCCAGCAGCCAGGTCCGCAGCGGGGCCACCACGGTCCGTCCGAACCGGCGCGCCCCGTCCATCGACCCGTCGTCCGCGGCCGCCGCATCCAGGTCGAAGCGATAGGCGAAGCGGGCATGGCCATCGACCGCGGGCACCTGCCAGTCGAACAGGTCCAGGGCCTCGACGGGCCTTCCGTCGACCGCCAGCGTGGCCAGGTGGCGCCGCAGAAGCGGGGTCCGCGGGCGCAGCTCGACCGGACCGGCGGTCCGGCAATCGGCCTCCACCGACAGCATCCGGGCCGCGGGGTCGGACAGGGTGACCCGGTAGTCGCATTGCGGCATCCGGCCCGCCGCAATCTCCTCCGCCCGCACGACCGGCGGGGCGGCGGCCAGCAGAAGAGGCAGGCCGAGGGCCGCCATCCGGCAGGTCCGGCGCCATCGGCCGGCAGGGAAGAAGGTCGGTGACCGTGGCGTCCGGGACATCGCGGCTGGCCGTTGAAGGGGCGAACGAGCCGCCAAGTCTTGCCCAGCCCGTCGCGCCGGGCCAGTCCCGATTGCGTGTGCCGGTCCCGATTGCGTGTGCCAGTCCCGATTGCGTGTGTTTGTCCGGCGGCGGGCGGCCGGATCGCCAGGCGCCTATTCCGCCGCCGGCCGGGTCTCAGCGGGGGCGCGGCGGTCGGTGGCCAGCCAGTCCTGCAGGAAGCCCTGCAGCCAGCGGCCGATCCCTTCGTAATGGCGGGCGATGCCGCGGCGATGCTCCTCCCGGCTCTGGGCACCGGGGCGCAGCAGCTGGTCGGCCGCCTCCCGGCCCCACAGCGCGATCATCTCCTTCGTCATTTCCGGGTGGAACTGGATCGCATAGGCGGTCTCGCCATAGCGGAAGCACTGGTTCTCGAAATGCCTGCCGGCGGCCAGCCGCTCGGCGCCGGCCGGCAGGCCGAAGCCCTCGCCGTGCCACTGGAAGAAGGTCGACTGTTCGGCGAACAGCGCCCGGCCGGCGCCCTGCGGCTGCAGGTCGTAGAAGCCGATCTCGTGCCAGCCGTCGGGATGCGGACGGACCGGGGTGCCCAGCGCGCGGGCCATCAGCTGGCCGCCCAGGCAGACGCCCAGCAGCGGCGTGCCGCTGTCCAGCGCGGTGCCGATCAGGTCCAGTTCGTGGCGGATGAACGGCAGATGGTCGTCGTTGGCGCTCATCGGGCCGCCGAAGATCACCACGCCGCCATGTCCGTCCAGTCCCGCCGGCAGCGCTTCGCCGGCGCCGGTGCGTCGGACGTCCAGCCGCCGGCCCAGCCCCTCCAGGGTCTGGCCGATGCGGCCCGGTGTCGAATGCTTTTGGTGGACGACCAGCAGGATCGGCCGGTCGTCCGGACGGGATGTGCTCATGACTGTTTTATATCGGCGGCGCGCGCGGCTTGAAAAGCGGCCACGCCCTCGCGAGACTGCGGGCGACCCCGCCGCCTGACACCGATCCCGGAGCACCCAGATGCCCTTTCGCAAAGTCGTGCTGCCCTGCCCGTCGAAATCCGGCAAGCCGTTCATCCGCGGCGAGGGGGCGAAGCTGAACGAGGCGAAGTTCGTCGAGCCCGCGACCCGCTATCTGGTTGACCTGTGCAAGGAACGGGTCGACTTCGCCGCCCAGGACGAGCTGTACGACATGCCCGAGGTGAAGAAGGGGCAGGAGACGCGCCGCACCCTGGACGGCATGGCGCTGGACAGCATTGGCCGCTGGATCGAGGAGGGGCTGTTCCTGAAGAACGCCAATGTCTTCGACGACGGCTCCTTCCCGCGCCTGCCCTCGACCTTCTGGATCATCGTGCCGGACGGCTTCGACCTGAAGATGCGCGGCGAGGACGGCGCCCTGCAGGACGTGGAGGTGCCGATCGGCCTGCACGAATGCTCCACCAAGGCCTGGGACCCGGAAAGCGGCGAGGCGACGAAGATCGTCTTGAAGATCCCCGGTGAGCCGGTGATCTCCGAAGCGAACCTGCTGGCGCTGCTGGAAGGCGGCGCCGCCTATGTCGACCGCATCGACTTCTGCAGCCTGCCGTTCATGGAGTACAAGCCGGCGAAGACCTGAAGGCAGGGCCGCCTGCATCTGCAGACTGCTTGGCTGCGGCAACCGTCGCCGTGCTGAAAAGACATAGCCGCCCGACAAAGCGGGGCGGAATACTGTCTGCGACTTGTGGAGCCGGCAATGTTGCGGCACAAGGGCGCGAAAAGCGGCCCGAATCGCGATTCGCTCGTTACGATTCGAAGGCGGCGGCGCGTCGACCGGGCATCGGGGCGATGGTGCTGCCGGCCGCTCAAGCATTCCAGGATCTGAGAAGGAGAAAGGCGTGATCACAGTCGGTCAGGACAGCCTGAAGACCCGCCGCCGCTTCACGGTCGGCAAGACCAACTACGCCTATTACAGCCTGAAGGCGCTGGAGAAGGCGGGGCTCGGCGATCCGTCGCGCCTGCCCTTCTCGATGAAGGTGCTGCTGGAGAACCTGCTGCGCTGCGAGGACGGCCAGACCGTCACCGTCGACGACATCAAGCAGGCGGTGGCCTGGGCAAAGAAGAAGAAGTCCAGCCACGAGATCGCCTACCGCCCGGCGCGGGTGCTGATGCAGGACTTCACCGGCGTGCCGGCGGTGGTCGACCTGGCGGCGATGCGCGACGCGATGAAGGCGCTGGGCGGCGACCCGAAGAAGATCAACCCGCTGAGCCCGGTCGACCTGGTGATCGACCATTCGGTGATGGTCGACAATTTCGGCACGAAGAAGAGCTTCGAGCAGAACGTCGCGCTGGAATACGAGCGCAATGGCGAGCGCTATACCTTCCTGCGCTGGGGCCAGAGCGCGTTCGACAATTTCCGCGTCGTGCCGCCCGGCACCGGCATCTGCCACCAGGTCAACCTGGAGAACCTGGCCCGCGTGGTCTGGTCCGACAATGACCAGGACGGCGAGGCGGTCGCCTATCCCGACACCCTGGTCGGCACCGACAGCCATACCACCATGGTCAACGGCCTGGCGGTGCTGGGCTGGGGCGTCGGCGGCATCGAGGCGGAGGCCGCGATGCTGGGCCAGCCGGTGTCGATGCTGCTGCCCGAGGTGGTCGGCTTCAAGCTGACCGGCAAGCTGCCCGAGGGCGCCACCGCGACCGACCTGGTGCTGACCGTCACCCAGATGCTCCGCAAGAAGGGCGTGGTCGGCAAGTTCGTGGAATTCTACGGCGCCGGCCTGGACGGGCTGAGCCTGGCGGACCGCGCGACGATCTCCAACATGGCGCCGGAATACGGCGCCACCTGCGGCTTCTTCCCGATCGACGCGGAGACGATCCGCTACATGAAGGCGACGGGCCGCGACCGCCATCTCTGCGAGATGGTGGAGGCCTATGCCAAGAAGCAGGGCATGTGGCGTACCGCGCGGACGCCGGACCCGGTCTTCACCGCCACCCTGTCGCTGGACCTGGGCAAGGTCGAGCCCTCGCTCGCCGGGCCGAAGCGGCCGCAGGACAAGGTGCTGCTGTCGCGCCTGGCGCCGGCCTTCAAGAAGGAGCTGACGGAGACCTTCAAGGTCGCCAAGGCGGAGGCCGACCGGCGGGTGCCGGTGAAGGGCGAGAATTTCGACCTGGGCCATGGCGACGTGGTGATCGCGGCGATCACCTCCTGCACCAACACCTCCAATCCCAGCGTCATGCTGGGTGCCGGCCTGCTGGCGAAGAACGCGCTGAAGAAGGGGCTGAAGGTGAAGCCCTGGGTGAAGACCTCGCTGGCGCCCGGCTCCCAGGTGGTGACCGACTATCTGGCGAAGGCGAAGCTGCAGGAGCCGCTCAATGCGCTGGGCTTCGACCTGGTCGGCTATGGCTGCACCACCTGCATCGGCAATTCCGGCCCGCTGCCCGATCCGATCGCGGAGACCATCACCGCCGAAGACCTGACGGTCGGCGCGGTGATTTCCGGCAACCGCAACTTCGAGGGCCGGGTCCACCCGCAGGTGAAGGCGAACTACCTCGCCTCGCCGATCCTGGTGGTCGCCTATGCGCTGGCCGGCTCGCTGAAGGTCGACCTGCGCAAGGACCCGCTGGGCGAGGACGACAAGGGCAAGCCCGTCTATCTGAAGGATATCTGGCCGACCAATGCCGACATCGCCAAGGCGGTGGAGAAGGCGGTCACCGGCAAGATGTTCAAGGACCGCTACGCCGATGTCTTCAAGGGCGATGCGCGCTGGCAGAAGATCAAGACCGGCAAGGGCCTGACCTACGGCTGGGACAAGAAGTCCACCTATGTGCAGAACCCGCCCTATTTCGAGGGCATGAAGAAGACCCCGGGCAAGATCTCCGACGTGAAGGGCGCCCGCATCCTCGCCCTGCTCGGCGACAGCATCACCACCGACCACATCTCGCCCGCCGGCTCGATCAAGAAGGACAGCCCGGCCGGCGAATACCTGATGAAGAACAAGGTCGCCTTCAAGGACTTCAACTCCTACGGCTCGCGGCGCGGCAATCACGAGGTGATGATGCGCGGCACCTTCGCCAATATCCGCCTGCGCAACGAGCTGGCGCCGGGCACCGAGGGCGGCGTCACCCGCCACATGCCCGACGGCAAGGAGATGTCGATCTACGACGCCGCGATGCAGTACCAGAAGGAGAAGACGCCGCTGGTGATCTTCGCCGGCAAGGAATACGGCACCGGCTCCAGCCGCGACTGGGCGGCGAAGGGCACCAACCTGCTGGGCGTGAAGGCGGTGATCGCCGAGAGCTTCGAGCGCATCCACCGTTCCAACCTGGTCGGCATGGGCGTGATGCCCCTGCAGTTCCCGGCCGGGGTGGACCGGAAGTCGCTGAAGCTCGACGGCTCTGAGGAGATCTCGATCACCGGGATCGAGGGCGGCATCACGCCGCGCCAGGACGTGACCGTCACGATCAAGCGGGCCAAGGGCAAGGACGAGACCTTCCAGGCGCTCTGCCGGATCGACACCCTGGACGAGGTCGCCTACTTCTCCAACGGCGGCATCCTCCACTACGTGCTGCGCAACCTGGCCGCCTGACGGCGGCCGGCACCGCACCAAGCCGAAGGGCGGGCCCGCAAGGCCCGCCCTTTTTTTGTGGCACGCCGCGCCTGCCTGCTGCACGGGCGGGCTGCGGTAGAATGCCGGTGGCGGCCGGGCCGCGATCGCGCCATCTTCTGCCTATGAGCTGGCTGAACCGTTTCGCCGAACGACAGATGCAGAAGGCCGCCCGCAGCGGCGCGCTGAGCGGGCTTGCGGGCGAGGGCAAGCCGCTGCGCGACCGCAGCGAGGAGGCCTATGTCGATGCGGGCGAGGCGGTGGGCCTGCAGATGATGGCCCAGGCCGGCGTCCTGCCCGAGGAGATCGTCTTCAAGAAGCAGGCGGCCGCGCTCCGCACGCGCCTGGCCGGGATCGCCGACGAAGGCGAGCGCAAGGCAGTGATGGCGGAAATCGCCCGGATCGAGATGCGGCAGGCCATCGCCGAGGAGGCTCGCCGCCGCCTGATGAAGGGCTGACGGATAGGCGCTGCCGCCCGGACGCTAAAGCCGCCTTAGCCGGATCCGCTCGACCAGGTGGTCGGAATCCTTCACCAGGATCAGGTCGGCGCGCTGGCGGGTGGGCAGGATGTTCTCTTCCAGGTTCACCTGGTTGATGCCGCGCCAGAGGTCCAGCGCGGTGGCCACCGCCTGTTCGTCGGTCAGCTTCGTGTGCCGGTGGAAATAGGCCTCCGGGTCCATGAACGCGGTCTGCCGCAGCTGCATGAAGCGCTCCACGTACCAGCGCTCGATCACCTCTGTCTCCGCATCCACGTAGATCGCGAAGTCGAAGAAGTCGGAGACGAAGGGCACGGTCTGTCCGTCCGGCGGGGCGTCGCCGGTCTGCAGGACGTTCAGCCCCTCCACGATCAGGATGTCGGGCCGGTCCACGGTGACCGTACCGCCGGGGATGATGTCGTAGGACAGGTGCGAATAGACCGGCGCCTGCACCGCCGCCTCGCCGGATTTCACCCGCGACAGGAAGCGCAGCAGGGCGCCGCGGTCATAGCTCTCCGGAAAGCCCTTGCGGCGCATCAGGCCGCGTTCCTCCAGCACCGCGTTGGGATGCAGGAAGCCGTCGGTGGTCACCAGGTCGACCTGCGGCGAGTTCGGCCAGCGGGCCAGCAGGGCCTGCAGCACGCGCGCGGTGGTCGACTTGCCCACCGCGACCGAGCCGCCGATGCCGATCACGAAGGGCACCTTCCGGTCGGAGATGCCCAGGAAGTCCTGCGTTGCCGAGAACAGGTCCTGGATGGCGTGGACATAGAGGTTCAGCAGCCGCGACAGCGGCAGGTAGATCTCCACCATTTCCGACACCGGCAGCCGCTCGTTCAGGCCGCGCAGCCGCTCGATCTCCGGCGGCTCCAGGGTCAGCGGCGTGTCCGCCCGCAGCCCGGCCCAGGTCTCCCGCGTGAAGGTGCGGTAGGGCGAGATGCGGCCCGCTTCGCCGCCGGCCTCCCCGCCTTTCGGCGGCGGCTGCAGCGTGGCCGGCTTCTGCTTCTTCCTCGGATGGGCCAATCGGACCTCTTGTGGTGCGGGCGGACCTCTTGCGGTGCGGGACGGGCCGCAGGGACGTGGCAGTGACGCCTGTGCAACCATCGAACTGCAGTGCAGCATAGACCCGGCCGGTGCGGATTCGCCAGCGGCGGACCGGAACGAAGGGGAGGAGGCAGGCATGAGCGGAACGCAGGGAACCTATCGCCTGATCGGCATGGGCTCGTCGCCCTATTCGATGAAGGTGCGGGCCGTGCTGCGCTACCGGCGGATCTCGCATCTGTGGCTCTACCGGACGCCGGCGGTACGGGCGGAGATCGCGCATCTGCGGCCTCCGGTGATCCCGGTCCTGCAAACACCGGAGGGCGAATACCTGGTCGATTCCACGCCGATGGTCGAGGCGCTGGAGGCCCGCCATCCCGGCCGTGCGGTCTGGCCCGTCGATCCGGGCCAGGCCTTCCTCTGCCGCCTGGTGGAGGACATGGCCGACGAATGGCTGACCAAGGCGATGTTCCATCTGCGCTGGTGGACGGAACCGGACCGCGGCTTCGCCGCCGGCTGGATCGTCGACGATGCGATGCCGCAGGCGCCGGCGGCGGAGCGGGCGGATGCCGCCGCCGCGATCCGCGACCGCCAGGTCTCCCGCATGGCGCTGGTCGGCTGCACGCCGGAGAACGACCCGGTGATCCGCGACAGCCTGGACCGCTGGCTGGCGGCGATGGAGGGTCGGGTGACCCGCGGTGCCTGGCTGTTCGGCAGCCGGCCATCGGTGGCCGATTTCGCGATCTACGGCCAGCTGGCGCCGCTGGTCACCGACCCCAGCCCGCAGGCGCTGATCCGGCAGGCGGCGCCGCGGCTCGACAACTGGGTGCGCCACATGGATGACCTGTCGGGCGAGGCGGAGGGCGCATGGGACGACCCGTCCGCCGAGCTGCGGCCGGCCCTGCGCGACCTGCTGGCCCTGGCCGGCGACACCTACCTGCCCTTCCTGGCGGCAAACGCGGCGGCGCTGCAGGAAGGTGCGGCGGAGGTGGCGGTGACCCTGTGCGGGCGGCGCTATGTGCAGGCGCCGTTCGGCTACCAGGCGAAGTGCCTGTCACGCCTGCGTGAGGCCTGGGCCGCCCTGCCGCCGGCCGCGGCGGACCGTTTGGCATCCGTCCTGGCGGAATCCGGGGCACTTTCCGTGCTGGAAGGCCGCGGCGCGGGCCGGCCAGCGGACGGTGCCGTCAATGAAACGTGAGTGGCCCGGCCCCCGCCGGCGCCATAGGCTCCAGTCATGATGAAATTCAAGGAAATCGCGGCCGCCGGTGTCGCCCTGGCGGCGCTCGTCACGGCGGCACTGCTGCCTGTCGCCCCGGCCGCTGCCGGCGCCGGGCAGCCCAAGGACGTGATGCATCCCTGCCCGGTCCTGGTGGAGCTCTATACCAGCCAGGGCTGCAACACCTGCCCGCCGGCCGATGTCCTGCTGGAACAGCTCGACGCGCGGGAGGACGTGATCGGCATCGCCTTCCATGTCGACTATTGGGACTATCTGGGCTGGAAGGACAGCTTTGCGCTGGGCGGCAACGCGCCCCGCCAGCGCGCCTATGCCAAGGCGATGGAACAGAGCTACGTCTACACGCCGCAGGCGGTTGTCGACGGGCTCGACCATTTCAACGGCTCCGACAAGCGCGCCATCGACAAGGCCATCGACGGGGCCAAGATGATGGCGACGGTGGCGCTGAAGACCAGCTGGGACGGCCGCGACAGGATCCATGTCGACCTGCCGGAATCGGGCTCGCAGACCGTCGGCCCCGGCCTGGCCCGCGGCGCCGCGATCTGGCTGGCCGGCGTGGACGGCGCGCAGGATGTGCCGATCACCCGTGGCGAGAATGCCGGCAAGACCCTGCGCTATACCAACATCGTCCGCTCCATGGAGCGGCTGGGCGAATGGGACGGCATGGCGGCGCGGGTCACCATTGATGCCGGCGCGCTGCGGTCCGCCGGGCGGGAGAAGGCGGTGGTCATGGTGCAGGCGCCCGAGATGGGGCGGATCATCGGCGCGGCGGAGATCCGGCTCGATTCCGCACCCGGCTCCTGACCGGGCCCGGCTGATTTAAGCCGATTGACTTCCCGGCCCCGACGGGCCGACTCTTCGGCCATGGAAACGTCCGACATCCTCGCTGCCGACCAGAGCAAGGCGCCGCCTGCCCGTCCGGCCAGCACGATCCTCCTTGTCCGCGATGGCGAAGCCGGCGGGCTGGAGGTCTTCATGGTGAAGCGCCACCACGCCATCGACTTCGCCTCCGGCGCGCTGGTCTTTCCCGGCGGCAAGCTGGCCGAGGGCGATGGCGATCCCGCCCTTGCCGCGCATTGCACCGATGGCGGCGCCACGATGGACGACCGCAGCCGTGGCATGATGGTCGCCGGCATCCGCGAGGCGTTCGAGGAATCGGGCCTGCTGCTTGCCCGCGCCAAGGGGGAGAGCGTGCTGCTCGACGCCGACCGGGCCCATGCCCTGGCGCCCTGGCGGCCGAAGCTGGACAAGGGCGAGCAGACGATGCGCGCCTTCGCCGAGGCGGAGGGGCTGGACTTCGCCCTGGACGCTCTGGTGCCCTTCGCGCATTGGGTGACGCCGACCTTCATGCCGAAGCGCTTCGACACCGCCTTCTACATCGCCCATGCGCCGGAAGGGCAGATCGGCCGCCACGACGGCAGCGAGTCCGTCGATTCGCTGTGGATCACCCCGGCAGAGGCGCTGCAGGGCGCAGAGGAAGGCCGCTTCGCCATGGTGGTGGCGACCCGCCTGAACGTGGAACTGCTGGGCCGTGCGGCCACCGCCGACGAGGCGATCGCCCAGGCCCGCGCCCGCCCGATCGTCACGGTGGAGCCGGTGCTCGACAAGGAGGCCCCCGGCGGCGCCGTCCTGCGCATCCCGGCGGAGGCCGGCTACGGCATCAGCGAGGTCAAGGTCGACCGGATCGTGAAGTAGCCGGCTGCGCACCCAATCGTCACCCGCGGACTTGTTGTTTGGCCCGGGGAGATGGTGGGGTTGCGGCGCCAGCATTTGAAATCGTCACCGCCGGGCTTGTCCCGGCGGTCCATGGTGCGGCCTGGCTCAATAGGCCCCGGAAGCCCCTCAGCCGACTCCCTGCGTCATCACCGCGGTCATGCGGCGGGCAAAGGCGGCGGGGTCGGGCAGGGTCTCGCCCTCCAGGATGCGGGCCTGGTCCAGCAGCAGATGCGCGGCATCGGCCAGGGCGTCGCTGCCGCCCGGTTCGCCCGCCCGTTCCGCCAGGCGACGGATCAGCGGGTGGCCGGGATTGATCTCCAGGATCCGCGCCGGTGCCGCGTCCAGGCGCTGGTGCTGCTTCAGCATCCGCGCCAGGTGCATGTCCAGGTCGGCATCGCCGGCGACCAGGCAGACCGCGCTGTCGGTCAGGCGGTCGGTCTCCCGCACATCCTTCACCGCATCGCCCAGGTTCTGCTTCAGCGCGGCGATCAGGGTGCCGAGCGCGGCGCCCTCGACCTTCTCGGGCTTCGCTTCCTCCGCCTCGCCTTCCGCCGTCGCCTTGCCCTTGATCTCGCCCAGGTCGGCGGCGCCGCGGGTGACGGACTGGAACGGCTTGCCGTCGAACTCGGTGACGGTGTTCTGCCAGAAATCGTCGACCGCATCGGTCAGCAGCAGCACCTCCACCCCCTTGGCGCGGAAGCCCTCCAGCTGGGGCGAGCGGCGCAGCGCCTCCAGGCTCTCGCCGGAGATGGTATAGATCGCGTTCTGCCCCTCCTTCATCGCCGCGACATAGTCGGCGAGGGAGACAAGGCCCTCGCGTTCGCTGGAATGGAAGCGGGCCAGCTTCAGCAGGCTCTCCTGCGCGTCGCGGTCCTCGTACAGGCCTTCCTTCAGCACCGGGCCGAAGGCCTCCCAGAAGGTGGCGTAATCGTCCGGCGCCTTCTCCGCCTTGCGCTCCAGTTCCCGCAGCACCCGCTTCTGCAGGGTGGCGCGGATCTTCGCCACCAGCGGGTTGTTCTGCAGCATCTCGCGGCTGACGTTCAGCGGCAGGTCGCTGGAATCCACCACCCCGCGCAGGAAGCGCAGCCAGGGCGGCACCAGCCCCTCGCAATCGTCGGTGATGAAGACCCGGCGCACGAACAGCTTCACCCCGTGGCGGCGGTCCGGGTCGAACAGGTCGAACGGCCGGCGCGACGGCACGAACAGCAGCAGGGTGTAGTCCAGCTTGCCCTCGACATGGGCATGCAGGGTCAGCCAGGGATCGTCGAACGCCCGGCCGACATGGTGGTAGAACTCGCGGTACTGCTCCTCGCTGATCTCCGACTTCGGCCGCGCCCACAGCGCGCCGGCGGCGTTGACCTGCTCCTCGCGGCCCTCGGCATCCGCCGCCTTTTCGGGGTCCACCAGGATCACCGGCAGGCTGATATGGTCGGAATAGGTCTTGATGACGGTGCGCAGGCGCGCCGGCTCCAGGAATTCCTTCTGCGCCTTCGTCAGGTGCAGAACGATGGTGGTGCCGCGCTGGCCTTCGTCCGCCTCACCGATGGTGTAGCTGCCGGTGCCGTCGGATTCCCAGCGCCAGGCCTGGTCCTCCCCCGCCTTGCGGGAGGTGACGGTCACCTTGTCCGCGACCATGAAGGCGGAATAGAAGCCGACGCCGAACTGGCCGATCAGGCGGCCGGCCTCGGCGCCCTTCTTGCCGCTCTCCTCCTTGCCGGCTTCCCTGGCCGCTTCTTCCAGCTGGCGGGAGAAGGCCTCGGTCCCCGACCGCGCGATGGTGCCCAGATTTTCCACCAGCTCGTCGCGGTTCATGCCGATGCCGTTGTCGGCGATGGTCAGGGTGCCGGCCTTCGGGTCGGGGGCGATGCGCACCTTGAGCTCGGTATCCTCGGTCAGCAGCTCCGGCGCGGTCAGCGCGGCATAGCGCAGCTTGTCGCAGGCATCGGAGGCGTTGGAGATCAGCTCCCGCAGGAAGATCTCCTTATCGCTGTAGAGGGAATGGGTGACGATGTGCAGCAGCTTCGCCACTTCGGCCTGGAACTGCATCGTCTGGTCGGTCATGGGGGTTGCGCCCTTCTCTCTGCTTGTCCGGATGGCGGACCCGACATAGGCATTCGCAGGCAGCGCATCAAGTCTGCCGCGACCCCCCGCCATTGCCGGCAAAGGGAAGCGCTGCAGCCGGGAACAGCGCCGCGCCAAAGAAAACGCCGCAACGGTGGGACCGTCGCGGCGCAGGTGGTGTGAAGGAGGGATGTCGATTACGCAGATTGAAGGGGGACACGGGGCCCGGCCCGACCCGTCGGGGGGGGACCACGGACGGAGGGGGGGATACGTCCGAATGCTGGACCGAACCTTGCCCCGTGTCCTTGATGTTGAATATCAGGGCGGTTTGCGGCGGCCGTTGGCCGGAAATGGGGCAAGATTGGGGCATTTTCACTGGCGGTCGCTTTTTCCGGCGGATCGCGGAAAACCGCGGCTTCGGGCACCGTTTGACCGGCACCCGCCCGCCGTCTAGCCTCCGCCGCTCCTGCCCGAGCCGTCACAGTCCAGGGCCCTTTTGGAGGGGCGCCGGTTGAGCCTGTTCATCGCCAAACGCCTGGCCACCCTGGTGCTGACCCTGATCTTCACCTCGGTCATCATCTTCGTGGTGATGGAGATCCTGCCCGGCGACCCGGCGCTGCTGATCCTGGGGATCGACGCGCCGGACGAGGCGGTGGCCGCGCTGCGCGGCCAGCTCGGCCTCGACCGGCCGCCGCTGGCGCGCTACCTGGCCTGGATCGGCGGCATCGCGGTCGGCGAGTTCGGCCAGAGCTATACCTACCAGGTGCCGGTCTGGCAGCTGATCGGCGACCGGCTGGAGATCACCCTGCCGCTGACCCTGCTGGCGATGGCGATGGCGATCGTCGCCGCGCTGGCGATGGGCATCTACGCCGCGGCGCGGCATAACCGGGCCGGCGACGTGGCCGTGATGACCGCCAGCCAGGTCGGTATCTCGATCCCCAACTTCTGGCTCGGCATCCTGCTGATCTCCGCCTTCGCCGTCGGCCTGGGCTGGTTCAGCGCCGGCGGTTTCCCCGGCTGGGACAAGGGGCTCTGGCCGGCGCTGAAGGCCCTGCTGCTGCCCGCGATCTCGCTGGCGGTGGTACAGGCGGCGATCCTGGCCCGGGTCACACGCTCCGCCATGCTGGAGGTGATGCGCGAGGATTTCGTGCGCACCGCCCGTGCCAAGGGGCTCACCCGGCGTGCCGTGCTGTGGCGGCACGTGGTGCGCAACGCCCTGATCCCGGTGGTCACCATCACCGGCCTGCAGTTCGGCTTCCTGCTGACCGGCGCCATCGTGGTGGAGCAGGTCTTCAACCTGCCCGGCCTCGGCCGCCTCGTCTTCTCCGCGATCAGCGACCGCGACGTGGAGGTGGTGAAGAACTGCGTCATGCTGATCGCCTTCCTGGTGATCGGCATCAACTTCGTGGTGGACATGCTCTATGCCGCCATCGACCCGCGCCTGAAGCCGGCCGATGTCTGAGGCGGCGGCGCAGCCCCTGGATATGGCAGATGCCGGCGCGGCGCGGCGGGCCTGGCTGTCCCGTGCGCTACGGCATCCGAGCTTCGTGGCCGGCGCGGCCCTGACCCTGCTGCTGGTCGGCATGGCGCTGGTGTCGCTGGTCTGGACCCCCTACGAGCCGACCGCCATGGCGCTGCGCGACCGCTATGCCCCGGTCTCCTGGTCGCACTGGCTGGGCACCGACAAGTTCGGCCGCGACGTGCTGTCCAACATCATGGCCGGTGCGCAGCTCTCCATCGCGGTGGGGGTCGTGGCGGTGCTGATCGGCGTCAGCGCCGGCAGCGCGTTGGGCCTCTGGGCCGCCGCCCGCAAGGGCTGGGTGGAGGAGCTGGTGATGCGCTTCTCCGACTTCGCCTTCGCCTTCCCGGCGATCCTGTCGGCGATCATGATCACCGTGATCCTGGGGCCGGGCGCGGTGAACTCGATCCTCGCCATCGGCATCTTCAACATCCCGGTCTTCGCGCGGCTGACCCGCGCGGCGGCGAACGGCGTCTGGACCCGGGAGTATGTCCTGGCCGCCCGCGCCGCCGGCAAGGGCGGCTTCCGCATCACCGTCGAGCATGTGGTGCCCAACATCCTGTCGGTGATCCTGGTGCAGGCGACGATCCAGTTCGCCATCGCGATCCTGGCGGAGGCGGCGCTCAGCTATCTCGGCATCGGCAGCCAGCCGCCGCAGCCCTCCTGGGGCCGGATGCTGAACGAGGCGCAGCTGCAGATGTACAAGAACGCCTGGCTGGCGGTCTATCCGGGCATCGCCATCGCGCTGTCGGTGCTGGGCCTGAACCTGCTGGGCGACGGACTGCGCGACCTGACCGACCCGCGCCTGGTGCGCCAGAGATGACGGCGCCGAACAGCGATGAGGCGCCGCTGCTGGAGGTGGCCGGCCTGACCGTCACCCTGCGCACGCCGCGCGGGCCGGCGGCCGCCGTCCGCGGCCTGGATTTCACCCTGCGCCGCGGGGAGAAGCTGGGCATCGTGGGGGAAAGCGGCTGCGGCAAGTCGATGACGGCCTTGGCCCTGATGGGCCTGCTGCCGGACGGCGCGCGCATCGAAGGGCGCATCGCGCTGGAGGGGCAGGACCTGGCGCATGCGCCGGAGGCCGCGCTCTGCCGCATCCGCGGCAACCGCATCGGCATGATCTTCCAGGAGCCGATGACCTCCCTCAACCCGCTGCACCGGATCGGCCGCCAGGTGGCGGAGCCGCTGCGCCTGCATCGCGGCATGGATGCAGGCGCCGCCCGCGCCCGCGCGGTCGCGCTCCTGGACCGGGTCGGCATCCCGGACGCGCGCCGGCGCGCCGATGCCTATCCGCACGAACTGTCCGGTGGCCAGCGGCAGCGGGTGATGATCGCGCTGGCGCTGGCCTGCGATCCCGCCGTGCTGATCGCCGACGAGCCGACCACGGCGCTGGACGTGACCATCCAGGGCCAGATCCTGGACCTGATCGAGGAGCTGGTGGCGGAGCGCGGCATGGCGCTGGTGCTGATCTCCCACGACCTGGGCGTGATCGGCGAGGTGGTGGACAAGGTGATGGTGATGTACGGCGGCATGGCGGTGGAGCGCGGCCCGGTCGATGCCGTGTTCGACCGCCTGACCCACCCCTATGCGCAGGGCCTGTTCGCGGCCCTGCCGCAGCTCGGCCGCGACATCGCCGGGCGGGCGGGGCCGCATGCGAGGCTGCAGACGATCCCGGGCCGGGTGCCGGAGCTGGCGGACATGCCCGCCGGCTGCCCCTTCACCCCGCGCTGCCCGATCGCGGAGGACCGCTGCGCCACGGTGCCGCCGCCGGTGGTGGCGCTGGACGGTAGCGCGGTGACGGCCGGCAGCGGCCACGAGGCGGTCTGCCACCGGGTGCCGCGCGCGCTGGAAGGGGTGTTCGGCCGGCCGCCGGTGGGATCTGATGGCGATCTGGACCGCCGGGGGGCGCCTGCGGGCGGCGGGCCGGCATGACCGCCGACACGCCCATCGTCCGGGTCGAAGGGCTGGTCCGCCACTACCGCCTGCCGCGGGAGAGCCTGTTCCGCCCGGCGCCGGTTTCCCACGCCCTGAACGGGGTCGACCTGACCGTCGTGCCGGGGCAGAGCCTGGGCATCGTGGGGGAGAGCGGCTGCGGCAAGTCGACCCTGGCGCGGCTGGTGATGGCGCTGGACCACCCCACCGCCGGCCGGGTGGAGGTACTGGGGCAGGACCTGTCCGCGATGGACGGCCGCTCCTTGCGCGCCCATCGCCGGCATTTCCAGATGGTGTTCCAGGACCCCTACGGCTCCCTGGACCCGCGGCAGAAGGTGCGCCGCATCGTGGCGGAGCCGCTGGACGCGGTGCCGGACATGGCACCGGACGCGTCCGCCCGCCAGGCGCGGGTGGCGGAGGTGCTGGAGGCGGTCGGCCTGCGCCCCACCGACATGGACAAATATCCGCACGAATTCTCCGGCGGCCAGCGTCAGCGCATCGCCATCGCCCGCGCCCTGGTGACCCGGCCGCAGGTGATCGTGGCGGACGAGCCGGTCTCCGCCCTCGACGTCTCGGTGCAGGCGCAGGTGCTGAACCTGATGCTCGACCTGCAGGCGGAATTCGGCCTGACCTACATCCTGATCAGCCACGACCTGGCGGTGGTGGAATATGTCTGCCCGCAGGTCGCGGTGATGTATCTCGGCCGGGTGGTGGAACAGGCCGCCGCCGCCGACATCTTCCGGCGCCCCGCGCATCCCTATACCCAGGCGCTGCTGGCGGCGGTGCCGAACCGCGCCGGGCGGATCTCCGGCCGCCGCCGGCGGCGCGCTGTCCTGCAGGGCGGCGCGGGCGCCGCCATGGCGATGGCGCCGGGCTGCAGCTTCGCCGACCGCTGCCCGCGGGCGGAGGAACGCTGCCGGATCGAGCGTCCGGCGCTGCGGCCGGTGGCGGGCGAAAGCGGGCATGTCGCGGCCTGCCATTTCGCGGCGGAGGTGCAGGCAGCGGCTATGGCCACAACCGCTTGACCCCTCCCGCACGACGGCGGACACTGTCACCTGCATGTCATCCAAGCATCGATACCGGACCCGCTGATGGCGGATATCGTAACCCTCGACAGCTATCGCGGGGGCGATGCGGGCGGGCAGGGTGCGTCCCAGCCGACCGGCCAGAAGTCTGCGCAGAATCCTGCCCAGAAGGGCCAGAACGCCGCCGGTCACGTCTTCTTCGACCGGCGGGAATTCGACCTGATCCTGCGCCTCTACGGCGTGATGGTCGCCGCGGGCGAGTGGCGCGACTATGCCATCGGGCATGATTCGGAAAGCTGCCCCTTCGCCGTCTACCGCCGCACCTCCGACGGTGCCCTGTACCGCATCGTCAAGACGCCGAAGCTGGCGAAGAAGCAGGGCGCCTATGCGGTGCTCGGCGCCGACGGCCGCGTGATGAAGCGCGGCCGTTCGCTGGCGCAGACCCTCGGCGTGTTCGAGCGCAAGGTGATGAAGCTGGTGGAGGCGGAGTAGCCCGCTCCGCTCCGCCCGTTCCCGGGCCGTTGCCGCGCGGCGCCTCTCACGTGATCGAATCGATTACGCCGCCATCCACCCGCATGGCGGCACCGGTCGTTGCCGATGCCTGGGGCGAGGCGAGGTAGACTGCCAGGTTGGCCACTTCCTCCACCTCCGCGGGACGGCCGATGATCGAAGTCGGCCGGTTGGCCTTGACGAAATCGACGCCGGCCTCTGCGAGGCTCTGTCCGGCTTCCGCCTGCTCCTGCAGCATCTCCGAAATGGTTTCCGACAGGGTCGGCCCCGGCAGGATCGAATTGACGGTCACGCCGGTGCCGGCCATGCGCTTCGCCAGGCCGCGGGCGAGGGCGACATCGGCGGTCTTGCTGACCCCGTAGTGGATCATCTCGGTGGGGATGTTGTAGGCGGATTCCGATCCGAGATAGAGCAGGCGGCCCCAGCCCTTCTCCTGCATGCGGGGCAGATAGGCGCGGGCGAGGCGGACACCGGCCATCACGTTGATCTGCCAGTGCCGCTCCCAGACATCGTCGTCTGTCTCGAAGAACTCGCCCCGCTGGATGATCCCGAGATTGCTCACCACGATGTCGAATGCCGGTTCGGCGGCGACCAGCGCGGCGACACCGTCCGCATCGCCAAGGTCGATGGCACGGCCGCGGGCAGGGGCGCCGAGCCGCGCCACAGCCGCCTCGACCCGGTCGGCGGTGCGTCCGTTCAACACCACTTTCGCGCCGGCGCCGGCCAGGCCCTCTGCGATGGCGAAGCCAATGCCCGCCGTCGATCCGGTGACGAGGGCGGTGCGGCCGGACAGATCGATCTTCATGACGCGCTCCTGCTGACGAATGGTTCGCTCCCTGCCTCAACACGCGCAGAACGTCGGCGTTCGGTGCGAAGCCGCGGCGATCGGGCTGCAGGCAGTGCCCGATGTCGGGCCTACCGCCGCTGCAGCGACAGCGCGCGGACCAGCCAGAGGCAGGGCAGGAGGGAGATCAGGAAGGCGGCGGTGGTGATCAGGAAGCCGTCGCGGAAGCCCAGCATATGGGCCTGCAGCCAGACCGTGCGGCCCAGCTGGTAGAGCGCCAGGGGCAGGTGCTGCGGCTCCCCCAGGCCGGCGCGGGCGGCCATCTCCATGCCGCGGCCGATCCAGTCCATGGTGGCCGGATTGCCCGGATGCTGGGTCAGCGCCAGGGAATCGGCGTGATAGGCGCTGCGGCGCTCCAGCATGATCGCCAGCAGGTTCACGCCGAAGGCGCCGCCCAGCTGGCGCACGAAGTTCGAGGCACCCGAGCCCTGCGCCATCAGGTGCTGCGGCAGGACCGCCAGCGCCGCGACGCTGAGCGCGGGGAACAGGATGCCCAGCGACATCCGGCCGATCAGGATCCAGATCGCGAAGGTCCAGAAGCTGGTGCCGATATCGACCTGGGCGGTCAGCCAGCAGGACCAGGCGAAGACAAGGGTGCCGAAGACGCAGAGCCAGCCGGGGGAGACCAGGTCCGCCAGCCGGCCGCCGAACGGGAACACCGCTGCCATCGCCACCCCGGCCGGCAGCATCAGCAGGCCGGCGGTGGTGGCGCTCATGCCCTGCACCGTCTGGGCGAAGATCGGGATCAGGTAGGTCGATCCGAACAGCCCGGCGCCGAAGATGAAGGCGACGACCGAGGCGGCCGAGAAGGCGGTGTTGGCGAACAGCCGCAGGTCCAGCATCGGCTTGTCCACATGGCGTTCCCAGAACACGAAGGCGATGCCGGCGGCCAGTGCGGCCGCGAAGCGCCAGAAGCTCGCCTCCGACGACCAGCCGTCGATCTGGCCGTTCGACAGCCCGGTCAGCAAGGCCACCAGGAAGGCCGCCAGCAGGGCGAAGCCGATCCAGTCGAAGCCGGGCGGCGGCCCCTTCTCCTGCCGGCCGGGCAGCACCATCAGCGCCAGCAGGATCGCCAGGCTGGCGACCGGCACCCCCATGTAGAAGACATAGCGCCAGCCCAGCGCGTCGATCAGGATGCCGCCGACCAGCGGGCCGATCGCCGGCGCCAGCACCACGCCGACCCCGAACAGGCCCATCGCCAGGCCGCGGGCCGAGGGCGGAAAGGCCTCGAACATGATCAGCATGGACAGCGGCATCACCACGCCGGCGGCCGCGCCCTGGAGCACCCGCGACAGGATCAGCAGGTCCGCGTCCGGGCTGATCCCGCCAAGGATCGCGCCGGCGACGAAGATCGCCATCGACAGGGCCAGGCCCATGCGCTGGCCGAACACCTTCACCACCCAGTCGGTCAGCAGCATGGTGGCGGTCATCGCCGCGAAAAAGCCGGTGGCCAGCCACTGCGCCTCGATCTGGCCGATGCCGAACGACCCCATGATGTCCGGGATCGCCACATTGATGATGGTGCCGGGCAGGACCGCCGCCACCGCCGCCGTCACCGCGGTGATGCTGACGATGGTCTGCCGCAGCGGGCCGGGAATGGCTGCCGCGGGCGGGTCGAGGGCGGCCTCCGCCATCTCAGTCGCCGGACGGGGAAGCGGTGCCCGCAGCCGCATCGCCGGCGGCGCCGTCCGCCTCGATCACCGCTTCCACCATCATGCCGGGGCGCAGCAGGTCGCCATCCTGCTGCAGGTCGATGCGCACCGGCAGGCGCTGGGTGATCTTGGTGAAATTGCCGCTGGGGTTCGGCGTCGGCAGCAGGGCGAACTCGCTGGTGGCGGCATGGCCGATCAGGCTGACCCGCCCTTCGAAGCTGCGGTCGGGATAGGCGTCCACCGTCACCCGCGCCGGGCTGCCGACCCGGAAGCGGCGGATCTCCGTCTCCTTCACGTTCAGGTCCACCCAGACCCGCGACGGGTCGTGATAGCGCAGCAGCCGCATGCCCGGCGCGACATACTCGCCCGGATTCATGTAGGTGCGGTCGACCACCCCGTCGAAAGCGGCGCGCAGGACCCGGTCCTCGACATCGAGCTGCACCATCTCCCGCTGTGCCTGCAGTTCCTGCCGGCGGGCCTGCAGCACGGCCAGTTCGCGGTCCAGCACCAGCAGGCGCTCGCGCGCGGCCTGCGCCGCCGCCAGCTCCGCCCGTGCGGAGGCGATGTCGGCATGGGTGGAGCGTTCCTCCTGCGCGGCCAGTTCGGCGGCGGTGCGGGCCTCGTCCATCCGGGCGGCGGAAGAGACGCTCTTGGCATGCAGTTCCCGGGTCCGGCGATGGGCGTTCTGCGCCAGCTTCAGGGCGGCCTGCGCAACCTTGTGGTCGGCTTCCGCCGCGATCAGCCGGGCCTCGGCCTCCGCCACCTCGCTTTCGGTCTGGCGGTCGGCCATGCGGCGCTCGGCGGCCAGCCGGCCCTCCTCCGCCTCCAGCCGCGCGGCCTGGGCCTCGATCTCCAGAAGCTTCAGCCGCGCCTCGCGCTGGTCGATCACCGCCAGCACGTCGCCCTTGCGCACCCGGTCGCCGTCGTCGACCGGCATTTCCGCGATCCAGCCGGCGATGCGGCTGGACAGGGTGACGGCGGAAGCGTCGATCCGCGCGTCGACGACATAGACATGGGTCCAGCGGTCGTGCAGCCAGGACCAGCCGAACCAGGCGCCGGCGGCCAGCAGCACCGCAACCACGGCGAGCCGCACCGCGCGACCGCGGCGGCGCTGCCGGGCCGGGCCGGCGGGGGCGTCGGGACCTCCGGTCGTCATCGATGGCCGGGTGACGGGACCGGGACCCGGCGGTCAGGCGTTTCCAACAAATGCGTTTCTCTGTTCTTGAACGTTCGTTGAGTTTCCGCCGCCGGCCGTCGTGCCGTCAACGCAAGGCTGTGCGGAGAAGTGCTGCGCACAGGTCATGGGTGTGGGGAAAGGATTTCGGCTTGCCGCCTGCGATTGGCATGCGCGCGAAAGCCGAAGGCGCTTCGCCGGCGGCTGGGACCCCTAAGCCGCCGCCTCTGCCGCCCAGCGGCGGTTGAAGGCGATGGCGGGCCAGCGGGTGCAGCGGCGGTCCAGGCTGTCGCGCACCGCCTCGCCCCGGCCTGCGGCAATGGCGGCGCGCAGCCAGCATTGCTGGAACAGGTCGCGCTGGGCATGGCTGCCGCCCAGCAGCTGCAGGTGCGGCCGCGCCGCGCCCATCAGCTGGAAGGCGCCCAGCGCATCGCCCTGCGCCAGGGCGGCCATGCCCTTGGCGGCGGGGATGGCGGCATCGGTCCAGGCCGGGCGGCACCAGTCCGGCGCGCCCGGTGCCCAGGCCTCCAGGTGCGACAGCATCTGCCGCAGCTCCGCCAGGCGGCCGGCACGGGCCAGGGCATAGGCGAAATGCACCGACAGGAAGGGGTCGATATGTTCCGCGACCCGGTTCTTCAGATGGTCGGCGATGTCCGACCAGCGGTCCGGCCCGACCTCGATGCCCTGGAATTCCAGCCGGGCAGCCAGGCTGATCGCATTGCCCTGGTCGCCGGCATAGCTCTTGTCGACGCCCCAGACGCGGGTATCGAACAGCGCCAGCGCCTCCTGCCCCCGGTCGCCGTCGATCAGGAACAGGGCGACATGCCACCAGTTGTGGGTGAACATGAAGGAGTTGCAGCCCTGCCATTCCCCGGACAGCGGCAGCATCCAGTCCAGCCCGTCCTGCCAGCGGCCTTCGGTCTCCATCACATGGGCGACCGCGTGATGCGCCCAGGGCTCGCGGCGTTGCATCTCCACCGCGCGGCGGCCGGCATCCTCCGCCTCGCGCAGGCGGCCGACCTCCTCCAGCGCGAAGGCCATCATGCCATGGGCATAGGCGCGGTCGCGGTTGGCCTCGAAGACATCTTCGGTGATCGCCAGCTGGCCCGCGACATCGCCCTGCAGGAACAGGTGGATCTGGCCCAGCCGGGCGCTCAGCAGGTCGCGCGGCCAGCGGCGCGCGATCTCCCGGTGGATGGCGATGGCGCGGTCCTTCGCGTCGTCGGCCCAGGCGGTGACGGCGTCGAGCCACAGCCGCTCGCGCTCGGTCGCGACGGGCGCGCGGTCCTGCGCTGCCGCCAGATGGGGCCGGGCCTTGCGCGGGCTTTCCCAGGTATTGCCGAACATCTGCAGCATCGCCGCCAGGGCCTGCGCCTGCACGCAGCCGGGATCGCGCTCCAGCGCGGGAAAGATCTTCAACACGCCGGCCAGGTCCTGCTGCAGGAAGCCCTCGCCGCAGGCATCGATGGCGGCGACCAGGCCGGCATCGTCGGTGGCGACCTCCAGTCCCTGCGCGTCCTGCAGCATCCCCGTCCCTCCTTCAGTCCGGCCGGTTCAGGCGGTCCAGCGGATAGACCGGCCGGCGCACATGCTCGTAGCTCAGCAGGCTGTTGTCGGAGGTGGTGACCCCGTCGCCGTCCAGGGTCAGGTGATGGTCCGACAGGCCGCCGAAGCCGGCGCGATAGTGGATGCGCGACTTCAGCAGCAGGTACTTCTTGTGCTGCGGCTGGATGCCGACGGAGGTGAAGACCCCCTGGTCCCAGGGCTCGTGGTGGTTGGAGACGACGACGATCTGCACCCGGCCGGTGTCCAGCACCGCGGTCGGGCCCATCCTCACCTTCACCCCGGTGTACATCGGCCCGTGCACCACCCATTCGCCGTCGGTCAGGGTGCGCACCCGGCCCGTCACCTCCAGCGGCCGGCCGGCCATGCCGATCGCCGGCATGTCGGTGCGGCCGCCCAGCTTCACGGTGACGGTGGCACCGACCCCGGCCGCGCGCATCTGCTGCACCGCCTCGGGGTCCCAGACCGCGGCGACGGCGACATCCTCCAGCCCCTGTTCGATCACCTCCGCGATCACGGTCATCACGTCCTGCGTGGCGCCGGAGCCGCAATTGTCGGCATGGTCCAGCAGGATCACCGGCCCGTCGACCTGGCCGCCCAGGTCCTTCGCCGCCGCCACCGCCTCGCCCAGCGGGCGGTGCCGGTAGATGAACGCCTCCCGCGCGTCCCAGGCGCGCGCCAGCAGCGCGTCGCGCCAAGCTTCGGCCTTCGCGGCATCGCCGTCGGCCACCACGATGGCGGAATTGCCGGCATCCGGCATGTCGGCCAGGGCAAAGCCGCCGAACACGGTGGAGGCCAGCGCGCCCTCCGCCTCCTGCGCGCGGGCCATGGCGATCAGGCTCTTCATCGGTTCGTCGTCGGTGCCCTGCCGCAGGGTCTGCGACAGCAGCGGGATGTTGCCCCAGGCCATAACCGGGCGGACCTTGCCGTCGACCGCATCGAGGACGACCCGGCCGATGCGCTCGCCCACCTCGTACATGTCGGTATGGGGATAGGTCTTGTAGCCGATCAGCGCGGTGCAGTTCTCCACCATCGCGGCGGTCAGGTTGCAGTGCAGGTCGCAGGTCACCGCGATCGGCAGCTGCGGCGCGATCTCGCGCATGCGCTGCAGCAGGGTGCCTTCGCCGTCGGGGGTCACCTCCGACACCATGGCGCCGTGCAGGTCCAGCAGGGCGACGTCGACCCCCTTCGACACTGCCTCGAGGATCGGCGCCGACAGGCGCTCATAGGCATCCGCCGTCACCGGGCCCGACGGCATCGCCTCCGCCGCGACGGGGGTCACGATCTCTGCCCCGCGTTCCTCCGCCAGCTTCAGGTAGGCGCCCATCGGCATGCCGGTGCCGGCATAGGCGGCGCGGGCATCGGCGCCGAAATGGCAGCCCCAGGCGGCGAAGCGAGCGAAATCGGTGACGATGGGCGAGAAGGTGTTGGTCTCATGCTTCATCATCGCGATGAGCACGCGCATGTCTGGCCTCCCGTGACTGTCTCTTCGGCAAGACTACCGTACGGGTCCGCCGGGACAGAACCCCGGATCGCCGAACCGCCGAAAAGAAGAAACCCCCGGCAGCGGCGCTGCCGGGGGTTCCGGTTCGTCGAACCTGGCTGCCGCGGCTCAGTTGCGGTTGCCCAGCAGGCTCATCAGCAGCATGAACAGGTTCAGGAAGTTCAGGTACAGCGAGACCGCGCCCATCACCGCCTTCTTGCTCATCACCTCGGACGGATCGCCCTCGTAGAAGTCGGACTTGATCCGCTGCGTGTCGTAGGCGGTCAGGCCGGTGAAGACCAGGACGCCGATCACCGACACCACGAACTGCAGCATCGAAGAACCGATGAAGATGTTCACGACGCTGGCGATCAGGATGCCGATCAGCCCCATGAACAGGAAGGTGCCCCAGCCGGACAGGTCGCGCTTCGTGGTGTAGCCGTACAGGCTCATCGCGCCGAAGGTGGCGGCGGTGATGAAGAACACCCGCACGATGCTCTCGGCGGTGTAGGCCATGAAGATGGTCGACAGCGACACGCCGAAGGCGGCCACCATCAGCCAGTACATCACCTGGACGGTGCCGGCGCTCCACTTGTTGATGCCGAAGCTCATCGCGAAGAGGATGCCGATCGGCGCCAGGATGAACAGCCAGACCAGCCCGGGCTGGAAGACCACCTGCTGCACCGCCGGCGACATGGCGATCACCGCCGCCACGATGCCGGACAGCAGCAGGCCGGATGCCATGAGGTTGTAGACCCGCAGCATGTAGCTGCGGAGCGCCTGATCGACGACGGCGCGATCGGCGGTACGGGTAGCGGACCAGCCGCGACCAAGCTGAGTGTTCATCGCCTCCTTGCCCCTATGCAAATTCGGTAGACCTGATAACTGCCGCTGATATTGGCGGAACTGGTTGCGAAATCAAGCATTGACGGCCCGCAGAAGACCGATTCCGGCTCTGAAAATCCCGAATAAATTCAGGTATTTGCACCGAGCGGCGGTCGATCACGCCGATGTCATCGCTCGCACGGCAGGGCCGGTTTGCCCTCAGATCTCCCGCAGGACCTGGGCCGGGCGCTGGGACAGGACCTGCCAGGTGCCGATCAGGCCGAGCGCGATCGTCAGGGCCATCGCCCCCAGTGCGGTCAGCACCAGGGTGCCGGGCAGCATCACCCATTCCGCCCCCATCACCTGGGTGATGACGATCCAGGCGGCGATCCAGCCGACCAGGCCGCCGACCAGGGCGGTGGCCAGGCCCAGGATGGCATATTCCACCACCATCGCCCGCAGCACGTCGCCGCGGGTGGCGCCCAGCACCTTCAGGATCGCGGCCTCGCGCAGCCGGTTGCGGCGGCCGGCGACGATCGCCCCGCCCAGCACCAGCACGCCGGCCAGCAGGGTGATGCCGGCGGCCGACCGTACGGCGGTGGCGACATGGCCCAGCAGGCGGTTGACCTCTTCCAGCGCCTCCTTCACCCGCACCACGGAGATGTTGGGGAAGGCGTCGGTGACCGCCTTGAACACCGCCTCCTCGCCTGCGCCGGTGGCATGCACCGTCGCCAGGTGGGTATGCGGCGCGGCCGACAGCAGGCCGGGGGAGAAGATCATCACGAAGTTGATGCCCAGGTTCGACCAGTCGACGGTGCGCAGGTTGGCGATGGTGCCGGTGACGTCGCGGCCCAGCACGTTGACGGTGAGGCTGTCGCCGACATCGAGGCCCAGGCCGCGGGCGGCATCCACCTCCATGGAGATCAGCGGCGGGCCGTTATAGTCCGCCGGCCACCATTCGCCGGCGACGATCTCGCCGTTCTCCGGCGGTTCCGACGCATAGGTCAGGCCGCGATCGCCGCGCAGCACCCAGCGCTGGTCCTCGGTCACCTGCAGTTCGTCGGCGGGAATGCCGTTGGCGGCGGAGATCCGGCCGCGCAGCATCGGCACCCGGTCCAGCCCGCTGGTGCCCGGCGTCGTGCGGACGATCTCCTCGAACGCCTCGACCTGGTCGGACTGGATGTCGATGAAGAAGAAGCCGGGCACGTCCTCCGGCATGCGCTCGGAGATCTCGGCGTTCATATTGCCCTGGATCAGCGCCACGGCGACCAGCAGCGACAGGCCCAGGCCGAGGGAGAGCACGATGCCCGGGGTCGCCGCGCCCGGCCGGCAGATGCTGGCCAGGGCCAGCCGCACCGCCGCCACCCGCGGCCGCCCGGCGCGGCGGGCGGCGCGGGTGATGCCCTCCGCCAGCAGCCGCAGCAGGACCAGGCTGGCGGCGGCGCCGGCGACAAAGCCCAGGGCGAAATCCTGCGCCGCCGTGGTCAGCACCGCGATCGCCGCCAGCGCCAGGAACAGGGCCGCCGTGGCCACGATGTATCGGCGCCGCGGCCAGCCGCCGGGCGGCGCGGCGGCGGCGCGGAACAGGCCGGCGGGGCTGACTTCCCGCGCCTTCGCCAGCGGCCAGAGCGCGAAGGCGAGCGCGGTCAGCAGGCCATAGAGCAGGGCCAGCGCCAGAGGCCAGGGATAGAAGCCGACCGCCACCGGCACCGGCAGCACCTCCACCAGCGCCGCCGCCAGGGCCACCGGCGCCAGCGCGCCCAGAACCAGGCCGATGGCGATGCCGCCCAGCGCCAGGACCAGGATCTGCACCAGGTAGGTCTGGAAGATCACCCGCCCCGGCGCGCCCAGGCATTTCAGGATCGCGATGGTGACGGTCTTGCCGTCCAGGTAGCTCTTCACCGCATTGGCGACGCCGACCCCGCCGACCAGCAGGGCGGTCAGCCCGACCAGCACCAGGAACAGGCCGATCCGGTCGACGAAGCTGCGCAGGCCGGGATTGCCGTTGCGCCAATCCAGCACCCGCCAGCCGGCCTCCGGGAAGGCGGCCTTGATCTCCTCCACGAAGGCGGCGGGATCGGCGCCCTCCGGCAGTTTCAGGCGGTAGAACCAGAACAGCAGGCTGCCCTCGGTGACCAGGCCGGTCGCCTCCAGGGAAGCGCGGCCGACCAGCAGCTTCGGGCCCAGGGTCAGGCCGGCGCTGCCGCGATCGGCCTCCCGGGTCAGCGGCGCCATCAGGACAAAGTCCTGTTCGCCCACCCGCACCCGGTCGCCGGGCGCCAGCTCCAGGCGCTGCAGCAGGATCGGGTCGGCCACCGCCCCGGGCAGGCCGTCGCGCCCCGCCAGCGCGGTATCCAGGTCCAGGGCATCCGCCCCGCCATCGCCCAGCACCGTCCGGCCATACAGGGGATAGGCGGAATCCACCGCCTTCAGCTCCACCAGGGTGCGCTTGTCATTGGCCACGGCATGGGCCATGGCCCGGGTCTGCACGACCTCGGAGACTTCCGCCCGTTCCGCCAGCCAGTCGCGTTCGGCGCTGCTGGCAGGTCGCAGCACCAGGCGAAGCTCCACGTCACCGCCCAGGATGATGCGGCCGTCGCGCTCCAGCCCGGTGACGATCGCGGCGGCGAGCGAGCCGACAGCGGCGATCGCCGCGACACCCAGCGCCAGGCAGGCCAGGAAGATGCGGAAGCCCTTCAGCCCGCCGCGCAGCTCCCGCCGGGCGAAACGGATCGCGACGGGCAGCCCCTCCATGCGGCCGGACCCGCTCAGCCGCCGGCGGCACGGGCGCTGCCGCCCGCGGACCGGTCGAGACCTGCGCTGCCGGAATCGTCGGTGATCCGGCCGTCGCTGATCCGCACCATGCGGTCGCAGGCCCGCGCCAGGCCTTCGTCGTGGGTGATCAGCACCAGGGTGGTGCCATGCCGGGCCTGCAGGGCGAACATCAGGTCGACGATGCCGCTGCCGGTGGTGGCGTCCAGGTTGCCGGTCGGCTCGTCCGCCAGCAGCAGGTCGGGTTCGCCGGCCGCGGCGCGGGCGAGCGCCACCCGCTGCTGCTCGCCGCCGGACAGCTGCGTCGGATAGTGCGTGCGGCGATGTGCCAGGCCGACCGAATCGAGCGCCGATTCGGCCAGCGCGAAGGCGTCGCGGCGGCCCGCCAGCTCCAGCGGCACGGCGACATTCTCCAGCGCCGTCATCGTCGGGATCAGGTGGAAGGACTGGAACACGATGCCCAGCCGCTGGCGCCGGAACAGTGCCAGGCCATCCTCCCCCAGCCGCGACAGATCCTGGCCTGCCACCTGCACCTGTCCGCCCTGCGCGCGTTCCAGCCCGGCCATCACGGCCAGCAGTGTGGACTTGCCGGAACCCGAGGGGCCGACCACGCCCACCGACTGCCCGGCAGGGATGGCAAGGGTCAGGCCACGCAGGATATTGACGGGCCCTGCCGTCCCCACCAATGTCAGATGGACGTCGCGAAGATCGACCATTGGCGCAGCGCCTGCGGCTCCCCGATCCGAACCGGGGCCCGAATGGGGTGCGGTTTCCTGCGGCGAATGTGGCTGATGCATCGGAGACCCGGAATGCGTGGCGGGACAGGCAAGGCAAGACACCCTGTGCCCCGTCGCGGACGAGGCCCTGAGGGTGCATATGGCCGGCCCGCCGCCCGGATCAAGGCGAAGCCGCGCCGCCGCAACATCCTGAAGGGGCTGGTCGCCGCGGCGATCGCCGTGCTCCTGCTGCCGGCCCTGCCCGCCGCTGCGGCGGACGGCGAGCCGGTCGTCATCACCATGCTGGGCGACAGCATCACCGCCGGCTACGGCCTGGCGGAGGGCGAGGCGCCGCCGGCGCAGCTGCAGGGCTGGCTGCGCGACAGGGGGGTGCAGGCGCGGGTGGTCAATGCCGGCGTCAGCGGCGACACCACCGCCGGCGGCCTGGCCAGGCTGGACTGGGTGCTGGCGGAAAAGCCGGACTTCCTGATCGTGGCTTTGGGCGCCAACGACGCGCTGCGCGGCATCGACCCGGCCAGCGCGCGCGAGAATCTCGACGCCATCCTCGCCGAGGCCGATGCGCGCGGCATCCCGGTCCTGCTGGCCGGCATGCTGGCGCCGCCCAACCTGGGTGCGGACTATGCCGCCGCCTTCAACCCGATCTATGCGGACCTGGCGGCGAAGCATGGGGTCGCCCTCTATCCCTTCCTGCTGGACGGGGTGGCGATCCGGCCGGAACTGAACCAGGCGGACGGCATCCATCCAAATGCGGACGGCGCTGCCCTGCTGGCCGAGCGGATGGGGCCGGCGGTGCTGGAATTCGTGCGCGGCGGCTGACCCGCCGCGCCGCAGTGGAGTGATGGTCATGGAACGGCGCAGCCTGGGCCGCAGCGGAATCGAGGTCAGCGCGCTCTGCCTGGGGACGATGACCTGGGGCGAGCAGAACGACGAGGCGGAGGCGCATCGCCAGCTCGACATGGCGCTGGACCGCGGCGTGGACTTCATCGACACCGCGGAAATGTACCCGGTGCCGCCGAAGGCGGAGACCCAGGGCCGGACCGAGGCCTATATCGGCAGCTGGCTGGCCGCGCGCGGCAATCGCGACCGGGTGGTGCTGGCCAGCAAGGTGGCCGGCCGCAGCCCGATGACCTGGATGCGGGCCGCCGGGTCCGAGCTGGCGGAGAGCCGTCTGGACCGGGCGCAGATCACCTACGCGCTGGAGCAGAGCCTGAAGCGGCTGCAGACCGATTATCTGGACCTCTACCAGGTGCACTGGCCGGAGCGGGCGACGAACTTCTTCGGCAAGCTGGGCTATGCGCCGGAGGAACGGCCGAACTGCGTGCCGATCGCGGAGACCCTGGAGGTGCTGGGGGAGTTCGTGAAGGCGGGCAAGGTGCGCGCCGTCGGCGTCTCCAACGAGACGCCCTGGGGCCTGCTGGACTATCTGCGCGCCGCCGATGCCGGGCGGGGACCGCGGATCGCCAGCATCCAGAACCCCTACAACCTGCTGAACCGGACCTTCGAGATCGGCCTGGCGGAGATCGCGATGCGGGAGGATGTCGGCCTGCTCGCCTATTCGCCGCTGGCCATGGGTGTGCTCAGCGGCAAGTACCTGAACGGCCAGAAGCCGGCCGGCGCCCGGCTGACCCTGTTCGACCGGTTCCAGCGCTACCAGACGCCGGAATCGATCCTCTCCGTCGCCCGCTACGTGCAGCTGGCGGAAGACAATGGCCTGGACCCGGCGCAGATGGCGCTGGCCTATGTCCATTCGCGGCCCTTCGTGACCGCCACCATACTGGGCGCGACCTCCATCGAGCAGCTGGAGCGTGACCTGGAAGCCGCCGATGTCACCCTCGACCAGGAGGTGCTGGAACTCATCGAGACGATACAGACCGAACAGCCCAATCCCTGCCCTTGAGGGCAGCCGATATCCGTGCCGCCCGCGGCGCGGGCGGCCGCCGATGCAGGAAAGGTCGCCCGCGATGATCAGATTGTTTACCGCCATCGCCCTGCCCGACAGGGTGAAGCAGAACCTGATGCTCTACAGCGGGGGCATGGGCGGCGCGCGCTGGCAGCGGGAGGACCAGCTGCACCTGACCCTGCGTTTCATCGGCGAGGTGGACGAGCGGCTGGCCGACGACATCGTCTATGCCCTGGCGGCGATCCGCAGCCTGGCCTTCGACGTCACGATCGCCGAGCTCGGCACCTTCGGCGAGAAGAAGCGTCCCCGCATCCTCTGGGCCGGGGTGCGCAGCAATCCCTCGCTGATGCACCTGCGGGCGAAGATCGACACGGCGCTGGCCCGGGTCGGCGTGCCGCCGGAGACGCGGAAATACCATCCCCACGTGACCCTGGCGAAGCTGGACCGCGGCGCGGCGACGAAGCAGCTGGGCGAATACCTGGCGCGCAACAACACGCTGTCGCTGATGCCGTTCGAGGTGGATCGCTTCCACCTCTTTTCCTCCCAGCTCAGCCAGTCCGGCGCGATCTACCGGATCGAGGAGAGCTTCGACCTGGCAGGCGGGTCGGGCACCCTGGAGGATGACGAGGAGGATGACGACCTGGCGGAGTTCGACGACTTCCACGACGAGGAGGCCTGGTACGGCTACGCCTCGGCGGATCGCTGAGCGGGGCCCTTTCGCTGCGCGCTTCAGACCACGCCGCGGCGGCGTTCCCGCGCCGCCTTGAAATGCCGAACCGCGGCGTCGAACTTGTCGCGGCAGCCGGTATTGCAGAAGCCGACCACCACCCCGTCATGGACGGTCAGGGAATCGGCGGAGACAGGCTTGCCCGACCAGGGACAGGTCTCGTTGACGCAATCCTCGAGGCGCAGCGGCCTGCGCGGGGAGCCCGGTGCGGCGGCCATGACGGCAATCTCCTGTAGCGGACGGGACCGGCCATCAGATTGACTCGCGCGGCCGGCGCGGGCAATCGGTCGGCACGCGCATGCAAAGCCCGGGCGCACACGAGAGGGAGGAACGAATGGCGGGTCCCTACCGGCGGATCGTGGTGCTGACCGGCGCCGGCATCTCCAAGGAGAGCGGCCTGGACACCTTCCGCGACAAGGACGGGCTGTGGACGAAGGTGCGGCTGGAGGATGTCGCCACCCCCGGCGGCTTCGCCCGCAACCCGGACTATGTGCACGACTTCCACAACAGCCTGCGCACCGGCATGGCCGGCTACAGCCCCAACGCCGCGCACGAGGCCCTGGCCCGGCTGGAGGCGGAGCTGGCCGCCCGCAACGGCGGCCGGCTGCTGGTGGTGACGCAGAACGTGGACGACCTGCACGAACGGGCGGGCAGCCGCAACGTGCTGCACATGCATGGCGAGATCCTGAAGATCCGCTGCGAGAATTGCGGCACGGTGGCCGAGAGCCGGGAGGCGATCGGCACGGCGACGGTCTGCGCGACCTGCACCACGCCCGGCTATGTGCGGCCGCATGTCGTCTGGTTCGAGGAAATGCCCTTCCACATGGCCAGGATCGGCGTGGAACTGGCCGCCTGCGACCTGTTCGTGTCGATCGGCACCTCGGGCAATGTCTATCCCGCCGCCGGCTTCGTCGACGAGGTGCGCCGCCACGGCCGCGCCCATACCCTGGAGCTGAACCTGGAACCCTCGGAAGGCGCCACCCTGTTCGCCGAGGCGCGCCAGGGCCCGGCGACGGAACTGGTGCCGGCCTTCGTCGAGGAGCTGCTGGCGGCGGGATGATGGGAGGCCGGCGTAGGCTGGTGACCCGCTCGCGCCGCGGCCATCCCATGGCTTGACCCAAAGCTGTCCGGTTCAGTGCTGTTCTGCGGTCTCGTTCAATAGCCTCGTCATGCGCGGGCTTGTCCCGCGCATCCATCGCGCCGCACCTCAATCAGATCAGGCATTTATTGAACCCGGCGGCACCATGGTCCACCGCGACGAGCGCCGTGGTGACGATTGGGGAGACGCAAGCGCACCCCTGTCCGGCGTCAGCGCTATGCCCAGCAAGGTCGTGGCATTGAGCGCATACTGGCCATGCTCAACCGGGCACCAGTGGGTCAAGCCATGGGATGACCGCGGTGGGGCGGGACGCTGAAACCCCGTCGTTCCCGGGCCTGACCCGGGAACCCATTCCGCCAGCGGTGCGGACCGGGGCGCGGCCGGCGGGCCGGTCTCAGTCGGCCTCGTCCTCGATGGCGTGCATGTCGTCGTCCGAGAGGCCGAAATGGTGGCCGATCTCGTGCACCAGGACGTTGCGGACGACATCGGCCAGCGCTTCCCCGGTATCGGCCGCATAGGCCAGGATCGGCTCCCGGTAGAGCCAGATCATGTCGGGCATGCGCCCGGAATCGTAGACGCTCTGATGATCCAGGCTGACCCCGTGATAGAGCCCGAGCAGGTCATAGGCGTCGTCGATGCCCATCTCTTCCAGGGTGTCCGCATCCGCCCAGTCGGCGACCCGGAAGACGATGCCTTCGGTGTGCCGGCGCAGCTCCTCCGGGATCTCGGCATAGGCCTGTTCCGCCAGGGCGAGCAGCCGGTCCGGCCCTTCCTTGCCCGGTCTCAACATGCGACACCTGCGGCAAGGTTGCGGACGAGCCTGATGAAGGGGATCTCGGACATGGCGATGACGAAGCTGGATGCGGACGCCCGCCGGCAGGCGCTGGCCGGGCTGAACGGATGGAGCGAGGCGGAGGGCCGGGAGGCGATCTGCAAGACCTTCCAGTTCAAGGATTTCAACGCCGCCTTCGGGTTCATGGCCCGGGTGGCGCTTCTCGCTGAGAAGATGGACCACCACCCGGAGTGGTTCAATGTCTACAACAGGGTCGAGGTGACCCTGGCCACCCACGATGCCGGCGGCGTGACACAGAAGGATGTCGACATGGCGGCCTTCATGGACGCGGCGGGCTGAGGCCCAGGCAACTGCGGATGCAATTGCGCAACCCGGGCCGGCGCCCCACATCAGGCCCATGACACAGACCACTGGCACGGCTACCGGCATGGACCGGGCGGCGGAAGAGGCGCTGGTCCGCGACGGCTTCTGGCGCAAGCTGCGGCGAACCGCCGGGCATGTGCCGTTCGCGGAGGATGCGGCCGCGGCGTTCTACAGCGCCACCGACCGGGCGACGCCCTTGTCGGTGAAGGCGACCCTGTTCGGCGCGCTGGCCTATTTCGTCCTGCCGACCGACGCGGTCGCGGACTTCCTGCCCCTGATCGGCTATGGCGACGACCTGGCGGTGCTGCTGGCCGCCACCCGGGCGGTCGGCGGCTCGATCCGCGACAGCCACCGCGCCGCCGCGCGCCGTTTCCTGCAGAAGGTCTGACGGCAGCGGTCCGGCCGGTCACGCCTGGCGGGCCGTCAGGCTTTTCCAGTGCGGGTCGATGTCGGGGGGATTGGTGTCGGGGGCGGCCAGCGGCCTGCCGCGATGGGCGTGCCAGGCATTCAGCGCCCATTGCACGGTGGGGAAGGCCAGTTCGGTCCAGGGGATCTCGTCCCAGTCGACCAGCCGGCTTTCCAGCGATTCCGGGCCGGGCGCGTGGCGGCCGTCGATCAGTTCTGCGCGGTAGATCAGCTGCACCTGGCTGATCCTGGCGATATTGTAGACCCCCAGCAGGCCGTCGATGCGGATCTCTGCGCAGGCCTCCTCGCGTGCCTCGCGCGCGGCGCCCTGCTCGCTGCTCTCCCGCTCCTCCATATAGCCGGCGGGGATCGTCCAGAACCCCTTGCGCGGCTCGATCGCCCTGCGGCAGATCAGCAGCTTCTCGCCATGGGCGATCACCGCGCCGACCACGATCTTCGGATTGACGTAGTGGATCCAGCCGCAATCGCCGCAGACCAGCCGCTGCCGGTCGTCGCCCTCCGGCACTTCCGGCCGGAATCCATAGTCCGATGGCGTTTGAACACTCATGCCGCAAATCTTGCGCGCGACGCGCGGGCTGTCCAGTCTGCGTCGCGGATGCCGCCGGTATCGTTCACGGCTGCCGCAGGGGAACGGACATGACCGGTGAACTGACCATGCTGCTGGATCATGTCGCACTCAGTGTCGGGGATCTCGGTGCGGCCAGCCGGTTCTACGAGGCGGCCCTGGCACCGCTGGGCCTGTCGGTCGTGCGCGCGCAGCCGCCGGACGCCCATCCGGGCGGGCAGGTCGGCTTCGGCATCGGCCGCAAGGGCCAGTTCTGGCTGGTCGCGAAGGGGCTGCAGCAGCCGCCCGGCCATATCGCCTTCCGTGCCGGCAGCCGCGCAGCGGTGCATGCCTTCCACCGGGCGGCGCTGGCGCATGGCGGCAGCGACAATGGCGCGCCGGGCATCCAGCAGGCCTATCACCCCGCGTACTACGCCGCCTTCGTGCGGGATCCGGAGGGCCATAATGTCGAGGCGGTGACCTTCGCGCCGGAGTCCGGCCCTCAGACGTAGATGTTCAGGTTCCGTCCGAGCCAGTCGGGCAGGCCGCCGCGCGGGCCGGCGCGGATGCCGGGATCGTCGAGATGGTGATGCTGCTGCGGCGCCTCGCCGGTACGGCCCTCGTCGTCCGCGCCGGCACGCGCCCGCCCGCGCGAGGCGACCTGGCGCACGCGCTGTACGGGCCCCAATGCGGGGGAGCCCTGGCCGCCAATCCTCGTGTCGTCGCCGTCAGCCATCCATCACGCTCTTCTGCAGGCAAGATAGGCAGCGATCCTGCCGCTGGCTACCTCTGCGGCGTTTGGCCCGCTTCGCCGGCATCGCCGCCCTGCCCTGCCTCCGGTCCGCCCGGACCGGTGCCGCGTTGCCGCAGCTCTTCAAGAATGCGTTGCACCACCGGTGCCCGCGGGTCGCTGTCGGGCAGGCTGCCGGCCAGCCGGCCGAACCAGTCCATCGCCGCCGGCCAGTCGCCGCGTTCGCTGGCCGCGCGGCCCAGCAGGAACAGGGCGGAGGGTTCCTCCGGCGCGATCTCCAGCACCCGCTTCAGCGCCGCTTCGGCCTGCGGCGAGACCGGCTGGTTGGGACCGTCCGACTGCATCACCGCGGCGGCATAGGCGGTCGCGGCCGGCAGGCTGTCGGGCTGCAGGGCAGAGGCGCGGGCATAGGCGTCGCGCGCCTTCAGCGGTTCGCCCAGCACCAGCCGCGAACGGCCGAGCCGCATCCAGCCGTCGAAATCGTCGGGCATCTCCGCCAGGCGTTCCTCCAGCCCGGCCACCATGCCGGCAATCATTTCCGTGCGGGCTTCCGGATCCATCCCGGCGGCGGCGCGCATCTGCGCGGCGTCCGGGCCGGGGCCGCGCATCGCCAGCGGCATGTCGGGCATGCCCGGCGTGCCGGTCTGGAAATAGACACCCAGCGCGGCCAGCGGCACCAGGACGGCGAGGAACACGGCCAGCAGACCGGCCGGGCCACCGGCCCGTGCGGCCGCCGCCGGTGCCGCCGCTGGCGCCTCCCTGTCCGTGCGGAGAATCCGGCGCTGGATCTCCAGCCGCGCGGCGGCAGCAGCCTTCTCATCCAGCAGGCCGCGTTCCCGGTCGCGCGCCACCTCCGCCAGCTGGTCGCGATAGACCGCGCGGTCATGCGCCGCCGCGTCCGCCGGCGCGCGCCGGCCGCGCAGCACCAGCGGCAGCACCAGCGTCACCGCGACCGCGGCGGCGACAAGCCCGATGATCAGCCAGAACATGGCGGACACCCTTCCTGCGTCGGCCGGTTCATCTCTCGTCCCGGTCCAGCAGGGCGGCGAGGCGGGCCTCTTCGGCCGCGCTCAGCGGCTGTGAGGCATCGCCGGATTGTGCCATCCGCCGGCGGCGGCGCAGCACCAGGACGATGCCGGCCAGCAGGATCAGTGCCGGGGCGATCCACAGCACCGCATTGCGCCAGTTGAAGGGCGGCCGCATCAGCACCCACTGGCCGTAGCGGTCCACCAGGAAGCCGCGGATCTGGTCGTCGGAGCGCCCCTCGGCGACCTGTTCGCGGATGATGCCGCGCAGGTCGCGCGCCAGGTCGGCGTCGGATTCGGCGATGGTCTGGTTCTGGCAGACCAGGCAGCGCAGGGTCTCCGCGATGTCCTGTGCCCGCCGTTCCGCCGCAGGATCGTCCAGTGGCCGGTCGACACCGATCGCTGCCGCCGGCAGCGCGGGCAGGCAGGCGGCCAGCAGGAGCGCGGCGGCCGCCAGGCTGCGGTGAAGGGGGCTCATCGGCGCCTCACGAGCCCTGGCGATAGGCTTCGCGCTGCAGGGTCTTCACCATCGGCGCGATCACCCGGTTCCAGTCCTGCAGCGTGATCGGGCCGACATGGCGGTAGGCGATGCTGCCGTCGGGACGCACGATATAGGTTTCCGGCACGCCATAGACGCCGAAGTCGATCGACACCCGGCCGGTGCGGTCGACGCCGATGGCATTGTAGGGATCGCCCAGGCCCTCCAGCCATTCCACCGTGTCCGTCGGCCGGTCCTTGTAGGCGATGCCGAAGATCTTCACGTCCTCCTCGTAGTCGGCGGCGATCTGCATCAGCACCGGATGCTCCACCTTGCAGGGCGCGCACCAGGAGGCGAAGACGTTCACGATGGAGACCTGGCCGTGCAGGTCGTCGCTGTCCAGGCCGCGCCGCCGGTCGGGCAGCGGCGGCAGGGAAAAGTCCGGCACCGGCTTGTCGATCAGTGCGGAGGGCAGGGAGCGCGGGTCCAGGTAGAGCAGGCCATAGCCCATCGCCGCCGCGATGATCGCGAAGACCAGCGCCGGCAGGCCGTAGGTGACCAGGAAGCGGCGGCGCGGCGGCGCCTCTTCCGCCGATGCCTGCTCCGGTGCGGGGTCGTTGCCGGTCATGCCGTCGCCCGCTCCCCGAGATCGCCCGCGCGGCTGCGCCGGCCGGCGGGGGCGCCGACCCGATGCCGCCGGTCGGTGAGCGAGATC
>MDTD01013240.1_pt1 | contig 45767 bp, 33 predicted proteins | sample 811221 | NCBI WGS metagenome assembly MDTD01 (sample SAMN05326646, study PRJNA326480) | marine metagenome | isolation source: seawater | place: Pacific Ocean: South West | collected 2011 | reverse complement strand
CTTAGCGAGCCGGCTCGTGTCGAGCCGGGATTGAGCGAAGCTCAAATTCAGGACACAAACAACATGTTTGATACCCAAACTTTCTTCAGCTACGGATTTCGTCGCGACACGCGACGGCTCGCTAAGGCACAAACGTCTACATGTGTTCACCCTGGGGGATTGACTTGAATTCAACTGCTGCATACCATATTCGTACAACCATTCGTACTGGTACGAATAGGCATAATTTTAATATTTTGTGGAGACAGGCAGATGGCAAGCAACGATAAATCCGTGGCACTGGGATTGACACCGAGTTTTGGTTTTGGTGATCGCATGGGGTTGGCAACACCTGGGCATCTGGCGTCACTGCTTGCTGAGGGTGGCCCGATCCGTGGCATCTTTGCTCAGCAGTCCATTCGTGAAATGTCCCGCACACAACGCACGCCCACCGATGTGATGTCCGCTGCATCAAGCGTCCTCGTCGCTGCCGGCTATGACAAAGAGTGGGGCTCCGATGCCGACCATCTCAAGACCGAGGCCGATGTGGATTACACCGCCGACGCTGGCTTTGTGTTCTTCACCATCGACCCTTCGGATTACGTCGATCAAAAGGCTGATAATTACAGCCCCGAAATTGTCGCTGAAAAATTCGCAGCCATCGCAGAGCAAACCCCATGGGTTAGTCAATACGTTGGTAAAACTCTCAAGCTTGCCAACGGGACACAGCTCACCTTCGACGAACTGGCCGTCAAACGCGCAGCCGTCAAGTACGGCAAAGCCATCGCTCATACGCGGGGCTTGGCGGACTACATCAAAGACGCTGCCACCAAACGCGATCAGGACTACGAAATCGAACTTTCCGTCGATGAGACCGAACAGCCCACCACGCTCGTCGAACACTACATCATCGCTCAGCAGATCATTGAGCATGGCGTGAAGCTCGTGAGTTTAGCACCGCGATTCATCGGCGAATTGGAAAAAGGCGTGGATTACAAGGGTGATCTTGCTGCCCTTGAACAGTCCATGAAAGACCATGCTGCCATCGCCCGTGAATTGGGGCCTTACAAGCTCAGTCTCCATTCAGGGTCTGACAAGCTCTCGATGTACACCTTGTTCAGTCGTGCCACCGAAGGCCTTTTCCATGTGAAGACCGCAGGCACCAGCTACCTTGAAGCACTCCGCGTGGTGGCTCGTCATGATGAAAAACTCTTCCGTACCATCATCGACTTCTCGCGCGCCCGCTATGACACCGACAAGGCTACCTATCACGTCTCTGCCACTTGTGACAGTGCCCCGGCTCAAGGCGATGTGGCAGATATCCGTGAACTTGAAGGTCTGTACCTCGAACACTGGGAAGACGTCGATGCCAACAAACCCGGCACCGGATTCGTCGCGCCCGGACGCCAAATTCTGCACTGTACCTTCGGCTCAGTTCTCACCGACGCAACATTGGGCAAAGCCGTCGTCGATGTCATCAAAGCCGAACCCGGCACGTTCAAAGACGTTCTGGCACTGCACTTTGGCAAACACCTCATCGCGCTGCGTGCGGGGATGTAAATTCCAACCAATTGATTTTTAACCACAGAGTCACTGAGCCACAGAGATAAGACAAATCTGGATTCTTTTCCGGCTCTGTGCCTCTGTGGCTCTGTGGTTGTTTCCTAAGGTATTTGATTCGGTCTTTTTTGACTAAAACTCGCAAAAACCTATAATCTGTCCCCAATGTCAAACCCCACCACGCAATCCGTACGCGCTCGCCTGGCGCTGGAAGATGGCAGTGTGTTCACCGGCACAGCGTTCGGCGATACCACCTCCAAATCCATCGATGGCGAAGTCTGCTTTAACACCTCCCTCACCGGCTATCAGGAGATCCTCACCGATCCCTCCTATGCAGGCCAGATTGTCACCATGACCTATCCGTTAATCGGTAACTATGGTGTCAATCAAGAGGATATCGAATCACGCCAGATTTTTGCCCGCGGCTTTGTCGTGCGTGAACTCTCCAATCTGGTGAGCAATTACCGTTCGACTCAGAAGCTCGAAGAATGGCTCGCAGCCAGCGGTATCACCGGTATCACCGGCATCGACACCCGCGCCCTGACGCGAAAGCTGCGAATCACCGGTGCGCTTAAAGGTATTCTCAGCACCGATGAATCCAAGTCCGACGCTGATCTGGTCAAACTCGCAAAGGACTCACGCGGACTTATCGACGTGGATCTTGCCAGCGAAGTGTCCTGCAAGGCGCCGCTGCGTTGGAGTGAAAACCTCGGCGATTGGGTGCCACGCCAGGGCATCGTCAAGCATGAACCCGGTAAGTATCCGGTGGTGGCCATAGACTGTGGTGCAAAGAATAATATCCTGCGAAACCTCGTGGATGTGGGTTGCGATGTGACTGTCCTTCCCAATACCGCGACGGCCAAGGAAATTCTGGAGCATAATCCCAAGGGACTGTTCATCTCCAACGGCCCGGCGGACCCCTCGGCAGTGACACAGAGCATTGCGACCTTACAGGAGTTGCTTGGACAATTACCAATCTTTGGTATCTGTCTTGGGCATCAACTCCTGAGTCTTGCCATGGGTGCCAAGACCTTCAAACTCAAGTTCGGTCATCGTGGTGGCAATCAACCGGTGCAGAATCTGGCGACTCGCAAAGTCGAAATCACCAGTCAGAACCATGGCTTTGCAGTGGACATCGACAGCCTCAAAAAGGTTGGCGGTGAGCCGACGCATATCAACCTCAACGATCAGACGCTTGAAGGTTTCCGTCACACCTCCGAGCCAATCTTTGCGGTGCAGTATCACCCCGAAGCAGCACCGGGGCCACATGACTCGCGTTATCTGTTTGACTGTTTTGTCTCCATGATCGAAACCGGTCAAAGTCCGTCCGGTCAGCAGATGGACGACGCACAACGTTTGCGTAACGATGTGACGAAGATGCTCGAAGTGTAAAGAAATAAAAAAACGTTTAACCGCCAAGACGCCAAGATCGCCAAGCCAAGACAGGTAAAACAGAAATGATGAACCATTAAGTACAGCGTTAAGATGATGTGAAATTGTCACAACATTTTTTTCTGAGCTTACTGGTTATTCATCAATTTTTGCTACTTTATCTCTCTTGCCTTGGCGATCTTGGCGTCTTGGCAGTTAAAAAGAATTTGTCCCAATCAAGTAACAGGGCAACGGCATGAAACCATGGTCCACTGAAGATGCGATGGAACTCTACGGCGTGGCACGCTGGTCGGATGGCTATTTCTCGATCAATCACGCTGGCAATGTCTGCGTCCATCCGACACGTGATCGTAAACGTAATGTAGACCTTAACAAGCTCGTGGAATCCATTGAGCAGAAGCACGAAATCTATCCGCCGATTTTGCTTCGTTTTCCCAATGTCCTCGAAGACCGCATCGCCCGGATACATACCGCCTTTCGTGATGCCATTGACCTGCGGAATTACAAGGGCGATTACAACTGCGTTTTTCCCATCAAGGTCAACCAGCAACGACAAGTGGTCAACGATGTCTTGAATTTTGGCAAGCGTTGGAAGATGGGCCTGGAAGTAGGGTCCAAACCTGAACTGCTCATTGCCATGGCCATTGTGGATGACCCGCAAACACCAATCATCTGTAACGGATTCAAGGACGAAGAATACGTTGAAGCGGTGGTGCTCACTGCCAAGATGGGTCGCAAGATTATTCTGGTCGTCGAACAGTTCCGTGAACTGCGACTGCTTGCCAAGCAAGCTGCCAAGCATAATACCAAGCCCATGATTGGTATCCGCGTCAAACTTTCGACACGTGGTGCAGGCAAGTGGGAAGACTCCGGCGGGGAGAAATCCAAGTTCGGTTTGTATGTCCGCGAAGTCTCCGAGGCTGTGGAATACCTTCAACGCAATGACCTGCTGGACTGTCTGCAGCTGTTGCATTTTCACCTGGGATCACAGATCAGTGATATCTCCAGTCTCAACCGCGGATTGACTGAACTCTCACGCGTCTATGTCGGTTTGCGTGAGATGGGTGCCAATGTCAGCGTGCTTGATATCGGTGGTGGATTGGGCGTCGATTATGATGGCTCCAACTCGTCGAATGCTTCGAGCATGAACTATTCAATCCGCGATTATGCCAAGCGCGTGGTGACTGCCATTGCTGATATCTGCGATCAGTCCGACCAGCCGCACCCATCGCTTTACAGTGAATCAGGACGCGCGTTAACTGCTTATCAAAGTGTGCTGATATTCAACGTGTTGGGCTCCAGTGGTTCAGCCAGGCATCGCATTCCAGACAAACTTCCCGATAATCCCCCGACGCCATTGGTGACGTTGATGCATTTGTACAAAACGCTGGGATCACAGAGTTTGTTACAGACGTATCATCAGGCAAGAAGCGCACGGATTTCCACGTTGGAGTTGTTTAATCTGGGTAAGAGTACCATCAATGATCGGTCGTTTGCAGGGCGGTTATTCTTTGCCATCTGTGCAGGCATTCGCACGCGGATGTATCAGGAACATGTGCATCACAGTGAACTGACCGAGCTTGAAGAGTTGTTGGCTACGACGTATTTCTGCAACTTGTCGATCTTCCAATCCCTGCCGGACAGCTGGGCGATTGACCAACTCTTCCCGATCATGCCGATTCATAAACTCAATGAGCGTCCGACGCAGCATGGTGTACTTGCGGATATCACCTGTGACTCGGATGGGAAGATCAACAAGTTCGTGCAGAATGCAACCTGTTCCAACACGTTGCGGCTGCACCCCTTTGATGCTGAAAATAATTATTATCTGGGCGTCTTTCTGGTGGGAGCCTATCAGGAAATTCTCGGCGATATGCACAATCTTTTTGGTGATACCCATGTGGCTCATGTCACATTCAATGAACAGGGTCAGCCGGTGATTGATGAAATCGTCGAAGCTGACACCGTCCGCGAGATGATGGAATATGTACAGTACACCGCAGACGATATGCAGGATGCCGTTGAGCAGCGCATTGAGCATGCTCGTGAAAGTGAAAAACTCACCGAGCAGGAAGCGGCTGATCTTCTGGAGTTCTACCGTGCAGGTTTGGAAGGGTATACGTATCTTGAGTAAGAATATGATACAAACCTGATGGTGTGAACCACAGAGTCACAGAGACGCAGAGATAGACAGAAAGATTTTTTGATGCCTTTTTTCAGGCTCTGAGTCTCTGTGCCTCTGTGGTTAAAATTAGTAACACGAAATTCACGACTGATTTTTTTAAGAGCTGTGTCCCATGCTTCCCACTATTCCTGTTGATGTTGACCCGACGATGTATTACCTGTGTGTCGGATTGGGGGTACTGATTATTGGGATCGCCAAGGCCGGTTTCGGGGGCGGGATTGGGATTTTGGCTGTGCCGCTAATCGCAGTGGTGATGCCGGTGGAACAGATGATTGGTTTGATGCTGCCGGTGCTGATCCTGGCGGATATCCTCAGTAATTTGCATTACCTCAAAGAGTACGAATGGCGATTGATGCGTTGGTTACTCCCCGGTGCGATCATCGGGATTGTCATAGGTACAGCGTTATTCTGGATACTCAATCAATCCGATAGCAAGACGGTTGTGGATGACACACTCAAACTACTCGTCGGTTCGATCTGTCTGGCGGTAGTGTTGATGCAGGTGTTTAAACTCTTTGGCAAGGAGCCGCCAACCCTTCCCAAGCATCCACTTTCAAGTGTCGCTATTGGAACGGCTGCGGGAATCGCTTCGACCCTCAGTCATGCAGCAGGGCCGATTGTCAGCATTTACCTGGTGCAGGAAAAAGTCGAAAAACGTAAGCTCATGGGGACGCTGTTGCTGTTTTTCATGATCATGAATCTGTGCAAATTGCCAACCTATATTGGGCTTGGTTATATCAATGCTCAGACGTTGGGCAATTCGATCTGGTTCCTGCCTTTGCTTCCCATTGGGACACTTGCTGGTGCATGGATGAATAAACGCGTCCCCGAAAAACCGTTTGCGATGATCATTTATATGACCGCATTTTTAGCTGCTGCCCATATGATTTACAAAGTGATCTGATCGCCAATTGATTTAATGTAAAACAGGCATCACCTTGAATGAAGATGATGCCTGTGTGTGTTGAATTTCAAACTGTATTCAAGTCAATCAGTCAGCGGTGCCTGACCAGACGCGCACGTAGTCCACGAGCATGTCCGCAGGCAGTTGGCTGTCGATCACCGTCCCGTTGCCATCCCATCCACCCATTTGCAGTGACAGGATGATGTAGGACGTGATGCTGCCCACACGGCTGTTGGAGTAGCTCCATGTTTGGACACCATCGACATACATGGCGACATAGCCCGGTTCCCAATACATGCCGTAGGTGTGATAGCCGTCCGAGGAGGGGGTAAGGTTCAATTCACCTGAGCCGGTGTACTGATGACTTCCGCCATAACCATCCCAGTGAAGTGCGTGAGCGGTGACATCATCACCCCAGATACCCAGTGATTCCATGATGTCGAACTCCATCCCGCCGTTGAAGGTTGAGGAGGTGTCGCCCCATGGATCCATGAGTTTGATGACAGTTGCTGTACCGAAGTTGGAGGCCGCATAACTGCCATCATGAACATAGGTATCCGCAGTCGCATTGACGTTCAGTGCATTGACAACCAGTACCGGGCGATCGGCAGAGTCAGCAGCTTCACGACTGAAAATTTCCACGAGTTGTTGTTTCATGAAGGTGTCCACAACTGCGAAACTTGCTGCGTTTCCAGCACTTTTTTGTGCCTGTACATAATCTGTCACATCAATTTCAACCCAGTCGCCCGTCACCTTGCCGGAGACTTGTGCAAACCATTGGGGATCAAATTGAGGTTTGTTGTTCCAGTTGACGGTGCTTTCGGACCAGTCACTTGTAAGGGTGCGATGCACGGAGATGTTGCTGCTGGTGGTGGCGTTGGCAACCTTGAATTTGAGCACGGCAGAGGAGACGGTTTGAGCGACTGAATCAAGATTGAACTTGAGTAATGCCTGTCGACGATAGTCCACCCAGCCGTAAGACCCCCGATCGGGCATCAGCCAGAATGCGGGCCAGACACCTTGTGCCGCATCGTATTTGATACGTGCTTCATAGTATCCATAAGCTTGTTTGAATTTCTGGAACGTGCTGATTTCGCCGGTTGCATAGTTGTAGGTAGCGGTGCCGAAAACGGTGGTTTTCTTTTCAGCGGTCATTTTCAAATTGCCGTTTTCAACCGCGATATTTTCCGGCGTGTTCCCTGCAAGTCCGTTGATGCCTAACCAATGTTCGCCGAGTTTCCATTTGTCAGGATCAAGTGAGGTGCCATCAAAATCATCTTCGAACGTCAGTGTCCAATTGCCTGCGATGGGCGGTTCGATGGCTGTTGGGGCGCCGGTTCCCACAAAGGCCACATCATCCATGAAGTAGTAGGCCGTGGTGGATGAACCTTTAAAACCAATCGCCTTGATATTTTCGTTGGCAAGACCAAAAGCTTCCAGATCAATCTGCAAGGTATGCCAGGTATCGGGTGTATAGGACGTGATTCCGGGTTGGCCATCGAGTGTCCATTTGTCGTTGTTACTGCTGCTGAGTGTGACCGCGAGCCAACTGCTGCCGTAGCGGAATACGATGCTCCCACCACTGCCGGAGACACGGTAGATTTTAGCTTCTAGGATAGTTTGCCCAACAGGTGCTGTTTTGCTGATTGCCAGTCCAGCTTGTGACCAACTGGCTGCTTCAATGGCAATGGAGTGGGTTCCAGAAGCGACGGGATCGGTGCCATAGGACAATTCGGAGATGCTCGATGATTGTTCCCAGAGGGCAGTTCCATTTTGGGTATTATCATCAAAGAGAACATAGGGAGGCGCCATGGGGGTTTCGAATGAAACTTCGTCCATGAAGAAGTAACCGGTTGTGGAAGGGCCTTGGACACCCACTGCGACAATGGTTTGGTTTTCGATGCCGAAGGCTGCAAGGTCGATTTGAATGGTGTGCCAGGTATCGGGTGTATAGCTACTGGTGCCCGGTTGGCCGTCGAGTGTCCATTTGTCATTGTTGGCATCGGTGAGATTGACCTTCAGCCAACTGCTGCCGTAGCGGAACATCAATGTGCCACCGCTGCCTGAAACGCGGTAGATGCGAGCCTGGAGGATGGTGTGTCCTGCAGGTGCGACCTGTTGGATTTTCAAACCTGCCTGCGTCCAGTTGGTTGCTTCCATGGCAATGGCATGTGTTCCGGCTGCAACAGGATCGGTGCCGGTGGTGTAGTCGGTGAGACTCGGTGAGGAGGACCAGAGCAGCGTTCCGTTTTGGACATCATCATCAAAGAGGACGAGTGATGCTTTGCTGGTTTGCGTCCAGCCCAATAGTGTCCAACTCAGACATAGACACGTGGCCCAACTCAAAATTTTTTTCAGGACATTCTTGTCGAACATGCGCATGCGATACCTCCCTGTGTAATCAAACTGACAACCAGTTCAAGCGTGGATGAAATGACAGATGGCACCGTGCCAATGTCTTTGGATTTGCATTGATCAAAGGGTCAATGCGTATGAATGATTCGAACCATCTTCAAGTGTTGGATGGTTTTTCTAAAATCCTATTTGAAAAGTCGTGATTGAAGCCGTGAACAAAATGCAAGAAAAAGCCTTAACTAAAGCTTTCATTAAACAGTCAAAATAAAAACCAGTTACAAAATGATCAACCGGTCATTTGATCTTAGGCATGATTGGCGGGTTGTCAAGGTTTTTTGATTGATGAAGCGTACTGTCTTGAACCTGGCTGCGACACTGCGTGTCGGTGACCGTTTGTCGATTGATGTGATGCAATCAGCGACACGCAGTGTCGCAGCTATTTTTGATAGTCACCATGCCTATGAATGATTTGAAGACAGTTAAAAAATCGGTTCGTCCGCAGAAATGTGGGTTGGTTCCATGCGATGACGCAATGATTTGCTGGCCAGGGAGCTTTCGCTCCCCGGACCCCTTGCCAAGTTCATGGCTTTCGCGTTTGCAGTGCGCTTCAAACAAGGCATCGGTCCATGGGGCGATGTCATGCCTGTGCATTGCAACCCCGTCCTCGCCACGCAGCTTTGATGGACCAAACACCTTGAGCAACGCCGGCCACTCACCGGTGATTTTACGAGACCTGCACGCCCCGCAAGCCTCCGCCCCCGGAACTTGCCCCCGGAACTTGGCCCCTGGAACTTGCCCCCGGTCCCTCAAGTTTTCGTTCTGCGGTTTACCATCAGTATCCGTGGACGATCTGGGCGTACAGGTCTCCCCAGGCAACCGGTGAGTGGCCAGCGTTAGCCCACTGTCGTATACCCCTGTAACGTCCATGGCGTCAGTGCAGCAAAATTGCACAACGCTGCCAATCACCACCTTTGAACCGCTGTCTTGTTTTATGTTCACTGTGAAGAGCTATCCCATGACCTTGCGAAGGGGGCCGGGGAGCCGGTTGTCAAGGTTTTTTGATTGATGTTCTGAAGTGGATGGCATAATGGAATTCAAGCAATTTCAAACAGAATTTAATCGTCAGATATCGGGTGAGTATGTTTATGATGTTGAAAACAATTCTTTAGAAACAAAGTCATCATTGCCAAGAGCAGAACACAGAACAACATGGTAGGAATGATGGCGTAGAGCATGCCTGCCATCTCATCAAGATGCGAGTCGATCATCATAGTAAGACTGCTGCCTATGCCAAACATCCAACAAGATACAAATACATCACGATAGGTGATCTTGTCACTTCGCAGCAGGATGATTAGGTACAGGAGTGTGATCCCGCCAAAGAGATAAAAACATAGGAACAGCTCGCCATCGGTACCTCTTGTTGAGAGATAGGATGAAATTGAATAGCCCGCCAGAAAAAAACTTGTTGTGATGTGTTTCATACCAATGTTATTCGAGCTTCTTCTGCCAGAACAGCGCGTGGCCGGTTTCGGGATTCAGCTCATAGCTTCCAAAACCACACTTGCGATACAAGCCTTGGGCGGCCTTGTTTTCGCTGAGGACTTCCAAGGTTAATTTGCAGCAGCTCAGTTGTCGGGCTTTGTCTTCAATGTATGCGAACATCGCGATGGCGATCCCTTTGCCTCGATGATCCGGATGCACGATCACATCATGGATGTTCAGCAGTGGCTTGCAGGCGAAAGTCGAAAAGCCCTCTATGGACACGATCATCCCCACGGGTGTTTCTTCATCAAATGCAAGGATCACATGCACAGTGTTGCGCTTGGCAAGTTCACTGACAAGGTTGTCCTTCACGAAATCACTAAGCGTAGAATGACCACCCATGGGGTCAGATGCATAGCTGTCGAGCAGATGCACAATCGCATGGGCATGATCCGTATCACTGTAATCAGCATCAACAATCCAAAGCATATTACACCGCCTTGGCTTGCAGGTCGGCGTAACGCGTTGCTTGAGCGTCATATGCCAAGGCATCTGTTGGCTTGTAGGTTTCCAGATCAAAACTGTTGCGGACAATGCGTCGGATGTGATCCAGATTTTTGACATCACCGCAGCCCATGGCTTGCGTGAGTGCGTTGCCAATGGCGGTCGCTTCAAATGGGCCGACGATCACAGGTTTGTTGATGGCATCGGCGGTCATCTGGTTGAGCAGTGAATTCTTGCCACCACCCCCGACGATATGCAGGACGTCGATGGATTGATCGGTGAGTGCTTCGATATCCAGGCACACGTTGCGGTAGGTCATGGCCAATGATTCAAGACATGCTCGGACATAGCCGCCGGGTGTGGTGGGAGCCGGTTGACCGGTGGCCTTGGCGTAGGCATCGATCTTAGCGAGCATGTCACCGGGGGAGGCAAAGGGTGCGTGGTTGGTGTCAATCAACGTGACAAACGGTTCACTGTCAGCAGCCATCTGCGCAAGCGTGCCATAGTCGAGATCCTGCCCCTTGCGAATCAGATCACGGCGACATTCCTGGACGAGCCATAAGCCGGAGATATTTTTGAGGAATCGGATTTTGTCTTCAACGCCACGTTCGTTGGTGTAGTTGGCTTTAAGCGATGCGTCATTGACGATGGGCTTGTCGAGTTCCGCGCCCATCAGTGACCATGTGCCACTGGAAAGGTAAAGCCAGTTACCACTATTGGCTTGATCGACGGGGACGGAAGCGATGGCCGATGCCGTGTCGTGCGATCCGGGCACGATGACATCAATTGGCTCGACGCCAGCTTCCTTGGCAATGGCCTGACGGAGCTTGCCGATGATGGTGCCTGCCGGGACGATGTTTTTCAGGAATTCATGGGGGATGGCAGCTTTGTCCAACAGGTCTGTGTTCCACTTGCCGGTATGTGGGTTGACCATCTGCGAGGTCGAAGCGATGGTGGCTTCGTTGACTTTTTCGCCGGAGAAAAAGTAGTGCAAAAGGTCAGGCATAAAGAGCATGTCGGTTGCGTTTTGCAGCACACATTGTTCGGTGGCCTGCTGAGCTTTGAGTTGGTAGATGGAGTTAAAGGGCATGTGTTGGATGCCGGTTTGCAGATAGACTTCGTCTGCACCAAGTTGGTCATGTACCGCAGCCATGGCAGGGGGATTGCGATCATCACGGTAACAAAAGGGCAGTCCAAGGAGTTGGCCGGACTTACCGAGTAAGCCAAAGTCCACACCCCATGTATCCACGCCCAGGCTCACCAGTTCCGCGTCGAGTTGCTTTGCTTTGATGCCGGCTTGTTTGAGACCTTCAACAAGGTGTCGCCAGATGTCCAGCAGGTTCCAATGATAACCGGAGGGCAGCTGCTGAGGCAGATTGGCAAAACGATGACACTCTTGGAGCGTCAGTTTTTCGTTTTCAAGAATGGCAAGCATGGCACGGCCGGACTCGGCCCCAAGATCGAAAGCAACATAGGCGCGTTTGGTGGACATGACTGAGGGACTCCATTTGAAGCGTTGAAAACCGTTGTTTATTGTCTTTACCACAGAGTCACAGAGACACAGAGTGCAAGACAGAGAGAGTCATTTTGTTTTCTTCTCTGTGCCTCTGTGACGCTGTGGTTAAAACGAAAAGCTGAATCACAATGGTTGTCGAAAGCTTCTTTTCATGATGGTTCACTGGCTGGTTTTTGCACTGCGGTGTACGCATTGCGGACATACGGAATCCCGCTGAGCACTGTGGTTATCACAATGCCGTACGCCCAGAATCCCTGCACATAGATCCACCAGCCACGTCCCTCAGCACGCGGATCCAAGGCAACGATCCCGATCAAAAACGGGATACCGATACACTGTAACAATGTTTTGAGTTTGCCGAAAATGTTGGCACCGAACTTGATGCCACGGCCTTCCATCTCGCCGCGGATACCGGTCACCAGCAGTTCGCGGGCGAGGATCACCACGACCATCCACGGGTAAACACCGCTGATCATGGTAAAGAAGGTGCCTGCTTCCACGGCCTGGGGGTCTACGAAGCGTGACCCGGCCAGGTAGATGAAGGCACCGATGTTGAGCACCTTGTCGGCAAAGGGATCCATGATCCGGCCAAAGGTGCTTTCGACTTTGAATCTGCGAGCCAGGTAACCGTCAGCAATGTCCGTCAGGGCTGCGACGATGTAGATGCCCATCGCCACCCAGAGTATCGCAGAATTGGCCACTGGATAGCGGTAAAAGTTGAGGGTCAGGAAAAACACGGCCGAGAGAACCAGCCGGGCAATCGTCAGCAAATTGGGTACATGCTGCATTTATTTGATCCTGACTTGTTGGCGCTGGTGTAGAACATTGGCTTTTACCACAGAGTCACAGAGACACAGAGTTCAAACAGCAGGTTGGAATCTTTCTCTGTGCCTCTGTGGTTCATCCATGTGTCTTTGTCGCTACGGTTTTACTCAATACCACCCTTAAGCGGGAAGTTGATTTTTGGACGCTGTTTTCTGGGAGCGACAGGTGCCTGAGTTTCAACAGAAGGTTCTTCGACCTGCTTGAGAGACAGGCGAATCTTGCGATTTTCTTCGTCACATTCAAGGACTCGGAATTGCTTGGTGTCGCCGACCTGCAGGACATCTTCGACATTGTTCACACGCTTGTGCGATAGTTCAGAGATGTGAACCAGACCTTCCACGCCGGGGACGATCTGAGCAAAGGCGCCAAAGTCGGTGATGCTCTTGACGGTAGCATCGACCAGGGTGTTCTTGGCGTAGGTGACTTCGGCTCCGGTCCAGGGGTCTCCCTGTTCAGCTTTAAGGCTTACCGAGATGCGACGTTTTTCAAGGTCAATACTCAGCACGCTCACGCGGACCGATTGGCCTTCCTGCACCACGTCCGTCGGTCTGACGCGACGGTTCCAACTCATTTCACTTACCGGCAGCAATGCTTCAACACCATCCTGTAGCAGGATAAATGCGCCAAAGTCTGCAATGCGGGTGATCACACCCGTGATCGCATCGCCCACATGGACAGTGCCTTCAACAGCATCCCACGGGTCAGCTTGAATCTGTTTTAAGCCCAGTCGGACTTTCTTGGTTTCTTTGTCCATGGACAGAATCTTGACGGTGACGTCCTGTCCAACCTTGACGATTTCTTCTGGATTGTTGATTCGGCTGTGACTCATGTCCGCAATGTGAAGCAGACCATCCACGCCACCGATATTCACAAACGCGCCGTAGGGCATGAGTCGTTCGACCTTGCCTTGAACGGTGTCACCTTCATTGATTTTTTCCCAGGTGACTTGTTCAAGTCGTTCTTTTTCCTGTTCCAGGAAGCGGCGACGAGAGACCACCATTTTCTTGCCACGACGGTCAATGTCATGAACGACTGCTTTGATGCGCTGACCGATCCATGTGTCGATGTCATCGACATGGTTCACGTCGATTTGACTTGCTGGCATGAAGGCTTTGATGTTGCCTGACATTTCCAGTTCAAGCCCGCCCTTGTTGGAAGCGACCACGCGCGCTTCGACGATCGAGCCTTTCTGGATGTGATCCCATGTGGCTGCCGAAGCGACACCTTCACGGGCAAGGTAGATGAGTCCTTCGGATTCGTTGATGCGATTGATGACGAAATCCATGATGCTGCCGATGCGTGGTGGGCGATCAAACTGCACCAGTGGCACCACGGCCTGGAGATGCTGTTGCTGTTCGCCATGCAGTTGCACAAACACGTCGTCACCACTGATGGATTGGATGCGACCTCGACGGGTTCGCATTGAAACAGGACCCTTGGAGGCTGCAGCCTTGGCGTCCTTTTCTGAGTCATCATCATTCTCATCAGCAGTGGGTGCTGGTGCGGGATTCGCTGCCTGCTGCATCATGTCTTCGATGGAGCCTTCGCCCAATGCATCAGCCAGTTCCTTGTCCAGTTCCTGCTCGATTTTGTCAGAAGCCAGGTCGCCATCAAAACTCTTTTGGATATCGTTCATTAGTATCTCAATCAGTGTTGCATTCAAACATCTGCCAACGCTTTGGACAGAGATTCGATTTTAACCGAGAAATCCCCGTGGCAAAAGTTGGGGTCGAAAAATAAAGTTGATAATTCTCCACTTCCCCCGGACTTGCCCCCGGAATTGCCCGGATATCCCACAGGATTTGCCCTCCAATCCTCGGGATTGACAAAGAATGCTTGACATCAAACCTGTCAATTGTCACCATTAAAGTGTGTCATCAGCCATCAGGGGAGACTGCTTGATGCCTTGTTACATTTTCAGCTATTTCCCATATCGCTTCAACGAACTGCCTGCTCGCAGCCATCGTCAACGTGTCAATCAAGAGCTTCGTCGCAAACATCGCATGGCTCATGACCTTGTCGATCAAATCCATCTCTTCCCGCATTTACAAAATCGGCTCATCGACATGACTGTCCAATGGGCACCTACGCGCAATCTGCGACTGCACTATGTCCACACCACAGACCAGTACATTCAGATCGTGGTGAGTTGGCGGTTTTATGCACCGATCCATGACGTGCAACTGTGGTTTTTGCAGGACATCAGTTACCAACTCAATAAAGACCGCTACTTCCCACAGCAGTGGTTTAGCCGTCACTACAATCGCAAGCAGATTGCCGACCGTGTGACCTATGACTACCTCGTGGGCGAATACATGCCAACCCAGGCGCAGTTCAAATGGGTCGACCCCAAACCTTTACCACCGACGGATGAAGTGCATCCACGCAACGTGCGATGCTTTGATCAACTGCTCAAAAAACAGGTTCTCGATCAAGCCGGACTCATCACGGCGCATGGCAAATTAAAAAACCGGATCGACTCCCCCTACAAAACACTCAACCAAGCCTACAAAGCCATGGACGAAGGCTGGTTGCCCCTGGCCCCCGCCCCCGGACCCCGCCCCCCGGGAGTGATCGCCATGCAACAGCGTGAATTGCGCTAACAGGCTAAATGGAACAATCGGCAACAGTGTTCAAAGCTATTAAGCCACAGATGCACACTGATTTTCAAGGCAAGGGCATTTGGGATGTTTGGATTGACATGCCTTTATCTGTGTTGATCTGTGTTGATCTGTGGCAAATAATGTCTTGAGCATGGTTACGAAATACAAGCCGATGTGATGATGTTTTAATGAGACGGGTATGAGCATCACTTATCTTGTTGTGAAAACATTTAAACGACAACGCCCGGACTTTGAAATCCGGGCGTTGTGTATTGATGTGCTATTTTTGTGTCTTGTTTTACTTGCCTAATTCCGTGCGGGCGTCTTTGACGGCTTTGGTGAACTGTGCTGCCAAGGCAGTGAGTTCGTCCCATTTTTCGCCCTTGATCAAATCTTTTTTGACCAGTGCGCTACCGACACCCAGACAGCATGCGCCGGCGGCGATCCAATCCTTGGCGGTGTTGAGGTCCACGCCACCGGTGGGGGCGAGTTTCAGTTGAGGCATCGGGGCCAGAAGGTCTTTGAAGTATTTGGGGCCAAAATGGTTGGCCGGGAAGACCTTGATCACATCGGCACCAGCCTGGAATGCGGTGATGGCTTCAGTGGGGGTGAGCGCGCCGCAGACGATGGGCTTGCCATAGCGACTTGCCATTTCGATCACCTTGAGATTGGTGGTCGGGGAGACGATGTATTGGGCACCTGCGAGAATTGCCAAACGGGCGGTTTCGGCGTCGAGCACACTGCCTACACCGATGAGACATTTGTCACCGACTTGATCGGCAGCGGCTTCGATGGCTTTGAGGGCGCCGGGCGTGGTCATGGTGATTTCCGAGACGTCCACGCCACCGGCAGCCAGTGATTTGCAGACATCGACCAATTGGTCTGGGCCGTCAGCGCGAATGACGGCAACCATGCCGGTGGTTTCCATTTTAGCCACAATGGCCTGACGACCTGAGACGCGAAGTGAATCTGACATAGCGAAAAAGCTCCTGAAGTGAATGGTGAGGTTCTACTCACATGTAGAAACCCACGGATAGGGACAAGATTATCAGCAGACTAAGATAGCCGAAAATGCGTCACAAAAAAAACGCCGTCTGTTTTGAAGCAGACGGCGTTTAATATGGATATGTTTTAAATCTTCGAAAATTTTGTTTCAAGCCCTGTACTGTCCAAAATCAGGCTCGATTGTTTCACTTGAATAAGCATTGCCCCAATAATATTTTCAAAAGCAAAAAATCTAGCCAGTGAAAACTTCCGGGGGCCGGGGGACCGGGGATGGATTATTCGTGAACTTCGAAGATGGATTGCGTTCGGAGGACCATCCCGTTGGAACCGGTCAGATGGTAACTCTGTAAATGCATCTCTTTACGGTACTTTTGCACATCGATCAAGCTCAGGCAGGGGACATGCTCAGCATCTTCCCACTGGTGACAGATCGACGAAGAGTTGGACTCTTGAGCCAAGCTGGCTAATTCGCGTAAAGTCGTCATGTACAGATTGTCCGAGAGCGATTCAGTCTGAATCGTGGTGACAAAGCCAATGCCTTTATCACCTGGCTCGCGTGGCATCTCGTAATCCTTCTCGCCCAGACAGGGTAGTGCATGCACTAAACCCAGTTCTGGCAAGTGGTCACAACGATCCATCACGACCTCGGTCAAGCTGCGTTTACCCACTTGAAACCGAATGAGGTGACCCGTAGGGACCATCCACACATCAGTCTCGTAATCACCATGGGCGAATGTACGACGGCTTTTGAGTTCGAATAACTCCGGATGAAGGGCTCTGCGATAGAGCATCATGCGGAACAGTTGCGTATTACTAGACTTAGAGCTAACACTCATGGTCGGCCTCTTACTCCTTCTAGGGGGACAGATGGGCATTATAGCAGCGAATCTGATTCTGAAAAGACTTTTTTTCGTTTACACGCTTCGATTGTTCTCAAATATACCGTACATATTGTGTAACGCAGTATTTGAGCCACAACCCCTACCTGTCCGATAACAGAATCATGGCTCTGGTGGTTTACCACTTGGAGCCTTGTCGTACCGGATATACCCAAGTTCCAGGGGGCAGGTTTCAGAGCATGGCAAGAAGCGGGCAAATTTTTCGCATCCTTGATTCGATCTCCGACCCATCGGTGGATCAGGCGATGGCTGCGGCTTTACCCACAGCGGACATGGACACGGCCATGCGGTTGGTCCAATCGCTTCTTGAGCGTCGTCATACCCAATCCCAAATGGCCATGATTCGTCACTTTCACCAACTAGACGATTCAATCAAACAGCTCATTATTGACCAGGCTCCCAAGCTCGCACGTATTCTCCGACACATCACGCAGCATGGCCATATTCAAGATCAACTGAATCTTGTTGAGATTGTGCATGACGCACAAGATCCCAAACTTTGCTATCTGCTTGCCGACCTTTTGCGATACGGCCAGGCCGACGCGCATGAAGATGCTGCATCGTGTCTATTGGATATGGCAAACCGGAGTTTGTTTCTTGACGATGAAGCGCCAGCCGATGATCCGGTGACACGCGCAAGCAGTGAACACATTGATCTCCTGCAGCAAGCCATCGAACAGGCGCTGACATTTTATGGCGTTCATCAGCAGCCGGCTGTCATTGAAGCGATGCTCGAAACTCAGCCCCGACCGCTTAAGCAGTCGGCCAAAACGCTTAACGATTTTAAGCATCCAGCCACGCAGACACTCATTGAGCTTTGCACCACGCCCAGTAATCCGTCGGTGTGTGAGTCGATGCTCAGCTTGCTTGCGATCCCGGTTCTCACCGAGCCGATCCTTGAAGGCATTACCTTCATGGCAAATAACAAAACGCTGCATCGGATGTTTACACAGGGGCACTTGTTGTTACTGCCTGAACGTCGCAAGTGGTTGCGAAAATTACCTGATGACGAAATCTTCTTCCCGCAGGTTCAAACCCTCATGGGGATCAAGCCCCGACAGTTGCGCCATCTGCCCAAGTGGTATTCGATCATCTGCCGGACACCTCAGCAGTTGATTGCTCAGCTGGGGACGTTGCGTAAGGTGGGGGATGCTCCAACACGGTTGATCGTGTTGCGGAAGTTGATGGCACAATCACCTGCCAATCTTGACGCGGTGAATCTCATTGCTGGATTCTGCGCCGATGCCGATGAGTCCATTGCTCGGATTGCTCTGCGGCATTTGATCCGAATTGACTACATTGACCTGTATCACCTGCTATTGCGATTGACCAATTCGCCACATCCTTCGGTTCGCAAGCTTGCTGCTGCAAGAGTCGCGCCGGTGGGTTTTGAGAAGTATTGGGATTCATGGTCACGGTTTGATTTGAATCAGCGCATTGCAGCAGGAAAAGCTTTGATCAAAATTGATCCTTCGTTTCATGTTCAACTTGGCGAGAAGCTTGAGAGCGATGATTCAGCTGATATGCACAAGGCGATGTCCATCATTCGCACGCTTAATCAGGGGACGTTTTTTGAGTATGCCCTTGAGCATTTAACCAGGCATGAAGACCCCAAGATTGCATCGACAGCGGTGAAGACTTTAGGCAGTGCCGGGACGGATCGAGCTGCGAAGATTCTGGAGTCCTCATTGGAGCATGGTGATGCGCGGATGCGGGCCAATGCCGTCGAAGCATTGGATCATATTGAGCATCGTAACCATCTCAACCAACTCATGAAGATGAGTAAGGAAGATGACAATCGCCCGCGAGCCAACGCCATTGGAGCGTTACTGTCGATGAACTTTGCAGATGCCTTGATGACGTTGGGCAACATGCTCAATGACGAACGTCCGATGCATCGTCTTAGCGCACTATGGTTGGTGGATCACTTGGATTTGCGGGATATGGTTCGACATGTGGCAGAGCTTTCGATCTCCGACAAGGATGCCAAAGTGCGTCTTCGTGCGGGCAAACTCATCGAGCATTTCATTGACAGTTACGCAGATGTGGATGATGAAGATGATGGTCTGTCTGACGCGCCCAAGACCTCGGATCAGACGCAGGAGGCTGCATCATGAATAGTAGTTGGTTACTGATGTTGGCACTTGAAAGTCCGCGGACGCCCAAGACGCCACCGAATGTGGATGAAATTTTTACCAACTGGCAATGGATCAATCATTCAGATCCGTTGATGTCACCGTTGTGGGCAATTGCGATCATGTCGGTGATTATTTTTGCCATGCTTGTGTTACGTATTATCAAATGGCGACGGTCGAGTAATCGCCAGGATGGCCCGTTGCTGGTATTTCATCAAGTGGCCAAGCAGTTGGAAATTGATATCACCACGCAATGGTTATTGATCAAGGTCGCACAACAGCAGGGCTTGCCCAATCCGCTGACACTATTGATTTGTGATAGTACGTTTGCCCATCACGCCAAGGCCTATATCAAGAGTCTGCCGAACCATCGCCAGAAGCATATTCTCGATCAGTTAAGTCATGCGCATCAGCATTTGTTTGCATAGACACGATCAATGTTGAGGTGTTTGTGACAGCTTGCATAACAAAGTGTTTTGCCTTGCATGTCTTGGGTGCTGTGTGACGGGTAAATGTTAATCATCGTCATCGGCAAACAACCGCTTCTTGGCAAGACTTGCTGCATCAGTCTGCTTGCGTGCGCCTGCGATGAGTTGGGCCAATTCATAGTCAGCAGGCTCGGTGATTTTCAAATTGGTTTGCTCGCCATCAACCACAAAAACTGTTTGCCCCATTGCTTCGACCAAACCTGCGTCATCGGTGATCTGCTTCGTATCCGTTGTGCCTGAATCAATGGACGCATAGGCTTGCTGTAAGAGGGAACGTTCAAAGACTTGTGGGGTTTGGATCAAAACAACATTGCTGCGGTCGAGTGTCTGGGTGACTTTGGTGACGTTGACGGTGATTTTTCCTGCACCCCCGAGAATGGCATCAAGTGGATCCGTCTTGGATTGTATTTCATCATCTGACAGCGGGGCGGTACGCTTGAGAGTCGCACTGCAGGACACACCTGGGATGACTGCTGGATAATCTTTTGCGGCTTCAAAACAACGAGTGATCAATTCATTGCTCACCAGGGGTCTGGCGGCATCGTGAACGGCAATGTGTGTCGCCTGGTCGTTGACAGCTGCCATGGCATTTTTGATCGTTTCCCATCGCTCAATTTTGCCACCGGGGACGACGGTCACGCCATGGAATCCCAGAAGGTCTCCCCATTTGAGTTTAAAGCTGTCTACTTTGTCCGGGTCGACAGCGATGATGCATTGGCAGACCAAAGGATGTTTGATAAACGGATCCAATGCCGCCATGAAGACCGGTTTACCGGCCATATCCAGTTCGAGTTTGGATTTATTTAATCCAGCAGCAGCGTTAAAGCGTTTACTCTGTCCTGCAGCTGGGAGGATAACAGCGATCTGCATGAGAGACTCCGAAATACTGTTTAAGACTTATTCCCATGTCCAGATGGGATTGAATCAAGAATGATAACGCATTTGGACGTTTAAGGACGTGTGTTTAAGTGCGAGAATACCGCCATTTATTGGCAATAAATGGACTTTTTCATTTTTATCCTGCTCAAGGATTGCATTGTGAGTGAATTGATCGTCAAGTTGACCCAAGGAACGGACGATACTGTTAAGGAACTAAACGCACTTTGTGACGGGAAGACACATGACCGGAAGTATTCGCGTAATCTGCCCCAACCTCAAATGCAGGGCCATTCTCTCGGCTCCTGAGCATGCACGCGGCCGCAATGTCCGTTGTCGGATGTGTGGCATGAAAGTGCGGATTCCTTCAACTGCCAAAGTCAAGGCCGAGGCTGCGCCTTCACCACCGACCGAAGATTAGGTCACTGTCTGCAATTCTCTTTAAATCTTCAAGATCCCAATGATGATTCACTACACGGCTATCGAAGTAATGCTGTAATTGCATTTAATTCCGATAAGCTTGAGTAATCTGATCGCATTGCGTGACATTTATGCTTATCCTGTAGGTTATGTCTGCAGCATCAGCCAGTTACAACTCAAGACGACATGCCGGGCTAGGTATCCGTTCTCTATGGGCTCACAGTGTACTGGTCCTTGGTGCATTTTTGTGCATGCTGTTGTGCTTCCCCAATCCCGGTTGGAGTGTGCTGGCATATGTCGCTTTGGTGCCACTGACTTTGGTGGGAATGCGATCCACACGTCGACGGACTTTGTTGCTTACAACGTACCTTGGCGGCGTATTGTGGTGGTTGCTGATGGTGTATTGGCTTAGCCGCGTGACCGTTGGCGGGTATGTGGTGTTGAGTTTTTATCTTGGACTTTACTGGCCGGTGTATGCGGTGTTGATTCGCCTGATGGATCAGCGGACACGTTGGCCCAAGTGTTTGAGTGTGCCTTGCGTGTGGGTGAGTCTGGAATACATCCGATGTCACGTGCTGGCAGGGGGCTTTGGCTGGTTTAATCTTGGTCATTCCCAGGCACCTTATCATCCACTGCATGGCCCTGGGCAAATCGTCCAAATCGCGGATATCTTTGGCGAGTGGGGCGTGAGTTTTGTGGTTGCCATGACCAGTGGCATGATCGTGGACATGCTTACCCGTCCGTGGAGTAAATCATCCAACCGATGGTATCGATTCAGTCCAGCAATGCGCAGTGTACTGTTATGGATGCTGCTGATAATCAGCACTCTCTTTTACGGCGCCTATCGCATTCGTACCACGCCTCAGAACGGGGATACCGTGAAGGTGTCGGTCATTCAGACCAACGTGCCTCAGAGCAATAAAACTGCGACCGACATGCAAACGCTGGTGGATGATTGGGAGCGTGCGTTGACTTTGACGGTCAAGGCCTCAGCGAGCGATTCGCCGGATGTGATTGTCTGGCCGGAGACGATGTCACCTGCAGCGTTTAATGCTCAGGCGTTGGAGTACTACCGGGACGCACCAACTGCTGAGAAGGGTTACGAATCGTTTTACTATCAGACAGAATCGCTGGCTTCCAAACTGAAGGTCGATTTGTTTGCAGGCGCTCATGCCAAGTTTGATTGGCAGATCGTGGATCTGGATGATGGCAGACAGTTTGTGGTGCCGATGCGTCGGTACAACAGTGTCTATCATTTCCCACCCCATGTTGGCCAGTCGGTCGCTCGGTATGACAAGATTCATCTGGTGCCGTTTGGCGAGTTTATCCCGTGGGTTTCCAGTGTGCCGATGCTTAAAAATCTATTCATGAATTATCTGAGTCCGCACAAAATCGACTATTCGCTATCCCATGGGCAGGAAAAAGTAATCTTCAATGTCACAGCGAATGAACGTGATGTGCGAATTGCTTCACCGATATGTTTTGAAGACACCATCAGCCGACTCGTCCGCAGCATGGTCTACGATGGCAAAGGACAAAAGCGCGTCGATGTCCTGATCAATCTCACCAATGATGGCTGGTACGATGGCTCGGTTCAGGCTTACGTGCATACACAAAATGCCGTTTTGCGATGCATCGAAAACCGCGTCCCCATGGCAAGAAGTGTCAACACCGGGATCAGCGGATTTATCGACTCATCTGGTGAACTGGGCAACTGGGTTCAAGAAGATGGCAGGTTTCAACAGATCCAAGGCTGGGCCACGCGGACGATGATTCTCGATAATCGACAGACCTTCTACGGACGCTGGGGTGACTGGCCGATCCGCGTGATTTTAATTCTGACGATGTTACGGTTGTTTGTTGCAACCCTGGTGCGTAGAAAAATGGTATAATTATTGGAACCTGACTGATCCGGTCGATGATGCATATAAGCATGCAATGACCGGGCCAATGGGGTACAGGATAGGCATACTGGGGGACACTCATTCCTCATGAGTGAACAGCCCCAACAATCGACGCATAAATGACCGCACCGGTTGTATCGTCATTGCACAACACGGATGGACAAGACAATGATGCGATCCCGCAATTGGACATGGATGATGCTGACACTGGCGTTGCTTTTGCCTATGTCAATTTTACACGCTCAACCCTTGACTGCTGATATCTATCAGGCAGCACAAAATCGAGCCGTCCAGCAGATTCTCGTCTCAGCCAAAAGCCAGGACCCGATCCTTCGAGCCAATGCCTTGGAAGCCGCTGAGAGTCTGCCTAACCGGATTAGCCCGTTGGTTCAGCAGGCCTTGATGGACAACGAAGAGGTCGTCCGCTACGCAGCCTTATTGACGATAGGCAAACTCAAACTTTCCGGCGTGGCAGCGAATGCCAGGCAGTATCTCAACGACCCCAATGAGTCGGTTCGAGCTGCCGCGATTTTTGCGTTGGCTCGCAATTATGGAACCAATGTCGGCAACGGGTACGCAGTGGATATTTCCCCCATGGCTGGAATGCTCATGAGCAACAATCCAACCACGCGAGCCAATGTTGCTTATTTGATGGGACTCATGGGCAATGATTCGGCAATCCCGATGCTCAAGATCGCAGCTCGCAAGCGACTGCCCACTGCACCACAGGCACGCGAGGTCATTATCCGAGTTCAGATTGCTGAGGCGATTTATCGCTTAGGTGATACCGAAGTACTCGATTCCATTCGTGCGGGGATGTTCAGTCAATTTGATGAGGTTCGGATTCTTTCAGTGCAGATTTTAGGACGGTTGTATGATCGTCAATGGGAGCCTGCGATTGAAAACGCACTTAAAAAAGATCCCATCGAATTGAAATTAGCCAGCGCCGGAACCTTGGGGCGTTTTGGAAATCGCAAAGGGTTGGATATCATATTGGATGCTGCCCAGAGCCAGAGTATTTTGTTACGCTCTCAGGCCGCGATTTGTCTTGGGATGTTTCGTAATGAACCCAAGGCAACCCAGATGCTCATTGGAATGTTGACCGATCAGGCCGAGACAGTGCGTCTTGCTGCCGCAGCGGGTTTACTCGGTGGTGGACGTGACGGACTTTAATGAGTCTTTGACACGGTGTTCACCATTGTTCAAAGTTCGAAAATAATGATAGAATTCCCGGATGCGAAAATCACGCATCCCAAGCCAGATTAAAGCCTTGTCCAACAAAAAAAACTTGATCAGCATGCCGGTCATGTTGACAAAACGCTACCGAAAAGATAGATATTGATCTTTAATACCCCAAAAGAATAGCTTACAGATATGATTGGCACCCACGAGGTTGAACTGTAAGCCATTCAAACGCACGGCCAGGGAGGTCACCTTGAGCGTATTGACCCGGTTATTTGTTATTGCTGTGACTGTCTTATCAGTCGCACTCGTTGCGGTTGTCGTGCCCTTTGTGGCGCAAACCGAGAATTATCGTTCCCAGGTGAATGATGCAGAATCCAGACGCGTGCGTGCCGATGTCACTGCTCGTTTGCGTGATGCGGAAATGACCCGCTTGGCAAACCGAGAAAGTGAACGCATTCTAAAGCTCAACAGTGCAAATCAGGGATTGACCTCAGAAGTCGCAAGACTCTCCGAAGAGCTTAATACCTCCCGCGCACTATTGGCAACCGCCAAGGCTGAGAATGCCAACAACGGTGCCAACCTCGCACACCTTTCAGCATCACATGAGCAGTTTGCTCTGATCGTTGAATCGATGCGAAAAGAACTCAACGAACGACGCGGTCAAGCCCTTGATCAGCAAAAGAAAATTATCGAGTTGGCAGATGAGTCCGACCGACTCAAGGCTGAACTCGACTCGTTGACCCGACAGGTTCGACAGTACCAGGAAACCACGGTTGCTCTGGAAGACCGCAATGCTGATCTGGAAAAAATGCTCGGTCGTCTGGATCCTGCCATTCGCCAGCAGATCGAAGGCCAAGACGTCGCCGGAGCTTCATCAACCCGACCCTTTATGCCTGATTATCTCATCGACGGGCAGATTACCAACATCGCTCGTCTGGATGATGAAACCTTTGTTGAGTTGAACATCGGCTCAAATGACGGTGTCGAAAAGAACATGAAGTTCCGCATCCATCGTCAGGGTGACTTCATCGCCAATCTCGTGGTCACCGTTGTCGATATTGATGCCTGTTCCGGTCGCGTCACGCTTCTGGATGACGGCCAACAGGTGACTGTAGGCGATTCGGTTCAGACCGGCGGTCTGTGAGAATTGCTGCGTTGAAGTCCGATGCCGATGCGATACATAATTAATGTGTCGTTGACTTGAAAGTCAGGAGACCAGGTTTGGCCAAGAAACAGAAAAAGAATAAAGCTCCCAAAGCAGCCAAGGCGCAAAAGGCCTCCAAAGGGGCAGGTAAACCCCGCGCTGCAGCCAATGTCTATACAGGGTTGACCTTCATCGCCACGGTGATGCTCAGCGTCGCTCTGGGCTTTGTCCTCTATCGCAGCAGTGAACTTTTTGGCAGTGTCGGTGAACTCTTTGACCTTAAAGCCAGTCAACAGCCTGTTCGCATGGCAGCTCCTGCCCCGGCACCGACTCCCGATGCTGCACCCCTAGAAGCCGAAAATCAGTAAGCCACATCCTCACGCATCATTTTTTGTTCAGCTATTGCTGTACAAAGATTGATCTTACATGCCTTTGTGGTGTAAACTGTGGCCATTCAGAACCCAGGTGTATCGACGCAACGGAATTGCCAGATACCTGTGGTTGACTTGATCGCGAGTGACGTACAACACCTTGAGGGGCCTTTCTTTGTTCTTCGACAAAATTCAAAGCTGGTTCAGCGTGGATATGGGCATTGACCTTGGCACCTGTAACACCTTGGTGTGTGTACGGGGCGAAGGCATTGTGCTCGATGAGCCCAGCGTCGTCGCAGTCAAGAAGGGCACTAATCAAGTCCTCCAAAACGGCAACGCCGTCGGCTGGGTCGCCAAGGAAATGCTTGGTCGTACCCCCGGAAGCATCTCCGCCATTCGTCCGCTCAAAGACGGCGTCATCAGTGACTTTGAAATCACCGAAGCGATGCTCTCCTACTTTATCCGAAAAGTCAACGGCAACCGACCCCTGGCAAAACCACGGGTGGTCATCGCGGTCCCCTCCGGGATCACGGCTGTGGAAAAACGCGCAGTCCTTGATTCGGCAGAACATGCGGGCGCACGACGGGTGTATCTCGTCGAAGAACCCATGGCCGCTGGTATCGGTGCCAACTTACCCATCGTCGAAGCCACCGCATCCATGATCGTCGACATCGGTGGTGGTACGACCGAAGTCGCCATCATGTCTCTGGCTGATATCGCCCAATGCGAATCGGTCCGCGTGGCAGGTGACGACATGGACGAAGCCATCATCAATCACATGAAGAAGGCTTACAACCTGATGATTGGTGAACAGACTGCTGAACGTGTCAAAATCGAAATCGGCTCAGCAGGTGGTCCCGATGAAGGTCGCAGCATGGAAGTCCGTGGCCGGGACATGATCTCCGGCTTGCCACGCAAAACAATCATCACCGGTGAAGAAGTCCGCCTGGCATTACAGGAACCTGTCGGCGCGATCATCGAAACGGTCACACGCACGCTCGAACGTGCTGAACCAGAACTCGCTGCTGACCTTGTCGAAAACGGTATCGTCTTGGCTGGTGGTGGGGCACTGCTTCGAGGCATGAACGTGGTCATCTCCGAGGCTACCGGTCTGGAATGTCGCGTTGCTGACAACCCGCTGCACTGCGTTGCCCTGGGCACTGCCATCTACCTCGAACACCTTGAGGAATGGAAGAGCACCATGGAAAGTGACATGGACGAGATTTGAGTCTGTCGATTTATCGGTAGAAATTGATTTAACACAAAGGCACGAAGGACACGAAGGCACGAAGGTCAAGACATTTATTTTTGTTTGAATCACAGGAAACTCAGAGCATACAGATATAGCGAATTGAAGCCTGTTTCTGTATCCACTGTGTCTTCTGTGAAAAACAAACTTGTCTTTTAACTTCGTGATCTTCGTGACCTTCGTGCCTTCGTGTTAAAAAACAAGTGCTCGAATCAAAAAAAGGTACTCATGCGACGGCGGTTATTGACTTCAAAACATGGACTTTTTCTGGCCTTTGTGCTGATGCTCGGCGCCTGTATGCTGCCCCAGTCTTTTGCCGGTTCACTTTGGTCATCACCACGGCACCTGCTGTTGCTTGGTCTTTCTCCCCTTGAACATCCGCTGCACCAACTTAGTCGGCAGATTCGTGCACCGCTTGATCCCAAGTTGGATCTTGGGCCGGCGATGCAACTTGAAAAAAACTACATGGACCTGTTGTCCTACAATGCCAAGCTTCAACAGGAATTGCTTGAAGCACGCGAATTTGTCAACGAGCTTTCACAGTTACGGGCTTACCGGAAGCATTCAGAAAAGTTACATCCAGCACGCGTGACCCTTTCAACCCATGGCCTTGAAATCAACTCGCTGACGCTGGGGATCGGGCAAACCGACGGCGTCCTCGAAGGGCAGGTCGTCGCAGCTGGCTATAATCTCGTCGGTCGTATCGCTTCTGTGGGGACACACACCAGCACCGTTCGACTTATCAATTCACCGGGAACCTATCTGGCAGTTGGCATCGTCCCACCTGTGAATGATGACTCACCGCGTCAAACCGTTGCCCAACTGGAAATCTCTGAAGAGGGTCAGACGTTTTTTGCTCGAGGTGATGTCAATGATCCGGTTAAAATTGGTGACCTGGCATTCTTGGCCGATGACCGTTGGCCAATCAGTGCGCAAGGTTTGATTATCGGGAAAGTCACCGCCATTGATCCTGATGCTACGACACCATTGTTACGCACGCGGTTGTCTGTGACACCGCTTAAGAGCCTCATGCATCTGGGGCAGGTGTTGGTTATTTTGCCCGAGGAGTCTGGTTATGATCAGCAAGGAGATTTGCCATGAGATGGGTCTTCTTCTTGATCGTCACGTATTTGTTGGTTTCAATCCAATCAGGCATGTCCGGCTTGTTGGTGGTCGGTGATCAAGTCTTGCCAAATTTACTGTTAATTCTTGGGGTGTTTGTGTCGGTCTATGCGCCACAAACCACGACACTCTGGGCGATGTTGATTCTGGGAGTTCTCAGTGACCTGCTGGTACCCATCCGAGGCGCCGGGCCGGTGGGAGATTTTGTATTGGTCGGACCCTATGCAGCAGGCTTCATGGTTGGCGGCTGGGCAGCTTTACAACTACGCGGTATCTTCCGACGATCAATTCCCGGCATAGTCATGACCGTGCTGGTCGTCTGCTTCTTTGTCGAATTGATGGTCGTTGCTGCGATGACCATTCGCGGCTTGCCTTGGCCAATCGCTGAACCACTCATTGGTTGGTCTGCTGCGGATGAACTGGTCCGTCGATTCTGGTGTTTGCTGTACACCACTGGCATGAGCATTCCACTGGTCTACTTACTGGGGGGTATGCTGCGACTGTTCCATTTTGAAACCTCAAGGCCCGGGCAAACCGGCTACGTGATGCGATGAATCAACAAAACGACACGACTCAAATCCCCGACACATGGCAGCCCAAACAGGGACCACTCGCCAAAATTATCTCGGGCATCCTGCTACTGCTGATCCTCTGCGGCCTGGTATTCATGGCCGTGTACGCTTGGTGATACATCGTTGATATAACACATGAGTTCACGGTGACAATGCCAGCTGCCTGTGTGATGTTCGTTTATTTTTTTAACACGAAGGTCACGAAGGTCACGAAGGCACGAAGAAAGACACGAAAAAAACTTTCAGTGCAACATGTACTTCGAGCATCAAACTTGTTCAATATTAAAAAAAGATTTTGTCTCTCTTACCTCTGAGTCCTCTGCGCCTCAGCGGTAAAAAATGTCTTAAAAAAATTCGTGCCTTCGTGTTAAAAACATGACCGTATGTAGACCCGACCCGCACACCAACCTATTGCTGCACGCTGACCTTCCCCCAATACGCAGGCATGATCATCGCTTCGCTTGGGATGTCGGCAATGATACCCGCTGCTTTGTTATGCCAGTAAATGCGTTCGACGGTACTGCCAGCTTGTCCGATGAGGACGCCAATGTCGCCGGTGGTGTTGGGTAACGTGTTCGGATTCCAGCCCAGCACGGATAGTGGGACAGCTACTTCAATGACTTCAAAACGGACCGTTTTTTCAGGACGTGTAAAAGCAGGGCGATTGATCCGACTGACTGCGAGTTGAATCTGGTCACTGACCTGATCAATGCGGTCGATGGTGATGTGTCGCACCGGTGAAGTGAATGCAATAGGCGACTGCGTTCCGGGCACGACGAAGCGATAGCATGCCGCAAAAGGTTTACCGCTATTGCGAGTAATCAGCAGTCTTGTGTCGCCTTCAACAGGTGTTGTGTTACGCTTATCCTTGACAGGCTGTGTCGCTAATTTCAGATCAAGCCCGCCACCGGTTTTAAACAGGGTCTGTAAATCTTTGCCAGCGTTCTCAATGAGATTGTCACGGCGTGAGAGTACGATCATGTACAAATGATCTTTGTCCACGGACAGGGCAGCCGTGATAGCAGGTTCTTTGTAGCGGGCCCCCCAATCACCTTCCTTGAAGGTCTCCGCGTCGATAAGAGCCCAGTGCGGGTCTTGCCAATCATCGAGCTTGCCATCAATGATTTTAGGCTTGTCGGTACGTGTGATAGTCAACGTGTCAGATTCGGAGTTGGCTTTGCGGGCTCGATCACAGGCGATCATGTAATCCTGGACAGCCAGAACATCCTTGCCGGTGATGTTCAGCGATTGGGGTGGCAGTCGCTTGATGGATTCCAGGCCGGTGACCTTGACGAGACTGCTATGACTTTTTCCTGCGACGAGGTAGATGTCACCATTGGGCAGTTGGTTGATGGTCGGGAAAAAGTGTTCACTGATCTGGTTGATATCGGTAAGGTCCATGCCACGTTGGTGTTCCTCCATATCCCATTGTCGCCCGTCACGTGGGTAGGCACCCAGATAATCGACAAAGAGTCCGTCAGTGGTCAGCAGGTAGATCACGCCCTTGTCGGAATTGATCGACCAGATTTCACCCGCATCAGAGTTTCGGGGTGTGACCGTGGGGCCAAGCAAACGTGTGGTGGCCAGCAACTCACCGGGATAGCTCGGTTGAGCAGGGGATGCATGCCCCGGATGCAGCCCCGGCCAACGTGAGTGATACTGCCAGAGAAGTTGCCCATCACGATACCCACGCATGGGACCGCCCGTGAAGACGGTCATGCCTTTAGCGTCGGTGAATGCCTGTCCGCCACCACTGGTGGGTTGATGGTTGATGTCAGCGATCAACGTCGCGGCATCCGCCAAGTCATACTGGGGCATGCCATCCGAATCGATGGATCGGGGCTTGAGTTGAACGACACCATTGCGATGAGTAATGAGCAATGACATGTCCGGCTGAATATGCGCGGTCAGGAAGGTATTGATTTGATCAATGTCACTAAAATCGCGAATTTGAATTTCGTTTTGCTGTGGTGTTTGATCGTGATTCAAGTCCAGCCAGCAGACCAGCGAGTTGGATTTGAACAGGTGCTGTTGGCGTTGTTGTTTTCGGGTATCACCTTTGATGTTGTATGCAGGGAAGTGGTCAAGCCATCCCTGGTCTTCGATATATTTCCAACTGCTCAATGAGCCGACACAGGCAAGGGGCGTGATCCGTTGTGCATCATCGCGTGAAATAAAAGCAAGGGATTGGCCGCTGGTCGGGCCTGAGAAGTTGGATGTGACATAGCGATGATTGCCCGAGTGCATGACGGTTTGTGGGCCATGCCAGCGGGGGGTGAACCAGGGGGTTTCTGACTTGAGCCAATAAACGCGATCCAGTTTAGACTTGCCGGTTTGGTGGTCAATTTTGAATTCCATACCACCAGCACCTTGAGACAGGTAAAAGCGTGATGGATCTTTGGGATCAAGCATGCCACCGCCACCGTAACCCGGCGGGCCATAAAACGCATCAACGAGTTTACCCTCCAGTGTCCAGACACTCACCCGCTTGGGGGCACGGAAATCTTCCATGACCCATAGATGATTGTTGGTGTCGATCGCAATGCCGTCGGGATTGTTCATGTGCAGTTCGTCATATTTGCCTGACGCAGGTTGACCGGGACGACCAATACTTCGCAGTAATTTGCCGTTGGATGTGAAGACTTTAACAGTGTGACTATCACCTTGATCGGAAATGTAAAAATGTCCATTGGTATCGGTGGTGATGTGTCGAGGGCTATCAAGTCCATTGGAGATGATGATTTGTTTGTCAGTGAGTTTGCAGTTGATGGCATCGAGTGTGTAACGGTGAAGCTCATGCCCCACCAGAGCAAGCAGTTTGCCTGACTTGTCGAACATCATCCCACCGACATCCGTCAGATCAATCGTGCCAAGAGGGGTGGCTTCGGATTGGATTGTCACGGTGTTGGCATCGAAGAGATAGAGCTTTTTCGTGAGTTTGTCGGAGTAGATGAGCAGTCCGTTGTGAACAGCAAGTCCGCCAAGGTCGACATCGTCCCACTGCTTATCATCAGGCAGCGTCGGATGTGGGAAGGCCACGCGAAACATGCCCGAGTCTGAAAAACCCATGATGCGGATTTCGGATTGGGGTTTACCGGACTTGGCGGTTTTATCGCTGTTCCAGGACATGGCTGAGTAGAGATAGATTTTCTTGTCGCGTTTGACGCCATGATCCACTGCCAGCAAAGTCGCTCCGGTCCAGTGTCCGCCGATGCGTCTGCGGCCTGCGAATTTGTTGCCATCCAAATCAACCCATGCGACGGCTTGAGCAGCTTCGGCAACGGCGCTGGTGAGTACCATGTGAGGCTTATTGACCGCCGCATAATCCTGTGGGATAAACGACACCGCGCGCGGCGAGCCATGATCCGCAAGCCAACCCCCGGGCCCAAAATCAATGTCGGTTGGCCAAGGGGGATTGCCAACATTGGGATACACCGTCAAATCATAATTCAGGCCGATCTTGTCACGCACAATGCCTCGGACAGTGTACTTGCCGGGTTTGATGATGGATCGGATGACTTCATAGCCTGTCCCATTTTGTGCATGGGGTTTTGCTATGCCGATGTCGGTCCCGTCATATTGGAACGTGTGTTTACCTGCTTCGTAAAACTGTCCGCCGGTGAGGTTGCGGACACGCTGTCCATTTTCATCATCGAGGACCAGCGTGACATAGCCGGGCTTGTCGAGTTGGAAGTTGATTGCAATCGGTGGGTCAGGCAAAACTGCTGTTTCAGTTGCCGACTCATTCTTCACTGACTGGCTGAGGCTTTTTTTTTTCGTTTTGGCCTTGCTTTGTGTCAGCAGGACATTGTCCAGATAGGCTTCACCTTCAATGAGCGATCCGGTTGCGCCCATACGCAAAAAAGAAATACGCACACCGATCATGTCAAAGGGTTTGTCACCTTCATAAGTCAACTGCGTTTGGATGGGCGTCCAATTTGTCGATGTCAGATTGATCACTTTGGAATTAAGCACACCTGCGATGACGCGTTTGGTTTTGGTCTTTCCATTCTCGTCGGTGACCTTTTCGTTCTTCTGTAAAACGAGCGTCATGATCATGGCGTTGTATTGTTCAAGTGAACGAGACTTGGCTTGAAATGACAAGTCAAAAGCATTGCCGTTTTCCGGTTTGATGTTGTGTAGTGATGTTTCAAATCGCCCACCGAGTCGTGAGATATCGTTACCGGTGACAGTGATGAAGGCATAGTTTTTGCCATCAGGGACATCACCTTCACTACGGACACCTTTGTCGGTGACTTTGCATTTGTATGCATAGTTCGACCATGAGCGATTGCCTTGTTCGAAGCTGCCGTTGTTGTGCGTTGCATCGATGAGGATGGTTGCATCAGTTGTTGGTTTGTCTTGTGCATGGGTGTGCGCGACAAGGCATGCGAGCAATACCCAAGGGGCGGTAAGTAGTGTGCGTTTGTTCATGTTCAAAAACCTTTATTTCACAGTGATGTGACCCCATTGCTGAGGATAGAGCCATGCTTCGGAGGGTAAATCGCTGATAAGATTGGTCTGTTTGTTGGACCAGTACGTACGTGCAGTATTCAATCGACCTGTTGCGTCGGAACTGATAAAACCGATGTCGCCGGTGAGTGTTTGGCCTGCTTTGAGTTTGAGTCCTAAGGCATTGAGCGGGATGGATGCCTGAACTTCGTAGCTATCGGCAGAGGTTTGGACATGGATATCTGCTTGTTTGAGGATGATCACTTTATCCATTGGGTGACTCATTATCGGCGATGCGTAAAGTTGATCCTGCCCCTTGTCTGCATCGTTGCACTTGGGCATCATCAGGATCGCTTGAGGCTTACCTTCAAGGTTGGCAATGAGTATCCGCAGGTCGCCTTCAACCGGATGGGTTTGATCGTTGGCTGACGGGCTAAGTTGAATGTCAACTGCATCACCGGTTTTGAATAGTCGCGTGAAATCCTTGCCGTGATTAAGCCATGGTGATGGATCGGTGACATTGAACAACACGTAGAGATTGTTTGAGTCATAAGCGAGTTTGGCGATGCCGGATTGATTACCGCCATCTCTTGCAATGGGTAACGCTGGGATGTTGTCCCATTGATTCATGTTGCCGTTGGCTGTGAATTTCTTTTCAAATCGCTGCATGGTGTAGGTCTTGTTGCCTGCATCTGCGGATTGCGATTGGGCCTTGATTTGCAGGGCTTTTGCAATTTGTGTGTGGGTGATCTGCAAGGTTTGAATGGGTAGTCGCTTGATGGATTCCAAACCGTGGACATCAAGAATCATGCAGGCTTGGCGGGATAAGGCGCAGGTGAGTCGATACTTGCCATCAGCTTGTTTTCCGAAGAATCCGTTGAAGGCTTCACCGCTTTGGGTGTACTTGTTAACGGACTTGCCAACGAGTTGCTGTTCCGTGGGTGGCAATGGTGGGGCTGGCAGGCGACCATCAACAAACAGCGTGTCGACGAAGAGTCCATCGGTGGTCATGATGTAGTCTTGCCCGAGGTTACCACGCATGTGAAAGACACTGCCAACCTGATCGTTGACATGGGCTTTACCTGTGATGAGTAACGGGCCGATGATGAGTCCGGGTTTAGGCATAGTCGCGCGATGGGAACCATGGACACCAGGAAACGGATTGGGATAGGACCAGTTGACTTTTGCGGTTGTTTGATCAATGGCATTGATGGTGGATGGAGCTGGGTATCGGAGTTTGCTCATGACCAAGACCTGATTATTCTCGTTGTCAGGGACAAAGGTTCCGGCTTCTTTGATGTTCAGTTGTTTGATACTTTCAGGTTTGAAGATTGGTGCGCCGCGATCATCAAAACCAATCGGCTCGACGCGGATCATGCCGCTGGCATAGAAGCATAGATTTTCATCCATGCGTCCGCCCCAACCACTGGTGAAGGTAAAAGCAGATTGTTTACGGCGTTGTTTGCCTGCTGCGGGATAATCCGTTTTGACGATCTGACACTCACTGCGTTGGACGATGCCATCGGCGTTACTATCATTCCAGAAGACACCATCAAGCAGGTCGCAATCTGCCCAGTCACCTGAAGGTTTTTCGGTTACCACATTACCTCGACCCAGTTTGCCAGCGATCTGGCTGACCGTGGTGATGGCGGTGACCGGTTTCCAATTGCCATCCTCTTGCTGCATGAGCAGGATGTAACCATGCTGGTTGTAGTAGGGGATGGAGAGAAAGTACTCGCGTTTTTTGCCACTGGCAGAGCTTGAAAAACGTTGGGGTTTGGCAAAGCGATAGGTTGGGATTTCGAAACTTTCGCCCTTGGTTTTATCCGGATGCCAAAGAATGCTTTGAAGCTTCCACGATCGTTTGGCATGATCGATTTTGAATTCCAATGGGCCAAGGTAAGCAAGTGTCGGGTCCGAGTCATGCAGGCAGGTTGCGTTGGCTGCATAGCCGGTGTTGCCCAGATAATCGCGAACGAGTTGGCCTTGTTGATCCCATACACTCACACGGCGCGGATAGTCCCAGCTTTCGGTGACCCAGACTTGGTTTTTGGAATCGACCGCGACACTGCTCATCTGCATCATACCTTTGGGATCGTACTTGCCACGGATCGGGCGTCCGCCTTGCTGTCCGCATGTATATGCGAGTTTGCCTTGGAGGGTGAATGCTTTGACCTGAGAGTCTGTGCCGGTGTCGGCAGTGAGCAGGTTGCCATTTGCATCGCAGGTAAGTCCGACGGGTGATTGGAGGTCAGGTGTGGGAATCGGTGTCGCCTTGCCGGAGTCCTGATTGATAGTGCAGAGTTGGTTGGAACTGATGGCATAAAGCTCCCCGTCTTTGCTAAAAGTCAGTGCGGTGGGAGTTGGCAGATTTAATTGACGGACAAAGCCTGCGTGTGTCTTATCCAGTAGCACAATCGCGTTGGCTTCATAACCAAGAGCGATGTACTTTTTGCCTACCGTCATGGTCTTTAAGATTCCAAGGGATGAGGTATCGAAAAGATTTTCCAATCGCAATTCGAAAGGCAAGGTTTTGCCATCACGGGTAAAGGGGCGGTAGTCTCCTGTTGCACTGTCGAGTCGGATGATTGAGGGGGGTAACGGTAAATTGCCAAAGGCTTCGGGGACGGCATAGACATATTGCTCGTCGGCAGCCAAGACTTTTGCGCCGCGCTTTTCGCTCCAGATTTTTCGACCATTCTCACCGATACCGATGATGCCCCAGCCGCCTTCTGCCAACTCCCATGCGACGATCATTCGCTTGCCACTGGTCGCAAGCAGGTGAGGCGTCGTATGGTCAGCGCCCCATGCGCCACTGGTGTCTGCGACATCCCAGACGGGCGTGCCGGGGTTGTAGAAACTCATTTCATAGGTTGCGTCAATACCACTGTGTGTCAAGGCTTTGACGGTGTACTGACCGGGGGCAACTGGATTGGATGTTGGATGGTAACCTTTGGAGTGATTGCCTTGCCATTGCGTGTCGGCCATGGTGTCCCAGGGGATACTGACCTTGATGGCTTTGTCGGTCGTCTGCGTGGTGTAGTCCGCGACTTTTAACCCGCCCATATTGCGAACCCGTTTGCCGGTCACATCATCAATAGCAAGGGACACAATCTTTGCATCCAAGGGCAAGGTCAATTCAATCGGCACCGGCCCAGTGAGTCGGTCGGACTTGGGGCTGTATTGACGCTGAGCCACGGTGGGTTGATCGGTCAAAGTCGCATTGCCCCAGACGCGGTAATTGTTCCAATAGAATTCACGTTTGGTGATCCCCGCTTGAATGTTGTCTGCATAGCGGTGGGTGAGTTTGTCACTGCCAGCAGGATCACCCCAGAGAAATTCCATCCCCAGTCGAAAGGTCATATCAGATTTGATTGCGGGGATCTTGCGATGAATCATTTTCCAGGGAATCCGCATTTCCTGAATGTAGCCGGACTCGGTTTGGGTAAAGGCTTGTTGGGCACCTTCACCCAAGTCGACTTTCCCCGGAGGGGCGACCAGTGACCGGGCCTTATTCTGACGCCAATTGGTCATGTCATCCCAAACCGTTATGCGAATGACGGACGACTTGGAATCAAGGTGATACCACCCATCGATCCAGGTGATCTGGTCGGCGGTCATAAATCGCAGTTGAACGCAGTCAGATTTCCATCCGGTGTCAGGATTAAATCGCGGGTCAACCATGTTCCCAAGTGGCGAAGGATCGTTCCATTTAATCGCATAGTAAAGGTACTGCTCATCCCACATGGCAGTGACCTGAGTCGAATACTGGTCTTGGAGTTGCTGATCGGCAAAGCACAAAATTCTGCCCGACATATTCCAATCTGACAGGTCACCATCAATCACCGGGGCCGTCTTTGCAGGTAATACCCAGATGCCTTCATTCTGACTTTGCCGACCGATCATGTTGACTTGACCTAATGTAGGGACGACAAGCATACAAATGAGAGTAATGACATAAGTCCATTTGATATTAGTGCTAAGCAATTGTTTGCTCCAGTGATAGGAATACGATTGGTGCATGAATGAATCAGGCAGGACGATGAAAATAAATCTCGTTGGATTGGTTGATTTTTATTCTAGGCGTGAATAACATAATGTCAACACGCAATAAACTATGATATAAAAAATTGGAATAGACGTTAAGACCATGGCCATTTCATCACCAACTTCCACCACAAGACTGGCTCCCAAGCATGATGGGATCACCGACAAATTGCGTTCGGCCATTGCCCGAGGCAAGCTTCGTCCCGGTGACCGCCTGCCCGTGCGAACGGAGTTGGAATCGCAGCTCAAAGCCAGTCGCATGACCGTGCAAAAGGCGTTGGACGAATTGATCCGCGATGGTTTTGTGGTCTCCAAAGGCAAGCTCGGGACATTTGTTTCTGACACCCCGCCTTGCTTGAATCACTATGGTCTGGTCCTGCCACATTCCCCGACGCATCCGCGATGGAATGGTTATTACGATGCGTTGATGCTTAGTCTGCATGAACTCAACGAAGCGTTACAGGAACAGATTCAGATTTATTACAGCATTGATGAACCGACGGATGAGAACTTCACACAGCTTTGCGAGGATGTCAAAGCCAGACGACTTGCTGGATTGATGTTTGCTGAAGGCCCGGTTGGTTTGGTGGATACAGACTTGATTATGGATCAGTCGATCCCCATGGTGGCATCCATGTCCGGGACGGGCAACAGAGGATTGGAAAACCTTGTCTCCTGTGGTTTTGATTTACAGTCGGGTTACGACCTTGCCTGTGAGATTCTCAAAGAGCAGGGATGCAAACGTATCGCATTTATCATGATCTCCAAAGCACGTGAGATGGTGATGGATCATGCAAAGCAAGCAGTTGAAAAACAGGGTTTGGTATTCAATCCCATTCACTGTCAAACTGCACCGATGGAGTTTCGGCAAGAGGCTCAATACATTGTGCAATTGCTCATGTCTTTGCCCGCGGATCAACGTCCTGATGGTTTGTATATCAGTGACGATAATCTGGTGCCTGACAGTTGTCGAGGCTTGCTTCAATCACCCGTCCAACTGGGTAAGGATTTGCATGTGGTGACGCATCACAACTTTCCTTGTCAATCTGAAAGTATGCTTCCAATCCATGAGATTGGTTTTGATATCCGCGAATTACTTGCCATAGCCCTTAAGCGTCTTGAAGCCAAGCGTAACGGCGATCAATGTGCCAAACCTGTGAAGATCAAGGCCATTCGTGCTCAGCAGGTGACCCAATTCAAACAGGAGATGATGTTATGAAACGCACCCCCGGAAGTTATCCCGGAAACCAGTCCGGAAGCATCCCCGGATCACAATCTGGTTTTACGCTTATTGAATTATTGGTGGTTATCAGCATTATCTCACTGCTTATTTCGATTCTGCTGCCTGCCTTGGGTAAGGCGCGTGAAGCGTCACGTCGTGTGCAGTGCGCAACCAAAGTCCGTGCATTAGCGCAGGCGTCAATTGTCTACAGCATGGACTATAAGAACGTGTTGCCAATGGTTGAGGCGCCTTACAATATTGCCAACGGTTACTTTGCAACGCGCTCTGCCGGTAAGCAGATTCTTCAACAATACATGAATTACTCGATGCCTACTGGTGTTTATCGAGCCGTCCCCATGAAATGTCCGTCCAATCCCAATGGGCTTAACGGTGCTGCCCAACCCTCGTTGGATTATTCCTACAACGGTAATACCGCATCATGGCCGGGTATCGGACGGGCACCGTGGTTTGATATTACCGTGGATATGGTTAACAACATTGCAAGTAAATACAGCGCTCGATGGGGATTGTTTTTTGACCGTGTGAATGTCAACTGGTCAGATACATCCTACAAGGGACCAGCATCAACCAATCACCGTGAAGGCGAAACCTTTGAAGGTGGTAATGTCGCCTGGGCAGATGGTTCGACATCATGGGTCGGTTACGATCAGGGGGCAGGCTGGACGTATGTCAGTTCCAATAGAGATTGCGGACCCTCAGCTGGTATCAACCTCTTTATCAATCATCCAGGTGGCGGAGAAGTCCGTTTTGTGGGTGCGATTTCCAAAGGGATTTACAGCGGCGTTGGCACTGACGCATCGCAAGTGCTGGACATTTTCCAGTAAGTATGATGACTTCCAATTGAGCTTATTAAAAACCGCGGAGACTTAATCGTCCCGCGGTTTTTTTAATTTTCATAATTTAATCAGCTATTACACCGTGACTGCACTCAGCGGCATCAACGTGTCAGCCAATCGCCAACGCAACGCATCAAGCAGATTGGTACTCACCGGACTATTGAGCAGATTTTGCGTTTCGTTGGGATCGTTTAATAAATCAAACAAACCCATCGCCTGACGATTTTCAGTGTCGAAGACGACTTTGTATCGTTCGGTCTCCAAAAGCAAACGCTTGGCAAACTCACTGATCAAACCGGTGAACGGCTCAGGCAGATTATCACCCATGATTAATGGAAGCAATGATCGGCCAGGTGTGTTGTCGGGAATATCACATCCAGCAAGTGCTGCTATGGTCGCTGCGATGTCCACCGTACTGACCAAGTCATCCGTCGCTCTTGGCCGCGCGGGGGTCGGGGGCGTGATAATGACCGGTACTTCCAATGCCGGAGCCAGGAATGAGCGATGACCGACAAGTCCTTGCTCACCGAGTAAACAGCCTCGGTCGGAAGTGATCATTGACCAGGTGCGGTGATGGTCTTCACGGGCTTTGGCTGTTTTGAACATTCGGCCGATACCATGATCGATCAATGAAACGCGTCCAAGATAATCCCGACGCAGCTTGCCAACCTTGCGTCGATTGAGTCGTTGAAGGGCGACGCGTGGGTAATCCAATTCGGCCAGTTGATTGATTTGCGAGAAGTCCGCCGGGACAAAGTCACTTCCCAGATGGTCGATGTCTGCTAGGTCGTCATACATCCGGGGGGCAGGTAGATTATTTCCCGGCCCGGAGAAGAAAACCAACAAGGCCCATGGTTTGTGACTGGGCATCGTTTTCAGTGCGATGTCAGCTTGTTGTGAGATGAAGTTATCGATGTCTTCGTCAGGTTCGATGGCTTGTTGATCGGCGGTGAACGGCCCGTACTTGGCGCGTTGCTGTCGCTGTTTGAGAATAGCATCAAGACAGCCGCGTTGAGCAGCCGTATTGAGATATGCACAATCTTTAGGGTCAGAGACACTCAGGTCCGCAACCGGGATGGAGATATCAAGATGGTGAGCGATAGATGAAATACACCCCACGCCAGCCAGATGATATCCAGCATCCTTGAGAAGGGCGGGAAATCCCTCGTATCGGGTTTGAGACTGATCTGTGGCAGAGATACCGTGTTGACGTGCATGAAGGCCGGTCAACAAACACATCATGCTTGATGGGTCCGCTGGACTGGCTGCCGTACCAATCAAACGTAAGCTTCGCTGACAAAGCTTGTCGAGATTGGGCGTATGAATTGGCCAAACTTCTGCGTCACTCAGGGCATCCGACCGCAGACCATGTCCCACGACAATGATCAGGTTACGTCGAAAGCTCATGCACCGAAACTATCACGTGATTGGAGTGATGCAAAACTAACTAGCAGACAATTTGCTGTTCCAGTACTCATGGTCGGATTGTAACGGTCAGGTAAGGTTTTGCCCGGGGGGATTGGAATTCATTTTTTCACCGCCATGCAACTGTAGGCAAAAATTCTGCTCTCTCTGAACTTGGCGACCTTGGCGACTTGGCGGTAAAAAATAGAATCACCAACCCATCACCTTGCCAATACCCCTGATCCCATTTAATCTGTCCGTCTATGGCAATTTTAAGTGTGGCAAATTTACGGTTTGGGTATGGCGATCACATCGTTCTCGACGGTGCGAATCTGACCCTTGAACTTGGCGAACATGTGGGCATGGTCGGTCGTAACGGCCAAGGCAAGAGCACGCTCATGAAGCTCATTGCCGGACTAAATAACATGAAACCCGACGCAGGGCAGGTGCAGCTCGCCCGTGGTTCAACCGTCGGATACCTGCATCAGGACCCCAAGCTTAACCTTGAGCAGACACTCCGCGAAGAGGCTCAAAGTGTCTTTGCAGAACTTGAAAAGCTCCATATCGAACTCGATGAAATCTCCCATGCCATGGCTGAAGCCGATGGCGAGGAGTTGGATAAACTCCTTAAACGCTATGAGATTGTCGAACACCAAATGCAGGCAGCAGGTGGCTATGCCGTCGATCACCAGATTGAACAGGCACTACATGGCTTGGGACTGGGTGACGAGACGTTTAACGTCAAAGTCAAAGACCTTTCCGGTGGACAGCGTGGCCGACTCGCCTTGGCTAAACTGCTGTTATCCAAACCTGACTTGCTGCTGCTTGACGAACCGACCAACCACCTGGATATCACCGGCCGAATCTGGCTTGAAGAATATCTCACCAGCTATCCTGGCGCGGTTGTCCTCATCAGCCATGACCGTTGGCTGCTTGATCGTGTGGTCAGCAAAATCTACGAAGTCGAAATAGGTCGCGTCTTTGAGTATCCCGGCAATTACCACAAGTTTACCGAGCTGCGTGCAGAACGCCGCATGGTTGCACAGCGGGTCTACGAAAAACAGCAGGACAAAATTCGACAGGAAAAAAACTTCATCGACCGCTACAAAGCAGGTCAACGTGCCAAGCAGGCGCGAGGGCGTGAAAGCCGACTTAATCGCTATATCAGTGATGAACTCACCGAACGTCCCATTGAATTGAATGTGATGAATCTCCAATTGCCCGCGCCCCCGCGATCTGGAGATCAGGTGCTGGCTGTTGAGAATCTCAACAAGAGTTACGAAGAAGGCAAAAAAAACCTTTTTGAACATCTCAACGTCATCATCCGCCGCGGTGATCGCATCGGCATCATCGGCCCCAATGGTGCAGGAAAGTCCACGCTCGTTCGCTGTATGCTCGGCGAACAGGAAGCCGACTCCGGGCATGCCAAGCTTGGTTCACAGGTGCTTGTCGGACACTTCAAGCAGGTGCATGATGACATGCGGGCGGATCAAACGATCATTGAATATCTGACAAAACGCATGCCCAATGAAAACGGACAACTTGCCCGTGAAATGGCTGGCGCGTTTATGTTCAGCGGCAATGATCAGGACAAAGAACTCGGCACGTTATCCGGCGGTGAACGTAGCCGCGTGGCGTTGGCGGCCATGATTGCAGGCACGCATAACTTGCTGGTACTCGACGAACCGACCAACCACTTGGATGTACTCAGTGCCGAACGGTTGGAAGAAGCTGCCCGACTGTTTACCGCTGAGCCCACAGGTTGGGGCGATCAGGCACGCGGGGGCGGGACGCTGATTCTCATCAGCCATGACCGCTGGTTGCTTGATGCCTTAGTCAACCAACTCTTGATCCTCGATGGGCACGGTGGTGTCAAACATTTCTGGGGCAACTACAGTCAGTACATTGAAGCTCAAAACTCCAAGCAACAGGAAGCAGACGCTCGCAAAGCTCAAGAGCAAGAACGTCAAGCTGCAGCAGTTAAAGCTCAAGAGCAGGCTCAGAAGAAAAAGCAAGAGTCCAAGCCCAAGTCCAAACCCAAAGCGAAAAACAAACCCAAGCGCGGTGGCGCCTTGACCAAGATGAGTCAGGCCAAGCTTGAAAATCGGATCATGGAAATCGAAACCGAGCTGGCGGATTTGGATACCAAGCTCGCTGATCCTGACACCTACAAGGATCACAAACGCTTCACGGAGTTACAGGACAAGCACGAAAAACTCTCCAAGGAATTGGGCCCGCTGGAAGAGGAATGGGCCGAACGCGGCGAGTGATTGACTGTCTTGTTCAAATATTCTCAGTACACATTTGAATTAAATTGACCAGCGTCGCATGGCTCAGCAGCGATGTGATGTATAGGTACGCATTGTTGAAGCGACTCTAAAAAGCGCTTTTCCAGTATGTTGGCTCAATGTGTCAAGCATTTTAATTGGGTCTGTTCTGACCGCTATTGAAAAAACTTTTTATCCAGCAGGCTTGACCAAGGCTCATCAAGGGATATGATTAAACGCTTAGTTAACTAAACGTTTAATTAACTTAATGAAATGCTTTTGCCAACGTATATGCTCGGTTTTGCTTAACGATGACTGCAATGTTCAGTAAGGATTCAGATGCCCAAAATGGTAAATAAAGCGACTCACAAGCGGACTCGTCGAGTCACATTAAAGGATGTGGCTGACCATGTAGGCTGTTCGGCAGCGGTTGTATCCACGGTCATCAATCGATCCCGTGGCCGATCCATGGCCAGCGAGCAATTGACACAACGGATCACCAAAGCGGCAGAGGAATTAGGCTATCGTCCCGACTTCGCCAGCCAATCGATGGCGCGACGATCGACACAGACGCTGGGGCTGTATGTCGACCAGTGGTCAGGCAGCAGTGTCAGCTATCGCTATGAAAGTGCCATCATTCTCGGTATCGAGCAGGCTTGTCAGAAACATCAATATGATCTGTTGATGATCAGTCTCGGCGGCGTTGCTACACCACAAGCCTGTCATCATAAATTTGCTGAACGTCGCATTGATGGCCTGATGGTGTTGCATGTCCGACACGAAGCGCCATGGGTTGCACAGATGGTGCAAAGTCACCAACACATCGCTTCTGTGAACTACTACGGTGATGCGCCGTTACTGACTGTCAATTTTGATGACCAGGCAGCGACGGACATGGCAGTCCAACACCTTCACGACCTGGGGCATCACCGCATCGGATACGTCGGTATGTTGGCTACATTGGGACCCGGCGAAAAACTGCGATACGACGGATATCACCAGGCCATGCAGAGACTCAATTTGCCCGTGGATCAGCGCTGTGTCATTTATGATTGCACGGCTTCGCCAACAGGCATCCTCGAGGAGCATGATTACGATTCCGTGGCCAACTACCTGATCAATCTCGGCGACGCCAGACCCACCGCACTGGTGTGTGGCAATGACTGGGCTGCCATTTGTCTGACGCGATATTTCAAACGCAATGGACTTGATGTCCCCGGTGATATCAGCGTCATCGGGCTTGATGACATTGAGTTGTGTCAGCAGATTGACCCGCCAATGTCAACAATACGCCAGCCCTTGGAAGCCATGGGGTACAAGGCCACGGAATTATTAATTCAAAGTACCACGCAGTCACCGGGTAAAGGCAATAAAACACTGAAAAATCCACCACTCATGGCACCAACACTTGTGCAACGGGAATCAACGACCATGCTCAATAAAACAAATGACAATCGGAAGACGAACGGTTTTACATTAATCGAATTGTTGGTGGTGATATCAATCATCGCAATGCTTATTGCTGTGTTATTACCGGCATTGAGCAAGGCCAAAAAAGCAGCAATGACACTCAAGTGTAAAACCGGTGAACGACAGATCGGTGTGGGGTTACAAATGTATGCAGATGACAATCGGCAAGCTCCTTGCCCGCCCAAAATCATCATCCCCTCAGGCCCCAACCGAGGGCATTATGTCTGGTATTCCAACATGCTTCTGGGACAATACATTGGGAACAGGACGGCTGGCTCAACATCAGGAGTCGGTGGTTTATCGACAACCTCAATGATCATCGTCTGCCCATCACAAATCGATCTGGTGCAGGAAATGTCCAGTGCATCAACTGCCAAGGGCAATACGGCCTTGGGGTATCGCAATATCTACAGTCCCAACTACAACAACATCCACACGCCCAGGAGCCGTTCCTATGTCTCACTGGGAGGGGCGATTCCGATGACGCAATTTGCTTGGCCATCTCGCACAGCGATGATGGTAGATACCGATTTTTTCCGTGAATGGCATACATGGACTGCAACGGCAAGTGATGGGTCAAGCCCCAACTTCGAGCGTCATGGTGTGAGTAATACACTGTTTGCCGACGGTCATGTCGCCGGTATTAAAGACCAATATGCCGATACTGATCTTGCCACGACGGCTGCACGAACACCCGTTCCATAAACATATCCCAAAGCGCAACCCAACAACCGGAGCGAAGGAGTCCTTTGCGGGATTGGTATGACACGGCCTGTGTGTGTTTGGATACAAAAAAATATTGTCCCTGAGCAAAAACTGTGGGTGCTGGAGTTTGGCAGGTGTTGTTTTGCATGCCGGGGAGCGCAAGCTCACTGGTCAGCGAATCCTTGTGACATCACTTCGATACCGACCCACAGTTTCTGCGATGGAGTTAAAAAATAAGTCCGACCTGAACTCAATCAGGCCGGACATTTTTAGTGGCTGTCCATTCCCATCGTCTTGATACAAATTAAGATTTCAGGGGATGGATAAATGTCAATGGATCAGTCGCATTTGGAGCAGGTTTTGCAATCCTTGACGGTATCACAATCTTCGCACTTTGTGCACTTCTTGGCTTTGTCGCATGTCTTGCCACAGTTGTCACCAGCGACCATTTCGGTTGCTTGTGAAGTGGGAGCGGGTGCCTGCGATGCGGTTGTAAAGCTTGCGACACCAAAACCAACAGCAGCAACGATAATTAATCCAGCGATGATACGCATAATAATTTTTCCTTATTGTCACGGCGATGGGTTTAAAACCCTCGCCTTCAGGCGAAACCTTTAGGTTTTACAATTTTTGTCCATTTGAGGTTTGGAATACGTTTTGGTTGT
>MDTD01045889.1_pt1 | contig 45819 bp, 39 predicted proteins | sample 811221 | NCBI WGS metagenome assembly MDTD01 (sample SAMN05326646, study PRJNA326480) | marine metagenome | isolation source: seawater | place: Pacific Ocean: South West | collected 2011 | reverse complement strand
GCACTCTGAAGTGGTTCCATGGCTCCTGGAGCAAGTGCGCAATGGGTATTGCCGATTCCGCCGATATATCTGACTTGATACGCCAACGTCTCGAGGTCTTCTTTTTGACCTCGGCCGTTATATATATCCTCCAGTACCTGACGAGTCCAAGGAAGCCCGTCTCGGCACGGTGTACAAAAGCCGCAGGATTCTTGAGCAAAAAATCGTATCAGGTTGAGAACCATACCAACCGGACAAGTCTGGTCATCTAGGATAATCATTGTTCCAGTTCCCATTCGGCTACCGGCGGCACCGATCACGTTATAATCCATGGCAAGGTCTAAGTGATCGTTGGTCAGAAAATCAGTTGAACCCCCACCGGGAAGGAAACCTTTGAGCTCCAATCCAGGTTGCATTCCCCCGGCGCAGTCTTCGATTATCTCGCGAACCGGCGTGCCCATGGGAAGTTCCCAGCATCCAGGATTATTAACTTTTCCGCTCACGCCAAACAGTTTGGTGCCGCTATCCTCTCCCCGACCTAGTGTTTGGAACCAATCAGCACCTCGATGAATAATGTGGGTAATGTTACACAGTGTTTCTACATTATTTACGATGGTGGGACGGCCCCAAAGTCCGCTAACCTGAGGGAATGGTGGTTTGGCTCTTGGGTTTGCTCGCTTCCCTTCCAATGCGTTAATCAGTGCCGTTTCCTCTCCGCAGATATAGCGACCGGCGCTGGGGTGGACATACATCTCGAGACTAAAGCCCGACCCCAGTATGTTTTTGCCCAGATAGTTCTTCTCATAGCATTCGACGATAGCGTTCCGAAGCCGCTGAATCGAGACGACATATTCGCCGCGAATAAAGATATAAGCTATGTCAGCACCAAGAGTGTATGCGGAGAGAATCATGCCTTCTATAAGTTGGTGTGGGTCGAATTCCATCAGCAGTCGGTCTTTGAACGTGCCGGGTTCCATCTCATCCGCATTGCAGACGAGGTATTTATGCCCCGGCGAACAGGCATCGCCTTTGGGCACAAAGCTCCATTTCATCCCGGTCGGAAAGCCTGCCCCACCGCGACCCCGAAGTTTGGAATCCTTGACGATAGACTCACAGTCTTCTGGGCTCAACTCGGCGATAGCTTTTTTCAGGCCTTGATACCCCTCGTTGGCCTCATATGCGATGATATTGATAGGCTTGGGATCATTTGCAATGTTTCGTGTAAGCACTCTTTCCATCAACAGTCCTCGCGTGAAGAGGCCTGATTGAATGTGGCTTCAATCTTTGCATCATCTAAGTTGGTTATGAGTTCGTCGCCGACCATCATAACCGGTGCTCGGTCACAGGCGCCGAGGCAAGGCACTGGCAGAAGTGTATATTTTTTGTCAGTTGTTGTTTCCCCGTAACCTATCTTTAAAACGTCGCTGACTTTTTCCTTGGCCTTTTCGCATCCACAAATCCAACAGCTGACACTATCACAGAATAGTATTACCCTCTCTCCCACCGGCCTTCGATAAATCAGGTTGTAAAAGGTAGCAATGCCTTCTAATTCGTCAATTGACATCTCGAGATGTCTTGCTATCGCTGCAAGACTTTCATCTGATATCCAGCCCCTCTGTGACTGGACGATTTTCAACGCGTCAATCGCAGCTCCGGACTTGTAAGGCACGTGTTCCAATTCGGCATCAATTGCTTGCAATTCTTCTTCCGACAGAAAGGAATCGATGTCGGTGAGTATGACTGACCCTTTCATCGATCTACGTCCGCCATAACGAAGTCGATGCTGGCAATAATCGCAATGAGATCAGGTATCATCAGCCCATTACTTATCAACGGAATCTGCTGCAGGTGAGGAAAAGATGGTGTGCGAATACGCGTGCGATAAGAGTTGGTTCCGCCGTCACTGATTAAATGGTAGCTGTTGATGCCTTTTGTTGCTTCGAGCATCACCGACGCTTCGCCCTGGGGAATTACTGGCCCCCAGGTTACGTTTAGAAAATGATGAATTAAGGTTTCGATATCTTGCATCGTCCTCTCTTTTGGCGGAGGAGTGGTTAGTGAATGTTCACTTTTATATGGACCATTTGGCATATTATCTATGCATTGCCGGATTATTTTCAGACTCTGTCTCATTTCTTCAATCCTTACAACAGCACGGTCATAGCAATCGCCATTGCTTGCGGTCGGAACCTCAAAATCAAACTGATCATATCCGCTGCTATATGGCCGAGTTTTTCTGAGATCCCAATCACTGCCGGTTGCGCGCAAACCTGGTCCAGTTATACCCCACTCAAGAGCCTCTGATTGAGTATAAACGCCCACCCCTACTGTGCGGTCCTTCAGGATTTTGTTCTGCATAGCCATTTTGTCGTAGTGGTCTAGTCTCGCGGGCATCGAATCTATGAAGTCTCGCATCAGTTTTTCCCATCCATTGGGAAGATCAGCGGTCACGCCTCCGATTCGAAACCAGGCTGGGTGCATCCTTCCTCCTGTGATTGCCTCTACGATCCCGAAAAGCCTTTCCCTGTCTGCAAACATGTAGAAGACAGGAGACATTTGCCCAACATCTTGAACAAATGTTCCATAGAAGACGAGATGGCTTGATATGCGAAAAAGCTCTGCGAGCATGATCCTTATGACCTTAGCCCGATCGGGAACCTTGATGCCAGCGAGTATTTCTACGGCCTGAACATAGGCTAAATTGTTCATAACCCCTGCCAGGTAATCAATTCGGTCCGTGTAAGGGATGTAAGTGTGCCAAGTCTGTCGCTCACCCATCTTCTCGGCACCTCGATGGTGATACCCGATGTCTGGCACCGAATCCTTAATAACCTCACCATCGAGTTGCAGAGCAATACGAAAAACGCCATGAACGCTTGGATGATTTGGTCCCAGATTTAAAAACATGTACTCATTGTCTTCATCCTTCGATTTCATGCCCCAGTCTTCAGGTCTGAAACGCAGAGCCTCTTGTTCACGAGCCACGCGTTCATCGCCCATTTCGAAAGGCCCCATTTCGGTGGCTCGCGCCGGATGATCCTTTCTGAGAGCATGGCCCTCCCAAGTGGGAGGGAGTAGGATACGAAAAAGTGTGGGGTGGCCCTCGAATACAATCCCAAACATATCCCAAGCTTCTCTCTCATACCAGTTAGCATTGGGCCAAGTTTTGATTATGGTAGGGATAGTTAAGTCTGATTCGTTTAACGCAACTTTAATGCGTAAGTCCTCATTGCGCCGGGTAGAAAGCAATTGATAAACAACTGTGAAGTCCGAGGCCGGTTGTCCTAATCGGTGGATTCTGGTCCGTTCATCGATCCCAAATAGGTCATAAAGCATGCAAAAATGGGATCGAAGAAACTTCATCACTGCTATTATCATGTCACGGCTAATCCATATCGTGACAACACCATCGGCGCACTCTTGCTCCATAAAAGAGTTTTCGCCAAATGCACTAATTAACTCTCTTATGGCAAACGTCGATTGATTGTCAACGAAGGATTGCTCTGCGAGTGGGGTATCCATTATTAAATGGCCTATATATCCTTGGGCTCTCTCAATTCGGTAGCCAATATTCGAGTTGGGGTTAATTCATCTCTCTTGCTAATTTTGTCGGGTTTTACAACCGTCTGATCTCCCGTGACCCAACTTAAAGGTCTGCGCTCCTTCCCAACTGATTTCTGTAGCATAATAAGGCCCTGCATAAACGCCTCTGGTCTCGGAGGACATCCCGGCACATAAACATCTACAGGGATGAACTTGTCAACTCCTTGAACTACCGAGTAGATGTCATACATTCCGCCAGAGTTGGCGCAAGAGCCCATTGAAATAATCCATCGTGGTTCCAATAGTTGGTCATAAAGCCTTTTGACTACTGGTGCCATCTTTAAAAAGCAGGTCCCTGAAATTACCATCAAGTCAGCTTGACGCGGCGTGGCTCGGATAACTTCAGCTCCGAATCGTGCAATATCATGTTTGCTCGTAAATGCAGTGGCCATCTCCACATAGCAGCAGGACAGTCCGAAATTGAATGGCCATAAGGAGTTAGATCGGCCCCAAGCTATAAGGTCTTCAAGTTTGGCGAAAGCAACATTTCTCTGAACTTGCTCTTCCACAAAATCATTTGACAAAGCATTATCATTTTCCTCGGGTCGCGTAAGGCTCCATCTCATGATTCTTGCCTCTCTCGCTCAAGCGCCTCTGCAAGACCAACTCGTTTTTTGTTACCCCAGTCAAGGCCCCCGCTGAGCCACCCATACAAAAGTGCTACTGCAAGAACCGCAACGAATATCATCATCGAGATGTATCCCATCCATCCCAATTCATAAAACGCCACGGCATATGCGAATATAAAGATAGCTTCCAAGTCGAAAATTACAAAGAAGATAGCTACAAGGTAGAATTCCACTGAAATCCTAAGTTGCGCTCCACCAACAGAAACGATACCCGATTCATAAGGGTCATTGGTTGCTGCAACTCTCCGACTCTGGCCAAGTAACCAGCCGACAAACAGCATAGCTACGATTAAAAATACAACCAAAGTACCAAATAGCATCAGCGGCCAAATCTCAGCGGTATGGTTAGAAGTCAATTGCCCATCCTGACTATAACATCGGCGTGCTAGGAAACTCAGCGCGTATTGCAGGCTGGCAGATCCCTTATCACACCTCAAGTGCCACTTCGAGTGGCTTACCTTCTGATTTGACTGTTTTGAAGGTCCCTTTTAAAAAATTGCTCATTCACGACATATGCCGGTTTTAGCTATTTGTTTTTTACCGACTTTTGCTAATAGGTTTATACTCTGAAAAACTAGAGTAGCCATAAATGAACACGGCGGTACATTATCGAAAATTATGTTATTTGGCAAGTTCTAACCGGCAGTTTTTACTACAAAATCTATTCAAATATGAATAGTATCAATAACATAGGTTAGACTGCTGCAGGACTGGTCAGCTCGCTATAAATGTGATGCTGTAATGCAAAAAACTATATTAAAAAGGCTGAGGAAATGCTCTTCTACAAGCAAAAAAAGGGTCCTGCTTAGATAGAGATTTGGCCTATTTGTGAGAGACAATCGACGCGCTATTGCATCTTGAGCAAAGAACAATTGCTATTTTATTCCGCTGAACGCAGTCACAGTTCCCACCTGTGAGCTGTCCTCACTGCTATCGGCTCAAACTATCGCCGCCTTGTCTTCCCATTAGCTCAGTATTGTATCTCCTGAAAGCGGGACTCATCCTCGGTTCTTTCTCGGTAGGGTCTTCTCCCGCTATGTACAGGGGAATGTCGAGTTGAATAGCTGTAGAAATCGCCTCCTCCTTACTCATAACAGAAAAAGCGGTCGCCCATGCATCGGCATAAGCACATTCGTCCATTATTACGGTGACCGATTTAAGATTATGAATCAAAGGATAACCAGATCGCGGGTTAATAATGTGCGAATAACGCATGCCTTCTTTTTCAAAAAAATTTCTATAGTTTCCTGAGGTCGCAACTGCGCCTTGGTTCAACAAAATCAATCTGTCATAGGACCCAAATTTAGATGCTGATTCGATAGCAACTCGCCACTCCTGACCCTTTGGATTATGTCCTTTAACTTTGAGCTCACCGCCGATTTCTACTAAATAATTATTCAACGAAAGCGTCGCAAGGTAATCAGCTATTAAGTCAACCGCATAACCTTTTGCTACGGCCGATACGTCTAAGATTAGACTCCTAGATTTTTTAAGCAGATAAAAATCAGAGTCAGCTTTCATAATCAGGCCGTCAAAACCTGTTTTTGACGTTGCAAACTCAACTTCCTCATCTGTTGGGAAAATACTAACGCTATCTCGATCATCGAAGCCCCAAAGTTCGACTAGTGCTCCGACACTTGGATCAAAGGAGCCATGACTTTGATCCCATACCTCTTTACTTATGAGCAGAACTTGCCATAGCGTTTCAGAAATTTTCATTTCTGTATTTATTCCTGCGGCGTTAAACAAACTGATTTCAGAATCTTCCCTATAGGAAGATGTGGCTTCGTCAACGATAGACAAAAGGGATTCGATTCCCATAGATAATTCCGCCTTTGCCACCGTTCCGCCAACTACGGTAATGTTATATGTCGTGCCAAAAGTCGTGCCAGAAATTTTGATTACTCGATCTTGCGGCTGGCATGAACACAAAAATGAGCTAACAATGAGCACAGCAACGAGCTCAGAGTATCTCGATGATAATTTTCGCCAGAAAAGGGTATGAGCCATGATGAAGAGCGCCTTCAGAGTTTCTTCATGCTAACCAATTAAGCATGCATATAATCGCTGATCAACCATATACACTAATAGCTCTTTTGGGCGCAAAAAGTAGGTTTCTGTATACCAATCCCTGCCAGAATATTAGACCGGGAGTATGTTTTATAAAGAATCATTACAGCGCGTCTAGTTTATCTTGAAATGCGTTTAACAAACAATTAAACCGCTCGGGCGGAAAAGGCCTTTGCAGCAGCTGCTCATAGCTTCTTAAATTCTCTCGGCCAGCAATGATTGCATCATTGACCGGCATCCCGAATGGGCTTTCGATCTCCAACTGATATAAAAACATCTGTTCGATCTTCTCAGCCTGAATTTCCAGTTCTTTCACTTTATCCTTGAAGGATAGAATGGGAAGCTTTAAAGCAGACCTAAGCATTAGCTTTAAGTACCGTCTAACTTCACGGATTTGAATGACCACATTCTGGGTCCAATTTTCGGTCGAATTAATAATCGAAAAGATTTCTGTTTTTGAAAGTTGTTTGAAGTTAGATGCCAACCAAAGTAAATAAAGTATAATGTTAACGTTAGCCTTCGATGAATCTTGAATGGCTAACAAGCATTCGGACACGTGATCGTGGGCATAAAACTCGAGTGAAAATAACCATAAGGGCGTGTCATTAGGATCATTCATAATAGTACTCGGAAATTTTTCGACACTTGACTATAGCAAGTTGTCTCTTAAATTCGTAATAGATTAGCTGTTCTCGTGTCAAACTATTAGGGGGCCAAGAGAGCTATTTCCTTCTTCGCTACAGGAAAAATGATGCGAAATCGACAGAATCTGGCTGATTCGCCTCTTCTGGTGGTCTTGTTAGGAGCTATAATGGCAGTGGTCCCTTTTGCTGTCGACGCTTACCTGCCTGCTTTGTCGATAATGGCTGATTACTTCGGCGTGCCGCTTGTTCAGGTTAATCTGACGGTGAGCACCTATCTCATTGGCCATGCCCTGGGTACTTTTTTAGGCGGCGCGTTATCTGATCAGCTTGGTCGTAAGCCCCTAGGCAGTTTTGGCTTGCTCTTGTTCTCAGCATCAACCTTATCCATAGCGTTTGCCGAGACAATTCTTCAGGTGCAGGTGTATCGAATCTTTCAAGCAGTAGGAGGCGGTTTTGCTGCCGTTGTTTGTATGGCTCAGGTGAGAGATTTTTATCCTACGGAAGAAATTCCCCAACGCATGGCTACAGTAATGTTGGTGATGTTAGTTGCCCCAATGATTGCGCCATTAGTTGGCCTTTTTCTTCTGCACTTCGGTTGGCAAACAATCTTCGCAGTACTGGCGATCTATAGCTTATTTCTGTGGTACGTCTTCATGTTTAGAATTCCGGAATCCGTAGATAATTTGCCAGAACGTTTTGAGGTGAGAACTCTTTTTTCTGATTATTGGGAGGTTCTTACCCATGAGAAGAGTGGACGTTTTATGGCCTCCCGCTACACCTTATTCAGTGCGCTTACATCGGGTGTATTTTTCGCATACCTGACTAACTCGATGGCAATCTTTACGCAATATTTTTCGTTAACCCAGTTTCAGTTCTGTTTGATTTTTGGGTTTGGTGGATTGTGCGCCATGTTTGGTACCGTGCTCTCGAAGCGGCTAATGCGCCGAATAGCGCCAATGAGGATTGCAAGCTATGGCAACTGGATTCATATCGCACTGTTGTTTGTCGTTTGGATATTTTCATTGTTTGATCAATTGGGGCTCGAAGGGGTGTTATTTGCACTGTTTGTTAGTGTGTCAATTGCCGGTGGCATTAGACCGACCGTTGCTGGTGTGTACATGACCTTGTTTGATCGCCTTAGCGGTGCCGCTGCGTCTCTCCATTCGACTGTAATTTTTTTGTTTGGTGGTCTAATAGGAGCATTGGCCGCAATGCTAGCTGAGGGCTCATTGATGCCCATCTTTGGCATCATGTTGTCAACGAGCATTGCAGCCCGAGTGGTGCTTTGGAACATGAATCTTGATAAATAACGCCATTATTTATTCCATGTTCGACTCGGAATGAACATTCCAGATATCTGAGCTAATGCCTTTAGCCTTAATGATGTCTCGATAGAGGTATGCACTGGGCCTCGGCACACGCTTAAAGTCATTCTCATATTCTGTCTCGATCAGACCGAAGCGGGCTGTGAAGCCTTCCGCCCATTCAAAGTTATCGATGAATGACCAGTGCATATAACCCCTAATGTCTGCGCCTGAGTGATTAATAGCGTTCCATATCTCGCGAATATGAGTCACAAGGAATTGTTGTCGTCTTTTGTCATTATCCTGTCCGTCGGCTAACCCATTTTCTAAAACATACATCGGCTTGCCATATCGTTCATGTGAGGCAACTAGGACTTTGAAGAATCCGTGCGGATAGATTGCCCAATTGAGATCACTCCGCATCTCATCGGGCAGCTTGGGGTCATAGAAATGGATTTCAGGATTAGTCAAGTCAAAAATATTTGATTCAACATAAAAGCGACCATAATAGTTTACACCTATGTAATCTTGCGTTCCTCTGAGATTGGGAATCTCTATTTCAATATCAGTATTTACCAATTTCATTACGCCGGTTTGAATGGCATCCAGAAAATCCCAGATAAAAGCCTGATCGACCGAAGAAGCGGACAATCTATCTAATAGCGCCCAGTTTCTAAGAGGCTCAAACGCACGTGTATGCTTGGCGATTCCTACCAAAACCTGTTTTGATCTTTTGAGAGCATCTGCATGCACTATTTCATAAGCACTTGCATGCGCTTCTAGTAGCTTTGCAACTACGGGAGCAGCGCCTAAGATGTCTCGTTGCTCAAGGGGAGGGAAAATACCTTCCATATATCCATTAAATACATAAGTCATGGGCTCGTTGAGCGTCGTCCAGATGCTGACATGATCTCCAAAGGCCTCTACCACGGCCCTCACAAAGGTTTCAAAATGACGAATTGCGTCATCTCGCTCCCAGCCCCTCAATCCCTCTTTTTCCTCCCAAAACCAGTCGGGAGTGGAAAAATGGAATAGAGATACCAGGGGTTGAATATTATGCGCTTTTAAAGATGCAAAGATTTCATCGTAGAAAGCGATCCCGTCCTTATCGGGATACTCCATTCCCTCTTTAGGAAAAAGTCTTGCCCAAGAAATCGAGAAACGGTGTGCGTTATGACCTAAGGCCTGGGCAATTGCAAAATCAGAGTCAAACATCTCGTCATAATTTGTTTTCTTTAGTCTAACTTGAGCGGAAAAATCATCTAGACTATTGATGTGGCCGGGTATTGCGTAGCCGGGTTTTGGATCCGTGCTAGTTCGACCCTCAGCAATCACATTTTGTTCGAACTTTGTCCAGTCGCTTGGTTGCTGATGCTCGATATGTTGGGCAGCCGAGGCGGCTCCCCAAAGAAAATCTTCCGCAAACTTGTAATTGCTTTGGCTTGGAAACTCGGATACCCATAGTTCAGTGCGGACCTTTCCGAAGATCGGTAAAAACGAGAGGAACGTGAAAATGGATAGAAAGCACAAAATTACTGTTTTTGGGATATTCACTAAAAGACTCCGCTGTGCTTGGGCTACGATTTTCTATTCAAGTATAGCGATATTCAACTTGTCTTCAATCGACCTTGACTAAATGTCAGTTGAAACAGGATTGGATGACTGGCTAAAAGGAATAGGTCTAACATAAAATGATGAGATAAAATTTTATACTAATGTGGGGAAAGATTACGGTCTTTTTAATTGCATGAAGACTTTTTGTCTATCAAGTGTTGTCAAAAAGAGATTTGTGAAATTACGTTTGGAGAAATCGAATGATTACTTTCATCGGTCTGAAACAGCCTTTACATAAATCTATTGGACTTGTTCTTGGGCCCTCTATTTTTGTCATTATGCTGCTTCTAGACGGACATCAACAGCTTATGGCCTCGGCCGCTTGGAGGACTGCCGCTGTTGGTTTATGGATGGCTGTTTGGTGGGCAACAGAAGCTGTGGATGTTGCTGTCACCGCGCTATTGCCACTTGTTACGTTCGATCTAATAGGCGTATCGCATATCAAAGAAGTAGCGGCCCCCTATGCGCACCCGATAATCTATCTTTTTTTGGGTGCTTTCATCCTTGCGCTTGCGGTCCAACGCTGGAATCTTCATCAAAGAATAGCTCTGCTTATTCTGACGCGTACAGGAACTGAAGCCTCTCGTCTGATGGCTGGCTTCATGGTTGTAGCTGGACTTCTATCCATGTGGATGACAAATACAAGCACCACTATGATGTTGATTCCTATCGCCTTATCGGTAGTCACAGTCATTCAGAACCATGTTCCAGATGTTTCTATAGAACAAGGACGAGATTTTGAAATTGCATTGCTTCTCGGGCTAGCTTTCTCTGCAACTATCGGTGGCATGGCGACCCTTATAGGGACTCCTCCCAATGCATTGTTGGTGGCTTTTTTGGAGGAAAATTATTCAATGAAAGTGGGATTTGTTGACTGGATGAAATTAGGCGTCCCAGTTAGTATGGTATTGATTCCGCTCACTTGGGTTATTTTAACCCGATGGGTATATCACATTAAGATACCGTCCAGCGAGGAAGCGCTTAGTCAATTGTCGGCTATGAAGAGCGATTTGGGCCCCATAAGGCCAGCTGAAAAACGAGTTGCACTCATATTTTTGTTGGTGGTTTTGGGATGGGTATTCCGGAATTCATTAGTTAATTTTTTCTCAATCGAGGGAATTTCAGATACAAGTATTGCAATAATGGGAGCAATTGTTCTATTTCTGCTGCCTAGCGGAAACAAACAACAATCTCAGTTACTAGTGTGGGACGATTTGAGGTCGTTGCCTTGGGGCGTACTTATCTTATTCGGAGGGGGTCTTAGTTTGGCGTCCGCAATTTCAAGCTCTGGATTAGCCCAGTGGTTGGGCGAGGGATTGTCCCCTTTGGCTGCTCTCGGAGTGGTGATAATGATTTTTGGTGCGACGACACTGGTTGTTTTCCTAACGGAAATGACGAGCAATCTCGCCACAACTGCAACTTTTCTGCCGGTTATTGGGGCAATGGCAGTTGAGTCTGGAATTGATCCTATGCTGCTCTGTATCCCTATTACCCTAGCGGCGAGCTGCGCTTTTATGCTGCCAGTTGCGACAGCACCAAATGCGATTGTCTTCTCATCAGGGAAAATTACCGTTCCGCAAATGGCCCGTGTCGGGTTTCTTATAAATTGCTTCGGGATTCTATTGATTACAGCGGTGTCCCTCTGGTGGGCACCTACTATATTTCGTTAGTAAGTGGATTAACGAAGCAGATCAATAAGATCTAGTGAGCTTTGGCCGTAAAAAAGCTCATTGGCTAAAAGTTTTAGCTGGGTCAACTCTTGAGGGGTGCAGTTTTTGCCGAAGTCTCTTATCCAACTCTCAAGGGCCTCTCCCTCAGCCATTTTTCCGTCGGCAAGTTGAACATTTGCACGCGCATCGCCGACATCACACCCAGTAGGGACGGCACTCGCAGTTCGGCCCCTTCTGCTTGAGACCGAAGCTTCTAATCGTCTTATCTTCGTGTTTGCGTCTGCTAATTGCCTAGTAAGAATATCAATCGTCTGTTGCATTCGGGCCATTTCGCGTGGTTCATGTGCAGGGAGAGGACCGGAAAAAATGACGAGCGTCGCCACACAACCCATTGAAAGTAGCAATGTTTTACCGTGAAAAAAGCTGTTCACATGAACTTCCTTTAATTCAACTTTCTGGTCGCAGATTGCGACTCATCTACTTATCAATCGGATGTCCCCTCAATTACTTTAGCGAAGAAACACAGACAATTAAAGTCTATTTTGTCGTTGTAAGCATCGGTGTGCTAGCTTGTGGGCAGCTGGTCTAGGAGGAATTGCAACATATTTCCACCCATAACCTTCTCAATTTGATTCTCCGAAAGTCCCAAATCAAGAAGATTTTGGGTGATAAGCACCAGGCCACTCGCATCAAACGTGGTCACAATATTGCCATCAAAATCAGACCCCAGAGACACGGCGTCATCACCTAGGAGATCAATGCCATATAGGATCGCCTCAGCAACTTTTTTTGGAGTATTTCCGCAAATAGCCCCTTCCCAGTAACCTACGGCTATGAGGCCGCCCTCTGCAGTAATCTCTTGCATTAATTGATCGCTTATATTGCGAGGTGATGGACAGTGCCCGTAGAAGCCAGTATGGCTTAGGACAACAGGTTTCTTGCTAACAGACAGAACGTCTCTGACGACTTCTTCCGACGAATGAGATACATCGACTATGATATTTAATCGTTGCATCTCGACAAGTGCTTGATGGCCAAAAAAAGTTAAGCCCGACCGACCGTTGCCATGCAGAGAGCTTCCCAATTGATTGTCAAAAAAATGATGCAGACTCATCATCCGAAAACCGAGATCAAAAAGATATCCGATATTACTAATCTGGCCTTCCAGCGCATGTGACCCTTCTGTTCCAATTAATCCACCCACCAGCCTACTATTTGATCGTCGTCTATGGAGAAATTCCCTCAGATCAACCTTTGAGGTAATCAGCATGAAATTTTCTTCATTAACGCGAGCGATGTCTTGTAATTTTTGTGCCTGATGGGCTGCTCTATCAGTCAGGTTTGTCCATGCCGCCTGAGGCCATCGTTGCGCTACAGCAAGTAACGTAATGTCATCTCGGAATTTTTTCCCATTATTAGTGTAACCGCTCCGGCTCGAGGCGCTCGTGACCGAGGTAAACATTTGAAGAGCAATATTTCCTTGTTGCATCCTCGGAATATCCAGATGCCCGCGCGAATGTCTTAACGACAGATCCCTGGACCATAGTGTGCTATCTGCGTGCCAGTCCCCTATAAAGAGCTTTTTATGCAGGATGATCGCTTGATCGGATATTTTAGCTTTTTCGCTGCTTAAGACACGGTTAGATTGCCAGTCTATATAGGGAGGGAGTATGCCGAAAAAGGCAATGATCAAAACTATAATGGCAGTGAGGCAGAAACGTAAGTAGTTCATTGTTTTTATATCGTTACTAGCGCACGGTTTTACCATCCGCAGCTAATTTTCGTAACATGATCCCATATCATTTAGTTGGTCGCGAGCAATATCATGGCAATGGATATATTTTATTACCTTATCATGAGCGATGAAATTGAACTGCAATCTTTTTAAAGTCTAGCGCCTACTATGATTTATCAAATAGACCCCATCTTTGAAAAATATGAGCTGGATGGACCCTGCTTTAGCTGTTTAGACTAGAGTGATCTCCAGTTTGCAAAAGAGAGTCAACTTGATAATCGTAATGCTCATTATCGTGAAGGAAATAGCAACCTTGATTAATCAAATTGAGTCGAACAATTACCTTTATTATCGGATAAGAGGTTATGCGAGATAAAGCTAGATCAAATTCTTGTATATTTATCCACTAGCTGAGCATCTCGTGCTTTTAAGCTCAGCGCAGGTCTAACTTTTCAATTCAACGAGGTTTTTAAAAAGTTTTAAAGCTTCTGGATTTGCTAAGGCGTCAGTGTTGTCAACTGATTCATTATGAATTATCTTTCGAACCGCAAGTTCGACGATCTTTCCGCTTATAGTGCGCGGAATATCTTGAACGGCGATTATTTTTGCAGGAACATGCCTCGGTGTGGTCCCCCTTCTTATCGTATCCATGATGCTTGCTTTAAGTTCTTTGCTCAGTCGGCATTTTTGTTGCAATACAACGAACAGTATTACCCGAACATCGCCCTCCCAGTCTTGACCAACGCAAATACTCTCTATGACCTCATCGAGCTTCTCTACTTGCCTATAGATCTCCGCGGTACCAATTCGAACACCCCCTGGGTTAAGAACGGCGTCGGAGCGCCCATATATAACCAAGCCTTCGTGCTCGGTTATTTCTGCATAGTCTCCTTGGGCCCATATGCTAGGAAAAGTGTCAAAATAAGCACTCAAATACTTTTCATTTGTGTCATCATTCCAGAAATAGATGGGCGCACTTGGGAATGGTTTTGTACAAACTAGTTCTCCCTTTTGCATGGTCACAGAGGCCCCATTTTCATTCCATATCTCTACAGCCATTCCGAGCGCTTTGCATTGAATCTCTCCCTCCCATACCGGAAGGTGAGGATGGCCGAGAACAAATGCTGAGAGTATATCTGTGCCCCCTGAGATTGAAGCCAAAGCGACATCACTTTTAATCTCATCGTAGACATAACGAAAGCTGTCATCAGAGAGTGGTGACCCTGTTGAAAGAATGGTATGAAGTCCTCGTAGGTCATGGGTTTGGGTGAATCGTGCACCGCTCTTCTTGAGCGCAGCTATGTATTTGGCACTAACACCGAATATGCTAATTGCCTCCTGCTCTGCAATATCTATTAATGATTCTGGGTGAGGATGAAAAGGTGACCCGTCGTAAAGTACTAGGGTTGCTTTTGAGGCGAGGCCAGTCACCAACCAATTCCACATCATCCAACCGCAAGTCGTGAAGAAAAAGAGCACGTCCTCTGGCTTTAAATTGGTATGCAACTGATGCTCCTTGAGGTGCTGGATCAAGGAGCCACCAGCACTATGCACGATGCATTTTGGCACTCCTGTGGTTCCTGATGAGTACATGATGTAGAGAGGGTGATCAAATGGCAGTTGTTCGAAGCATAGCTCAGACACAAAATGGTTCGTCGAAAAATCATCGAATAAGGTAGAATTTGGAATCTCAGTCATTAAGATATTTTGATTGGTAACTGGAACTAACACTAGCTGCTCGATACTTTCAATCCGACCGCAGATTTCTTTCAGTTTGGGCAAAGAATTGAGTGTTTTTCCATTGTAGAAGTAACCATCACAGGCAAATAGCACTTTCGGAGTGATCTGCCCAAATCGGTCCATTACGCCATTGATTCCAAAATCTGGCGAGCAAGAAGACCAGACGGCACCTATCGAACTGGTTGCAAGCATTGCCACAATGGTTTCTGGGATGTTGGGCATAAAGCCAGCTACGCGGTCTCCGCGAGTCACACCCAGATTTCGAAGTCCTTCGGCGCACGCTGCCACTTTCTTATATAGTTCTGAATAACTAACGATTCGACGAGTGCCATTTTCTAGCCTGCTAACAATAGCTATTCTATCACTGCGATCGCGAAGCAGGTTTTCGGCAAAATTGAGTCTAGCCCCGGAGAACCATTTTGCGCCGGGAAACTGATCAGGATTCTGGAGCACTGTATCCCACTTTTTGGAGTAGCGGACCTCTCCAAATTCCCAGACTTGTGTCCAAAATTGTTCTGGATGAGTGATTGACCATTTATGCAATGTTTGGTACCGATCAAATTCAAGTCCCAGATCAGTCTTAAGTTTTTCTTGAAAGGCAGAGAGGTTGCTTTGCTGGATGGTGCACTCATCTGGCACCCAGAGGGGCTTTTTACCACTTTCTATATCCGGTCCCATAATACTCGCTCAAGAATTCTGGATGAATTATGCTTAGGCTTAATGTTATCATTTTTTTGGACTGACAATCATTTTAAGCATGTCGATCTTTTATTTACCTCCCACCCATTAATTCATAAACGATGACAAGGATGATGCTTTACTTTTTTGTATAATCGGAAATGGAGCGGCGACATTGTGTATTCAGTTATAACTTCAATCTAAAGCAGCTTCTATATGATATGTTTAGTTACATTGGTTCCGTGTTCTAACATTTGAGGAGATTAGATAGTGGCCGACAAGTTCGATTATGATCTGTTTATCGTTGGTGCGGGTTCAGGGGGAGTTCGTGCTGCACGCATGGCTGCAAGCAAAGGTGCCAGAGTTGGGGTAGCAGAGGACCGTGACCTGGGAGGGACATGCGTGAACGTTGGTTGTGTTCCTAAAAAGTTGTTCGTCTATGCTTCAAGATTTCCGGAAATATTTCATATTGGCAACAGTTATGGTTGGTCTTTTGATTCGGCGAGGTTCGACTGGCAAGCGCTAAGGGATAACAAAAACAGTGAAATTGCGCGACTCAATACTATCTATGCAAATTTGTTGAATAGCAGTGGAGCAGATCTGTTTTCTGAACGGGCATTCTTGAAAGGGCCAAACACAGTTATTATCGGTGGGAAGAGTTATTCTGCCCGATACATTTTGTTAGCGGTTGGGGGTTGGCCTCATATCCCTGAGTTTCCGGGAAGTCAGTATGCTTTATCATCAAATGAGATGTTTTTTCTTGAACGACTGCCTGAAACGGCTGTTGTTGTTGGGGGAGGTTACATAGCTCTTGAGTTTGCCGGAATTTTGAATGGTTTGGGAGTATCTACGAACTTGATCTATCGGGGACAACGGTTACTCAAGTCATTTGATTCGGAGATGACCGATAAGGTCGAGCTGGGGATGCGCTCCAAGGGGGTCAAAATTCATCTGAATACAAAAGTAGATAGCATAGAGTTTGTAAACGAATCACATGATGTTTTTTTGACTGATGGAAGATGCATATCCGCAGATCTAGTTCTTTATGCCACGGGTAGGCGAGCAAACACTGATCATCTGGGCTTAGAGAATACTTCAGTAAAAACAAGACATGATGGATCAATCATTGTTGACAAAGACTTCAGAACACATGAGCCGTCAATTTTCGCGCTGGGTGATGTGATTGATCGTGTGCAATTGACGCCGGTAGCGATTCAGGAGGCTATGGTGTTGGTTGACCACCTTTTTGGGAAAGCTGAGCAAACGATTGATTATCGGAACATTCCCACGGCAGTATTTAGCCAGCCTGAGTTTGCGAGTGTTGGAATGACAGAAGATCAGGCAAAAGAAACATCTGCCGATGTATCTATTTTTGTGTCCGATTTTAGACCGATGTTTCAATCCCTCAGCGGAGGAGATGATCGGATCACCATGAAACTGGTAGTCGACCGTGCCAGTGATCTGGTATTGGGTTGTCATATGGTGGGCGAGCAGGCAGCTGAGATTATTCAGGGCATGGCAATAGCTGTAAATGCTGGCGTGACCAAGAAGCAATTTGATTCGACTATTGGCATACATCCTTCAGCGGCCGAAGAATTTGTAACTATGAGATCATCAGCACGCTAACCATTTAGACCATTACTTTTTGCTTTGTTCATGCCATGATGTTACCAATCATCTAAGATCGCTTAATTAAAAATCGGGGGCGAAGAAAAGGACAAAAAGCTTTTGCCTCGCGAGTTGTAAGCCGAAGTGGCAGTTGCTAACATTTTAACAACATACTTCCCGGATTTACTTTCAAATTATTTTGGTTGATTAGAATGATCTTTCATAAGGTGATTGAACTGGTAAAGCTTGCAGATAACACAGCTTGTGTTGCCGATTTAAATGGATATGAGATTTTGGTGGGGGTTACCAACCAAGGATATTTTGCTGTAGAAAATAACTGCCCCCACCAAAATAAGCCGCTTTGTGGTGGGCGTATTCGGCATGGGCACATTTCCTGTCCAATTCATGGGATGCGCTTTAACCTCGAAACCGGAGCACCGGCGGGCCGATTAACGAATAAATCAATAAAGGTGTATGAGGCTCGGGCAAATGGAGATTGGCTAGAAGTGGGTGAGTAGGGTAACTAGAGGAATAGAGAATGGAGTCAGATGCAGTGAAAAATGATAGGCCGGCCGAGATAGACCGACCGCAACTCAGAGGTGATCCGATTACTGCAAAGCGTTATATTAGTCGAGATTATTTTCAGCAAGAGTTAGATAACATGTGGCGTAAAACCTGGCATATCGCGGGTCTAGCCTACCAAGCGCCAGAATCAGGCGATTATCTTGTGGCAGAAGTGGGACCGGAGTCAGTCATCGTTGTTCGACGCGCTGATGGTTCATTTAGTGGCTATTTTAATGTTTGCCCGCATCGGGGAGCTCGCGTTTCTGAAGGACCTTATGGTTATGCAGAACGGTTTACCTGCCCTTACCATGGCTGGCAATTTGATCTTGACGGTCGCGTGGTTAATGTTCCGGGCGCTGATGATTTTATGCGTGGGAATCCTTGCGAGAAACTTGGCCTGCAATCAGTTGTTGTAGAGGTACTTTTCGGAATGGTTTGGTTTAATATGGACTCTGATTGTGACTCTCTGGCCCAATACCTTGGGGAAAATATAACGAATGAAATAGGAGCTTATCGTATTGAAGAAATGGTTCGTGTGCTTGACATGACAGCCTCCACCAATTGCAATTGGAAAGTATTGTCTGATAACTTCAACGAGGCTTACCATGTTCAGGTAGTGCATCCGGAATTGATGCCTTACATCGAGACCCAAGGAGATTTTTCCCAAATTGATTTGCTACCAAATGGACACAACCGCGGATGGTTTGCTTCATATCAGCCCTCGACTCTGCATGAGGGACCGATACAAGAACCCCTGCCAAGCCTTCTTGGTGAGTGGGATATTCCAGTTCCAGATGAGCCGACCCAAGAAAAACTGCGACAACTCAGGATGGACGTACAAAAGAAGAAGCGTGAGCAAGGCTCAGCGCGTGGCTTCAATCATTATGCACATCTCGAAGATTATCAGTTAACCGACTACATCATATACAATATTTTTCCTAATTCTGTCATCACAGTTGGCCCGGATGGAGTGCAATTGCTGCGTCCCCGGCCTCATCCGTCAGATCCGGCGAGGTGTCTATTTGATCATTGGTGGATGGTACCCAGGATAGATGGCCGGACTCACACGCCTTCGCCCGCCGGTGGTCCTCCACTCCCAGTAGAGGATGCTGAACATGAAGATTTTGTATACGGAGACAAATCACTTGGAATAACTGCGGATCAGGATCTCAGTATTGGGGCTATCCAGCAACAGGGCTTGGGCTCGGCCGGGTTCAGAGAGTTCTACCTTAGTGAAACAGAGATACGATTGCAAAACTTTCATGAGAGGCTCAATGATTATCTTAATGGCACAGTGTGATTTTCTGTTGAGAACTGCCTCTTTTGATGTTGAAAAAGCTTTATAAAGGAGTAGATTTGTGGAACGAGTAATAACTTTTATTTTTGCCACCCCTGCTAAAGCTATGCAGTTTGGTTTAAAGCGTCTAGCAATATTTAAAGTGTTGGGCGCACTTTTTGGAGTGATGATGTTGGTGGCCCTCGCTCACAGCAGCGAGATGGAAAGTCATCTTAGAGCGGACAAAAATGGTGGGCCAATCGCAGACAGACTAGCAATCCGTGAGCTTATAGAGTCATACAACGCTGCAGTGATAGAAAATGATGCAGAGGCTTGGGGAGCTAACTGGAGTGAAGATGGGCTCTGGAATTTAGGAGAAGGTCAGGAGATAGTGGGGCGGGAAGCTATAGTAAAGCATTGGCAAGAGGCAATGGAGGTCTTTAGTTTCGTAGGGATGTTTGCGCAGCCGAAATTCATTTCTATCGACAGAGACTCGGCATATGCGCATTGGCACACCAATGAGCTAGCAAAAAAGAGTAATGATGAAATGATGAGGTTTATCGGGCTTTACAAGGACGTTTACCGTCGAGAAGCAAATGGGTGGAAGATTCTCGAGCGCCGTTACGAGATTCTATTATTGGAAAAACCGGTTTACAAATCTAATGATACGAAAGAATGGAGATAGCTCATGACACGTCATGATTTTGAGAACTTAGCATTCTCGGAGACTGGGCAGTGAATATTGCGGCTGATCAGGTGACGAATGGAAGAGATCCCGCCATTTTGCGAGTTGATCCAATTACGGGCGATGGATATACCTGTTCCGATTTCGCCACGAAAGGGTGGGAACATCTCTGGAAAAAGATCTGGCATGTGGTAGGTCGGGAGAATGAGCTTCAGCAGACTGGTGGTTTTATACTCCACAATTTCATGGTTCATCCATCGGGATTTTGACGATGGAGGAGGTGTGACAGATATCGAAGACTCAATTGTTTGCCAGGATATGATGCTTGCAAGGGCTTTGCAACAGGGCATGAATTCGGCTGGTTACAAAGACTCCAATTTTGCAGGACAGGAGACTAGGTTGCGATTTTTCCATGAGGCGCTCAATGATTACCTCAATGCTGGCGTCAAATGATAAAAGTGCTTTTATCAAGTTCTTTCGACTAAATCCCACAGAGGTTCGCAAGTGCGTCAGATGGCGTTCTTGACATCACTCAACTATCTCGGGGGCACGAGATATTTCAGATGGTAACTGGTGCCACATTGCGATCCTTAAATAAAACAATTGACTCAATTTTTAAGATAGTTTACCGTAAATTCCACGAGGTCAAGTGTTCTCATCACAGAAAAATAATAATAGAGTTCCAAGTTTAGTTGACTCCTTTTTGACTGTCCTGTGCCGACCCTCTGTATGGCGACCAGATCGCCTATTCGTGCTGATCGAAAGTTTTTGAAGGGGAGCTGAAATCATGAAATTATTAAAAACAAGCAGACTTGTGTTGGGTTTGTGTGCTATTAATCTCTTGGCCTCGTGTGCAGAGGATTTTAAAACCCCGTTGGACCCGAAGGTTAATCCGCCAAGCATCGATGCCGATTGCTCATTGAACGATCTCCCTTCAGCAGACGAATTGCACATTACTGGGCTGATTCATTTTAATATTAATGTAAGAGATTATCCACGTTCGAGAGATTTCTATCGTGCTGCCGGTTTTACGGATCAGATTGGTCCGTTTCCAGAAACTAATACCATAGAGGTATCGAATGGCGTGGGTATCGATAAACTTTACCGGATGCATGCTGAACTGATCCATCTTGGAAATCTTCCCGATGGACCGATGGATCTGACCGTTCCAACGGGGAGATTGATTGATCTTATCGATTGGAAAGATCCAGAGCGCTTGGAGCCGCCCTACTCTGCTATTAATCACCTGGGTATAACATATTTCTCTTTAAAGACCGAAGACATTGATGATCATATCAACCGATTAGTCCAAGCGGGAGCAACCATGGTTGCTGGGCCCGTCAATGAGACTTCGGGGGATCGCGTCGCAATGGTCCGAGATCCCGATGGAACATTTGTGAAATTGAGACAACCCTTGGATTCAATGGTTCAAGAAGCTGATAATAAAATTGATTACCTTAACATAAATGTCCGTAACTTTGAGTGTTCGCGACCTTTCTATGAAATGCTCGGTCTAGAGATTTTAGATCATTCACAATCGAAAGATGGCGGGGAATTGTCAGAAGCCATGGGCATAGGAATCGAAACAGAAAAGCTAGGACGAATGATGCAACATAGGGTCGATGGCTTCAGAGTTAAGTTGAATCAATGGGTCAAACCATCTGCTATTGGAGAACCATACCCCCCGCCATTGACCCACCTTGGGATTCACAGAATTAACTGGGCGAGCTCGGACCTTGAAAGCGATATAGAGACCCTCAAACGTCATGGAGTGAAGTTTGTATCGCCTATAGCTCCTTGCTGTGAGGGAGATGCGTCAACTTTTGGATTTATTATTTTTGAGGATCCAGACGGAATTTATAACCAAATGTTGGGAGTAATAACTCCGCCAAACCAATCAAAGGGTAACGTGAATTAGACCAAATCATTGACGTGTGGTGGAATTTATAAGGGCAATACACTATGGCAGTGACAAAAGATACTAAGCTTTGGATGTATAAAACTATGGTTCTAAGCCGTCGGTTCGAAGAGGTGATCGAGAAAATATATCTCGAAGGGAAGACCCCGGCTTTTAATATGGCCAATGGCTCGATACCGGGAGAAATGCATTTGTCTAATGGACAGGAACCTGTGGCTGTTGGGGTTTGTGCGCATCTTAATTCGGAAGATGTGGTTACCGCTACGCATAGACCACATCACCAAGCGATAGCAAAGGGTGTTGATCTGAAGCGGATGGCCGCGGAGATTTTCGGCAAATCAACTGGCTTGAGCGGAGGACGCGGTGGCCACATGCATCTGTTTGATGCAGATGTAAACTTTGGATGTTCAGGAATCATTGCTCAAGGTATGGGGCCGGCATGCGGTGCCGCATTATCGCGCAAGATGCAAAACAAGCCCGGAGTGGGCGTTTCGTTCATAGGTGAAGGTGCGGTGAATCAAGGTAATTTTCACGAAAGCTTGAATCTGGCATCTATTTGGTGCCTGCCGGTTATTTTCGTGGTAGAGGATAATGCATGGGGCATCTCTGTAGCTAAAGAGGATTCAACAGCGGTTGCAAGAAATGATGTGCGTGCTGCTGCATATGATATGCCGGGGTATTTTGTTGAGAACAACGATCCTCTGGCGATCTATGAGGTGGCTGGAGAGGCAATAGTCCGAGCTCGTGAAGGAAAGGGACCGTCTTTGATAGAAATAGAAACCTACCGATTGGCAGGACATTTTATGGGTGATGCGGAGGCCTACCGCCCTGAAGGAGAGAAAGCTGCTTTGGAAGCAAGGGATCCTCTTCCAGCTTTTAGACGGGTGTTGGAATCCGATGGAATAAAGGGCGAAATACTGGACAACCTGGAAGAATCTGCGGCGACGGAGGTCGCTGATGCGATTGAATTTGCGCGATCTAGTGATTTTGCAGCGCCTGAGGAAGCATTGAAACACGTTTTCGCCTGAGGAGATCAAAATGAATGACAATCAATCGAGACGGCTTACTATTGCTAGGTCTATGGCAGAAGCAATTCAACAAGAAATGCGAAGAGATCCTATGGTCTTTTTGATGGGTGAAGATATAGGCGCGCTGGGCGGTGTTTTTGGGAATACTAGAGGACTGCTTGAAGAATTCGGAAGAGATAGGGTAAGGGATACCCCGATCTCAGAGACTGCCTTCATAGGTGCTGGCGTAGGCGCGGCTCAAGATGGCATGAGACCTATAGTTGAATTGATGTTCGTAGATTTCTTTGGCGTATGCTTTGATGCTATTTACAATAATATGGCAAAAAATAATTATTTCTCAGGTGGTTCTGTTCGCGTTCCCATGGTGCTGATGACGTCTACCGGCGGAGGATATTCCGACGCCGGCCAGCACTCTCAATGTCTATATGGGACATTTGCTCATTTACCCGGTATGAAGGTCATTTCGCCTTCCAATGCCTATGATGCCAAAGGTCTGATGATTGCTGCAATACGTGATAATAGTCCAGTTGTTTTTATGTATCACAAGGGCCTTCAAGGCATGGGTTGGTTGGGCACGGAGCCGGGAGCGACTGTTATAACTCCTGAGGAGCAGTATGAAGTTGAGATTGGGAAAGCGAATATTGTTCGCGTGGGAAATGACGTCACTATCGTTGGTCTGGCGATGGGTGTTCATAACGCGTTGAAGGCGGCAGACGAACTTGCCAAGTCAGGTATAAGTGCAGAGGTTCTAGATTTAAGGTCACTGGTGCCGTTAGACCGAGACACCCTGATTGACTCGGTCAAAAAACAGGGCGCTTGATTGTGGTAGACGAGGATTACCAAAGCTTTGGCGTCTCCGGTGAAATAATTGCATCCGTGGTTGAAGAAGACTATGGAATCTTGAAGGCGGCGCCCAAAAGAGTAGCCTATCCAGACGTTCCAATTCCCTTTGCGCGACCTATGGAGCAGTTTTGCCTGCCAAACCCCAAAAAAATAGTGGCTGCTTTCGAATCGATGTAGCTTATTCGCCCATTGGTTAGAAACTCCTTTTTCGCGTTTTTTGGCAGCGATATATGGTTTTCGCTCTGGTTTTCTATAATTAGATTGACAATGACGCTTTTACCATTTTACTAAACTCTAAAAGGAGGAATGTTATGTCAGATGCTGTGCACTGGACGCTGGAAGTGTCCATCAATGACGGGCAACTTTCGACTTTCAAAGAGCTATTGAATGAGATGGTTTCGTCGACCAGAAGCGAATATGATACGTTAATTTATGAATGGTACTTTAGTGACGATGAATCAATTTGCATTATTAACGAAAGATATCGAGACTCAAGAGCTGCAATGATGCATCTGCAAGCTTTCGGCAGTTTTGCCGAACGATTCACGGCAGCGGTTACTCCCACTAGATTCATTGTGCTTGGCAACCCCAGTGCTGAAGTTCGTGAGGGGCTTTCAGGTTTAAATCCAAGATATTTGAAGTTGGAATCAGGGTTTTCTCGATGAAATCATGTTAGATATTATACAGCGGTCTAATTTCATGATAGGTTGGTCCCGATACCAGCCGTTAAAGATAATTGCTATACAACTGAGACACCTCCCTCGTCGCCACGATATTCCATGATTTGTCGTCGGTGTCGTTTCTCTTTGTAGTTTTTATTTTTCACTGTGTCGACGAAGTGCCAGCTTGCTTTGACAGCCTCGTGTGTGAATCGAAGCGTCATTAAACCTCGGTCAGAGGCATTAACGTAACGGAGGTCATTAATCAGCCGGACTATATTGGCCTCGGTCGGCGATATATCCTGTGCGCTAAAGTCGAGATAGTTTTCCAGTCCGGGAGAAGATACTGACGGCGTGGCAAACTCTACCCCAACCAGATTACCAGCCTTGTCCCTAAGGTTATTGCACCACGCATTGTGAGTGTCGCCGGAAAGCACCACAAGGTTTTTGTTTAATTGTTTTGCTGCCACTAATATTTTCTCTCTCTCCTCGGAGTATCCGTCCCAAGCATCAAGGTTATATGGAACATTTGGAAGTTTTAACAATGCCTCAATTTCTGGAGACAGAAGGTGCTTGTTGTTTTCATAGTACGTTTTGTCTGTTTCAGCTAGGGTCAAATCATTCTTTGTCAAGCGTTTCGCTATCTCGGCAAGTTTAGCGAGATTCTTGAATTCTTCTAACGTCAATTGCTGAGTTGTAATTGCAGCAGGGAGATTCATTCGCCCCATCAACACTTGCTGTCCCAAAACTTGCCATTTGCTCGTAGAGGTTTTTAGATTTTTTTGCAGCCATTCGAGTTGTCTCGAGCCAAGCAAAGTTCGATCGGAGTCTGTTAAATCGGAAGAAAATAGGTTTGTATCAAACATACCTGTCTCAGGGTCAATGTAGTCAGCATAATTCATTTGTTGATCCCGCCCGATGTTTCTTGTATCTAACATATGTAGCTCAAGGAGTTCGCCAAACTTAAAGCTTCGGTTAATCATTTGGTTTGCTGCGTCTGCCGACTCACGGATAGGCATCCACTCGAGGTAAGCTCTCATGGCTGCAGCTTTTCGCTTGAGATAACTGCCTTCATTAGCTTGATGATTTTCTGCGCCATCTTTATAGGCGTCATTCGAGGCTTCATGGTCATCCCAGACGGCTATGAGAGGTGCGGAATGACAAAGTTTCTGCAAATTCATGTCAGTACGATATTGAGCATATCGAGTGCGGTAATCTTGAAGTGAAATGAGTTCATGTTCGGGAAGTACTTCCCTACCGAGTTCCTCAGCCTGCTCACTAGCGTAGCCATCTCGACCATATTCATAGATAAAATCACCCAAATGGAGTATTGCATCTACATCCTTTTGTTGCGAAGCTAGACAATAGGCATTGAAGTGCCCAGCGGGATAATTTGAGCATGAGACAACAGATAGTTTTACTGACTGCGCACTGTCGCTTGGTAACGTCTTTGTTAAGGCGATTGGTGAAGAAACCCCATTGCACAAAAAACGAAAGAAGTAATGAGTTTGGGAAGTCAAATTTTGCACATCTACTTTTACCGTAAAGTCACTTTCGATTGAAGTGAGCTTGATGCCGCTAGCTATCATCGTATCAAAGTTAGATTCTTTTGATACTTCCCAAACTACTGGGACCATCAGGCCATCTTCCTCGAGATCAGGGGTGATTCGTGTCCAAAGAATCACCGAATCAGACGAGGGGTCGCCACTGGCGACGCCATGGATAAATTTGACGACGGCGTTATCGTCCATCACTCGATTTCCGTCAGCTGTGTCCGTTGAATTACGTGTTTTGCTGGCGCAACCTGAAACTGACGCAGACAAAACCGCAATACCAAGGCCTTCTGTTGACAATTTAAAGAAATCGCGTCTAGTCAAAGAGTTTTTTCCAAAAGTTTTTTTAAGGAGTACACTTAAATGCTATTTTGAAGGTTTTTTTAAGCTAAAGCTTTTGAATCGTCAATTTTATCACCGATGAACGTTTTAACTAGCAAAAATAATATTTATCCTTAAAGGACTTATTGCGAGTTTAGACTAGAGATTGTACAACCGATGACAGAACGCACGGAATTTCTACAATTTATCGCTTGTGCTGAACATGCTCTGACCAATGAAAAAGATGCGCTGGCTCGCGTCGTTTCTGGAGAGACAGACAAAGAATTAAGCATTTGGAGTACAAGTAATAGCATCGTGGTACCTCGTCGTTTGAGGCGAATTGATAACTTCGAGCATGCAAAACGACGATCGGACGAAAAAGGTTGGCCAGTTTATTTGCGCGAGAGTGGAGGTGGCGCTACTCCTCAAGGTGCTGGAATTATCAATGTTACATACGCATACGTTTGCCCTGAGCATCCAAGCATTCAGGAAAGTTATGAGAAATTATGCAACCCAATCATAGACATTGTGAAGGATTTTTCTCTTCCTGTTGGGACAGGTTCAGTGAACGGATCGTTTTGTGATGGTGAATATAATGTGGTTATAGCCGATCGGAAGTTCGCCGGTACTGCGCAGAGAAGATCATGGCGAAGACAACGGGACAGGCAAGCAGTGTTATTCGCCCACGCCCTTCTTTTGGTTGATGCGGATATTCAGGGAAGTGTGGCCGCAATAAATCAATTTTATGAAGATTGTCAGCAGCCTAAGCTAATTGTTCCTGAGGCGCATATCAACTTGTCTGATTTGTCAAATGGAGATCGGATAATCACGCCTGAAAAATGTGCCGAATTGCTTCATAAACTTTATTCTGACATGCTCGATGAGGGTGTCTCGCCCATTTGCTAGATGTCAGATCCATTTATGCTATTTTTAGGAGTACAAAATGTCATTAACCCAGCGAATCGTTTCTGCCATGGTGTTAGGACTTTTGATCGGTGGTTCCATGAATTTACTTCTTGCAGGAGAAATACTTGCACAAGGATTAGAGGCTTGGATTACAAAGTATTTGATTGACGGGTTCTTTGATACTGTTGGGCAGATTTTTGTGAATTCTCTGAAGCTTATGGTGGTCCCCTTAGTTTTTGTTTCATTGCTGTGCGGTATGGCCTCTCTGGGAGGCGGATCGAGAATGGGTCTTTTGGCTGGAAAGACACTTTGCCTGTACCTCTTAACTACCGCAGTCGCAATATCGTTGGCACTATCTTTCGCTCTTATTTTAGGCCCTGGGAATGATATTAATTTAGCTGAGGCTTCTGAGTTCGCGGCCAAGGAGGCACCGCCATTAAAAACTACTTTAATTAACATTTTTCCCAGTAACCCCGTGGCCGCCATGGCGGAGGGTCAAGTATTGCAGGTGATTGTTTTTGCACTATTGATTGGCTTGGCAAGCTCAAAAAGTGGAGACGCTGGTCGCCGATTGCTGAATTTCTTTGATGACTTAAATAAGGTGATTATGGAAACCGTGATGCTTCTTATGGTTCTCGCGCCCTATGGAATCTTTTGTTTGCTAGTAAAATTATTTGCCAGTCTAGGTTTTGGAGTGATAGTCAGTTTGGCCAGTTACTTTTTTACCGTGCTACTTGCGTTGGCGGCGCACGGTGTAGGCACATATTCGTTATTGTTATTGTCGACCGGCCTCAGTCCCTGGCGATTCTTTGTTAAAATGAGAGGGCCAATGGCATTTGCATTTAGCACCTCGTCCAGCGGAGCTACGATGCCGGTAACCCTCAAGACTGTGAATGAAGATTTGGGAGTAGATAATCGTGTCGCATCTTTCACTGTTCCGTTGGGAGCCACTATTAATATGGATGGGACAGCAATAATGCAAGGAGTAGCTACGGTATTTATAGCACAAGCATATAATATTACTCTTGGTATTGAAGCCTACCTCACAGTCATTCTGACCGCGACATTGGCTTCCATTGGGACTGCAGCTGTCCCCGGCGTTGGTTTAGTGATGTTGGTGATGGTGCTTAATCAGGTTGGTCTGCCGGTAGAGGGTATAGGTCTGATCATAGGCGTTGATCGGCTGTTAGATATGTGTCGCACGGCCGTTAATGTTGCTGGGGACGGAACGGTCAGCACTTTGGTTGCTCACAGTGAGGGGTTCCATGATCGAGAGAAATTTAATGCGACTAACCTTTAGAGAGGTTGGAAAAGTCCGATATAAAAGTAAATATGTAATTTAACAATAATTTGGTTGGAGGATGGCTTGAAATTTTTTTTGCTAACTATTTTGGTCCTGTCTTCTTGGGAAATTCTTTCGCAAGAGATCAGACCACCCTCTTCTAAAGAGATTGGGCCTTGGATCAGGTACGGAGTGGTGGCAAACCGTCTTTATGATGAGCTTTACGTTAATCGCAGAAACTATGTATATATGGATAGACCTTATATGGAATATGCTGGTGCGCAAAGTGAGTTGCAAAAAGGCAAAAGCTGTGTTGTCGACAAACGCGTTTATGTTCTTACCGACCGAACAATTGTTCAGTATGTTGATCAGTGTGACGGCACTGTAATCAAAGAGGTGAGCAATGCAAGATAGGTCTTAAATTCTGTCATTTTCGTCCTCGGTATCCACCGTATTCCAATACTTGCTCTTATATGCTTCACCGCCACCATGAATTTGAGCGTGATGTATACTTTTAAGCAACAGTTTTTTAGGTAGTTTCCAGTTTTCATAGCCCTCTCTGATTGTCCTGAGATATTTTTCGGACGGGCTTCCGAAACCATAACCAGGCTTCATCACATAAAACATCGACGTTATTTGAGACCTTTTAAGCTGTATTGGGATGTGCTTTTTGATGTAAAGATTGGGGTAGCTCTCATAGTGATCCAGAGCAGTCTCGCATTCGGTAGTAATAGCGTAGATGCCCAAATTAACCTGAGCATCAGAGCACGGTACAATATCTGCTACGCCTCGGAAAACGAGTTTCCAGCCATTTAAAACGGCCGTGCTTATTGGTTTTGCCATTGGACAACGGCCATACATCTGTTGCTTGTTTAAATTAGATCCGTAGGCAGCATAATAGATTATTTCATTCACAGATCCTCCTTGAGACCTTTTGACTCACTTATAAGGTGCACTCGCGTGAAAAAGCGGCAACATAACTCAGTGACTATTCTCTTATTTTGAGTGCCAAGACACAATTCACGACTCGGTAAATTTCTAACTGGTGGGACCAGTAATAATTGCGTTAACATGGGGTTCTTTGCCGTTATCAAAAGGCTTGTAATTTTTAGTAGAGTGATTTCGAGGGTTTTTGCGTATGGCCGATATGTCCGAAAAAATTAAGCTCGACGAGTATATGTCTGCAAATGGCATGACTAAAGAGGAAGTCTTTCAAGCGATCTCAAGGAAGGAGATTTCGGGTAACTTCATTGGCGGTGATTGGTATATATCAGATGATAGAAAGTTGCTTGATGAGGCAGCAGAAACCGTTGACGCTGAAGGTGAATCTGATCCGAAAACAGATGCGAAGATGACTCGAGAGAAAGAAGAGGCGCTCAAGCAGATAGCAATGGCACAGACAATGGCCAAAACAGCCCAAACCAAGGCGCGGAAGAGGATTAAAACTGGGACTAAGGCAGCAGCGAAGAAGACAACTTCTGGCGATAAATCTAAGAAGGAGGAAAAAGCTGCAGCCAAATCCGAGAAAGCAAGCGCGGCCACGAAACCAGCTGGCCAGAGAAAGTTGTCGTCAGAGGACTCAGGAATGGCCGATTCAATTTTGGCTGAGGTCAGAGAATTGGCGTTAGGTCCGGATGGTGCAGCTAAGTCCGCGCCCGCGTCTAAAACTACTGTCGCCTCAGGAGAGAAAAATCCTTTGGCTATGGGCAAGTTATCTATTAAGGACTCTGGGATAGCTGAATCAATTTTGGCAGAAGCTCGGGAGCTAGCGCTAGGGCCTCAAGCAAAAGAGGACATCTTGCCTGAAGCTGAGAAGGCGAGCAGCTTGGCGGCGAGTATCTTAGAGGAAGCCAGAGACCTTGCAAGGCTTCAGGAAAGCATTGCAAACACAAAATTTGATCCTCCTATAGGCGATCCCGTAACTAAACCTGAAAAACCTGCTACAACTCCAAAGTTGATTGCGAAGCAGTTTGATGATCAGTTGTTAGGTGAAGACGCTGAAGAAGAAGAGCGTTGGAAGACTAAGCTAGATCAATATGTGTTTGAAAAAGGCATCACCCTAGATGATGCTTATAAGATGATCACTACTAAACAGATCGATGGTCAGTTTATCGGTGGCGAATGGTACGTCATTGACAGTGACGAGGAACATGAGGAGAGAAAGAAGGAAGCGGCAGCGACTGCTGCACTAGCAGAGCAACGGGAGCGAGCAGAAGTAGCAAGGAAAGAGGCCTTACGGAGAGAGGAAGCGCGCCGAAAAATGAAAATCGGCGAGTACATGTTTGATAAAGGTCTAACTAAGGAAGAGGTTTTTAGGCTAATCCAAGACAAGACAGTTGAGGGGCATTTCTCGGACGGTGAATGGTATGTGCTAGAGAGTGTTGAAGATCTGCTGGCCCGCGAACAATCAATCCAGCTTGAAGAAGAGGCAAGAGCTAGAGAAGAAAAGGAAAAAGAGAAAGCATATAAGGAGCGCAGGCACGAGGCGGGGCTGCAAGATGGTCTAAACGAGGAGGAGCGGTCACGGGCTCTAAACATGCCTTATATTACGGACGCTAAATTTGCAGATCGAACAACACTCAAAACGATAGGAGTTGCTCAGGGTAGCACAGTTCGCTCGAAGAACCTTCCTCCAGAATTGGCCAAGGAGGGTGCAACGATGCCGGGGGCTGAGCTCGTGGCTTTTACTGCTGAGCTCGCGGAGGCTCGAGCCCAAGCAATTGATCGGATGAGGATTGATGCCTTTCTGAAGGGGGCAAATGCTGTCGTATCAACGCAGTTCAGTACATCAATGATTGATATTGGGGCTATCGAAATAATGGTCTATGGCACTGCCGTCTTGGTGTCTATGTCTCAATAGTTAAACGATAACAAGAGCATAATATCCCGGTTTAGCGCGCGTCTTGAGATTATCTCGCTAATCAAACTAGGCCATTGATGATAGGATGTTCTGGCACATCTTTTAGCTTCATACCGCTTCAAAATTTTGTGATATTTCTATTGAGACCGGACATGCTTCGCGTAGAATACGTGCATTAACGCAAAAGAAATTTGGCATTAGCGAGGTAACAATGAATTACACTGCCTACATATACGACGCGATTCGCACACCCAGAAGCAAGGGAAAAAGAGATGGATCTTTGCACGAAGTCAAACCGATAGATCTCGGCGCTGGCTTGTTAAATGCTTTGCAAGAGAGGAATGAATTAGATACCTCTTATGTGGATGATGTGATAATGGGATGTGTCACTCCCATCGGCGAGCAGGGAAGTGATGTGGCGAAAATGATCGTTCAAAATGCCGGTTGGGATGAGTCTGTCGCAGGTGTTCAGTTGAATAGGTTTTGTGCTTCCGGCCTCGAGGCTGTCAACACTGGCGCGCAAAAAGTAGCTTCTGGCTGGGAAAATATGGTTGTAGCTGGAGGAGTCGAATGCATGTCTCGAGTTCCGATGGGTAGCGATGGGGGCGCATGGTTCCAAGATGCTGCTTTTGCGATTGACACTAGTGTTGTCCCTCAGGGTATAGGAGCGGATACAATTGCAACACTGGATGGTTATTCTAGGGAAGATGTCGATGCCTTCGCACTTGAGTCACAACGCCGAGCCAGCCAGGCGAGAGACAAGGGTTACTTTGATCGCTCGGTGGTCCCAGTAAAAGACGTAAATGGGCTTACCATTTTGGAGCGGGATGATTTTATTAAGCCTGAAACTACAATGGAGGGCCTAAGAAATTTACCTGCCTCTTTCGAACAGATGGGAAGCATGGGTTATGATGATATTGTGGTGAAAAAGTATAATACCCTTGATCGCATTGATCATGTTCATACTGCGGGGAATTCATCCGGCATAGTGGATGGGGCTAGTGCTGTGTTAATTGGCAATGAGACAGCAGGGAAGGACCTCGGGCTAACCCCCCGAGCTAGAATTGTGGCCGGATCAATTCTAGCTAGAGACCCTATAATTATGTTGGCGGCACCAGGGCCCTCTGCAAGAAAATGCCTGAGGACCGCGGGTCTTGCTGCGCGTGACATCGACTTATGGGAGATAAATGAAGCGTTTGCCTCTGTGGCCATGCGCTACATGCGCGATCTGGACATAGACCCTGCTATAACCAATGTCAATGGTGGCGCCATAGCGATGGGGCATCCATTAGGGGCTACAGGTGCAATGCTTTTGAGTACTATGTTAGACGAGCTTGAAAGAAGAAACTTAAAGCGAGGTATGCTGTCTTTATGCGTAGGTGGCGGCATGGGTATCTCCTGCATTATTGAGCGCAGTTGAGAAAATGTCGCTTCTAAACAGTAATTAAATCGTTTTTGAGGGCAAATAATGAGTGTATTTGGCTACCATAAAGATGAAGACGGGATAGTAACGATTACCATGGACATGACTGGGCCTGTAAACGCCCATAACGACGAATATAAGGTTGCAATGCATGAGACCCTTAACCATTTAGAGAGTGAAAAAGATTTAAATGGAGTCATCCTAGCATCGGCTAAGAAGGTGTTTTTTGCCGGGGCCGATTTGAACGAACTAATTCTTGCCAACTCCGATAAAGCGGAAGTTATTTATCAAGACCTTTTGGACATTAAAGCAGACATGCGGCGTTTAGAGTTGCTTCCGGTGCCTGTTGTAGCGGCCATCAATGGATCAGCATTGGGAGGTGGATATGAACTCTGTTTGGCTTGCAACCACAGAGTAGCGTTCGACGATCCATCTGTGAAGATAGGATTTCCAGAGTGCAATCTTGGGCTATTTCCGGCTGGCGGTGGGGTGGTTCGATTAACCAATTTGATTGGCGTGCAGCCAGCAATGGATATTATTCTCCAGAGCAAGCAGATGACTTCTCGAAAAGCATTGGCCAGTGAATTGATAGACCAGTTGGTTGATGACATAGATGAGCTAGTGCCTGTGGCGAAAAAATGGATTCGAGACAATAAGACAGATTACAACGCGAAAACCCAGCCTTGGGATCGAAAAGGTTTTAAGGTGCCGGGCGGTCCCATAAATGCCCCCAAAAATATTCAGTATGCAGTGATGGCTCCGACAATTTTGCATCAGAAGACCCGAGATCTCATCCCCGGTATGAAAGCAGCAATGGATATCTCCTTCCAGGCTAGCACTCTGAGTTTTGATGTTGCGCTCAATATAGAAAGCCGTGCTTTTGTCAGTGTAGTGACTGGCCCTGTGGCTAAAAATATGATCAATACCTTTTTTTTCCAATTAAATAAAATAAAGTCCGGTGCAAGCCGGCCCAAAGACATCCCGAAGAACATTACGTCCAAGTTGGGCATCATTGGCGCCGGGATGATGGGTCAGGGCATAGCTTATGTATCAGCTAAAGCCGGGATATCTGTGGTGCTCAAGGACATGACTTTAGATCTTGCCCAGAAAGGAAAAGCATACAGTGAGCGCCTGCTGAAGAAGCAAGTGAGTTCCACTCGTTTGACTGAGGAGAAGTCCGCAGAAATCCTTCAACTGATAACCCCTACTGCTGATGACAGTGACCTTAGTGGATGCGATTTGATCATAGAGGCGGTTTTCGAAAATATCGAACTGAAAAATGAAATAGTAAAAACTAATGAGAAATTTGTTGCAGAACATGGTTTCTGGGGTTCAAACACCTCCACCTTGCCTATCACAATGTTATCTGAGGCGAGTGAAAAACCGGAAAGATTTGTGGGGATTCATTTTTTCTCACCTGTGGATAAGATGCCTTTGATCGAAATTATTACGGGCGAGAAAACTAGCGACGAGGCACTGGCCAAGGCCTTCGATTTTGCCCAGCAAATTGGTAAGACACCTATAGTAGTGAATGATTCTTTGGGCTTCTTTACATCTCGCACCTTTTCAACTTATTGTGACGAGGGCGCCCGATTATTGGTCGAAGGTATCCACCCGATCAAGATAGAAAACTTGGGTAAGGCTATTGGAATGCCGGTAGGACCATTGCAGGTTCAGGATGAGGTCAGCTTGGAGCTGAGTCGAAAGGTCTCCGAGACATGGGAAGCAATGGGCTTTGCTGACAAATGGGGTTGCGGGAATACACAGCGAAGGGTGGTTAAAGACTTAATTACCGACAATGGCCGAGGCGGGAGACACCACGGTGGAGGCTATTATGAATACAATCAAGATGGCACAAAAAACATTTGGCCAGGCCTTTATGAACTTTACTATGATGAACATGCAGAGATTTGTGATGACGATATTAAAGATCGATTAATGTTTCGTCAGGTCATTGAAACGCTGAAGTGTTATGAGACAGGCGTCTTAACAAGTGTGGCTGACGGAAACATTGGCTCCATAATGGGAATTGGAGCGCCAGTTCACACTGGCGGTTTTCTGCAATTTGTAAATACCTATGGTTTGAAGTCCTTCATCGGTCGTTGTGGAGAGTTAGCAGCTGAATATGGCAACCGTTTCATGTGTCCAGAGGTAGTCAAACAGAAAGTTATTTCTGGAGAGCATTTTATCTGATCGCAGGGAGTGTTGTTCCATTTTGTAATTGGTACTCTTTTTTGAAGCGCTTTTGACCATAAGCTCAGCTTGTCGCCCCAACAACAAGGATCTAAAGATGACTATGGCTCGACTAGCGAGGATTTTATATTAATCAGATTGACGACCTCATGGATCCAAGCGTTCAGAGATGTCCTTATGGTTTATAAGAGCGGCTAAGAGATGCGGCCCCTGTCTGTAAACTGCCCTATCATGATATCTATCTTGTTACATCGTTTAAACGTTTTCAAGTTATGCAAAGTCCAGAATTGTTCGCGAGCCGTGTATCGCCGATGGCAATAAAGCCCGGAGGTCTTCCTGATCAAGTCATAAATATATACTCACGAAAAGGTTGGCTGCCGACCGCATCTTGTTCGACGTCCGATCCGCCCAGACATATATGGATTGGGGCGTTGCTCAAGAAATTCTTCCCCCACTTCAAAAGTCAAGGCAATGATTCCCTATATCAAGAGGACAGCCGAAACATTGGTGGCTGATTTCTCCGGCGATGGGAAATGTGAGTTTGTGCAAGACTTTGCGCACCCTTTACCTATGATGGTAATAGCTGATCAACTTGGCGTGCCAAGCGAAATGCTCTCCCTCATTTAAGCGGTGGTCGGATGCGATTGTTGAACCTTTTAGTATGATGATAACGCCTGAACGAGAAATTGAATGTGCCAGACTTGTGGTCGAGATGCAGCATTTCTTTAAAAATCAGCTCCATCAAAGAAAAGGTCAATCCGGTAAAGACTTGCTTTCAATCTGCGCCAATGCCTCTGACGACCGAGGCAATCCTATCGGTTTGAATGAGCTAATTTCTATTGTAACCATTGATCTGCTGGCATCTGGCAATGAAACTGCAACGGCAGCGATTGCTTCTGGCATGTTAAAACTTGCAGAAAACCCGGTATTAGTGAAGAAACTTCGATAAAATCCCGGCTATTTACGTGCTTTTGTTGAGAAGGTCTTGCGGCTAGAATCGCCTTAGCAAGGCATGTTCCGACGAGTACCGCGCAGAACCAAACTCGGTGGCATAGAGCTCGATAATGGAGCTATCTTAAGTCTGCGCTTCGGTTCTGCCAGCCGAGATAAAAGTGCTTTCCCCAATGCAGCAGAGGTCAGTCTGAAGCGAAAGGCATTAGCCGGCCATTTGGCATTCGGTCGTGGACGTCATTTTTGTATCGGGGCGTCGCTAGCTAGGCAGGAAATGATGATTAGTTTTGAAGTGCTCTTGGAAAGATTAGACAACTTTGCTTTGGCGAGAAACTGCGACTCGCCGGAATACACTCCTAGCTTCTTTGGACGGAATCTTAAAGCGCTGTCACTGAAATTTGATCGGATACATTAATGAGGTAAAAGGTAGCTAGTTTTTTCAGGGGGCAGTGACACAAAGAGTTATTCCAAGATTGCATGGCTGCTTGGTTATCATTGCTGTTTTTAAAGTGAAAATGTTGGGTCCGGCTATTCTCTTTTTCATCCGTCATCAAAGGCCCGTTTACATCGCTCTAACGCACCTTCCATCATTATTACGTTGGTCTTGTCCCGGTTATCCATTGCGCTCCTATACTCTGTGACCTCTGAAAGTATGTCTTTATATGTAGGTCGGTTTATTTCTCTGGCGATTAGGTCTTCCTTAGCTTTATATTCTCGCATAAGAACGTCCAAAATCTCATTGGGCACTTTTTTCCCTATCGCTTTCAGACCGCATCGCCAATAGACATTTATCATCTCCGGGTCAGACATTGAGATTGATTTCTTTTTGAGATCCTGAACGCCATTGATTCCGCCCAAACGATGAAACAAGTAGAGTTTTTTGCTGTCGAGACCTGAGGGGATGTCTGGTGCTGATGATGACCCTGCACCTCCACCACAAGCGGTGATGGTTAGCAAAACAACGGCGGAAAGGTGTTTACGCATATGTTTCTCCTATATTTATTTGGTCTGACGGAAGCTGCATCAACTAATTGTTAAACTCATCAAGACACAGATGAAGTAATTAGTCAAGAATCGTCAACGGGCATGAGAAAGATTTAAAATCACAGTTTTGAACAAAATATGACCTATCAACATAAACGCCAATAGCAAACAGAGACTTGCGAAAACCTGGCTCGTAGAACCACTAATTTGCTATAGTTAGTGGTTAAATCGATCAGGTAGCCGAGACTCTTGAACAGGTATTTTAAAGTTTTAATTTTCAATGCGAAGCATTTTTTTGGCAAGGTCGGCAGCGGTCGTGCGGAATTTGCTTTGATGCTTTTGGTTGGCATTGCAACAGTTTTTTTTACGTTCGATTTGGCCGGTTACTTAGTCAACCTGCTTTCGGTTGAGATATGGTTATACATATACAATCTGCTGGACGCGGCTTTCAGTGGTTGGTCCGTTATAAAAAAAGTTTTTTACCCGCCTACCGAAAATGTACAAATGTTTTTCCGGACGATTTTGGCGTTGGCAATGTGCTTTCCTTTTCTTTCCACTTATCTTTTTTTGCGGAATAAAGTCGTTGACGAGAATGAGTATTTTAACAACTTCAATTGCTTTGAGGATGTTCACCGGTTTCAGAGTGGTGACATAAAAGTTTTTTCGTTGACACATGAACCCGTTGTAACAGATCGACTTAATGGAAACTTGGTTTGTATCCTAGATCGTTTTTTTCTACTGATTCCTGATTCAGATAACATTACTTGGTTTCTTGGTAATATTGATCTCGATGTGAAGAAGGCGGAGCCGACTGTAACTATTTTTTGTAGGCTGGCTGACGCAATTACATCGTGTCGCTTAATAATCGTTGAGGATCGAAGTGACCCAATGCGTGTCAAATACCTTGGCGGTGGTAACTTAATGGATATTAAAAGTATTATCCGCTCTAATGTCTCAAAACTGCAAGGAGTTAAAGAGTGCTTTCTCCGCTCATCCCAACTCATGACAGTCAACAAGCGTCATCAACTGGCATACGAAGCGATGTTGCTCATGGAGGATGGAGACTATAGCGTTTTGGGTAGTTACTTAACTTTGAATAAAAAGTCTTACGAGTTACTTCTCTTAACGCCCCCAGAAGAGCTTAGAGAAGATCTGAAATTGGAGATGGTCCAGGTCATTAATAATATAAAGGTTAAAGGCTTTGGATCGTTAAACGAATTCGAGGTATTCAGTTAGCCAGCTATTTTTTGGCGTGCTTTTCAGTAATTCTGGGTATAATGACCTTGGGGTCACGGTTTTACAGAGAGTCGCGCATTGGTCAGTATTCAAAAGAGAAGGTTTTCTTACCTTTTGCTAATGCTATTCATGGTTGGCTGTGAAAAAGAGGTCTGGAATAATCCGCATGCGCCTGCCGATGATGGGCAAAAAATAATGTACAGGGAGTTCACATCTCCGCCAAAGCATCTCGATCCTATTCGCTCCTATAATCGCGATGAGGCAACGCTCATTGACCAAATCTATGAGCCTCCTCTTGAGTACCATTATCTCAAGCGACCATATGAACTGAAGCCGCTGACATTAAAGAGCCTTCCTGAAGTGGAGTACCTTGATGAGGCTGGAACGCGATTAGCTGAAAGAGACCAGCAGCCTGCATTCTCTAGATACACCTTCAGAATTAAAAGAGGTGTGAACTATCAGCCGCATCCAGCATTTGCCAAAAAAGATGATGGCGAAGCATTTTATGATTTCGTCAGTGCGGACTCGGCTGCCCAGTATAAAAAGTTGACTGACTTTAAAAGAGTCGATACCAAAGAGCTGGTAGCAGATGATTATATTTATCAAATTAAGCGTATGGCAGACCCCAGCCTGCAGTTCCCGATTTGGGATATAGTCTCAGAATATATTTTGGGCCTAAAAGAAATGCGGAAAGCAGTCAAGATTTATCGTAAGGACAACCCTCAAACATGGCTTAATTTTAATAATTTAGAACTGTCGGGTGTGCAAAAAATTGATCGATACACCTTTAGTATTACCCTCAATGGAAGTTACCCGCAGTTCAAATATTGGCTCGCGTTTCATTTTTTTGCGCCGGTCCCGATGGAGGGCGACCGTTTCTATCATCTCCCCGGTCAGCAGGAAAAGAACATCACATTGGACCTTCATCCGGTAGGAACTGGAGCTTTCATGATGACCAAACATGATGCGAGTAGCGAGATCGTGCTAGAAAAAAATCCAAATTACCGTGAAGAGTTCTATCCAAGTCAGGGCGAATCTTTTGATCTCGAGAACGGTCTTTTGGATGATTCGGGGAAGAAGCTGCCATTTATAGACAAAGTTGTGTTCCGTTTGGAGAAAGAGGCTATACCACTTTGGACAAAATTTTTGCAGGGCTATTATGATCGAGCAGCCATTGATAGCGACAGCTTTGATCAATCTGTAAATGTGAGCGTTGATGGCATAGCTCTTAGTGACGAGATGGAAAGTAAAGGAGTAAGCTTAATTACAGCCATCGAGCCGGCGACCTATTATGTGGGATTCAATATGTTGGACCCTGTAGTTGGAGGTTATTCTGAACGCAATCGTAAATTACGACAAGCTATATCTATCGTTTATGACGAGGAAGAATTTATTTCCATTTTTCGTAATGGAAGGGGTGATGTCGCCATGAGTCCAATTCCACCGGGGATTTTTGGTTACCAAAAGGGAGAGAAAGGAGTGAATCCGGAGGTGTTTGTTTGGAAGGATGGTCTTCCTCGAAAGAAAACCCTTGGGTATGCCAGACAGCTTATGCGGGATGCTGGGTATCCCGATGGTCGAGATGCGTCAACGGGAGAACCATTGGTGCTCAACTTCGACACTACTATAAGTATGGGTGATGATAGTGCGCTGCAAAACTGGAGGATCCAGCAATTTTCTAAGTTGGGCATTCAGCTTAATATCCGGGCCACTGACTATAATCGCTTTCAAGACAAGATGGAAAGTGGCCGTGCGCAGATCTTTTCCTGGGGTTGGTTTGCAGACTATCCTGATCCGGAAAATTTTTTGTTTCTGCATTATGGGCCAAATGGGCGTGTGGGTAGCGGTGGTTCGGGAGCTAACTCGAGTAACTATGATAACCCTTCATATAATGAACTTTTTAACAAGATGAAAGTAATGCCGGACTCGCCTGAGCGACTTGCCATAATCGAAAGGATGCTAGAAATATACAGATATGATGCTCCATGGGCATCAAGCTTTCATCCAGTCACGTTTACCTTGAGTAACGAATGGGTGAGAAACTATAAGCCTCATGGTATGTCGCAGGTGACTTTAAAGTACCAAGATATTGATACTAAACTCAGAGAGAGCAAGCAAAGAGTTTGGAATAAACCCGAAGTTTGGCCATTAGCTCTATTCTTGGTCTTATTTCTTCTGATTCTCATACCGGGTTATAGGGCATATCGTCGTCGTCAGAGACGGAGGATCAGATAAATATGTGGGCATATATAGCACGCAGAATCATTTATGCCGTTCCTATCCTAATTGGGGTGAACATCATTACTTTCGCTCTGTTTTTTTTAATAAATTCACCTGATCAAATGGCGCAGGCACAGCTGGGGATAAAACATATTACCCCCGACGCGGTGCGACAATGGAAGGAGCAACGCGGCTATCATCTCCCGCTTTTTGTGAACGAAGAGTCGACAGGGTTTGATGTAATAACCGAGACTATATTTTTCCAGAAATCAGCAAAGTTGTTTACCTTTGACTTTGGTAAGAGTGACGAAGGACGTCTTATAGGAGAAGAAATTAATAAGCGTATGTGGCCAAGTTTAGCTGTTGCATTACCAGTCTTCACAATTGGTTTAGCGGTTAACATAAGCCTAGCATTATTAGTGGTGATGTTTCGTGCGAGTATGTTTGAGTTGGTTGCCATGATATTTTGTGTCGGGATGTTTTCAATTTCCTCAATGTTTTACATTATTGGGGGCCAGTTTCTGGCGGGCAAGCTTTGGCATCTTGTGCCTGTTTCGGGTTACCTGCCCGGCGTTTCGGCTTTGAAATTTCTCCTCTTACCTATCGCTATCGGGGTGATCACCGGAATTGGTGGCGGGGTTAGAATTTACCGAATTATCTTTCTTGAGGAGGCTAACCGAGATTATATCAGGACCGCACGGGCGAAGGGTGTGTCGGAGTTTGCGATCCTTTTCAAGCATATGCTCCCCAACGGGCTGATCCCAATACTAACTGGAATTGTTGTGTTGATTCCAGTGCTCTTTCTGGGTAGCTTAGTCACCGAATCGTTTTTTGGTATTCCCGGGCTGGGGAGTTTTACAATTGATGGAATTCGAGCGCAGGACTTTTCAATTGTTCGTACAATGGTTTTCTTGAGCTCAGTGCTTTACATAATCGGGCTGCTGCTGACCGACGTTTCATATACCCTCGTTGACCCGCGCGTGAGGCTTCAGTGATGATACGACCAGTAATTTTGTGGAGCGATGGTCTGATTTTCTTGCTGGTTTTGGGGATTTTAGCAATGTTTAGGTTCGTTAAAACCAGCCCTCAGACAAGAGCTAATTGGCGACAAGTCTTCAGCACTAAAATTGGTTGTTCCACTTTCATGGTGATGTCGCTCTATGTGCTAATCGCATTGCTCGATTCGCTGCATTTTCAGAAATCTTTGCCAACGACCTCTGCAGATGAAAAAGTTTATTTCAGTGGCGAGGTTCTAAGTGTATTGGATTGGATCCACGAGGATATGAGAGTCAAGCAAGAGAAGACTTACTCGGCGCCCTTCGCTCTATATTCTTTTTCCAAAGAAAATATGCGAAACGCTTCAGGGCAACTTTATCGCGATCACCCTCGACTGCTTCACGGAGGCACGCATCTAGTTGATACGAATGATCGTTGGCTGGATATAGTTAAGCTCAGCTTTGTGGCCTTTTCTAAGGGCGGTTTTTTTTCGTTGGCTATTATTCTGATTACAGCCCAATTTTTGCGCCGCGCATCAATCGAAACATATCTACCAACTGGCACGATCTACACTGTAATCTTTCTTACTTCCGTGGTTTATGCTTGGGTATTAGAGCTTGGTGCAGTTTACCATATTATGGGCACCGACAAGGTTGGAGCTGATGTTCTCTATCAGAGTATAAAATCCATAAGAACTGGAGTGCTGATAGGCGCTTTCGCTACTCTGCTGTCCCTTCCGTTTGCCATTGGACTTGGGATTTCGGCAGGTTACTTTAAGGGTTACATTGACGACTTGGTTCAGTACATTTATACGACTCTCAGTTCAATCCCCGATATCCTGTTGATAGCGGCTGCGGTTCTGGTCATTGATGTGTACATAGAAAATCATGCTCAGGACTTTAATTTATTGTTTAGCAGAGCAGATTTTAAGTTTTTAGCACTTTGCGCGATCTTCGGCCTAACTAGTTGGACAGGCCTCTGCAGGCTCCTTAGAGCAGAAACTTTGAAGGTAAGTCAGTTAAATTATGTTAATGCGGCTAGGGCATTTGGCGTGAGCCATCTCGGTATCATTACTCGCCATATACTGCCCAATGTAATGCACCTCGTAATTATTTCACTTGTACTTAACTTTAGCGTCTTTGTGATGGCTGAGGCTGTATTGGCTTACATAGGTGTCGGTGTTGATTCCTCGATCAATAGTTGGGGCAACATGATCAACTCTGCTAGACAAGAGTTGTCTCGTGACCCAGCTGTCTGGTGGTCTATATCTGCAGCTTTTATTTTCATGTTTTCTCTAGTCCTTTCTGCCAACTTATTCTCTGATCAGGTTCGCGACGCATTTGATCCTAGGACTAATGATAGACGAGCGCCAACCTAATGGCAGAAACCGTTTTTGCCATACAAAACCTTAAAATCTGTCACTCCTCAAGTGGCAAAGTGTTGGTCGATGACGTCTCTCTTGAACTAAGGCTAGGCGAGACACTTGCAGTTGTGGGTGAGTCAGGATCTGGCAAATCAGTCACTGCCTTAGCTGCCATGCGTTTGCTGCCAAATGCCCTTGAAATTACTGATGGATCAGTAATCTTGGGTGCGGAAAATATTTTTGAGCTAACCGAGAATGAAATGAATGAAGTTCGCGGACGCCGTGTGTCTATGATTTTTCAAGAGCCTCAAACCTCGCTTAATCCGGTTCAGACTGTAGGAGAGCAGTTATCTGAGGCCATTTCGCTGCATCGCAGTCTTCCGAGGTCCGAAATAACTAAATCTACTGTGGATTTACTTGCTGAGGTAGGAATCCCGCAACCAGAAGTGCGAGTTGATTGGTACCCCCATCAACTGTCCGGTGGGCAGGTGCAGCGGATAATGATCGCCATCGCGCTAGCTTGTGATCCTGATGTGCTCATTGCCGACGAGCCTACTACTGCCCTAGATGTTACGATCCAAAAACAGGTGCTAGAGTTATTGGCAAAACTCAAGAGGGAACGGAACCTCTCAATCTTGTTCATTACGCATGATATGGGAGTAGTCAGTGCGATTTCTGACCGCGTCGCAGTCATGCGCAATGGAGAAGTTGTTGAAACTGCTGAATGCAGCAATTTTTTTGCCGATCCGCAACATGAATACAGCCAACATTTGATTAAATCTTTGCCCAATACGGAGGATTTCCTTTGGAATGAATCTTCAAAAACATTGCTTAGGGTAAATAATCTTCACATTTGGTTTCCGATAAAGGCGGGATTTTTCCAGAGGACAGTAGCACAGACCAAGGCGGTTGATGGTATCACCTTCAAAATAGATGAAGGGGAAACACTCGCATTGGTTGGGGAATCAGGTTGCGGAAAAACCACCACTGGGCGTGCCATTCTCAGATTGTGCGAGATAACTCGAGGACAAATAAGTTTTGGCACAAAGTTAATCCATGATATTCCAGAGAGAAGTTACTTGCATTTTAGAAAGAAAATACAAGTTATTTTTCAGGACCCCTTCTCATCCATGAACCCTCGGATGACGGTAGGTGATATTATTCAGGAAGGCGTGGTGACATTGGCAAGTGAAATTCCTCCAAAGTTACGCGATCAGCATCTTCGTCGCGTTTTGGATCGAGTCGGTTTGCATATGAATCAGCTGTCGCGATACCCGCACGAGTTCTCTGGCGGACAGCGACAGCGAATTGCTATCGCCCGAGCACTTGCAGTCAGGCCTAACTTAGTTATATGCGATGAGCCTACCAGCGCACTTGACGTATCCCTTCGGGCCGAGGTGCTTGGACTGCTGCGAGATTTTCAGGAAGAAGAAGGCATCGCCTATCTCTTCATCACACATGATTTGTCTCTGATTCCCTCTTTTGCTCATCGAGTAGCGGTAATGAAGGAAGGAAGAATTGTTGAGCAGGGTGCCGCCAAAAACATTATGTTAAACGCCGAACATCCGTACAGTAGAGAACTCATAGCCGCAGCACCAGTTACAAGCTTATCGAGTAGGTTAGCAGGAAATGCTTGATTTGAGGTTTTTGCGCAAAGAAACCGGTTTCTCAGTATTAATCTTGTCGTTAATACTGTGTTTCGTTCTTTCGGCTTGCAACAAGGCACAACCAATTGCGAAACCTTCACCGCCTTGTCTAGATGCTGAATTAGCGAATGCATCCATCAAGATTGAGGGCGGGCAATTTCAATTTGGAGAGACGCGTTATTACCCAGAAGAGGCTCCTGTCGAACAGGTTTTAGTGGATAGTTTTGAGATTGATGTGACGGAAGTCACTAATGGACAGTTTGAGAAATTTGTCAAGGCGACGGGTTATGTGACGGAAGCCGAAAAAGGTTTATCAGCAGAACTTTATCCTAACATTCCTTCAGAGTTTCGAGCACCAGGTTCTGCTGTCTTTGTTGCACCCACTCAAAATTCGGATGGCGCTGCCGATGTTTGGTGGCAGTTCGTTGCAGGAGCTACTTGGAAAACCCCTAGTGGCCCTGGTAGTTCGATAAAAGGACGAAAGCACTATCCGGTAGTTCATGTTACTTACTCAGATGCTTCCGCATACGCAAACTGGTTAGGACGAAGATTGCCCACTGAGCAAGAGTGGGAGTATGCGGCCAGAGGAGGTATTTCAGGTGCTAAGTTTTCATGGGGCGATGACTCACCGCATACCGTCAAGCCAAAGGCAAATATCTGGCAAGGAACCTTTCCTCATAACAACGATGGAATTGATGGATTCCAAGGGGTCGCCCCTGTCGGATGCTTTAGTCCAAACAATTATGGCTTGTATGACATCACGGGTAACCTCTGGGAATGGACTGAGACGGCCTATCATGCAGATCGACAAATGGATTATCGCAGCGAGGGCTACGATCCAAGACAACCAGGGGTAACCTTAAAGACTATCAAAGGCGGCTCTTTTCTGTGTTCGGACAACTATTGCCAGCGATATAGGCCAGCTGCTCGGCAGGGCCAGGACATCACGTTGGCTACTTCCCACATCGGATTTCGAACTGTGGCTGATATAGGTCTGGCTAACCACTAAAGATTCATGAAATTGATCAGTGGGCAGGGATAAACCATATAATATGAAATCAATGTCCAACCCTTTTGTAAAAGATATAGCGTTACCGGAGACCACATGCCCTTAAATCAATCGATAGAACTTCCATGCGGCATACAAATTAAGAATCGTATTGCAAAGTCAGCAATGACTGAGGGACTTGCCAGCTTTGAAGGCATCCCGACGGATTCCCTCGCAAGGCTTTACGGAATCTGGGGTTCTGGCGGAGCTGGATTACTACTGTCAGGTAATATTATGGTTGATAAGAGTCATCTCGAGCGACCAGGGAATGTTATCTTTGATGGACCAGTCAGTCACACTACTAATTCTGCGATCTTGGCTTGGACCGATGCTGGTCAATGTCAGGGTGCTCAAGTTTGGGCCCAGATTAGTCATTCGGGAAGACAGACACTGAAAATCGTGAATGCAAAACCTAAAGCTCCTTCCGCTGTGCCTCTGAAATTGCCGGGGGGAGACTTTGGTCGACCAATAGAAGTCTCGATACATGAAATTGATAAAATCATTGAAAAGTTCGTAAGTTGTGCGATAACTGCGAAAAAAGGTGGTTTTACGGGGGTTCAGATACATGCAGCGCATGGTTATTTGCTCTC